>Ga0070713_100002716_pt1 | contig 11552 bp, 11 predicted proteins | sample LARL82metaG_FD_65465 | JGI IMG/M metagenome (GOLD analysis project Ga0070713, IMG submission 65465) | Corn, switchgrass and miscanthus rhizosphere microbial communities from Kellogg Biological Station, Michigan, USA - LAR L8-2 metaG | ecosystem: Host-associated > Plants > Roots > Rhizosphere ... | reverse complement strand
ATCGACGGCGTGCATGCCGTCGACGCTGATCAGCAGCACATGCTTGTAGCCATGCCCGCGCGAATGCCCGGCATCGTCATCAGCTTGCGCCACCGTGACGCCACAGGCAACCATCGCCGCTGATATCGCGGCCGTCGACAACAAAACCTTGCGAAAGCGAAACATGTTTCCGCGCCCCTTCGATTTTTCATGAGGAAAAAGACCCTGGATCAGGTCGCGGCAAACTATTCGTCGTTGCTTGATGGCGTGATGACGGTTTCGCGAAGCCAATCGTACTTCTTTTTGTTGTTGCCGCGCGGAACCCGTAGAGAGCTTGTCATTAATGGCGACGAGCCAATGCGGGAGCGCAAAAAAGTTCCGATGCAACGGCCGCGCACGCGCAGCGTTGCCGGCGCCGGGCGTGAAGTCCGCGCGCCCTATTACAGAATTGCGAAGGAGATGCGACGCCCGGCGGAATCAATCTCTGGCGGGCTCGGAGTGATGCTCGTGCGTAATGCACCAGTTGCCATCTACTTTGCGCAATCCCACGGTGAGCCGGAAAAGAAAGCCGTCCTTGTCCTTGGGGTTGCTCGATGAATCGGGCCCACACCACATGATGGCTACTGCGAAAGCGACGTCTGCACCCGCGGTGACGGCGAGTTCCTTTATGTCAAAGGCTGCGCCGGGCTTGTGGCAGCGAAAAAACAGCTCCCACGTCTGGGCGTAGGCTTCAATACCCCTGCATTGAAGCGGCAGCGGCAGGTCGAACATCACCATGTCGCGGTCATGATGGGCGAGGATCGCAGGAAGATCATGACGGCGGACAGCGTCTGCCCAGCGCTCAAGCAGGGTTTTGATCAGGGCTTCTTCGGCGTTGGCCTGTTCAGGCATGGTTTGGTCTCCTGACGTGACGATCTCGGATATTTCGCGCTGATGCCGCGCGCAGCTACTCAATTCGGTGCCAACCGTTCTTGGAGAATCTTGCGCATGCCGCGCGGGGGCTGACGGAACTTCAATCGCAAGCGTCGCGACCCCAGGACGCACGAAGGTCGGCCTATCCGACATCGCCGACGCATTTTTTTAAAGCCGCGGCCGGAAGTTTCGGCGACCGTGCACTCAATTGGTTTGTCGCGTCGGAGGCGCCACGTGCGAAAGCAACCCGGGCCAGAGGGGCCAGACTGAATGAGGCGCGCCGTCACCGTGTTTGGTGCGGTGCACTCGATGGCTTGTCACGCCCGGAGGCGCCATGCGCCAAAACAACCGAGCTGAATTGAATGCAACCGTCACGCTAGTGCCGTTGTTTTCGTCAAACCTTGGTGTCCCGCGATCGGAAAATCGACGCGGTTAAACCGGGAGGAGACGATGAAGGCATCATTGGCGAGCTGCCTGGGACTGGTTTGCTTCCTGACCACGGCCCCCGCTGCGCTGGCGGCGGATCCGGGCACGGAAGATCCGAACAATTGGCCGTCATATAACCGCACCGCAAATGCGTGGCGTTACAGCCCGCTCGATCAGATCAACAAGGACAATGTCGGCAAGCTGTCGGTCGCATGGATCGCTCACGGCGGCGATATTACCATGGGCCTGCAGGAAACGCCGATCGTGATCGATGGCGTGATCTATTCGGTCGCGTCAGGAGATCGCGTCGCGGCCCTTGACGGCAAGACCGGGCAGCAAATCTGGAGCTATGAACCGAAGCTGGATCCGCTGATCAAGAAAGTGCTGTTCGCCCCCTATAGCCGGGGCGTCGCGGTTGGCCATGGCATGGTCTTCATCGGCACCGTGGACGGACGCGGCATCGCGCTGGACCAGAAGACCGGCCAGGAGAAGTGGCAGGTGCAGTTGACCGACTTCGCCAACTGCCATGGCTGCAACTTCACTTCCCCGCCCGTTGTCGCAGGCGACATCCTGACCTTTGGCTCGACCGCCGGCGAACTGGCAACGCAAGGCAAGATCTTCGGCGTCGAAGCGGCGACCGGAAAGAAAGTCTGGGAATTCAACACCATCAAGGACGACCCGAAGAGCTGGCCGGGTCAAAGCGCACGATATGGCGGCGGCGGCGCCTGGATGCCCGGAAGCTATGACGCGACGACCGACACCGTCTTCTACGGCACGGGCAATCCCGGCAAGGATTTCGACGCGTCCGCTCGCGAAGGCGACAATCTCTACACCGACTCGGTCGTTGCGCTGGAGGCCAAGACCGGAAAACTGAAATGGTACCGGCAGGAAATCCCGCACGATGTCTGGGACTTCGATTCGCCCTATGAGATTCTGCAGATCGCGAAGGACGGCAAGGACCTGATCGTCCACATGAACAAGAGCGGCTTTGTTTTCGTGCTCGATAAGAACAATGGAAACATCGACAACGTCTGGTCGGTCAGCGATCTCAGGAACTTCGTGAAGGACATCGATCCGAAGACCGGCGAATTGATCGGCCGTGTCGAGCTGACGATGGACAAGGAAACGCTGATCTGCCCGTCGACCTTCGGCGCGCGAAGCTGGAATTCGGGAGCCTACAATCCGAAGACCGGCCTCTGGTACAACAACGTGCTCGACTTCTGCGACTATCTCAAGCCGGTCGCGCAGAAGGAGGATCCCAAGGACTACGGCACCGGTCATACCGGTTCGAACGATTTCGGCCGCTTGGTGATGGCGCCCGATGGCCGCAAGCCGGGTCAGCTCGTCGCCAATGATCCAATCACCGGCAAGCAGCGATGGAGCCATTCGATGGATGTGCCGGGCTTTTCCTGCGTGCTGACGACCGCCGGAGGCCTGGTGTTCAACGGCGATCCGATGGGCCAGCTTCAGGCCTATGACGCCGAGACGGGAAAGGTGCTGTGGAGCTTCAACACCGGCTCGGGAATGCGCGGCGGCCTTGTCTCCTACGCGATTGACGGGGAGCAGTACGTCCTGGTGCCGAGCGGATGGGGGTCATACGCCGCCCTCCTGATGCCCGCTCTCCTGCCGCAATTGGAGAAAGTGCCGGCAGCTTCGACGCTGATTGCCTTCAAGCTTTCGAAGTGATTGCCCGGGGGGCGGCCGGCGACGGCCGCCCCCGCCATTGGGAGTGCACCATGCGATTTCTCTTTATGTCCGCGGGCGCGGTTCTTGTCGGTGCCTTGGCACTCGCCGGCCTGCAAGCCCAAGACCTGAAGGCGCAAGACCTGAAAGCCCAGCAGATGCCCGATCTCAAGGACCCGAAACTCATTGCCGCCGGCCACGAGCTCTTCCTCGAAAAGCAGTGCGCGCATTGTCATGGCGAGGATGGCAGGGGCGGAATCAATCTCGCGCGGCGCACGCTCGACGCCAAGGGCGTCTTCACCTCCATCGCCGAAGGACGCGAGCGCAACGGCATCCGCATGCCGGAGTGGCGTGGCGTACTCAGCGACGACGAGATCTGGCAGGCGACAGCCTACGTACTGTCCATCAGCCAGTCGAGCAACGGGGCGAATTAGGAGTAGGGGTCCATCAGGTCGCCCTGGTTTTCGCTCGGATCGCCGCCGAACGCTTGAAGACTTGCGCGGCATCGGCGTAGCGGCCCTCGCTCTTGTAGACGCCGGCCAGGTTGTCCAGCACGTCCGCGAGGTCCGGATGGTCCGGGCCAAGCGTCTTCTCGAAGGTGGCGACCGAGCGCTTGAAAAACCGCTCGGCCTCGGCGTAGCGTCCCTGCTGTGCGTAAAGCGCGGCCAGATTGTTCAACGCCTGTGCGACGTCGGGATGGTTGGACCCGTACGCTTTTTCGGTCACCGCCATCGCTCGCTTGAGCAGCCGCTCGGCCTCGGCATAACGATGGCGGTGGATGTAGGCATCGGCAAGGTTGCTCATCAGCACCGTGGCTTCGGGATCATCGGGGCCGTGCACCTTCTCGAGGACCGAAAGACCCCGCTTGAACAGCGGCACGGCCTGGTCGTATAGACCCTGATTGCTGTAAACCGCGGCGAGGTTAGAGAGCGCCAGCACGAGCGACGGATTGTCAGGACCCGCCAACTTCTCGGAAATGGCGATCGACCGCTTCAGAAGCGGCTCGGCGTCCGCGTAACGCGCTTCGGAGCGATAGAGCTCGCCCAGATTGTTCAGCACCATGGCGACTTCCGCATGATCGGGACCGAGCGTTCTCTCCCTGATCGCCAGTGAGCGCTTGTACAGCGCTTCGGCCACGGGATATTGGCCGAGTTCGTAATGAATCGTGCCGAGGTCATTGAGCGGCATCGCGACATTGGCATCATCGGGTCCAAACTCCTTCTCGCGAAGGGTGAGGGCCTTCTGGGCCAATGGCAGCGCCTCCATATACTTGCCGGCCCGATAAAGCGCTTTCATCTGCTGGGTCAGAACGCCTGCCTCATCCTCTGCGGCGTTGGATGGCGCGCCGAGCGACAGGCTCAGCGCAAGTGCTGCGACCGCAACACGGATCGATGCCTTCAGGCCCTTCATGGCGCATTCCTTCGTCACGGTTCGTCGCATGGTACGCGCCGTTTTTGTGCCTTCAGGGGCCGGGCAGGTTCAATGCAGGCGCCAATCAGCGCCGTGATCGCGCCATGTGACCGGTCACCGTAATTCCTCGCGGATCGGCTTGGCGCCGGTGGGAGGCGGCAAGGGTGCATTCTCGATCACACTGATGATGCGCATGACGCCCGCAGAGATCCCGCCCGCGAAATCGTTGGCGCGAAAATACGGCACGATGGTCTCGTCGATGATGCGCTTGGCGGTGGAGTTGGTCAGCGTGCCTTCAAGCCCGTAACCGACCTCGATGCGCAGCTTGTGATCGTCCTTGGCGACAACAAGGACGACGCCGTCGTCGATCTTGTGGCGTCCGATCTTCCAGGTATTCGCGACCCGCAGCGAATATTGCTCGATCGTCTCAGACTGCGTTGTCGACACAAGAAGCACCGCGATCTGGCTGCCCTTGCGCGCTTCCAGATCTCTCAAAGACTCGGTCAGCGAGACGATCGCGTCGCTCGTCAGCGTGCTCGTGAGATCGACCACCCGTCCCGTAAGAGGCGGAACTGCAACCTCCGCCGAGGCATCGCACGAATAACCGCCGGCAATCACAGCGATGATCGCCACCATCGCTGCGAAAACAAATCGCTTCAAGTTCATGATGCCCCGCGGCGACCAACGCCTTGCAAAGATGCCTGGAGCTTAGCGGCAACCTTCTGGAGCCGCCAGTCGATGAGCGGCCGCAACTTGCCTCACGAAGGCTTGTGAGCCTTGCCCGGAGGACGCGCCAGGACGGTAGGGCGGATCAGCGTAGCGCAATCCGCCCTTTGGTCTCAGAGAACGGCGGGTTACGCTGCGCTGACCCGCCCTACGCGCGGAGGTGACCCCATGCCGGCCTTCTCCCTCGCGGTGCTGACCGCGCTCGACCTTCCGCCGCCCCGTCTCATCGACGTTGCGGCCGCCTGCGGATACGACGAGGTGGGGCTTCGCTTGCTGGCCGCAACGCCGGGCGGGACGGCGTATCCGCTCATGGACGATGCGCAGCAGTTGAGAGAGACGAAGTCGCACCTCTCGGCCACCGGCATCCGCGTCGCCGACCTGGAGATCGTCGCCTTCAGGCCTGACACCATTGTCGGATCCTTCGAAGCATTCCTCGAAACGGGCCGCGAGCTCGGCGCCAGACATACGCTGGTTGCGGCATACGATCCTGACCTGGAGCGCTTCACAGATCGCTTCGCCGCCTATTGCGAGATGGCGCAGCGCTTCGGGCTGACCGCGGACCTCGAATTCATGCCATGGACCCATGTCCCCGACCTGAGCACGGCATGGGCCATCCTGGAAAAGATCTCGTCGCCGGCGGCCGGCCTGTTGGTCGACGCAATTCACTTCGATAGATCGGGAGCGCGTTTGGAGAGCTTGCGCCAAATTCCCGTGCAGCGGCTGCACTATTGGCAGCTATGCGACGCCCCGGCGGATCGTCCTGGGACGACGGAAGAACTGATCCACGCGGCGCGGGAAGAGCGCCTGTTTCCGGGCGAGGGCGGTCTCGATCTCGTCGGGCTCACCAGAACCATGCCGTCCGATCTTACCATCAGCATTGAAGTCCCAACGGTACAACTGGCGAAGACGCTGGATGCCGAGGCGCGCGCACGCCGCGCTTTGCGCGGCGCAAAGGCGATCGTTGCCGCCGCGGGCGCGTCTGGCTGACGCCCTCGATGGGATCAGGCCAAGGACTTTTTGCACCGGCCGAATTCAGTGCATTGTCACCGCAACTTGGAAGACGCTTCAATTTTCACCGAGGCGGCCGGGGAGACCGAAGAGCCGCCGACGGTCCAATGAAGTCGGCCGGATCATCATCGTCGCCGGCGTCAGCGGAGGTTCGCTCGCCAACGACATCGTTGGCAAGCAAACGCTCGATATCGGCAAAGCCTGCGAGATCGCGCAGATGATATCGCCCTTTTCGGGCTCTGCGGTCTCTCGCAATACGAGCGCGCATGACGACACCCGCTTAAGGTTCGCCCCAAGCCCGCGTCTCGAAGCGTTATTTTAAGCTTAAAAATATGACGCAACTAATACAAAAACCGGAAACGTCATGCCCAATTCCGCGCCATATGGCTTCCACATTCGCGCCAGGAGCAGCGAAGCTCTTCACATCGATAGTGAACGCTAAGCCTTTAACGCCAAGCCTTTGGGGTTAATTGCCATCGGGTCTGCCGCGGGTTGGTTGCCCATCGCCAGCGCGACTTCATGCTCGCGTTCGCAAAGTTCGCCTTACCCGCCTCTCGCGGTTCGCATATCGCGCACGATCGACCTGTACGCATTGCCTTTTGCTGGGCTTGTTCTGGCGATCCACGTTCATCGGTGGACGCGATCTTAACCACGCCAATCGTCGCAACTGAAACTCACGGCGGTGCTCCGATTCACCATGCCGCGCGATATCGCGAGACGGCTGGTCGCAAATCCCAGCTCGCGCCTTGTTTGTCGTGCAGTTTCGCAAACTCCAAAAGCAAGCGCGGGTTCACCGCCAAACAAACAAATAAACAGAGGCAAATAAACAGAGGGACGTGTCATGAAGCTGAAGTTACGCAAAATTGCCGTCGTGCTCACAGCAGCTCTCCCACTTGCTGCTGCCGCAATCCCCACCAAAGCCGAAGCATTTGGCTTCCTCATCGCTCCCGTGCTCATCGGTGCTGCGATCGTTGGTGCGGGTAGCCATGCTGGTGGCGCGTGGGAGGACGGTTACGGTGGTGATGGTTATGGTGGCGGCTATGGTTACGGCGGCGGCTATGGTTACGGGGGAGGCGGCTGCTGCCGTCAGGAATGGGCTCCGCCTCCGCCGCCTCCATGCTGCTACACCCGCGGTTGGGACAGGGGCCGCGAAGGTTGGGGTCGCGGCGGTTACGACGGCTGGTAATTTTTTGGATCAGGGCTCGCGTCCACCGGTTCGGATCACATGTGATCAGTGGACGCGACGCTCCCAGCACAGCAGCCACTCCGGCTTCACGTCGAGAGCATGACATAGCTTGATCAGCTCGATCGGGTAGAGCGGTGCGCGCCCGCGCTCCCAGCGCACGATCTGCTCCTCACTGTAGCCCGTCAGTGTGGCAAGCTCATTGCGACCCATGTGAGCCCTGATCATCGCGCGCGTCAGCCGCTCGCCGATCCGTTGCTGCCTGGCGGCGTCATTCTCCCTCTGCATCGCAGCGCCTCCCTTGTCGCAATTCAGGCTACACCCAAATGCTGGTCGATGGCAGACATTTCCCGCGCCATTGCGGTCGGATTTAGTCTGTTGTTCTGGAACGGCGATGATGCGATCCAACAGCGAAGCTCCAGGGCGCATAACAGGCGGAGCCGCCTTCCTGGGCGGTGCCGGGTTGCCGTGGCCATGGGCTGCGCTGGCGTGGGCCGCGCTGCTGGCGGCGATCGTCGTGTCGTTCAGGCCGGCGGTGCCGATCGTCTGGGGCGACACCCCGCCGTTTTTGGAATCTGCGCTTCGCACGCTCGAGGCCGGACGGCCGGTCGTGGCGGGTGGGCGCGATCCGGGCTACCCCGCGTTCCTGGCCGTGACGTTCGCCTTCGGAGGAGACCTCGGGACGGCGGTGCGCCTGCAGCAGGCGGCGTGGGCCATCCTGATGATTGCGCTTGCCGCGACCGCCCAGGCGACGACGCGCAACGCGGCGAGCCTGGTGCCGATCATCCTCGTGGCGACGTATCCAGGACTGCTGCTGTTCAAGAACGTCCTCACCGCAGACCTTTTCTTTGCGGTGTTCCTCAACCTGGCAACGGCTGGATTGCTCGTTGCCACCTGCGTCGGCAAAACGGCGCGGTGCTGTGCGGTCGCTGTCTCCGTCCTGTGCGCGGCGCTCGCGGCGTGTTTTAGGTCGCAGGGAGTCCTGGTCCCGATCGTCGCCGTGCTGGTGGGCGTCTGCCTTGCGCGACCAGACACGCCCGCGCGCCTTGCCGTGATGGCCGTGGCCGTCGCGGCGGCGCTGGCGCTCCTCGCTGTCGGTTCCCGGTTCAGTGCGTCCGATTCCGACCAGGCCTCAACCGTGTTCGTCCCCAAGACACTGTTCTGCAACCACCTGAACATCGTGCTTGCAAGCGATGCAGCGCGGCGCGAGATCGCCTCAGTGACCGGCGACCGTGCCGAGGCCACGATGGCGCGGCTTGCCACCGACTTCGCTGCGGAGCCGGGGCGCTGGCCAGTGCTCGGCTTCTTCGGCGACGCGTGCCTCTTCGACACAGCACTGGATCGGGCGTTCGCCGGCGATACCGACAATCCCGTCGCGGCTGCTAGAGCCTATCGACGCGTGTTCCTGGCCGCCCTGCGCGACCGGCCGCTGGCCTATATGGGCAAGTTTGTCTGTCAGATGGCCCATGCGGCCTTTCTCGCATGGCCGCCCTACGGACTCGACGCTGCCATACCGGTGTCGACCGACGACGTGCCGCACGTATCCGACATCATGACGCGGCACGGCCGCGCAGCTCAGTTGATCGATCTGCAGGGCGGACCGGTTCGGATGGGCCTGCTGTCTGATCTCCGCGGCGCCTCCGCCTATCTGTACCGGGCCTTGTCGATCGCCTTCGTTGTGTCAGTCGTATTTTGGATGGTGACTGCCGTGCGGCGTCGACGCCCTGGGTTCTCCACGCGTGCGGGAATTGTGCTCGTGATGTGGACGGCTTCGATCGTACCCGCGGCCGCTGCCCACACCCTCGACGTCTTGCGATATCTGATTCCCGCAGTGCCGATGGTGGGGCTCATGCTGTCGCTTTTTGTCGCCGAGCTGGCGGAAACGATCGCAGGCCAGCGGAGGGGCTAATCTCACCACTCGTTGCGGGGACGGTGCACTCAATTGGAAAGTGCACTCAATTGGCTTGTCGCGCCCGGAGGCGCCATGCGCCAAAAACAAACGGAGCTCGAAGACGCCCCGACTGAATCAAATGCACTGTCACCGCAGTTACCTTTTCAGACATGAGGCGAACTGAGTCCGGCAACGTGAACGATGGAATATCGGCCCGTGACGACCGGCCTTACTCCAGCTTGATGTTGGCCACTCGGATCACCTTGCCCCACTTCTCGGTTTCTTCGGCGATGAATTTCTCGAACTCGGCGGGCGCCATCGACATCGGCACTGCGCCCAAATCGGCAAGTTGCGATCTAAACTTTGGATCGGCGAGAGCGGCGTTGGTCTCCTTGTTGAGTTTGTCGATGATCTCGGCAGGCGTGCGTTTCGGCGCGCCGATGCCGTACCAGCCGATGGCTTCGTATCCGGGTACAAATTCGGCCAGGCTCGGGATGTCCGGCAGCGCCTCCGAGCGCGCCGCAGTGGTTACCGCAAGGGGGCGCAGCTTGCCGCTTCGGATATACGCGATCAGATGAGTTATCGGAGCAAATACGACCTGCACCTGTCCGCCGAGCAGATCGGGGACGAAGCTGCCGCGATACGGAACATGGACCAGGTCGACGCCGGTCGCTGCCTTGAACAATTCGCCGAAGACATGGGTCGGACCCCCGATCCCGGCCGACGCCATGTTGATCTTGCCCGGATTGGACTTCGCGTAGGCGATGAACTCGGGAACCGTCTTGGCCGGAAATGATGGCGTGACCACCATGACATAGGGATTGCCGCAAATGCTTGCGACCGGTGCTATGTCTCGGATGAAATTGAAATTGAGCTTTTCGTAGAGCGCCGCATTCATTGCGTGCGACGCGACGACCAGGAGCAGCGTGTAGCCATCCGGCCGCGCGACGACGACAACTTCGGTGCCGATACTGCCGCCAGCGCCCGGCCGGTTCTCAATGACGAAGTTCTGAGCGAGCCGCTCCGACAACCATTGGCCCGTGAGACGCGCGAGGATGTCGGACGCGTTACCGGCCGGGAATCCAACGATGAAGCGCACCGGCCGCGACGGATAAGTATCCGCCCATGCGAACCGCGAAACGGCCGGGAGCGCGACCGCGCCCACTGCCAGATGCAGAAATTGTCGGCGGGGAAGCTTCATGACGATCCTCCACGAGCGCAAGCACGCCCGCTCGGCGCAAATGCGCCCGCGAGGCCAATGCGGTTGATTGCTCGCCTGCCGGAGGCACAGTCGCTGCCGTTGAAATTTGGGGAACGTCGGCATGTTCCGCTGGCAGCTCTGCGGCTACGCTACACCAATTTCCAACGCGCGTGGAGGGGGCTGTGTCGCCTTTTGGGCCCTTATGCGACATGGCCGGCAATTACGGTGCACTTTATAGGGCCTTAGTGTGAGATTAACTGTCACCGTAATTCAGGGCGACCTTCGTATGGACCAAAGGATCGCGTTCGTGAGGATCCGCTGATAGCGAGCGTCCTGCCAGACTGACGCCTCGTGCCCGAGCGCCGTGTAGAACACCCGGCCCTCGCCGTAAGATCGGGTCCAGGCGAGAGGCCAACCATAGAATCGTTGATGTACACCTGGCTTGCTGAGGTCCACCGAACTTGGGGCGAGGCGCAGGAGCACGTGCGATCCACGATAGTCGAAGTCGCTGATTTGGTAGATTTCGTCGCCGAGTTCCAGGGAATTTCCGAGAAACGCGACTATTGGATCGCCGGCATCTATCACCTCGATGGTCACGGTCTGGTGCCAGGGATGACCATTGAAATAGCCGCCGATCAGATCAAGGTAGTCGGGCCAAGTGTAAAATGTGTCTGTGGCCGAATGAACGCCGATGAAGCCGCGGCCCGAGTGCACGAAGTTGACAAGAGCCATCTTTTGAGCGCCGCTCATTGGAAGTTCTCCGGACGTGTAGAACATTACCGCAGCGTAGCGTTCGAGGTTTTCGGTCGAAAATTCCGACGCATCTTCTGTGGCGTTCACTTCAAAAACGCCGGAATCGCTTCCCATCTGTGTCAGGATTGCCTTGGAAAGTGGTATGACTTCATGCCGGTAACCGGCTGAATATGTGAAGTAGAGGACGCGCTCGAGCGGGCGCTCCGCACGCGCGGTGAGCGGCGGGATTGCCGCGGCGCTGGCGAGAAGCGCGATGAACTCACGTCGCTGCACAGTCCTCTCCCGAAGTGTGACCTTCCATATATTGTGAGATCGATCTTAGCATATACCGATCGAGGGCTGCTCTTGCCCGCGCCCGGAGGCGCCTTGCGCCAACGCAA
>Ga0070713_100002715_pt1 | contig 11553 bp, 6 predicted proteins | sample LARL82metaG_FD_65465 | JGI IMG/M metagenome (GOLD analysis project Ga0070713, IMG submission 65465) | Corn, switchgrass and miscanthus rhizosphere microbial communities from Kellogg Biological Station, Michigan, USA - LAR L8-2 metaG | ecosystem: Host-associated > Plants > Roots > Rhizosphere ... | reverse complement strand
AATTCGGCGACTGGTACCTGGCCATGGCCGCTTATAACTCCGGGCCGCTCACGGTGATGCAGGCGGTGCAACGCACCGGCTATGCCGATTTTTGGGAACTGTACCGGCGCAACGTGCTGCCGGCAGAAACCCGCAACTACGTGCCCATCATTATCGCTGTGGCCATCATGGCCAAAAACCCAGCGCAATATGGGCTGGACCAGATTGTTCCCGACAAGCCCATCCCGTCAGATACGGTGACCATTAACTACCCAGTGGACCTCCGCCTGGTGGCAGAATGCGTGGACACTTCGGTGACAACGCTGCAGGAATTGAATCCCAGCCTGCTGCGAATGACTACGCCGCGCGAGGGCGGCTTCGACCTGCACCTGCCGGCGGGCACCACCGAAAAATTCCAGGCCGCGATTGCGGCCATTCCCCGTGACAAGCGGGTGTGGTGGCGCTACCACACAGTGACGGAAGGCGAAACACTGGCCAGCGTGGCGCGCAGCTATCACACTACTTCGCGTTCCATAGCGGAGGCCAACAGCCTGGACGGTAAGGAACTGGAAGCAGGCACGAAATTGATTATCCCCGTAGCGGCCGGGCGTTATGTGGAAGCGGTCGCGTACTCGCGCCGCCTCACGCGCTACCGAGTGCGCCGCGGCGATACTCTGACCTCGGTGGCGGAGGACTTTGGCATTCCGGTAGTCCGCCTGCGCCGCTGGAACCCCAGGGTGGGGAACAAGCTGCGACCCGGAACGGTGCTCTACCTGCACCGACCGCTGGCGCCCGGAGAAGGTGAGGTCGTCTCTACTCATGGTCGCACTAAGTACAAGCGCAGCAGCAAGTTACGTACATCCGCCTCGGCAAATAACTCGGGCAATAAGAAGATTCTGCATAAAGTGCGGCAAGGCGAGACTCTGTACAGCATTGCCAACCAGTACAACACCACGGTGGCGGCGCTGCGGCGCACAAATGGCAAGGTGGCGGCTAACTTGCGCGCTGGCGCCGTGCTCGTAATCCAAGAAAATCCCTGAAGAGGTTTCCGCCTCTCACCACCGACGCAATCTCTCCTTAAGGTGTAATATGCGGGTGCAGCGCATCACGGTGTGTTGCGGAAACGCTATGCTATAATCGCGCGCCATTCGCGAAGATGTTCTTCGCGCAATGGTGGCGACGTGGTCCGGCAGTCTTGGTTAATTTTCCTAGTGGACAGGAGTTGCCGCGCGGTGGCGGCAACTTTCGCAGCGGAGATCAGGAGGAGCCATGCGATTTTTGGATAATGAGACGCTGTACGGGCGAGACGATGATATGGACGAATTCGGCGACACCGGTTCTTATGGCGAGTCGCTGGAAGAAGATTACGAGGAAGAGGAAGAGGAGGAAGAAGAGCCGGTAAGCAGTTCGGGCGAAGCACCGGCGATGCCGGCGATGACGCCGGAACCGGAGGAAACGAGGGTAGGAGGCGGCGGGGGAGGCGGCGGCAAGCGGTCGGCGGCCAAAAAGAAGGCGCCGGCCCGCAAAGCGGCGAAAAAGCGCCCGGCGGCACGCGCGAAGAAGGGCGGAGCCAAAAAGCGCGCCGGCAAGAAAGCGGCGGCCAAGCGGGGCGGCAGCCGTAAGCGGGGTAAGTCTTCGGCAGGCAAAGGCAAGGCCAAGCGCAAAAGCTCGCGCAAGCGCCGCTAATTCCGATCACAACGTTTGCTTAAGCCGCGGGAGTTCCCCGCGGCTTTTTCTTTCTGCGGCGCCCTGCAGGCAGCCCCCCTCAAACCAAAACCGCAGAGGAAGCGGAGTACGCGGGGAGTTGCCGTGCAATTGACGCCCCCTGCGTCCTTCGCGCCCTCTGCGGTTTTCCTGGAAAGCCGGCCGCTGGTCCATTATTTCTTGCGCTCCACGGCGGAGAGACATCGACCGTAGAGTTCCAGCAGGTGGGTGGCGTATTCCTCGGGCTTGGAAGCCACACTGGAGCCGAAGCCCGCGCCCGCCGAGCCCGTCTTACCGTAACCGGTGGTCATGGCGATGAAGCGCATCATGTCGAGGGCGATATCCTCATTGCGCCGCGTACCCACAGGAATATTCACTGCTTCGTTCATGAGTTCCTCCGCATAAGAGTGTGGCGCTAAACCGGGGCTCAGCATTGCGCCGCATCACGCCAAAATTTGATATTACCAAATGCAAATGAGGCTCGTGGGTGAGGCGCCTGCGCCACAAAAACAGTAAGGCGAGCTGTGCTCGCCCGGACAGCCGAGAACGGCTGTCCCCACACAGTTCATCTCGTCGCAGGCCTTTTGCCTGCACAGTTCAGGCACCGCAAGGAGCTTCCGCGATTCATTTAGTAATAACCGTCCTAAAGTTGGGGCGCAGATATCCCGGCTCGTATACAATTCGGCATCGCCATTCCGCTTCAGACAGGCAGGCCACTCGGGGTTACCAACACGTCGTATCCTCAGCGCTGGCGCTGACGTCAGATGTGTTTCACTATGAGCAAGGAGTAGAGAACTGTTTTGGCCAGCATCGAAGAAAAAAAACTGAAACACCTTAACCGGCGGGAACTGCTGAAGCTGGCGCCCTTGGTCGCGGTGGGAGCGTTTGCGGTTACGCGCTGGCAGGATCCGCTGCTGGGGCGAGGCGTGCGCCTGAGCGATTGGGCGTCTGGCCTGCTTTTCCGGCGGCATCATCGGGCTAAGACCTTCTCCGACGCGGACGTGGCGCCCTTCGAGAAATTTCCCTACAACGGCTACGACGACCTCGATCCGGGAGTTGACCTGGAAAACTGGACGCTGACAGTAGCCGGCAACGTGCGCCATCCCGGCGAGTACACGCTGGCGCAAATTCAAGCGCTGCCCAAAATTCGCCAGAACACGCGCCATGTATGCGTGGAGGGCTGGGACGCGATTGGCTCGTTCGGGGGCGCCCGCATTTCCGATTTTCTGACGCTGGTGGGAGCGGATACCGGCTCGCGCTTCGTCACCGTGGAGTGCGCCGATGATTATTACGAATCGCTGGACATGGCCACGGCCCTGCACGCGCAGTCGCTGCTGTGCTACGAGATGTATGGCAAGCCGCTGGACCGCGGGCATGGCGCGCCACTGCGCCTGAGCCTGCCCACCAAACTGGGATACAAATCAGCCAAATACCTGACCAAGCTCTCAGTCAGCAACGTGCTGGGAGCAGAGCGCGGCTACTGGGAAGACCAGGGCTATAGCTGGTACGCAGGTCTCTAGGAGAGGGATGGCGAGCGGAGCACAAACCGGAGAGCCGGAAGCCAAGCGCCCAGAGCCCGAACTGAAGCTGGTAACGGCCGCCTATGAGCATCCCTGGGCCATACGCTTCACTCACTGGCTGAATGCGGCGGCGGTGTTTGTGCTGGCCGCAAGCGGGTTGCGCATCTTCAGCGCGTTCCCTTGTTTCGGCTCCAAGGTTCCGGAGCGCGATCTGCTCAACATTCCCAAGGCGCTCACTCTGGGTGGCTGGCTGGGCGGAGCGCTGCAGTGGCATTTCACCTTCATGTGGCTGTTCGCGGGCAGCGGCCTGCTGTACATTGCCTACCAGCTGATCAGCGGCCATTACAAAACGGTGCTGTTCCTGCCCCGGGACGTAAAAGGTGTGTGGCCGATGACGCGCCACTATTTCCTGTTCGGGCCCAAGCCGGCAATGACAGAGCAATACAATGCGTTGCAGAAGCTGGCCTACACGGCAACGGTTCTGTTCGGTGTGGCCGCATTGCTCACCGGCATTGTGCTTTACAAGCCGGTGCAGTTTTCCTGGCTGGCGTGGCCGATGGGCGGCTATCGTCTGGCGCGCGTATGGCATTTCGCTGCCATGTGCGGTTTCCTGGCATTTATTCCCGGGCACCTGATCATGGTTGTGCTTCATGGCTGGTCGAACTTTGCCTCCATGCTGACGGGATGGAAACGGGATCCTGAGTACCTGCCGCGCAGGAGCTCAGAATAGGCGGATTCTTATTACGGGCGAGACAGTCGCCTCGCCCGGATCGTGCTTTGGAATAACCGCTATGACGACTCGCGTGTGGATCGCAGTGGTGATATCGGCAGCGCTGATCGCGGCAGGGGTCGGCTACGGATCCTCACGCCCGGTCGCGACCTCTACCCTGTTGTCCCGGCACAGCGAACCGGCCATCCACATGCCCGACCGGCAGGTGGCCATCATCGCCGGGGGCAAGCTCTTCCACGATCCTTCCTGCCGCTACATTCACGGCAAGCCAGAGATGGTGAGCGCCAAGGAAGCTGTTCAGCGGGGATATACCCCGTGCCCCCGCTGCCTGGGCAAAGCCCTGCAACGCTAAAACCAAGCAACTGATGGGAGCGGGCGGCGCTGCGCCGCGACGGAAACACGTGCTAGCATAAGAGCACGGGTGAGCCGCCAGGGGCCCGGGGGACATCTTCCAGGAGCAGTTCCGAATCAAACTGGGGGTTAGCTTGGGCACCCATATGGGCCGATGCAAGAGGCAGTCGGCATCACCGTAACCCTCACACCTGCCATGAGTAGCGCCAATCAGGGGAAGCAATCAGCGGTTCCCGATGAAATATTTGTGGGCACCGGCGAGATGAGCGCGCTCATGCGTTCCCTGGACTGGTCGAAAACCCCGCTGGGCCCGGTCTCCGATTGGCCGCAAAGCCTGAAAACTTCCCTCAGCATCTGCCTGGCCTCGCGCTTTCCGATCGTCATGTACTGGGGACCAGAGTATGTCGTTCTTTATAACGATGCCTACAGCGCCATTCTGGGGAGCAAGCATCCCTGGGCGCTGGGGCAGCGCTGCCGTGACTGTTGGGCCGAGATCTGGGACACCATTGGCCCCATGCTGGATAAAGTTGTCAGCACCGGAGAGGCGACCTGGTCCAATCATCTGCTGCTGCAACTGGAGCGTCACGGGTATCCGGAGGAGTGCTATTTTTCGTTCTCCTTCAGCCCGGTGCGGGTGGAAACGGGAGGGGTGGGCGGAGTCTTCACCGCGGTACTGGAAACCACCGAGGAGATAGTGGGACAGCGCCGGTTGCGCACTCTGCGTGACCTGGCCGCTCGCGGGGTAGATGCCCGCAGTGAAAGCGACGCCTGGCGGATCGCGGCGACTGCCTTGGCCGAGAACCCGCAGGACATCCCCTTTGCTGTTTTATGTCAGCCGTCAGCGAGTGCTGACTTGCAGGTGGTGGAAACCGCCGGGATGGGCCGCGAACACCTGCTCTGCAAGGAGCTATCTACTCCCGGATGCCGGCTGTATGAAATGGCCCGGCAAGCCATGAACTCGGGCGGCAGTATTACCCTGGAGGACTTGGACCGCGTGGCGCCGGGGCTGCCACATGGGGGATGGAAGATTCCGCCGCGCAGCGCGTTTCTGATTCCGATGGCGACACCCGGGCAGGGGCTTCCTGGCCTGCTGCTGGCGGGGATCAGCCCGCACAAAGCCTTGGATGAGTCCTACCGGACGTTCTTCGACCTGGTAGCACGCCAAATCGCAACCAGCGTGGCCGATGCCCGAGCCGATGAAGAAGAACGCCGGCGCGCGGAGGCTCTGGCCGAGCTGGATCGGGCCAAAACCCTCTTTTTCACCAACATCAGCCACGAGTTCCGCACTCCGCTCACGCTCCTGCTGGGCCCGGTGGAGAACATGCTGCAGGAGGCGCAAAAGGCCAAGGCAGGAGCTCAGCACGAGCAACTGGAAGTGGTGCATCGCAACAGCGTTCGCCTGCTGAAGCTGGTGAACACGCTGTTGGACTTCTCCCGCATCGAGGCGGGCCGCCTACACGTCAACTATGAGCCGGTTGACCTTTGCGCGCTCACGGTGGAGCTGGCCGGCGTCTTCCGTTCGGCAATGGAAAAAGCCCGGCTCAGCTACCGGGTAGAATGCGAGCCGCTGCCGGAGCCGGTTTATGTAGACCGCGACATGTGGGAGAAGATTGTCCTCAATCTCCTTTCCAACGCGTTCAAATTCACCTTGCAGGGCCAGGTGCAAGTCAGCCTGAGGGCGGTGGACGGACGAGCGGAGCTGCGTGTAAGCGATACCGGGACAGGAATTCCGGAAGGGGAACTGTCCCGCGTGTTCGAGCGTTTTCACCGCGTCGAAGGGGCGCGCGGCCGCAGTTACGAGGGCACCGGCATCGGCCTGGCGCTGGTGAGCGAACTGGTGAAGCTACACGGCGGGGCGGTGCGGGCAGAAAGCGTGGAAGGCCGGGGCAGCACCTTCACGGTTGATATTCCGTTCGGCAAAGACCATCTGGCGCAAGAGCAGATCGCCGAAGCGGGAGGCCGCGCCTCGACCGCGGTACGTGCCGACGCCTACGTGGAGGAGGCGCTAAGCTGGTTGCCGCAAGATTCCGGAGCGGAAGCTAAGCGTGCCGGCAAAGATGAGCCAATGGCTTCTGGCACTGAGGACAAAGGAGCGGGAGGTGACCGGAGCCGTCCACTCATCTTGCTGGCGGACGACAATGCCGACCTGCGCGCCTATGTGAGCCGGCTGTTGAAGCGGAAGTACCGGGTTCGCGCCGTAACCAATGGGGAAGAGGCGCTGGCCGCCAGCCGGCAACTTCATCCCGACCTGATCTTGAGCGACATCATGATGCCGGGCCTGGACGGCTTCGGGGTGCTGCAGGCCATCAAGCAGGATCCGCAAACAAGTGCCATTCCTGTGATTCTGCTTTCTGCGCGCGCCGGCGAGGAATCGCGGGTGGAAGGGCTGCAGGCCGGCGCCGACGATTACCTGGTGAAGCCCTTCACCGCGCGGGAGCTGATGGCGCGAGTCGAGGCCCATCTGAGAATGGCGCAGACGCGCCGGCAGGTCGGCGAATTGAAAGAGCGGCTGCGGGAGGAAAGCGAAGAGGAGCAGCGCCGAATTCATAAACTTCTGGAGATGGCGCCCGCCGCCATTGCCATGCTGCGGGGTCCGGAGCACCGCTGGAGTTATGTAAATCCCGCCTACCTGGCGGCTATTGGACGCAGCCGCATGGAAGAGCTGCTAGGCAAGCCCATCCGCGAAACCTTGCCGGAAGTGGAAGGGCAAGGGTACTTCGAGCTGCTGGATCGGGTATATCAGACCGGTGAGGCGCTCAGCGGAACAGAATCGAAGGTGCGCCTGAATCGCGGGCCGGGCGGCCAGCCGGAAAGTGCTTACTTCAACTTTCTCTATCAGCCAGTGAAAGGGCCCTCGGGCGAGGTGGAGGGAGTTTTCGTCCACGCCGTGGACGTAACCGCCCAAGTTGAGGCGCGACTCGAGGTTGAGAAAAGTGAGGAGCAGTTCCGCATGCTGGCGGAGTCCATCCCGCAACTGGACTGGATGGCCAGGGCGGATGGCTGGATCTACTGGTACAACCAGCGCTGGTACGAGTACACCGGGACCACGCCGGAGCAGATGCAGGGCTGGGGATGGCAGTCGGTGCACGACCCCGAAGTGCTGCCTCAGGTGATGGAGCGCTGGCAGCATTCCATACGGACCGGCGAACCTTTTGAAATGATATTTCCGCTACGCGGGGCGGATGGGCAGTTCCGCCAGTTCCTGACCCGGGTGGTGCCGGTGCGCGATGCCGAGGGTAAGGTAGTGCGCTGGTTCGGCACCAACACAGACATTACCGCGCACCAGCGCGCGGAAGACGCCGTGCGACAGAGCGAAGAGCGCCTGCTGGCGGCGCTGGCGGCTTCCGACACGGGCACCTATCGCTGGGATCCAAGCACGGATACGTTCCTCGAATTCGATGAAAACCTTAAGCACCTGTTTGGTCTGTCCCCGCACACGGAAGTTCATACAACCGAAGATTTTGTGAGCATGGTATACGCCGACGACGTTCCCGATTTGATAGCTGCGGTGGAACGGAGCCGGCAGGGCGCCGATTTCGAAATGGAGTATCGGGTGGTGCTGCCGGACGGAAACATACGGTGGCTGTACGACCGCGGCAAGATGGTTTGGAAGGGTGACCAACCGCACTACCTGGTGGGCGCCTGCACCGATGTGAGCACGCGAAAGGTTGATGAAATCTCGCGGTTGCGGCTGGCGGCCATCGTGGAATCGTCCGACGACGTTATCGTCAGCAAGGATTTAAACGGCATCGTCACCAGCTGGAATGCGGCCGCGGAGCGCGTGTTCGGATATACCCCCGAGGAAATGGTGGGCCAGCCAATTCTGAAAATCATTCCTCCGGAACTGCACCACGATGAGGATCGCATCCTGGCAACCTTGCGCCGCGGGGAGCGCATTGACCACTTCGAAACGGTTCGTGTCACCAAGAGCGGGGAGCGCCTGGACGTGTCGCTCACTATTTCTCCGGTCCGCGACGAGCATGGGCGCATTGTGGGAGCGGCCAAGATCGCCCGCGATATCACGCAGCGCAAGAAAACCGAAGAGGCCCTGCGCATGAGCGATAAGCTGGCTACCACCGGGCGACTGGCGGCCACGGTAGCGCACGAGATCAATAATCCGCTGGAGTCGATCGTAAATCTGGTGTACCTGGCGAAGAGCCAAAAGGGACTGCCGGAGAATGTGCGCGAATACCTGCGCGCCACGGAGGAAGAACTGGACCGCGTTTCTCAGCTCACGCGCCAGGCGCTCGGCTTCTACCGCGAGAAGACGGCGGCCACTACCGTGCGCGTGGGCCCGATCATTTCGCAATTGCGCACCGTGTTCTCGCCCAAGACCACCAACAAGCGGATTGACCTGCAGATGGAAGTGGACCAGGATCCGGAGATTGTGGCGGTGCCCGGCGAACTGCGGCAGCTTTTTGCCAATCTGCTGAGCAACAGCATAGACGCCGTGCCCACGGATGGGACTATCCGGGTCCGGGTATCTAAGGGGCGAGAGTTCAACTCTAAGGGGAGAGCGGGAGCGCGAGTCACCATTGCCGATTCTGGTCCGGGGATTGACCCCTTGCACCGGTCGCGAATTTTTGAACCTTTCTTTACTACTAAGAAGGAGGTCGGAACCGGACTGGGGCTATGGGTCTCCAAAGGAATCGTGGAGAGGCACGGAGGCAATATCCGGTTACGGAGCCGAACCATTCCGGGCAGAAGCGGGACGGTATTTTCTATTTTCCTGCCATCGAAGGCAGGAGAAGAGCAGGGGCGGCGCAGCGACAACGCGCTGAAAGAAGCGGTGTGAAACCCATTCACCACAGAGACACAGAGGCACGGAGAAATCAAATCATTAAATCACTTAACGTTGAAGATTTAGGGATTTGAGCTACTTCTCTGGCCGACAATCTCGGTATCGCACGCAGGATATTTCAGGTCTAAAGTCCCTTCAGCATGCTCAGGATGTGGTTTTTAATCATCCATAGTTTTGCTCTGTGCCTCTGTGTCTCTGTGGTGAATTCTCATGGATTATTCCAGGTCGCGCCAGTTGGGACCCACTCCGATCTCCACCAGCAGGGGCACAGTGAGCGAGTGCACGTTTTCCATCTGGTCGCGCACCAGTTCGCGCATGACGTCTACCTCAGCCTGCGGCACTTCGAACACCAGTTCGTCGTGAACCTGCAGCAGCATGCGGGCTTTCAGCTGGCGGCGGCGCAATTCCTCGTCAATTGAAATCATCGCCAGCTTGATCAGGTCGGCAGCGGTTCCCTGCAGCGGCGTGTTCACCGCGGTGCGCTCGGCGAAGCCGCGCATGTTCACGTTCTTGCTGTTAATGTCAGGAATGGGGCGGATGCGCCCGAACAAAGTTTTCACCCGCTGCTCGCGGCGCGCGACTTCCAGGGTGCTGTCGAGATACTGGCGCACGCCTTTGTACTTTTCGAAGTAGGCGTCAATGAATTGCCTGGCCTCCCCTTTCTCGATTCCGAGCTGCTGCGAGAGGCCAAAAGGCGAGAGCCCGTACACGATGCCGAAGTTCACCGCCTTGGCGCGGCGGCGATGCTCGGGGGTGATCATCATGGGCGGCACGCCGAACACTTCCTGCGCGGTGAGCGAATGAATGTCGTCGCCGCGGCGGAAGGCTTCGCTGAGCAGCGGGTCGCCAGAGAAGTGGGCCAGCAGGCGCAGCTCAATCTGCGAGTAGTCGGCAGCCAAGAGCACGTGCCCAGGATCGGCGATGAAAGCAGCTCGAATTTCCTTGCCCAGTTCGGTGCGGATGGGAATGTTCTGCAGATTGGGGTTGGCGGAGGAGAGGCGTCCCGTCGCCGTGCCGGTCTGCCCGAAGGTGGTGTGCAGGCGCCGGGTACAGGAGTTGAGTAGCGCCGGCAGCGCGTCCACGTAAGTGGATTTCAGCTTGGTGAGCTGGCGGTACTCGAGCACCAGGCGCGGAACTTCGTGAGTGAGGGCCAGACCCTCCAGGACGTCCACCGCGGTGGAGACAGTCTTGCCTTTGCCGTACTTGACCGGCCTGGGCAGGTTCAGCTTGTTGAAAAGCACGTCGCCGAGCTGCTTGGGCGAGTTGATGTTGAACTCGAAGCCTGCCAGTTCCCAGATTTCCTTTTCTTTGGCGCGGCAATCACGCGCCAGGCGGGTGGACATTTCAGCCAGCGCGTCGCAATCAATCTTTACCCCGGCCTGTTCCATGCGGGCGAGCACCGGCACCAGGGGCAGGTCAATTTGCTCGTAGACCGATAGAAGGCCAGCGTCCTGCACTTCCTGGAGCAGAGCTTGGGCGAGGCGGCCGGTCAAGTCGGCGGCTTCGGCCAGCCCGCCGGAAAGCTTCAGGTTGAAGCGGCGCAGGGCCACATCGGCCAGGCGATGAGAGCTGTAGGTCGGGTCGAGCAGGTAGGAGTAGAGCATGGGCTCGTCGCGCACCCCGGCGAGCGCGTGGCCGGCGTCCTCCAGCGCATGCAGCGCGGCCTTGTAGTCGTGAACCGCCTTGGGCAGGGCGGGATCGGCCAGCGCTTTCAGAAGGGTTTGCGCCGCTGGGCCGTCGTCCAGAGAGATGGAAACCGCCTTGCCCGGGTGAGCTGAGATGGCGGCCTTGTGATCGGGCGCGGAAGCAGCGGCGGGAGGGGCGGCGAAATTCAGCGTGCCGGTTTCGCTCTCCTCCGGCTCCTGTTCCTCTTCCGGAACTTCGGCGGCTTCGGCCGCGGCCAGCGCGACGGCCAGCACGCCATCCTTTCTGATTGCCTTCAGCACCGCCTGCACTTCGGCCGCAGATTTCGCTTCACCGTACTCGGTCTCCGCCACTTCCACGCCAGAGATGAAGTCCTTCAACAATGTGGTGAATTCCAGCTCGGTGAACAGCTTGCGGCAGGCCTCGGCGTCCGGCTCCTGGGCGCGCATGGTATCCACGTCGAGGGTAACCGCAACGTTAGTGTCAATGGTGGCCAGCTTCTTGCTTTCCAGAACGGCCTGGCGGTTTTGCTGCAGCGATTCGCGGTAGGTCTTTTTCTCTACCTCATCGGCATGGTCGAGCGCCGCCTCCACCGAGCCGAAGCGGCGAATCAGCTCCACCGAGCCCTTGTCGCCAATGCCGGGCGCGCCGGGGATATTGTCAATGGAATCGCCACGCAGGGCCATCACGTCCACTACTTTTTCCGGCGGCACGCCCAGAACTTCTTCCACCTTGGCACGGTCGCAAATCAGGTTGTCCTTGGGTGGGTTAAGCACGCAGATGTGTTCGTCCACCAGCTGCAGCATGTCTTTGTCGCTGGAGAC
>Ga0070713_100002713_pt1 | contig 11554 bp, 10 predicted proteins | sample LARL82metaG_FD_65465 | JGI IMG/M metagenome (GOLD analysis project Ga0070713, IMG submission 65465) | Corn, switchgrass and miscanthus rhizosphere microbial communities from Kellogg Biological Station, Michigan, USA - LAR L8-2 metaG | ecosystem: Host-associated > Plants > Roots > Rhizosphere ... | reverse complement strand
TAAACCGGATGCGGAGCAGATGATCACCCACTACGAGAGTCAAAAGACGAAGTACGAAAAGGAAAGCCAGGAAGTGAAAGACGAAGCTACCAAAAAAGAGCAGGAAACCCGCCATACCGAAGATCAGGCCCTGCGCTACGATCTGGGCGAAGGAATGCTCGAAATCGGCGTCGTGCTGGCGTCGCTGTATTTCATTTCCCGCAAGAAGCTGTTCCCGGTGATCAGCGTGATCTTTGGAGTTCTCGGCATCGTGATCGCAATATCCGGTGCGTTGTTATAGCGATCGAAACAACTGCTGATACTCCCGGGCCGACGAATCCCACGAAAAGTCTTTCGCCATGCCCCGGCGCATCCGCTCCATCCAGGCACCAGGCTTTTCAAACGCGTTTAACGCCTGCTGGATCGCGACTTGAAGTGCCGCCGGAGTATATTCGGCGAATTTGAAGCCTGTCGATTCGTCAACCGTATCTTCCAAACCACCGGTGGCCCGGACGACCGGCACGGTTCCGTAGCGCAGGCTGTACATCTGGCTCAGCCCGCATGGTTCGTATTGCGACGGCATGAGGAACATATCCGCCCCGGCCACGATGCGGTGCGATAGCGCATCGTCGTAACCGATCCGCACCGCGAATTTCCCGGGTCTTAGGGCCGCGAGCTGCCGGAACATATCTTCGTGTTTCTTCTGACCGTTGCCGAGCGCCACCATCGCCACATCCTGATCCGCCAGCCAGGCGGCGATGCCTTCCAGCAGGTCGAATCCTTTTTGATCGGCAAAGCGCGACACGATGCCGATCAGCGGACGCCGCGTGTTGGGCGGCAGGCCCACCTCGGCAAGCAGGTCCTTCTTGCATGCGAGTTTGCCGGAAAGATCGCGCGCGGAAAAGTGCGCCACCTGATAAGGGCCGGTTTCCGGATTCCAATCCTCATAGTCGACGCCGTTTAGGATCCCGCTTAACTTGCCGCTGTGGATCAGCAAAAGATCGTCCATGCCGAACCCGTATTCGGGAGTCTGGATCTCGCGCGCGTAGGTTGGACTGACGGTGTTGACGGCGTCGGACCAGACGATGCCGGCCTTGAGATAACTCACCAGACCCCAGAATTCCAGGCCGCCGGGATGATACAGCCCGGGATCCAGGCCCAGATCCGCAAACGCGGCCGCAGGATAATTTCCCTGGTAGCCGAGATTGTGGATGGTCAGCAGTGTGCGCAGCCCGTAGAACGTAGGATCGCTCGCGAAGGTCGTCCGCAGGTAAGGAGCGACCAGGCCGGCTTGCCAGTCGTGCGCGTGAAGCACCGCGGGACGGAAGATGTGGCGCGCGATACCCAGCGCGGCCTGGCTCAACAGCGCAAAGCGGATGTGATCGTCGGGGTAGTCTCCGTAGATCTCCGGGCGATCGTAGAGCGGCGGGCAATCCACGAAGAAATAGTGCACGCCGCGGTGAATCAGGCGATGAATGTCCACCTGATAAGCGTGCGGCCCTACCCACAGCGGCATCGCAATCCATATGAGTTCCGCGCCGGAGGTCTCCGCCACGCGATATTTCGGGAGGACGACGCCAACTTCATCGCCCAGGCGAACTAGTGCCGGCGGCAGCGAGCCCAGCACGTCCGCCAGACCGCCGGTTTTAGCGAAGGGAGTGGCTTCGGAAGCCACCATCAGGATCTTCACTTCGCGGCGGCTCCCAACAGGTGTTTTTGCACTTTGCCCAGCGCATTACGGGGGAGTTTTTCGACGATGATAAAACGCCGCGGGCATTTGAAAGACGCCAGCTTTTCGCGGCAACGGGCTTCTAGAGCTGCGGTGTCACATGCACCGCGTGGGACCACATAAGCCACGGGAATTTCGCCGCGCACACGATCGGCTTGCGCCGCCACCGCAGCTTCGGCAACCTCCGGCTGCTCCATGAGGAACTCTTCGATCTCGCGCGGGTAGATGTTAAAGCCGCCCGAAATAATCAGATCGCTGCGGCGGCCGCACAACGTGTAGTAGCCATCGGAGGATCGCTGGGCCAGGTCGCCAGTCTTGAACCAGCCGTCGACGAAAGCGGAACGCGTGGCATCTTCTCGCCGCCAATATCCGGCGAACACATTCGGACCCTTCAGATACAGCTCGCCGGTTTCGCCGTCGGGCACTTCCTGGCCGTTTTCGTTCAGGATACGCGCCTGCACTCCCGGCAGCGGAAATCCGACACTGCCCGGACGCCGCTCGCCGTCGTAGGGATTGGAGATGTTCATGATCGTCTCGGTCATGCCGTAGCGTTCGAGAATCGTGTGCCCGAACAGTTTGCGGAAATCTTCCAGAACCTGTGCCGGAAGCGGCGCCGAGCCCGATACGAACAGGCGCATGCCCCGGCCGATTTCGTGCGCGGTCTCGGGCGGCGTCTCGAGCAGGCGGACGTACATGGTCGGCACGCCGAAAAACAGCGTCGGACGGAAATCCAGAAATTCGGCAGCCGCCTTTTCGTGCTCGAAGCGCTCCAGCAGTCGCATGCGGCATCCCGAGAACAGCCAGCAATGCAGCCCGTTGCCCAGCGCGTGGACGTGAAATAGCGGCAGGGCCAGCAGGAAACGGTCCGTGGAGCTGATGCGCCAGGCCTGGAGCAGATTCGCGGCGTTCACCGCGAAGTTATTGTGGGTAAGAATCGCGCCTTTAGAAACGCCGGTGGTACCGGACGTATACACCAGCGCGGCGGGCGATTCGCCGTCCAAGGGAATCTCGGGAAGATCGGCCGGTTGCGCCGCAGCTTCCGCGCGCAACGCCGGAAGCTCCTGTTCCGTGACGAACAATTTTGGTTCGGCATCGCTCAAAATGTGCGAGAGCTCGCGCTCGCGATACAGAATGTTCACCGGTACGAAGATGACACCCAACTTTACACAGGCGAGAAAAATGTCAATGAAGTCGAGCGAGTTGGCCAGATAGACGGCGAGCCGGTCGCCGCGCTGGAACCCTCGGGCCTCCAGAGCGCGAGCCATGCGGTTGCTGCGCGCGTCGATATCGCCGAAAGTGTACGTCGCGCCCTTCCATTCGAGTGCCGGCTCGGCGGGGCGCAGGCGGAAAGAGGTATCGAACCAGTTGCGAAGATTCATGGGAGGACGAGGCATGCCTCGTCCTTACAACGATATCAGTCGTTGACGTCGATGTTGTCGGTGAAGCAGCTGTCGAATGCGCGGTCCAGCACGTCCTCGGTCAGCTTCTTGGGCCGCGCCTCGAAATTGATGAGGTCGATGGCATGGCTGATGACGTCCCGGGGATGGCAGCGGCGGTAGCGTTTGCCGCCTTTCACGTAGTGTTTCTCCACAAACGCGTCAATGACACCGGGCTCTTGAGCGAGCAAACGCGATTCGGCGAAACGCTCGAAAATCTCGACGAACTCGCTCCGTCCCGGGCTGCGCAGGAACATCTTGTACTGAATGCGGCGCAGGAAAGCTTCGTCGCCCAGTTGTTCGGGCCGCAGATTGGTGGAGAAGATCAGGAACGCCTCGAACGGCACGGTCATTTTGCCGCCGGCCTGGAAGCTCAGATAGTCGACGTGCCGCTCCATGGGAACGATCCAGCGGTTCAGAATCTCGGCGGGAGAAGCCTTCTGGCGGCCGAAGTCGTCGATGAGATAGATGCCATTATTAGCCTTGAGCTGGAATGGCGCATCGTAGACTTTCGAGACCTTGTTGAAGCTCAGATCCAGCATGTCCAGGCCCAGCTCGCCGCCAGTGATGATGAAGGGGCGGCGGCACTTGAACCAGCGGCGATCGTAGCCGTGATCGCGGTCCAGGGTTACACTGTCGGCTTCCACATCGTCGATCTTCTGGTGATAAATCGGGTCGTAGATCTGTATAATGTTGCCCTGGGATTCGATCGCGTACGGCATGTAGATGGGCGCCGTCTCCACGCGGAACAGCGCTTCTGCCAGAGCGGTCTTGCCGTTGCCGGGCTGGCCGTAAATCAGGAAAGACTTGTTGGAGTTCACCGCCGGACCGATGCGCGCCAGAATATCCTGCTCCACCACCAGATGTTTGAAAGCCCGTTTCAGCGAATCCGGCGAGAGCCAGTTCTCGGCCAATCTCTGCCGCCGCACGACTTCGGAATACTGGGCAAGAGGCACCGGCACCGTCCCGGCGTACTGATTGTTCTCCAGATACTCGCGGGTGAGGCTCCGGCCGGACTCGGTGAGCGCGAAAATTCCCGAGCTGTTGCCCATACCCAACGATTTCTTGATCCCCACATGGTGCTGGCGCTTCAGGGTCTCGAGCAGATCGTCGATCAGGCTATATTGAAGTCCTACCAGGCTTGCCAGATCCCTTCCCAGCACCTCGCCGCGGAAGTAGAGAAGCTTCAGAAGCAACTGTTCGATCAGAGCCAGCGATATGCCGGTATCTTCCAGTGATTCAGGCGGCGGCGGAACAACTCCGGTTTCTTCCAGCGCGGATGCGGCTTCTTCCGGGGCAGATTCCACAGGCTCCGGCTCGCGCATAACGGCGGGGCGGGGAATGTTGATCTGAATTCCGCTGCGCAACGGCGAATCGGAAATGGCGCTCACGAGTGCATCCTCCAGGCGGTCCAGGTCCCGGGAAAAAGGGAACTAAGTTACCTATCGGACAGGAATGCAGGGTCCTGCACCTTAGATCGGGGTTCTAGTACCACGAAGGAGCAAGGTACTCATGAGGGCGATTGTGGAATCAGGCCCGCTCGGCGTTTTCTTCCACGATGCGTCCATCGAACAGGTGGATGCTGCGGTCGGCGTACTGGGCGTAGCGCGGATCATGGGTGACCATGCAGATGGTGGCCCCGCCGCGGTGCAGGTCGCGCAGCAGTTCCATCACGGCCTCGCCGTTGGTGCTGTCCAGATTGCCGGTGGGCTCATCGGCCAGAAGAATGGACGGGTCGCCGGCCAGCGCGCGGGCTACGGCCACGCGCTGCTGCTGGCCTCCGGAGAGCTGCGACGGATAGTGCTTCACGCGATGGCTCATGCCCACGCGTTCCAGCGATTCGTGCACGCGCTTCTTGCGTTCCGCGCTGGGCATGCCGCGGTAGGTCAGGGGGAGCTCGACGTTCTCGTACACCGTGAGGTCGCCGATCAAATTGAAAGCCTGAAAAATAAACCCGATCTCGCGGTTGCGGATGCGGGCCCGCTCGCTGAGCTTCAATCCCTGCACAGGCCGTCCGTTGAGCTCATAAGTTCCATCGGAGGAGGAGTCCAGCAGGCCCAGAATCGCCAGCAGCGTCGATTTGCCGCAGCCGGAAGGACCTGCGATGGAAAGATATTCGCCCTTTTTGATATCGAGATGAATGCCCGCCAGCGCATGCGTCTCGACTTCATCGGTGACAAACACTTTCTTGACTCCATCCAGATGAATCAGTACTTCGGCCATGTGTGCTCCTCTCTTAATCCAAACGGATCCGGGGGTTCTGATCCTGAGCCGACATGTCGGACAGAATCACCTGATCGCCCACCTTCAACCCATCCACGACTTCGATGGTGTTCACCGAACTGCGCCCCAGCTTAACGGTGACGCGTGAAGCGCCCTTCCCGTCGGGTTCCAATTTAAACAGACTCACGGAGCTGTCGGGCTGGCCGAACACGGGCCGGCCGATATAGACAACGTCCGCCAGGCGCTGGATTTCGACGGTCCCATCAACGCTGAGATCGGGCACTGCGCCGCTTGGCAAGGGTCCATCCAGTTTGCAGTCCACAGTGCGGGTTCCGTTGATCACGTTCGGGTCTATTCTCACTACGTGCCCGGGAATGATTCCGTTCCGCGTATCGATAGAGGCTTTCTGGCCCAGAAGGATATCCTTGGCCTGGGTTTCGGCGATCTGGAGTTCGGCCTGGAGCGTCGCCTGGGCGACTTTCGCAACCACGGTGCCGGCGGTGACGCGCGTTCCCACCTGCATCGTCAGTTCCTGGACCACGCCGTCGGTTCCGGCGCGAATCACGAGATCGCCCAGTTGTTGTTTCTTGCGCTCCCAGGTGGCCTTCAGCTTATCGATCTGGACTTGTTGGGACTCCAACTGGGCGTCAATGGAATCCTTCATGATGTCCAGCTTTTCCTTTTCAGTTTGAAATTTGCTGGAGGCCTGTTCCCAATTGGCTTGGGTGAGTTTGACGTTGAGCTCGTTTTGGATTTGGAACTTGAAAAGCTGTTCATCCTTATCCTTGTTCAGCGAGGCCTGCTTGAGCGCGTTCTGGGCGCTGGACACCGCCGCTTGCTGATCGAATTTCTGGCTCTGCAGCTTAACCTTCAGGTCTGCGTAGGTGGCTACAGCCTGCTTCATCTGCCACTCCAGATCGTTGGCCGCGAGTTCCATGTCCGGATTGGTTAATACCATCAGGATGGTGTCGGGTTTCACTTTCTGGCCGGATTTTACGGGAACCTTGATGACCTGGCCGTCCTGGAGGCTGGGGATCACGATGATCTCCTCCGGAGCGAGCTTGCCGAGTCCTTTTCTTTCGATGACGATCGGACCACGCTTAACCGAGTCGATCCAAACTGTGGCGCGCTCCACAGTGGGAGCGGCCGGTTCCAGTTTCGAAACGCGCCAACCCGCTGCTGCCACCGCGCCCAGGGTCAGGATCCCGTAGATGATGAACCTGATGCGCTTTTTTCTCGCGACGCCTTCTCGCTTGATATCCATGGTTCCCTATAGGACGTCCTCTGGAAGCCTTTGGCTTCGGATCGGCCGGTGACTCCTGAGCGCACGCCGGCTGCCACAAAACCCGCTTCCCCGCAGGTCTTGGAAAACCTGTGGTTACAGAGGTTTATGTCACCGAGAGCGATTGTATCACGCCCGGAGGTGTTCGCTTCCGGGACAGCGCTGTGCGGATGGGCGTCTGTAGAATTGGAGCGGGAGACCGGATTCGAACCGGCGACATCGACCTTGGCAAGGTCGCACTCTACCAGCTGAGTTACTCCCGCGCCCGCGGAGGGAAGGACCTAAAAGGACAGACTCATTGTCGCGCCAGCTACGGGGAAAGTCAAATATCGGAGGCAGTGGGTAGTGGCTCAACGAGGTCTTCCTCCAGCGTCAAGTAACTCAAAGAGTAGGGTTCTTTGGCCCACGTCTAGCGAGCAAACGCCATGCTCGGGTTCATATCGGGTTCATAAAGGATTTAGAATCAGCTAACCCGTCAGGCATCCATTTTGCACAATTACAGTCGTAATGACGGCCCCCCGCTTCCAGCCCGACAAACAAGCACCTCCGCGGCCTGGAAAAGTCCCAAAACCGAAGAATATCTATTACATCCCTTGTCCAAAGTGCGGCCTGAACAACCAACCAGTTCCCTGTGACTACTGCGGCGGCAGCGGTTTTGTGGAAATCTTGCGGGATTACTAACCCAGGCTCAAATGGAGGTGCTTGCCGATGGGGAGGGCGTGAGGGACCGACTCGCCATTAGGCCAACCTAGGGTTAACCCTTGCGTTTTGGGCTCACCGGGCGCATACTGTAATCCTCGATCCAAAGCAGCCGCTGTTAGCAACGACCCCTTTCCTTCGAGCAGGGAAGGGTCCAGATGCTGTCCGGAAGGCACTTCAGATTCAATCGTTCCGTCACCGGGATTCATTTGGTAAATGGGACCGCTTCCGTCGTCGCCATTCCCCCCGGCGGCAACATCCAAGTGCTGCCAGGACCCGATGCAAACGGGAAGGTGCCGGCTAAAGGAATTGTCTACGCAATCTGGGAAGCACGCACTGTGGCTATTTTCGCAATCGACGTGGAAGCCCGCGGAACTGAGATCGTATGCGAGCACGAGAACCACAACTGGAGCGCCCGCGCCTAATTGGAGGACTGGCGCGCCCCCAGCGGGCGTGGAGAACTTGACGCCCATGCTATAGTTTTCCGAGGCGAGTATCGGAGGGTCTCGTCGCACAATGGAACCCTCCAACGACCACGAACGCGAGATTGCCCGCTTATTCGACGAACTGGCGCTTTCCCAAGGAAAGCTCGATTACTCCGCTGTTCCCGCCGTAACCGCCCAACTGAAATTTATGATGAGCCGATCTGACAGCGTATTCTTAATCGCCTATCTTCACTGGCGGATGAACAACCCGATCCAGAAGACGGACGGCTGACCCCATCCTGCAGTTGCCGCAGTCTTCTCCCCAGCTGGGGTGAACCCTAGCTGGAAATCGTTAGACATGCGGCTATAATCGGAACCTCGGTCGAATCGGAAAGCTTAGCCGTTCGCTCGGTACTAGCCGTACACGGGGACACTTTTCTTCGAGGAGGAAGGGTGTGGAAGTGTGTTAACGGGGAAGCGATTCAGGCTGGAACGGGCTACGCTGGCGATTGATGCGGGCGGCCCCTCGCGACGCGCGGTTACCATTCCGAGTGGATCGATCATCAAAGTGATCTCGACGCCGCCCGACGTCAAGGGAATCATAGAGGTGTCCTGGGACAACCGGACACTTCAGATGTTCGCGGTGGACGTAGATCTGCGTGGCACCGAGATCCCGGCGGATGGCTAAACCCATCGGATTTCTCTCGGGTTGGGTGGCACCAGAAGGGGTACTATTGCCTGGATCAGCGGGGCAAGTCGATCCGAGTAGGTCCCCGGGCCAAGGTCGAGAAACGATCTTTCATCGAAATGTTTTAGTTTCCGAGTTTGAGTGGTAAGCCATTGAAAATACGGTTGATAAACAATGCAAACTTTCTCTTGCTCGCCAAACGTTTTGTGCTATTCTTAGATCCGTCGGTGAGCACGGATCGTCCTCGTTAGTGTCCGCGACTCAGGCAGCGAGCATCGAGAATTTCCCCCTGGATCAGAGAAGTTGACGTTGGATTTCCACAGCCTGTGGTAATCGTGTGGGAAACTTGCGGCCATCCGGGATCTCGTATATCAAGGAGAATCAAGGTGGGTGGAACTTGGGAATCGGGCACAGCGGTAGCGGAAGCACAGGAGTTGAATACTTGGGATTTGATCAAGGCAAAACTCGCCGAAAGGATCGCCCCCCAGGAATTCCAAAACTGGGTGATGCGAACCGCGCTTGAGAGCCTTGAGCAGGGCTCCTTACGGGTTCAGGTTCCCGATCAAGTCACGAAAGATTTTATCGAACAGGAATACGCGGAACAGATCCGGTCGACCATTCGCGAGCTGAATCTTCCGGTGGATCGAATCGTGTATCTGCCGCACGCGGAATCCCGGCCGGCTGCCGCGGACGCTGTCTCGACGCATTCCGGGGAGCCGGCGTTTCCGGCGGCCGCAGGCCAGCTGAACACGCGCTTCCGTTTCGACAACTTCGTGGTGGGAAGCTGTAACCAATTCGCCCACGCGGCAGCCCGCGCTGTGGCCGACAGCCCTTCGCGCAGCTATAATCCGCTGTTCATCTACGGCGGCGTGGGCATGGGCAAAACTCACCTGATGCACGCGATCGGGCGAGAATTGCTGGAGAAGTATCCGTCGATTCGCGTGGTGTACACGTCCAGCGAACGCTTCATGAACGAGATGATCCTGTGTTTGCGGACCAACCGTATGCCGTCCTTTCAGAGGCACTACCGCTCGGCGGACGTCCTGCTGGTAGACGACGTGCAAATCCTGGGCGGCAAGGAGCGCATGCAGGAAGAATTCTTCCACACGTTCAACGAACTCTACGATCATCAGAAACAAATCGTAATCTCCAGCGATTCCACGCCCAAGAGCACTCCCGGCCTGGTAGAGCGTCTGCGCTCGCGATTCGAATGGGGATTGATGGTGGACGTCCAGCCTCCGGATCTGGAAACAAAAATGGCGATCCTGGATAAAAAGGCTGAGCTCGAAGGCGTCGCGCTCCCCGAAGAAGTCCGGATTTACATCGCCACAAAAACGAAATCCAACGTGCGCGAGCTGGAAGGTGCGCTGATCAAGCTGATCGCCTACTCTTCGATAACCAACTCTCCGGTAACGCTGCAGATGGCTCAGCAGGTGCTGAAGTACCTGATCTCCGGTGGAGAGCGCCGCATCACTATGGATTCGATCCTGCGCGCGGTGGCTGACAAGTTCAACATGCAGCCTCAGCAACTGAAGCAGAAGTCGAACACGCGCCAGATTGCGTATCCGCGCCAGATCGCGATGTATCTGATAAAAGACCTGACACAGGCATCCCTACCTGAAATCGGCAGGGTCTTTGGCGGAAAGCATCACACCACCGTGCTGCATTCCGTCCAGAAGATCGAGAAGTTGCGCCAGAGCGATACGGATCTCAACAGGTTGATCCACAGCCTAATCGACTCAGTCCATTAGTCTTGTTGGTGTCATCCACAGCCCGGGTCTAATACGCCCTGTGACAGCCTGTGAATACCTCATACCAGGTCGACTTTCTCCTTCCGGAAGCACACCGTTCCGCACAGCTTCCGATGGCTTTAACTCCCCGGTCTTGCTATAATTTAGAAAGAAATCAAGGTTTCCACAGGCACTATGACTACGATTACTCTTACTTGAAGAGAATCTAGTCAGAGAAACAACCTTCACTATGGAATTCACCGTCAGTAGGGCTGATCTGGTTCGAGAACTGAACCTTTCGCAGGGCGTAGTTGAGAAGAAGACCACGATTCCGATTTTGTCCAACATTCTGCTGGAAGCGGATGGGGATCGTTTGCTGCTGACGGCGACAGATCTGGAATTGGGAGTGCGTTCGTCGTGCGCAGCGAAGGTGAAGAAGAAGGGTGCCGGGACGATTCCGGCGCGGCGCTTGCTGGACTATGTCCGATTACTCCCCGAGGGCGAGGTCCAGGTCAAGATTCTCGAAAACCAGTGGGCCAGCCTGGTGTGCGGCCGCTCGAAGACGCGCATAGCAGGCATGTCTCGCGAAAGTTTTCCGGAGCTGCCGGCGATGCCCGCGGTACTGGCGGAGATTCCGATTGGTTTGCTGGCCGGGATGATCGCCAAGACAATTTTTGCGATCTCGAGTGAAGAGTCCCGGTTTACGTTGAACGGCGCCCTGCTGGTTTTGAAGAAGGGCAGCATGGCGATGGTGGCCACCGATGGGCATCGTCTGTCTATGGTCGAGAGTTCCGGCGATCTCCCGGGCGTAACGGGAGCGTATCGAGCGCTGCTTCCCCGTAAAGCAATGGCCGAGCTTCAGAAGCTCGCCGCAGATGCGACTCCGGATTCCGTGCTGCGTTTCGCGGGCGATGAGAACCATCTGTTCTTCGAACTGGGCGGCCGGATGCTGCTTAGCCGCAAGCTGACAGGAAATTTTCCGGATTTTGAAAGAGTGCTTCCCAAGGAGCATGCGCATTCGGTGTCGGTGAATCGCGATGAGTTTCGCGGCGCGATCGAACGCGTGGCGCAGTTCTCCGATGAGAGATCGCGCGGGATCCGCGTGGCGGCCGGCTCGGGTGAGCTCAAAGTTCACTCTTCGGTCTCGGAGACCGGCGAGAGCGAGGACAGCATTGCCGCAGCTTACGACGGACCGGCAGTGGAGATCGGGTTCAACGCGGAATATCTTCTGGACTTCCTGCGCGCCGTCGCGACCGAGGAAGTCACGTTCCTGTTCAAGGACGCGCATAGTGCTGGCGAGCTTCGCCCGGGCGGCGAAAAAGCGGACAACTATCGCTACGTGATCATGCCGATGCGCATCTGA
>Ga0070713_100002712_pt1 | contig 11554 bp, 11 predicted proteins | sample LARL82metaG_FD_65465 | JGI IMG/M metagenome (GOLD analysis project Ga0070713, IMG submission 65465) | Corn, switchgrass and miscanthus rhizosphere microbial communities from Kellogg Biological Station, Michigan, USA - LAR L8-2 metaG | ecosystem: Host-associated > Plants > Roots > Rhizosphere ... | reverse complement strand
GATCATGGCGATCTGCGCGGTCAGATTGTAGGCTTTGCGGACGTTTGCGTCGTGCGAGTTGTCCTTCTCGTCGGCGTCGTAGAAGCTGAGGGCCGAGACGGTAGTTCGCAGAACCTCCATGGGCGTGGCCGAGGTGGGAAAGGTCTTGAGCAACTCGATGATGCGCTGGTCGAGAGAGCGGGCGAGGGCCAGTTGGGAGGAAAACTCGCGCAGTTCAAGTTCAGTGGGCAGGCGTCCGTTCCAGAGCAGGTAGGTGGTCTCTTCAAAGCAGGAGCGCTCGGCTAGTTCGTGAATGTCAATGCCGCGGTAGGCAAGCACGCCTGCTTCGCCGTCGATAAAACAAATGCCGGAGTTGGCGGCAACAATTCCTTCAAGACCCTTACCAGCGACAGCTGTGGACATAGCCTTTGAGATTCCCCTCTCTGGGTGGTTGGATGCGGTCAATTTCGAGTATTCGTGCGGGCTCCAAGCCGGGCCCGTCCAAAAAGTGCGGTACTGCCCTTTATAAATGAGGGGTTCCACGGTTGTCACGGACAAGGCCCACCTTCGTGCCGCATCGCGTTATGATGGCGCTGGTTTGACTGCTATGGAATTTACAGTGAGGCCGGTGGAGGTGAGGGAGATTTTGCCCTTGCGCGAGCTCTATCGGCTGGAGATGAATTGCCAGATCATTCACGATTCGCTGCATACGCGCGAAGGCTGGACGCTTTCTTACCTTGTTGAGTCGGATGGCGATGTGGCGGGATATGGCTCGGTCGCGGTAGGCGGCCCGTGGGCGGGAACGCGTACGCTCTTTGAGTTTTACGTGGTTGAGAAACAACGATCGCGGTTCTTTGAAGCGTTCGATGCGCTGAGAGCCGCAAGCCGGGCGGACGCGATCGAGACACAGACGAACGACGTGATGCTGACGGCGATGCTGCACACGTGGGCGCATGACGTCGTGAGCGAAAAGATCATTTTTGAAGATCGTTTGACCACGGCTTACAGGGCGCCTGGCGCTGTTTTGCGCAAGCGGGAACCCAATGGGGACTGGATGCTGCTGGAGGTGGGAGGCGAAGTGGCGGCGACGGGCGGCGTCCTGTATCACTACAACCGGCCCTACGGGGACATTTGGATGGAGGTAGCCGAAGCGTTCAGAGGGCGTGGTTTTGGGACCTACCTGGTGCAGGAGCTGAAGCGGATTTGCCGCGAAGGCGGGAATGTGCCGTGCGCGCGCTGCAATACCGGCAACGTGGCGTCACGCCGGACGCTGCAAAAGGCAGGATTTGTGCCGTGCGCGCATCTATTGCACGGGAAATTGTGAGACGAGCGGATGGATAGCCTTCGGAGAAAAGACTGATTTGGGGACGCTTTCCTTGGAGCATCCCTCAATGGCTAAACAGCTTGGTGAAAAAGGCCAAATTGCCAAAGCAACGTCGCGCAGGGGCTAAAGCCCGACACTCATTTTTGTTGAATCTGTGGCCTGGCTGAAGCCATGCCCTTGTTACAAAACAGTGGGTTCATCGAGTTTTTCACCAGGCTGTAAAGTCGTGCGCTCTCACAACTCACGGGATGCGGAAGGCCGCGTTTTGTAGCTATTTCCCCATTCCCGGCTGGATTCTTCTATAGTCTGTTTAGTCTCCCGTAAACCTGCTGAAGTTGCTTCTGGCGGGGTGTGGGGAGACTCTGGCGTTTGCGTCAAGGTTGCGCCGGTTCGGCGAATCCAGTCCCAGAAGGATGGGGCAGGAGCCGATGGGTTGGGAGCGGGTTCCAGGAGAACCGCTCCGGAGGAGAAGGGAAAGCATGAGCGACGAAAGAATTGTGGAGACCGCGCCGGCCTTCAGCGGTGCGTTGCTGGGCGCGATTGCGGTGGCAGTATTGGCCGCGCTGGGTGGGCTGGTTTGGAGCTACACGTTGAGCAGTCGCATTGCCAGGCAGGAGATGGCATTGTCTGAGGCCAACCAACAGAGCGCCAAGCTCGATGCACAGTTGCGCGAAACCAATGCGCGGTTGCGCGTGGCGACCGACGAGCTGGGCAAGAGCGTGGGAATGACCCAGAAGCAAATGGACGAGCGCGCGCAGGACATCATTCGCCGCGAGCAGGCCGACAACAAGCGCCTGGAGACCGCGCAGAAACAGACGGCGCAGCAGGTGACCGCGGTGCAGAGCGACGTCTCAAGCGTGAAGACCGATGTGGGCGGCGTGAAGACGGATCTTACGAAGACGCAGGGAGATCTGGCGACGACGATCTCGCAGCTGACTTCGATGAAGGGCGACCTGGACAACCACTCGAGCCTGATCGCGCGCAACGGCTCTGAACTCGAATTGCTGAAGCACAAGGGCGACCGGAACTACTACGAGTTCACGCTGACCAAGGGGCAGAAAAAGCCGGTGGGCACGGTGAGCCTGGAGTTGAAGAAGGCCGATCCGAAGAAGAGCCGGTTTACGCTGGTGGTCCTTGCCGATGACCGGAGCTACGAAAAGAAAGACCGGAACGTGGACGAACCGCTGCAGTTTTACAGCGGGAAAGAGCCGGCGCTGTACGAAATTGTGGTGAACACCATCGGATCGAAGAACACGGTTTCCGGTTACCTGTCGACGCCGAAGGGCGCGCCGGCTCCGCCTAGTGTTCAGTAACCGGGCCAGTGGGAGCCAGGGTGAGGGCCGGCAAGTACTGGAAATTGAATGAGTAGTTCAGGCTCTTGCGCGCCTCCCAGTCGGCCTTTGCCAAGCGGAATGAGCAGGCAAATGTGCCTTCCTTGGTCTCGCCCGGTTGAATCGTCAGATCGGGCGAGATGGGAGTGGCATGCCACTGCGCGAGCTGCGGATACGCCTTGAAGATGCGCTCGTAATCGGTGGGCGAGGCGGCGTAGCTGGAGTGGATGCCGTCGGCCAGCGTTGCGTTGGCGATAATCTGATGGAGAAAGATCGCCTGCTTGCTCTGATTGTGCAGGCGCACATGTGTAAAGAGCAGAACCTGGTCGATCTCCTCTTTGGGGATGGCCGCGCCGTTGGCGTCCCAGCCTGAAGTTTCAGTGTGCATGGGATGCGCCCACACATCGATGATGTCCCCGGTTGAGGCTGGCGGCTTCTCGCCCATGAAGATGTAGACCGCAACCGCGATGGAGATGAGCACGGTAGCGACTATGGAGGCGACGACGACATGGCTGGTGCCGCGGGTATAGGCCTCGCCCGATGCCTGACCCTTCGAATCCTGCTGAAGCAAACTCATAGCGCCCTCATCTTAGCGCTTCTCAAGGAGAACAATCCAGCGCGGCGAGTTTGAAATCTCTAGCTGATGGCGGGGCTAGAAGCGGATTCTTCACTCACCACCCCCGAACCTACCCCAAAGAGCCTTCGCTCTCTGGGGCCCCTGGTGCGTTCGGGGCCCCGTTCTCTCAGAATGACGCTGGGTGGCGATGGTGAAGGGGGCACGCGAAAAGTAGAAGCAGCAAAAGCGGATTCTTCACTCACCACCCCCGAACCTACCCCAAAGAGCTTTCGCTCTCTGGGGCCCCTGGTACGTTCGGGGCCCCGTTCGCTCAGAATGACATCGCCAATTTTAGGAGTGAAGTGCAGAGATCGGGAATGACATCGCCAGTTTGATGGTGCGGAGGGAAGAGATCAGGAACGCGGACGGAGCGAGGCCAGAAATTCGCCGGGTGGCAATGTGTTGAGGACATCTGCCGGAGTGAGCCAGGCGCGGCGAAGCTGGCGGATGCCGTACTTCCATTCGCCGACGACGCGGGTGACGTGGGCGTCGGTGTTGATGGCGATTTTGCAGCCGGTTTCTTTGGCGTGGCGCAGGTCGCGATCGCTGAGGTCGAGGCGTTCGGGGGAGGCGTTATGTTCGACGGCGACGCCCAGTTCAGCGCAGCGCCGGAAGACGGCGCCGATGTCGACCTGATAGGGCTCGCGGCGTAGAAGTTGACGGCCGGTGGGATGGCCGAGGATGAGGGTGTTGGGATTCTCGACGGCGCGGAGGATGCGGGCCGTCATTTCTTCGCGCGACTGTTCGAGACGGGTGTGGACACTGGCAATGACGACGTCTATCTGGGCGAGGACCTCGTCGGCGAGATCGAGAGCGCCGTCGGCCAGGATGTCGACCTCAATGCCGGTAAAGATGCGGATACGGCCTTCCATCTGTTTGTCGACTTCGCGGATTTGCGCGATATGTTCAAGGGCGCGCTTTTCGTCGAGTCCGTTGATCATGGCCAGGTTCTTGGAGTGGTCAGTGATGGCGATGTACTGGAGACCCCGCTCGATGGCAGCTTCGGCCATCTCGGCGATGGTATTGCGGCCATCGGAGGCCGTCGTGTGCATGTGCACGTCGCCCTTGATGTCGGAGGTCTCGATCAGGCGGGGGAGGGTATGCTTGGCCGCCGCTTCGATCTCGCCGAGGTTCTCGCGCATTTCCGGCGGCATCCAGTCCATCTGGAGCGCGGCGTAGATCTCCTCTTCGGTTGCCGAGGCGACGGTCGACTCATCGTCGAGGCGGGCGAGCGCCCATTCACTGAGGGTGTAGCCCATTTTCAGAGCGCGCTGGCGGAGCGAAACGTTGTGGGCCTTGGAGCCGGTGAAGTACTGCAGCGCCGCTCCGTAGCTCTCCGAGGGCAGCAGGCGCACGTCGACCTGCAGGCCGGTAGAGATGTGGAAGCTGACCTTGTTTTCGCCCTTGGCGATCATGTCGTGAATGCCGGGGTAAGCGGCGACATATTCGACTGCCGCCTCGGTGTTTTGAGGGGCGCAAGCAGGACCGGTGACGAGCAGGTCGAGGTCGCCGGCGGTTTCGCGTCCACGACGCAACGAGCCGGCGGGCGTGACGCGCTCGATGCCGTTGAAAGCCAGCAGGTAGGTTGTGAGGCGATCGGCTGCGTCTTCAGCCTCGTCGAGGCGGAAGCGGCCCGCGGAACGGCGATAGTCCTCGATTCCCTTGCGGATTTTCTCGATTTGCTTTTCGCCCATGCGGGGCAGGCCCTTGAGGCGTCCGCCGTCGATAGCGTCAGCGAGTTGATCGATGCTGCCGATGCGGCCTGCGTCCCAAAGCAAGGCGACTGTCTTCGGACCCATGCCGGGGAGCTTGAGTAACTCGAGCAGCCCCACGCCGTACTTGGCGATGAGTTCGTCGCGCAGCGGGAGTGAGCCGGTTGAGACGATCGCCTGAATATTTGCCGCCATGCTCTTGCCGATGCCCGCGATTGCAAGCAGTTGAGCCGTGTCGGTAGAGGCAGTTACGAGGTCAACGGTGGTCTGTTGGATCGCATCGGACGCATTGCGATAGCTGCGGACACGAAAGCTGTCGGCGCCGCTGATCTCCATGAGATCGGCAGTTTCGCTGAGCAAATGGGCCATGCTGGCGTTGTCCATGGGAGCGGTCTCCGGGAAGCACGAATTGGGGTTGACGGGAAAGACCAAGGGCTCCAGCCTTGCCTGTTTCGCGGCTTGGTTTCAGTGTCCATCGGGCGCCGGGGAAGTGTCCAGCAGGTGTGGTTGGCTGGTGGGGACGGCCCTCGGAATTGCCTGATTGTCCTGGAGCGCTCGAAGGGTAGGTTTGACGGCACACGACTTCCGACGCAACGGCCTTTGGCCGGCGCACGCCCGTGCCTGGCGGGAATCAGAACCAACGCTGGTCGATCAAATGACAGTCGGCCGATGGAAAGAAGAGATGGAACGAAAGCGAATGTACGAGGACCGGCGTCAAGTTCGAAGCGATCAAGGAGACTAGATCGGAGCAATGCTTTCCGATGCCGCCCAAGGGACGGTTAGGGAAAACGCTACAGAGTTTCCAGTCTACTAGGCTGCGTTGTGGGTGGCTGCTGCATCTCTCAATCGGATAACAGCATCCGCCTGAGGGCCCTTCTGGCCCTGAACGATGTCGAACTCGACGTCATCGCCCTCTTTCAGAGTCTTGTAGCCATCCAACTGGATTGCCGAGTAGTGAACGAAAACATCCGGCCCGTCGTCACGTCCGATGAATCCGTAGCCCTTGGCGTTGTTGAACCATTTCACCTTGCCTTTGTACTGAGCCACAGGGATTTGCCTTTCTTGCCACTTGATGGGGTTGGTGAGCGAGAGGTTTGGGGAATCGCCCACTTATCGGTGTATGACGCGCATTTGCGGACAAAGGTTTATTGAATTTGGTCAAACAGGCTCACAAAATGAGACAGGCCGGGCAAGTTTGCGCGCCGGCCTTTGGGAAAGCTATTGAATTTGTTGGGTCAAGCGCGCTGCGATCTTTATTTCTTGCGCTTTTTTGCGAGGCGGCGCGCATACAGCAGAACGCTGCAGAGAGTTTTGCCATCCTTGATGGCGCCTTTCTCGATCATTTCCACTATTTCTGAGAGCTTTACGAGACGAAAATCGATATCTTCGTCGTCCTCCGGGTGGGCATCTCCGGCTAGCAGGCCTTCCGCGAGAAAGACCTTCATGGATTCACCGAGAAAGCCGGGGCTTCCGTAATATTCGACCAGGGGTTTCCATTTTTTGGCGCGGTAGCCAGTTTCCTCTTCGAGTTCACGCTGCGCGCCGATCAGGGGGTCTTCGTTGGGCTCGAGCTTGCCGGCGGGCAGTTCCCAGAGATACTGCTTCGCGGCGTGGCGATACTGGTGCTCCATCACGACATATGGATCTTTTTTGCTCTTCGACTTGTCGACGGCGAGGATGACCACGCTGCCGTTGTGGCGGATGACATCGCGTTCGCTGGGTTTGCCGCCGGGCTCAAGAAGCTTGTCGTGGAGGACGCGGAAGAGGGGGCCCTGGTAGACGACTTTGGAACTGATGAGGGTTTCTGTCTCTGTAGCGACGGCCTTTGCGGGTTTCTTGTCCGGCTTGGGGGACTTGGTCTTTTTGAGCTTTCCGGACTTGGCGTGCTTGATCTTTTTGGGCATGCGGGGGTGTTTCTCCTTCGTGCGGTCAAGAGCAGTATATGGGTCAGGAGCAGGGAACGAAGCGCATGAGCCGGGAAGCGATGGACGATTCGGGGTTAGTTACCGGTTGCTCCGGGAGGCCCGCGCATCGCGATGAGGCCGCGATGAACGGGGTACAGACGCGAATGATGCGGGGCATCGGCAAACAGGGCTAACTGCCGAATCACGAATCGCCGAATCATGAATCGCCGAATCACGAATCAAAGTGCCGCTACTTCGCGATGACGCCGCAGGCGATGCGATCGCCGGAGTTGCCGGAGGGGTCGGACATGAGGTCGTCGGCCTTGGCGTGGATGACCAGCGACGTTCCGTCGTCATGGAAGAGGGAATTGGCACCATCCCCGAGGGTGACGCCGTTGGCGAGGAAAGTGGCTTTGGCGTTGCCGTTCTGGCCCACCGTGAGATTCATCAGATCGCCGAGGTGAGGATGAGGATCTTGCGTGTTGTGGGTGCCGTGATGAGCGCTGGTCGGGTTGAAATGGCCGCCGGCTGACGTGAAGGCCGGGGCTTCGCATTTACCCACGGTGTGAATGTGAATGCCATGTTCGCCCGGGGTTAGCTGGGAAACCGTGATTGTAATTTTGACGCCTTTGCCGGTGGCAGTGATCTTCGCAGTCCCGATCTTCGTTCCCTGCGCGTTGGCGATGTCGGCATGGGCCGATTTGGTGGCGGCGGCTGATGCAAGGGCCGCGGGAACCAGCAAGAGTCCGGCGATCCCCAAAAGCATTCGAAAGCGCATGGCATGTCCCCCTGACGATGCGCCCCTGATGGGCGGCGTGGATATTATGCCACGGCGAAGTACATGGAAGCAGGCCGAGAGTGTTCGGGTCTTAGAAGGATTCCTCGCCCCAGAACCTGTTGCGGTGATCTCAAAATGAGTAAGGGAAAGGTAGACGGTTATTCGCTCATTGCGAGGCTTGAAGCTTCTCGTACGTAGCGTGCGACTCAATCCACTTGCCTTGCCGTCGGTCCGTCCATGTCTTCGCATCCGGCTCAAAGTCGCACAGTTCGATGTGAACCGTATTCGCACGGTCCCAGCTTGCCCCTTTAAAGCGAAGTTCAAGCACCACAACTTGACCTGTGATCTGTTCAATTGAAATTGGAGCATCAAGGTGCGCCCCGACCGCAGGAGCCTCATTCTGTCCGGGGATGAAGCGAGTGACCGTAGCCATTCGGTGGACCAACCAGACCTCACCAAAAATGGCAACTTGCTTCCTAGCGGTTAACCCTTCTGTTGGCCTAATTCAGCTATTCGCTAAGGCTGATAGACGTGCAAGCAGCTTGCGAGAGGTATCGACTGTGCTGCCCATCCGGATCTCGAACTCCTCGCCCAGCCCCACTCCATTGCAAACTTCGTTCAGAGCGTTGCAGATTATCCTCAACTCGTCTGGAGCGAGTTCTACACGGATGCATGCTTCTTCAATCGCCAATCGATCCGCCACGAGTCCCTTTATTCCATCTGAGAAGACATGTTGTCTGACAACAACCAATTCTCCTGGCTTGAATGCCCACTCTTCATCGTCCGGTACCTCGCCCAGGATACGAAAGGTTCCATCGAGTAATTGCTCTGCCGCGACGGGCCTCCAGACTGGGGTGCCCTCGCCTAACAAGGGGACGTGAATGATCGGCATGGCATGACTCTAGCAGGACGACCTTTGTTGGCATCGTTGGTGTTTGGGGGGCTACTCGGTAATTGCCTTTTAAGCAATAGGCGGGATCGGAGCAAAAAGGGGGATGCTGAGGAACGGACTGCAGTTGTGCATCGAATGGGGGTGGCGTGGCATCCTTAGATCAACCGAATTTCTGCCCGAGTCGGAGAAACCGGGATCAGCCAAGCGGAAACCTCCGGAAGGTACGCGTTGCCGAGTTCAGACTGTTATCCCATCGACGTGGCTCCTGGACTGAGCCGGCTGTTCCTGGACTTCTGCGCCGGTGATGCTGCGGTGCGGCCTTTTTATTCTTCTGTGCCGCGGGAGACGGGATGGCAGGAGCGATGTCCGCTGCCCGCTCATTGGAATGAAATCGTTGCGGTGCTGGCTGGGCAGAATGCTTCCACTGAAGCGGTGCCCGCGCTCGAAGCACTACGCGCAGGCGCCGGGACGATTTTGACGGGGCAACAGGTGGGATTGCTGGGCGGTCCCCTGTACTCGCCGTTCAAGGCAGCCACCGCCATCGCGCGAGCGCGGCAGGCAACTGCGCTGGGCAGACCCCATGTGGCCGTGTTCTGGCTGGCAACCGAAGACCACGATTTCGCCGAGATTAACCACGTTGTGTTTCCTTCCCGCAAGGAACTGAAGAAGCTGGTGTATTCCAAGGCGCCGGCGAATGCTGTGCCGGTGGGCGGAGTGGGGCTGGATGAATCCATCGAGCCGCTGATCGAGCAGGCTTGGGAGTTACTGGGCGCCTCTGATGCGATGGATGCGTTCGTGGAGGCATACAAGCCAGGGCGGACATTCGGCGAGGCATTCGGAGAGTTTTATCGAAAGGCATTTGCGGCGCAGGGTCTGCTGGTTCTTGATGCGGCAGGGAGCGAGGTGCACCGGCTGGGTGCGCCGGTGCTGCAGGCGGCCATCGAACGCGCCGACGAATTGCATGCGGCTCTGCTGGAACGGAACAGGGAACTGGAAGCGACGGGATATCACGCGCAGGTTGCGGTGACGCCGCAGTCGAGCTTGCTGTTCCTGATCGACGAGCGCAGCGGGGCGCGGATGGCGCTGAAGCGGACGGCGGCGAACGCGGCGGAGCCGGGTGGAATCTGGCAGGCGGGGCGCGAGAAGTTCACGACGGCTGATCTGGTGGGGATTCTGGCGGCGGAGCCGGAGCGCGTATCGCCGGGCGCTCTGTTGCGGCCGGTGTTTCAGGATTTTCTGCTGGGGACGTCGCTCATTGTGGGGGGACCGGCGGAGGTAGCCTATTTTGCGCAATCGGCGGTGTTGTATGAGCGCATTCTGGGACGTGTGACGGCGGCGGAGGCGAGGCTTTCGGCGACTTTGATTGAGCCTGCTATCGGGGAGCTGCTGCACAAGCACGAATTGGGGCTGGAGCGCGTCTTCAAGGAGTCGGCGGACTCGCTGGCGCAACTGCTGGCGGCGCGGGCAATGCCAGTGGATGGCAAGCGTAAGCTGGCCGCGGCGGGGACGGCGCTGGATGCGGAACTCGGTCCGCTGCTCGAGTACATGAAAGCGATGGATGCGGGGCTGGGCCGGTCAGCGGATACGTCGGCGAGCAAGATGCGCTACCAGATGAATCGGCTGCGGCGGCTGGCGGCGAACTTCGAGATGCAGCGCGAGGGATCGCTGCGGCGCCATGCGGAGACAATCGAGCGGGCATTAAATCCCGGAGGCATTCCGCAGGAACGCGTGCATGGAGCCGCGTACTACTTTGCGCGCTATGGATTCGAGCTGGCGGAGACGCTTACGGGGCTGGCCGGGGATCCTTGCCCGGGACATAAGGCCGTGTGGCTGTAGGCATTCGACAGGATTCACGGATCAGAAATTAAGGACGAGTTGAGCGGTTCTTCTCTGGAAAGCTCTTTTGCTCATTGAGCGCTGGAGGAAGGAGCGGTCATCCAGAATCCCACCTCTGACTTGGGTTCCGGCGGGGGTTCTGGCTCGGGGCGCGGAGGGCCGGTGAGCCCCCAGCCGGCGCGGCCATGGAAGGTATCGGCGAAGAGCTGGTAGGTGCGCCCGCAGGCTGTGCACTCAAAGTTGTGTTCGACCTCTTCGCTTGGCCACTCCGGGTTGAAGAGATCCTGCAGAGGGCAGGTGCTTTCTTTAACGGTAAGTGCGCCGTCATTCACTGAATTCAATAGCTGCCGTGCATGTTCGAGATACTCCCGCGGCTTATCGAAGCACAGGCTATCTTTGAGCTGTTCGCAGTGTGGGCAGAACGCCATTGAATGAGTGTGCCACCTTGGTCGATGAGTGGGAGCCATGCCGAAGGTGCTACGGTAACAGTGCCCGAAAGGCACGGTACCGTGATTTGAAGGCGGTACGGCGCCCAGGCCTCGACCAGCCGCTTTCGGGATGGTTGCCGTGCGGATGAGCGGACTTCGGTCCGTTCCAGAGTGATCTGCGGCCAGCGCAATCGCCAACGTCTGGAAACGAAGGAACCTGGCAAATTTGTATAATCCTCACGAAACTCCGGGAGAACGAAATGCGGCGTCTGCTGGCGATGAGCATGAGCATTGTACTGAGCTGCGCAATGGCGCACGCGCAGAAAGAGCCCTGCGCAACACCGGGCGAAAACAGCTCGTTTCTGGGCATCAAGACGATTCGGCTGTGGCCGGGCGAGGCTCCGCAAGCCAAAGGAACGGCCTGCGAAGATACACCGACACTGTCGATCTTCGATCCGCAGCCAGGCCATGAAAACGGGGCGGCGGTGGTGGTGCTGCCCGGGGGATCGTATGCCCATCTGGCGGCGAATCTGGAAGGCCGGCAGATCGCGGACTGGTTTACTTCGCGGGGATTTCGCGCATTTGTTCTCAGCTATCGGTTGAGTTCGAACGGGTATCTGTTGCCGGTTCCATTGCTCGATGCGCGGCGGGCGGTGTAGATGGTGCGGGCGCGGGCGAACGATTATCACGTCAATCCTGATCGGATCGTGATCATCGGGTTCTCGGCGGGCGGGCATCTTGCCGCATTGGCCGC
>Ga0070713_100002710_pt1 | contig 11555 bp, 14 predicted proteins | sample LARL82metaG_FD_65465 | JGI IMG/M metagenome (GOLD analysis project Ga0070713, IMG submission 65465) | Corn, switchgrass and miscanthus rhizosphere microbial communities from Kellogg Biological Station, Michigan, USA - LAR L8-2 metaG | ecosystem: Host-associated > Plants > Roots > Rhizosphere ... | reverse complement strand
AGGCCGCGGGCGTCTGCGGGTTGAGCTTCGTCACGTCGACCGGGGCTTCCTTGATCGCTCCCCGAAGCGCGATCGGACGGCCGTCGCTGCTCTCCAGAAGTAACGCGGGATCGGGAAGCGGCTCGAGCGCTCGCGACAGCGGCGCGGTAATCACCAGCCACAGGACTGTAACGAAGATCAGCCCCGCGACCGAATAGAGCACGAGCGGCCAGCGACGGCGTCTCCTCGACAGTTCGGGCGGGACGTCCGCCTCGGAATCGAGCGGAGTCTCGGGCGCGAATGGGTTCGCCAGTTCCTCAACCGGCTGCCCGTCGCGAGTCCAGACAAGATCCTTTTCCGCCACCCTCATCTCAACGCGGACTCGCTATAGCTGATTTACTTCAGTAATACAGTGGACACGAGATATCCAGATGCTTGCTGAATGCAATGTTGCGCGTAAAGCCGCCGCAATGCTTCGAGGCCTCCTCCTTCTGCTCGTTCCGGCGCTCCTGCTCGCGCCCGCGGCCTGCGGTCCGCAACCCCAGGGCCCGCTGAAGGCGGTGGTGATCGGCGGCGAGCCGAAACTGCGCGATCCCGCGCTCGGGCCGCTTCCGCCATCCGACGCCATTTTGCTGGAGAATGTCGCGCAGGGGCTCGTTCGCTTCGACGCGACGGGCAATATCGTCGGCGGCCTTGCAGAACGGTGGAACGTCAGCGACGACGGGCTAAGCTACATCTTCCGCATCGCCTCAAGGGACTGGCCCGACGGGACCAAGATCACCGCGCCGCAGGTCGCCCGATTGCTAAAACGGCAGCTCGCCGAGCGCAGCCGCAATCCACTCAAGGACTCGCTTGGGGCGGTCGAGGACATTGTTGCGATGACCGACCGGGTGATCGAGATCCAGCTGCTCGCGCCGCGTCCCAACCTCCTGTCGCTGCTGGCGCAGCCCGAATTCGCGGTCCTGCGCGGCAATGGTGGCACCGGGCCATTCACCGCAGTCGTGACCGGAGGGCCCGGCGGCGAAGTACATCTCAGTCGCCAAATAACGGCCGGGGATGACGAGGCGGCGCAGCACGAGGACGTGTTGCTCAGCGGCGGCGCGGTGGAAGAGGCGATCAACGATTTCGCGGCCGGCAAGGCTGACCTGGTCCTGGACGGCACGTTCGCCGACCTGCCGCTCGCGACCCGCGCCAAGTTGCCGCGCAATGCGTTGCGTTTCGATCCCGCGTCCGGGCTGTTCGGGCTGGTGCCGGCCCGGTCTGGCGGGAAACTCGACAATCCCGCGGTGCGTCAGTTGCTGTCGGAAGCGCTTGACCGCGGTGCGTTCGTCGGCGCGCTCGGCGTCCCCGGACTCGCGCCGCGCGCGACCCTGCTCGAGCCTGGCCTCGACGGCACCCCGGCGCCGGTCCAACCGGCGTGGTTCGCCACTCCATTAGCCGATCGCCTGCCGGAGCTTCGCGCAACCGCGGAGCGGCTGCTCGGCAAGACCAGGCCGACGATCGAGGTCGCCCTGCCAGAGGGCCCTGGCGCCGAGCTGCTGCTCGCCGAGCTCCAGCACGACTGGGGCGCGATCGGCCTGACCGTCGAGCAGGCGCAATCGCCTGCGGCCGCCGATTTCGTCCTGGTCGACGACGTGGCACCGTCGACATCGCCGTCGTGGTTCGTGCGGCGCTTCCTCTGCGCTGTCGTTCCCATCTGCGACGCACAGGCGGACCAGCTGATGGATGCCGCGCGGCAGACGCCAGTCCCGGCACAGCGCTATGCGCTGCTGGCGCAGGCCGCCGCGCGCATCGATGGCGCGCAATTGTTCATCCCGATCGCCGCGCCCGTGCGCTGGTCGCTGGTGTCGACCCGTGTTCAAGGCTTTGCCGGGAACCGTTATGCTCGCCACACGCTCACCGACTTGCAGCAACAGCTAGGCAGTCAGTGAGATGGCTATTCCGCGTGACGAGCGTCTGTCCTTCCCTTTCCTTGGCACGGATCCGGCGTCGGTGCGCCAGCGCGTCGAAGCGATGGAAAAGCTGCTCGAGCGGCTGTTCGTGATTCCCGGAACGAAGCAGCCGGTTGGGCTCGACGCGATCCTTGATCTCGTTCCGGTGATCGGAGACGTGGCAGCGGCTGCCCTTGGCGCCTACATCGTCTGGGAAGCGCGCAACCTCGGCATGTCGAAATGGCAGATCGCGCGCATGACCGGCAATGTCGGCCTGAACTGGCTGCTCGGCCTATTCTCGGTGGTCCCGGTGGTCGGCGTGATTCCGACTCTCCTGTTCCGCTCCAACTCGAAGAACCTGAAGATCATCAGGCGCCACCTCGACAAGCACCACGCCGCCACGGCGACCGTTGAAGGGCAGATCACCGGGCGCGACTAGCGGGCTATTCGCGCGGCGCTATCCAGTCGTAATCCCAATCGACTTCGTCACGGACAGGGCGGCCGTAACGGTCTGTACTCGGCCGAAACCGAAAGCGCTGCTGCATCAGGCGGCAGGTGAGCGCATCAAGCTCGGCTGAGCCGCTCGATCGGATCAGACGGCACGAACTGACACGACCGTTCGGTTCGACCGTAAGCGTCACGCTGACACGCCCTCCGACGTGGGCATTGCCGAGGTCGCGAGGGTAGTCGCGCGGTGTGATCTCGCCGGCGATCTGCTCGAGGTCGGTGCCTCCCTCGTCGTTGCCGTAACCGTTGCCGCCGGTCCCGCCGCCCGCTCCGGAACCGAGTGCCGGCCCCGTTCCGCTCCCGCCGCCAGATGGTGCCGCCGAGGGTTTGACCGCGACGACTGGGGTGACCGACGGCGGCGCATGCGCTGGCTGCGGGCCAGGCGATCCGCCGGGCTTCGCCGGCTCCGCCTTGGGCGCCGCGGCTCGATGGTGCTGCGGTCGAGGCCGCTCGATCGGAACCAGTGGCGGCGGGGGAGGCTTGGCGAGCGTCACGTCGACCAGGCGCTGGATCATCTCACCGGGGCGGCTGACGTCGACATGGAAACCGCGCAGAAGCACGATCCCGAGCACCGCCTGAATGAGCACGACCGCGGCGAGCGCCAATGCGCGCTCCCGCGGCCGCACCATCCGTTGCTGGCGAGCGTAAGCGGGCATCGGCGGCCCGCTTCAGACGTCAGCGCGTGTAGTAGCAGCGGCGCGGCGCGGTCGACGCCCGGTCGATCGCGCGGCCGGCGACGGCACCCCCGACAGCGCCCGCAACCGCACCCACGGGCCCGCCGAGCACCTTGCTCCCGACCACCGCACCGCCAACGCCGCCGGCGACCAGGCCGGTGGTGCCGCTGGAGTACCGGCAGACCTTATGCCGATAATAGGTGCGGCCATAATAATGATGGCGATGGCGCGCGTCGGCCGGGACTTCAAAGGCGGTCGCGGTCGTCGCGGCAAGCGCCGCCGTGGCAATGATCCTGGAAATGGTTCGCATGTTCTCGTTCCTTCTTATTTCGCGGGTACAACGAGCCTCGCCACGCATGTTTCCAAACGCAATCCGGTAACGCCGGAACGTTCAGGACGAGAGACGCACGGGCTACTAGCCGCGACGATTAACTGCCTTGGCGCAATGCCGTTCCGTCAGCGCAGCGTATATCCCACCGGACGGCCGTCGATATTGCCGGCCCCGGCATAGCGGCAGACCAGGTAGTCGATCCGTTGCGTGGAGGCGAGAGCGCAGCCGACTCGCGTCGTCGTCGGCCAGATCATCTGCGTATAGTGGCCTACATCTTCCCAATTACCGGTGCGGCTGTTGTTCGGAAAAACGCCGGGCGTGAAGAACCGCTTCTCGGAGGCCCAGCCGCCGACCATCGTCTCGATGCTGAAAGCGCCGTGGGTGCCCATCCACAGATTTTCTCCGGTGCCACGCCGCAGCGAGCGGTCGGAATGGGCGAAGCGCCCGCTCATCGCCATTTGGGTGGCATAGGTCGCCGCTGCGGTGCCGAGCGCGTTGTCCCACACCAGCGGAGGCACGCCGGCGCGGGCGCGCTCGGCATTGTGCGCGGCAAGGACGCGCGCTGGAAACCCTGCGGCGAACGATGTCTGCGCAGCCGCGGACGACGAAGCAGCAACCGCCGCGAGCAGCCACAAGACAACGGCAATGCGCAAGAAAATCCCTCCCGAACCCCGCACGCAGGCTAGGGTGGTCGGCGCCAACGGCGACAGAACGCCCTCGGCCGGGCACCGCAGCCTGGCTTCCGCTCATCGTAAATCGGCAAGGGAAAAAAGAGACTTAACGCCTCGGCGTTTTCAGTCTCCGCTGATTGCGGGGTCTGTATCCTCGGGGCGATCGATGATCGGCATCCCGACGTCCCCTTGGCCCACGGTCCGGCCGGCCATCTCGAGCATCCGCTCTAGCGGCACGCGGGCGCGCACCATGACCTCCGGCGAAAGCTCGATCCTTGGTTCGAGGTCACGCAGCGCCACGTACAGCTTTTCGAGCGTGTTGAGCGCCATGTACGGGCACATGTTGCAGTTGCAGTTCCCGTCGCCGCCCGGAACGCCGATGAACGTCTTGTCGGGCGCAGCCTTTTCCATCTGGTGGATGATGTGCGGCTCGGTCGCGACGAGGATCGTGTCCGCGGGGCTGCTCAGCGCGAAATCGAGAATCGACTTGGTCGAGCCGACATGGTCGGCGTGGTCGATGATGTGCGGCGGGCACTCGGGATGCGCAGCGACGGGAGCGTCCGGGTGCTCGGCCTTGAGCTTCAGGAGCTCGGTTTCGCTGAAGGCCTGGTGGACGATGCAGATACCGGGCCATAGCAGCATCTCTCGGCCCATCTTGCGCGCGAGATAGCCTCCGAGATGGCGGTCCGGGCCGAAGATGATCTTCTGGTCCCTGGGGATTTGATCGAGGATGACCTGCGCGCTCGACGACGTGACGATGATGTCGCTCAAGGCTTTCACCGCCGCCGAGCAATTGATGTAAGTCAGCGCGATATGATCCGGATGCGCCTCACGGAACGCCTTGAACTGGTCGGGCGGGCAGCTGTCTTCGAGGCTGCACCCGGCATCCATGTCGGGCAGGATCACCGTCTTTTCGGGTGATAATATCTTCGCGGTTTCGGCCATGAAGCGAACACCGCAGAAGGCGATCACCTCGGCATCGGTCGCCGCCGCCTTGCGCGACAGATCGAGGCTGTCGCCGACGAAGTCCGCCAGGTCCTGGATTTCCGGCTTCTGATAATAATGCGCGAGAATCACCGCGTTGCGCTCGCGCTTCAGGCGATCGATCTCGCCGAGCAGGTCGAGGCCTCGCAAAGTGGTCGATTGAACCGTCATCTGGCCTTCTGGGAAGCGGCTGTCAGTCGTGCACAATATGGGGATGAGCGACCCCGATGGCTAGGTCGCGGACCATAGCTCGCCCTGACGCTCGACCAGCCCGCGGCGTTCCAGATCGATCAGATGCGCAAGCACCGAGCCGCCCGCCGCCACGGTGAGCCGCGAATCGAGCCCTGGATAGGCGTTGGCGACAATCTCGGGGATCGCTCGCGCCTGTTCGCCGACCAGGCCGAGAATCTGCTTTTCACGCTGCATCCGGTGCCCCGCGAGATGCCGCACATATTGTTGTGGATTGGCCACCGCCGGTCCATGCGCGGGATAATAGACGCGGTCCTCGCGCCGCCGAAGCTTGGCGAGGCTTGCCATATAAGCGGCCATGTCGCCGTCCGGTGGGAACACGACCGTCGTCGACCAGCCCATCACATGATCGCCGCTGAACAGGGCGCCCCGATAGGCAAAGCATAAATGGTTGGAAGTGTGGCCCGGGGTCGCGACGGCCGTCACGGGCTCGCCGCCCACTTCCAGTTTTTCGCCATCTTCGAGCACGCAATCCGCCGCATAATCGCCATCGAACGAGGCGTCGGCGCGCGGCCCGACCGTCTCCAGCGCCAGCGGCGCGCAGCCAATAATCTGCGCCCCCGTACGCTCGGCGAGAGGACGAGCTGCCGGGCTGTGGTCGCGATGGGTGTGGGTGCACATGATCGCCGCCACGGGTCGCCCCGCGATCGCCGCCTCCAGCGCATCGAGATGCTCGGGGAGGTCGGGACCGGGGTCGATCACCGCGACCTCATCCACGCCGATCAAATAGGTTTGCGTTCCGTAATAAGTGAACGCCGACGGGTTGTGCGCCAGCACGCGGGCGATGCCCGGCTCCAGCTCTTCGAGTTTCGCGTACGGCGCATCCATCGGTTGCGGCCTCTGCCACGCCGCGCCTGCGCTTGCTAGCAGCGCAGGCTGTACGTTCCTTCCGATCGTACCTCGGCGCCTCCGGCTTGCACGACCCGAAGCTCGAGCCGACCGGCGCCGAAGCCCGCGCAGACGGCCGGCGGCAGGGCGCTGAGCAAGGGCCGCCCCTTGCCCACTCCCTCAAGTGAGAGGTCACCCTGCGCGCGTCCGTTGCGGACAAACTCCAATGCCGTGCCCGACGGCACGTCGGCGTCGGCCGCGATCGTGAGGCGCGTCTCCCGCTCGAACGCCGCACAGGCCGCAGGGCCAGCAAAGTCGGTCGGAACCTCGCAACTGATCTTCAACCGCGGCACCGGCACCGCGACCGCGGGGACCACTACGGTCGCTGCTTGCGCTGACGGCTGCGGCGCGGCTGTCGTCGGCGAGGTCGTCGCCATCGGCTGCGTCGGCGAAGCGGTCACCGGCGTCTCCGGCGGCGTCGGAATAGGCGGCAGCGCCGCATAATCACGAGATAGCGGCGCCGTGCCCTGCTCCCGCGCCTCGCGCTTGGGCGGAACCGGCGTTCCGACAATGCTGAGCCGCGCTATCTCCGCCTTGATCGCGGCTACGATCTGGTCACGTTTCGCCGGAGCCATCTCCTTATCGGCCTCAAGCTTGCGAATGGCGTCGTGCAGCGTGCCGATCCAATCGGCGTCGCTCTGCCCCTCGACCCCGCACAGTCGGACCTTCGATTTGCTTGGCTGACCGTCGACCACGGTATCGACCACCGCTTCGAATTTATGCGCATCGCAGCTCTGGATGAGCTTCGCCTCCACAGGCGGCTTTGGTGCCGGCTTGGGCGCGCCCTTGCGCGGCGCCGCCGCGAGCGGCGCGACGAACATAAGGGTCAGTATCAACAAGGCTGTCCGCCGCATCCAAGTCATTGTCCGCCCCGCCCGTGAATGCCCGTTGAACCGCTCAAGCGGCAAGCACCGGTTCACGGGACAGGCGCAGCTGACGCTCGCGCTGCCGCTCGAATGCCGCCGGGTAAACGTGGCCGAACAAGCCTTCCATGCTGCTGTCCCAGCTGAACTGCAGCGCATGTGCGCGCGCCGCCTGCCGCATCGCTTCGTGGTCGCTGCCCCAGACTGTCAGGATATTCTGGGCCATAGCGTCGACATCGCCGATCGGCCCGAGCCGGCCCATCGCGTTGGTCACTCGGTCGAGCATCGCCCCGGCCGCAATGCCGACCACGGGCAACCCCGACGCCTGCGCCTCGATGATCGAGATGCCGAACGTCTCGTCGGCCATTGCCGAGACATAGATGTCCGCGCTTGCCAGCCAGCGGGCGAGTTCGGCGCGGTCGCGGACGTAGCCCGGCATAATGATCCGTTCGTCGCCCAAGGCCGCGATCTCTGGCTTAAGAGGCCCCTCGCCGAGCAGCGCCAGCTTGGCGCCCATGTCCTTCGGCAAGCGGCGGAACGCCTCGACCACCACGTCCGGCTTTTTCTCGCCGTCGAGCCGGCCGACATAGATGAGCAGCGGCTGGCCCTCAGTGAGGCCAAACCGGGTGCGCAGCCGGGTATCGCGGCACGTCGGCGCGAACTCGCCGACCTCAACGCCAAGCGGGACCACCTCGACCGGATCGATGCCGAGAGAGCGCAGTTTCGCGGCGCCGCCATTTTCGCTGAGGGCGAAAACCGAATCGAAGCGCCGGTACAGCACGTCGCAATAGGCGTAGCAGACACGGCCGAGCAGGCTCGCAACGGGTTTTGTCAGGAAGCGCGACAACGGCCGCTCGATATACACCGTCGGGAAGTCGGTCATGTAAGCGGCGATCAGCGCGGTCTCCGGGTGGCGCCGCCTATAAGCAATCGCGGTCCACGGCAGGTTATAGGCGTCCTGGCACTCGATCAGGTCCGGCCGGAAGCGTTCGAGCGCCCGGCGCACGGCGCCGCTTCTCAGCAGCAGCCGGTAGTTGGGACTTCCGGGAACGCGCGGCGAGCCAATGGTTACGGTGATCGCCCGCTCTTCCTCGATCACCGCGTCGGCGGGCCCGGGGATGATCGCCAAGTGCCGGTGGGGCGTCGACTCAAGGATGTGCCGGCGCTTGTGCAGAAGGTAGGTGCGGACGCCGCCGCCGACCTCGGACCAGCTCTGCGTCAAGTCGCAGAACAGCCGCGACCCGGATGGCCGGCTAGTGGCGCGATCGAGCGGACTCATCGACCCAGCCAACACAAGAGCGACGGCAAAGTGCCAACGGTCATTATCACGGGCGCAATCTGTCGGAAAACTTTACGCAAGCGCCATTCGCCTTTTCCTGCAGTTGAAAGAAAATGGCGCAAAATAGCCACTTCTTCAGTTTGGCACGCCCGTTGCTACACTAATCCCGTCCACTTGGTTCCACGCCACGAAGGGGCGGTTCAGCGGTTCTCTGGTCCAGCTGCACCGCCCCTTCCTCATTTCAGGCTTCGGTGGCGACCAGCTGCTGCAGCTCGCCGCTCTCGAACATCTCCATCATGATGTCGGAGCCGCCGACGAACGCGCCTTTGATATAAAGCTGCGGAATTGTCGGCCAATCCGAATATTCCTTGATGTCGGCCCGGATCTCCGGGTCCTGGAGCACGTCCACGGTCTCATAGTCAGCACCGAGATGATTGAGGATCGCCACGGCACGGCTCGAAAAGCCGCACTGCGGGAACAAAGGGGTGCCCTTCATGAACAGGACGATGTCATTGCTCTTCACGAGTTGCTCGATGCGGGACTTCGCATCGCTTTGGGCGTCACTCACTGGTAGTCTCCGTGTTCGGCACCGCGGTCTCGAGCTGCAGTGCGTGTAGCTCTTCCCCTACTCGTCCCCCAAGCGCCGCATAGACCGCTTGGTGCTGCCTAATGCGGCTCAGGCCTTCGAAGCTGCGGCTCACGACGCGCGCGGCATAGTGGTCGCCGTCCCCAGCTAGGTCGCGGATCGTCACTTCGGCGTCAGGTATTGACGCCTTGATCAGCCGTTCGATGTCACCCGCAGCCATGGGCATCAGCTGTTGCTCGCCTCGATGATCTGTCGCCTGGCATCGATCTCCTTATTGCGAAGCGCAGTGCCAACCTCTTCCTCGTCCGTATCTACGCCCGCCGCAGTGAGATCGCCCAAGACCTTGCGGATCACGTCGTGCTCGCCGGCTTCCTCGAAGTCCGCGTGGACGACGTCCTTCGCATACGCCTCCGCCTCGGCCTCGGTCAGACCCATGCGACGCGCCGCCCATTCGCCGAGTAGCCGATTGCGGCGGGCGATGATGCGAAACTGGATTTCCTCGTCGCGGGCGAATTTCGCTTCGAAAGCGCGCTCCCGGTCATCGAACTGTGTCATCGGGTTCTCTTGACGTCCCCACTCTGGTCAGGCGGCGAGATAGGGTTGCCGCCGGGCCGCGTCCAGCGGCGATGGACAGGTCCACCCCCAAATCGCTACCGCTGACCTGAAGCGGGAGGGCAATGCCATGACCATCGGGAATTTCGCACGCGGGACGTTCGCAGCCCTACTTGCGGTGACTTTGGCGCCAGCCTGCGCGCGGGCGGCGGCAGGCTGTTCCGCGGTCGACGCACCGCGTGATGCGGCTCACCCCAGTCACAACCAACAGCTGCTCATTCCCTCGAGCGGCGTCGGCCTCAACGCCGTACTGTTCCAGGCCGCAGGCGCGGGATCGCACCCGACGGTCATCCTGATGCACGGCCTGCCGGGCAATGAGCGCAATCTCGACCTTGCGCAGGCAATCCGCCGCTGCGGATGGGACGTCCTGACTTTCACCTATCGCGGAGCATGGGGCTCGCCGGGAGATTTCTCGATTGCCAACTCAATGGACGACACTGCGGCCGCTCTCGCGTTCGCTCGTTCTCCTGACGCCGCCAGGTTGGGAATCGACACCCGCCATATCGTCCTTGCCGGCCACTCGATGGGCGGTGCAACTGCAGCAATGACGGCCGCGGAAACGACCGGACTCGATGGCCTGATCCTGATCGATCCATGGAATATCGGCGGTGATGGAACGAGCAAGGGCGCGGTCACTCGCGACGCCCTGGCCAAGGGTTTCGACGACTTTGGCAATTCACTCCATGGGGCGTCGCCCGGAAGTATCGCCGATGAAGCGGTGGCCAACAAATCGAAATGGGACCTGGTCCGGGCGGCTCTGCATTACCGCGCACTGCCCGTCCTCATGGTCACCGCCCGCTACGGCATTGGCGATCGCGATCGCCCGATAACCGAGGCGATGGAGTCTGTCGGCGCGAGGACGACCGCCGTCCAGATCGACAGCGATCACAGCTTCACCGATCACCGGATGACGCTTGCCGCGACGGTGACCGGCTGGCTTCAGCGGTTGCCCGTCAGCCGCTAGCCGCGCGGCGGCGCCACCACCAGACGAGAGCCAGGACCACAGCGACCGCTGCCGTGTCCGCCAGCCAGTCCAGGATGTCACTGTCGCGATGCAGCGCCGGGATCGCCTGGACGACCTCGATAAACGCGCCGAACAGTGACAGACCCGCAAGCAGCCGCAGCAAAACAATGCGCGGGTAAGCGAAGCTGCCCAGCGCGGCCAGCGTCGCAAAGGCGATGACGTGCTGAACCTTGTCGTTGGGTTCGCCCGGAACCTCTGGCGGGTGCGGGAGCACGGCCATCACGAAAGCGAAGCATGCCGCGGCCCAGAACGTCGCGCGCGCGGTTCGGCTTGCACGCCAATCGGCAAGCCTCAAAGCGTCACCACCAGCTTGCCCATCGCGCGCCGGTCGCGGAGCGCTGCGATCGCTTCGCCGGCGCGTTCGAGCGGAAACGTGGCGCTGATCTTCGGCGCGATCTTGCCTTCGTCCCACCAGCGGAACAGCTGTTCGACATGGGCCGCGTTGCTCATCGGGTCGCGCGCCGCGAACGCACCCCAGAAAACGCCGCAAACATCGCAGCTCTTGAGCAATGTCAGGTTGAGCGGAAGCCTGGGGATGCCCGCCGGGAAGCCGACGACCAGGAAGCGACCCTCCCAGGCAATGCTGCGCAGCGCCGCTTCGCTGTAGTCGCCGCCAACAGGGTCGAGGATCACGTCCGCGCCCGCCGACCCGACTGCATCCTTGAACAGCTGCGAAAGGCCCTTCAGCCCCTCCTTGTCGAACGGCCCCGCAGGATAGATCACCGCCGCGTCGGCGCCCACCTCCCGAGCAACCTCCGCTTTTTCTTCCGATGACACGGCCGCGATCACCCGCGCGCCGATGGCCTTGCCGATCTCGACTGCGGCAATGCCGACACCGCCAGCCGCGCCGAGGACGAGCAGCGTCTGCCCCGCCTTTAGTCTGCCGCGATCGACCAATGCGTGGATCGCGGTCGCATAGGTCATCAGCAGCGCCGAGCCTTCCTCGAAGCTCCGCTCGGCCGGCAGCGGGATTGCGC
>Ga0070713_100002707_pt1 | contig 11561 bp, 8 predicted proteins | sample LARL82metaG_FD_65465 | JGI IMG/M metagenome (GOLD analysis project Ga0070713, IMG submission 65465) | Corn, switchgrass and miscanthus rhizosphere microbial communities from Kellogg Biological Station, Michigan, USA - LAR L8-2 metaG | ecosystem: Host-associated > Plants > Roots > Rhizosphere ... | reverse complement strand
GCTTACCAATCCGCAGAACCTGGAAAAAGAAGTTCGCCGCATGCTGGCGGATCCGCGCGCGACCGACGCGCTGGTCCACGACTTCGCCGCACAGTGGCTGAATCTGCGGCAGGTTGCGGATGTCGTGGTGGATCCGGATAAATATCCGAATTACGACGAAAGTTTACTGCAGTCATTCGAGCAGGAGACCGAACTGTTCGTGGCCAGCACGCTGCGTGAAGACCGCAGCGTGGCGGATTTGCTGAACGCCGATTACACGTTCGTCAACGAACGGCTGGCGCAGCAATACGGAATTCCCGGTGTGTATGGGAGCCGCTTCCGGCGCATCACTTTGCCTGACCACAACCGGCGCGGCGGGTTGCTGGCGCAGGGCGCGTTGCTGGTCACCACTTCGTATCCCGATCGCACGTCGCCGGTTCTGCGCGGGAAGTGGCTGCTCAATAATATTTTCGGATTGCCGATTCCGCCGCCTCCGCCTGGAGTGAATGCGACGCTCGAAACCAAGCCGGGCGTGATTCCGCCCTCGATGCGGGAACGGCTGGCGCAGCACCGCACGGCGTCCACTTGCAACAGCTGCCATTCGGTGATCGATCCGCTCGGGTTCACTCTCGAGAACTTCGACGTCATCGGAGGCTGGCGCACCATCGACGAATCGGGGAAACCGGTGGATGCCAGCGGCACCACCGCATCCGGTTTGAAAATCGATGGCCTCGCCGGGTTGCGCGCGGCGCTGTTGGCCGATCCGGAACAGTTTCCGCGAACCGTCACATCGAAGCTGATGGCCTATGCGCTCGGGCGCAGGCTCGAATATTACGACCAGCCGTCGGTACGCCAGATCGTGCGCGATGCCGCGGCACATCAATACCGGTGGTCGTCGCTGATCCTGGGAATTGCGGAGAGTCCGGCGTTCCGGATGCGAGCGTCGCAACCAGCTACTTCGGCGGCGACCCGCTAGAAGAAAGCCAGGTCTCTCATCGGATAGTGTTTTCGGTTGCGTGTCCAGAGGGCTGCTTGATGGAGGACAGTGCCTGCTGCAATCAGCGCGTCGCCGAGTTCGACGCCGTGGCTTTTACGGAACTGACGCAGGTACTCGCCGGCCTGGCGGCCTACCTCGGCGTCGACCGGCACACAGACCAGGGCTCGAAAGAGATTTTGTAGCGCTTCCTGTTCGGCCGGCCGTGCGCCTGCCCACAACTCCCCAGCGCTGATCGCCGAATACAAGATGGCGGCGTCGGAACGGCTCAGCTCATTCCAGCGCGCGACCACATCGGCATTCTTCCCGCGTGAAACTTCGATAAGAATGTCGGAATCCACCAGGACCGTCACGGTTTGGCCAATCGGTCGAGCCGGCTACCCCGGCGCAGGCGGCGTATGTACGCAGTCGCACCCGGCGCCTTAGAGGATTCCTGGCGGCTGCCTACGAACGCCAGCATGGCCTTCCGGCGCTCATCCAGATCTCCCAGGAAGCGCTTGCGAACCGTTTGCCGCACCAATTCCGAAACCGTGGTTCCTTCGGTGCGAGCCCGGGTGTGGAGCGCCTTCCAGAGCTGATCATCCAGGTAAAGCTGGGTGCGCCTCATGATGTATATTATACACCGCAGTGGAGGAACGGGCTCCTGGAGTCCACGCCAATGGCTCTGGTGGGATAAGATCTATAGCGAGGGAGGGGCGCGCATGACCCGGAAATCGCTGCCGCGGCGCACGATTCTGCGAGGGCTCGGGACAACGCTGGCGCTGCCGTTCCTCGATGCAATGACGCCCGCGCTGCGGGCCTCCGTCAAACCAAACCACCGGTTCCAGGCGTTCTACGTTCCGAACGGGATGGCCATGGAATACTGGACGCCGAAAGGCGAGGGCGCTGCGATGGAACTGGCTCCCATCATGGAGCCGCTCGCGGCTTTCAAGGACCAGTTGCTGGTGTTTTCCGGCATCAAGGCGAGCTGGAATTACATCCACGCGGGAGCTTCCGGATCGTTTCTCACGGGTACGCCGCGGGGCGGCCGCACCGAAATCGAAATCATCGCCGACGTTTCGATTGACCAGATGCTCGGGCGGCATTTCGCGCAGGAGACGCAGTTGGAGTCGCTCCAAATGTCGATGGACCTGCCGGCCAATGCGGGTGCCTGCACCGGCAACCTGAGTTGCGCATATCTAGACACGCTTTCCTGGCGCAGCCCCACGCAACCCTTGCCGATGGAGTGGAATCCGCGGACGGTCTTCGAAAAACTGTTCGGCGACAGCGGCACCACGGACCGGGCGGCGCGCGAACGGAGACTCGAGCAGCACAAAAGCATTCTCGATTCGGTGAGTGAAAAGTTAGCCGGCCTGAAGCGGGATTTGGGTCCGCAGGACCAGGGAAAAGTCGACGAGTACACCGACGCCGTGCGCGACGTCGAACGGCGCATCCAGATGGCGGAGCGGCAGAGCAGCGTCGAGCTTCCTTCTTTGGAGCAGCCGCTGGGCGCGCCGCCGGTATTCGAAGATCATCTGGCCCTGATGTTCGATCTGCAGGTGCTGGCCTTGCAGTCGGACCTGACGCGCGTGATTTCGTTCATGCTCAGCAAGGAGCAGAGCCCGCGGCCATATCCGCAAATCGGCGTGCCGGAAGCGCACCACCCGCTCTCGCACCACAACAACATTCCGGAGCTGGTGGAGCGGATGTCGAAGATCAACCGCTATCACGCCGAGCTGTTCGCGAAGTATTTGACCCGGCTGCGTGCCACGCCGGACGGCGACGGCTCGCTGCTCGATCACATGACCATCCTTTATGGCGCAGGCATTTCGAACAGCAACGCGCATTCGGGTGACAATCTGCCGCAGATGCTGGTGGGTGGCGGCGCCGGCAAGTGGAAGGGCGGGCGGCATTTGAAGTACGCCAACAAACCATCGCAAGCCAACCTGCTGATGACCATCATGGACAAGATGGAATATCCAGTGGAAAAGGTCGGCGGCAGCAACGGCAAACTTCCCATCGACACGCTTCCGGGAGTGTGAGAATGCGGCTCGGATCGTTAGTCTTTTTCACGCTGCCCGCGTTAGTCCTCGGAGCCGAGGCTGCCCGGCCCGCTATTGTGGATGCCGTGCGCGGCGGCGATCGCGCCGCCATCCGCGCGCTGATCCAGAAAAAAGCCGACATCAATGCGGCCGATGCAGATGGTTCGACCGCGCTGCATTGGGCGGCCTATCACGACGATCTGGAAACGGCCGATCTCTTGCTGCGAGCGGGTGCGAAGCCCAACGTGGCTACCGATCTCGGCGTGACGCCGCTGTGGCCGGCCAGCGAAAACGGCAGCACGGCCATGGTGCGCCGGCTACTGGAAGCGGGAGCGAATCCGAATGCCGCGCTGCTGTCGGGCGAAACGCCGGTGATGGCGGCGGCGCGCTCCGGCAATCCGGAAGTGGTGGAGTTGCTGCTCGCAAGAGGCGCGAATCCGAACGCGCGCGGCACCCGGGCCCAAACGGCCCTCATGTGGGCGGTGTCGCAGAAGCATCCCGAGGTGGTGAAGGCGCTGCTCCGTCACCATGCCGACGTTCAGCTTCGTTCCGAAGTCTACAACGAGGTAATGGCGGTGCCCCCGCACGGTTACCTGCCGTACAACAAGGCGATCCCGCACGGCGGCGAGACGGCGTTGATGTTCGCGGCCCGCGTGGGGGACCTGGAATCGGCGCGGCTCCTGGTTGCCGCCGGCGCCAATGTGAACGACTGCGATGCCTGGGGCGTTAGCGCGACGGTTCTCGCGGCGCACTCCGGATATCGGGAGGTGGTGGCATTCCTGCTTGCCAAGGGCGCCGATTCCAACGCGGCGGCCGCCGGATTTACGGCGCTGCAGGAAGCGATTATGCGTCGCGACGAAAAAATGGTAGCCGCTCTACTTGATCACGGAGCGGACGCGAACGCGCCTTTGAAAACGTGGACCCCGACGCGCCGTTCTTCGGAGGATTACCATTTCGAGCCGAGCCTGGTGGGCGCTACGCCTTACTGGCTGGCGGCCCGCTTTACAGAACCGGACGTAATGCGCATGCTGGTGCAGCACGGCGCCGACCCGAAGTTCGTGCACCACGCCGAATACGTCGCCGAGCAGGGCTTCGGCGCGCAATCTCGAAAGGAAACGGTTTCTCCGGTGATGGCCGCGGTGGGGTTGCTTCGGACCAGCCCGTGGGTCGAACCGGAGCGTGCTGACCGCGAGGCGCTGACCCTCGAAACCGTCAAACTCGCGGTCGAACTGGGTGCCGACGTGAACGTGGTCAACACCGATGGCCGCACGGCGCTCGACGGCGCGCGCGCGCTGAAGTATGACAGCGTCGTCAACTTTCTCGTGGAAAAAGGCGCGAAGGCCGGAACTGGCGGCACGGGCGGCGGCCGTGCGCGGCGCCCGCGCTAGAGTCCTTCCAGATTGTACGGATTCAAACCCGTCTGTGCGCGATGGACCCACAACGTTGGTAACGTGTCCGGCTCCACGAGCTAACATAGACACATGCGTCTGCTCACACTCACACTCGCGCTTGCGGCGGCTTGCTCCCCTCTCCTGGCGAAAGACGATAAAACCAAGACCAACGAGAGATTGGACGATTCGGCCGCGCTGTTTTCGGAAGTCATGGGTACGCCCGATAAGGCGATTCCCCAAAGCCTATTGGACAAGGCCTACTGCATTGTGTTGGTCCCCGGTTTGAAGAAAGGCGCATTCGTGTTTGGCGGCAAGTACGGGCGCGGGTTTGCCATGTGCCGTAAGAACGGCCAGGGATGGGGCCCGCCGGCGGCGGTTCGCATTGAAGGCGGCAGCTTCGGGCTGCAAATCGGGGTATCTTCGAGCGATGTCATTTTGCTCGTCATGAACGAACGCGGGATGAAACGGCTGACCACCAGTAAGTTCACCATCGGCGCCGAGGCGACGGCTGCGGCGGGGCCTGTTGGTCGCGATGCCACTGCGCAGACCGACGCCTTGCTGACCGCTGAGATTCTTTCGTGGTCTCGTTCTCGCGGCGCATTCGCCGGCATTTCGCTGGATGGCTCGACGCTGCGCAACGACATCGACGTGAACGAAGACATGTACGGCCAGCGCTGGGACAACAAGCAAATTCTGGAGAGCGGCGCGATGCCGCCGGCAGCGGCTTCCAAGCTGCTGGGTGAACTGAACAAGTATTCGCCGCGCGAGACGCACTAAGATTTTTGGGGCATACCTCGCGCGTCAGAGAGGCCGGCCGGGGGGCCGGCCGCGGACGAGGGCGTCCGCCCCACGGCTTACTTCAATACGTCGCTGGCTTCCGCTTCTTTGATCAGGCGGTCCGCGTCTTCCTGAAGCAGGAAACGATCGCGCACCAGCCGCGCTGCCGCGGATCGAACCACTGCCACATAACCTTCGTGCGTGCTATACCGCTCTTGCAACGACGGGCGCGGGTCGCCCGAGGCTTCGCGCTCGGTCTTCGTTCGGGCAAATGGGAGGAAGGCTCCGTTCAACCCGCACAGGCGGCCCTTCTCGAACCCGGTGGCCGTCACATTCCAACCCAAGTAGGTGCCGAGCGCCGCTTGGTGCAGCACGCTGCCGACGCCCACGGTTTCATTTCCGTCCGCATCCACTTTTGGAACGAGGCTGGGCAGCACCTGCCGGATTGCCGGCGGCTGGGTGCTGGTGATACCGCTGACGTCGGCATAGTGGAAGCCCGAGCCGAAGTCGTAGTCATAGAGCGGATTGATGATGCCGTCGGGCAGAGGCTTGCCCGGAATCGACGGGAAGCCCAGGGCCGACTGCGCTGGCGCGGCGAGATCACCGCGGTCGAGACGCGGATATTGACTGGGAGGGGGCGGCGTGTTCTTGGAGACCCAGGCAATGAGCGCCTCCGTCAGCGCGCGCATGGTGTCCGATGACGGATTCGGATTAGCCGGCAGCTCGCAAGCTGCCGGAGGATTCGGCGCGGCCGTGGTGAATCCGCCGCGTCCGCCGCCGTGCGTGACGCCCGGGAAATAGTAGCGGCGCACGTTGGCGGGCAGAGGGATGTCGTGATCCGCCGTTGTGCCCACGAGATCGGGTGACGCGCGCAGGCCCCAGAATTCAAAAGAGCCGAACGTCTCGAAGATCTTGGGGCAGGTGCCGCTGGTCCGGCAACGGTCGAGCAGGCCGCCTTCCGTTCGGTGGCGTGCCTCATCTTTGTAGTCGTTCCACCAGACCACGCCGTCGCTGCCCGGTTCGTACAGCTCCGCGCCGCCGCCCGGAGCGGCGAACCGAAGATTCATAGCAAGCTGGCGCACCGCGATGTTGGGGTTGATTCCGTCCCAAACGATGCTGCCCGATTCATCCTGGTTGAAGCCCAGATTGATAAAGCTGCGCAGAAAATTGCCGGATTGCGAAGTGCCGCGGGCAATCGCGAACGGCATGGTTTTCGGTAAAGCCTCGGAGGACGAGCCCGAACGGATATACGCGTTAAGGTCGCGAGTTGCAGCGAAGCCGATGCCGAGGACGGGCGGGTCTTTGGCGATGTAGACGAGTTCGTAGGCATAGGCGGGATCGAACCCGCCCTTCAGGCAGAGCTTGCCCGGATCGGGTGTGCCGGGAAACGGAGTCTTCGTGCAGTCGGCGAATGCAAAATCGGAGGAACGGATGGGAACGGCAGCGGCGCCCTCTGCGACGCGGCGGGTGAGCGTCGCCTTGGTGGTATCGAGACTCGCCACTGGGGCCGATGGAAATCCCGCGCCCAAGCCGCGCGCCAGCGGCCGCGTGTTCGTACCAGCGGGCACATTGATCAGCCGCATCAGCACCGGTCCGGTGATGCTAGTTCCATCCGGATGTCGGGCGATCGGAACCGCGATGGTTTCCAGTCCGTCGGTTGCCGGAATGTCGCCTTGCCAGCCGCTGGAGAGAACCACATGGCCGTGTTTGAACAGGTCGGCTAGCGCGCCGGCGTCGGTCGAAGATGTCGCTAGGGCAATGCGCCCGCGGTTGGCCACGTCGTAAATCAAGACGCCGCTCGCTTTGTTGAGATCGACCGGCCGCGCCAACGTGAAAGTAGCCGAGTATTCCACCATGCCGCGATTGTTTCGAGGGGCGAACTGAATGTCGGTAATGATGGCGTTGAGCGGGTCCTTCGGATCGAGTTCGCCATAGGCGTGCCCGCGCAGCCATTGGTAGCGTCCGGCTTCCCCGAACGACTGCCCCTTGTAAGCAGGCGACTCTGTCTTGTCGATCACGATCTTGGTGATGCGCGCCTGCGCTGGAACAAGCAGCGAGGCGGCCAGCAGGCTGGCAATGGCGATTCGGCTCATGTCTAGGGACATTACTACAACCCGTGCGCCGACACAATGCTGGACTTTGTGGCGTCTGCCCGGCGTTATAATACCCGCATCGCCCCTGCCTGGCGCCTACTCAGCTCCTGTGCAGGGTTTTGTGTTTCTAACCGGCCGGGAGGACTATGTCTCGCATCGTTCGGTGTTCGCTAATCCAGGCTTCCAATGCCGCTCCTCCGGACGCCTCGCTAGAAACCACGAAAAAGGCCATGATCGACAAGCACGTGGCCTACATCCACCAGGCGGCGCAAGCCGGCGCTCAGATTGTTTGCCTGCAGGAGATTTTTTACGGCCCCTATTTCTGCGCCGAGCAGACCACGCGTTGGTACGATTTCACCGAGCCGATTCCCGACGGGCCGACCATTCAGCTGATGCGCGACCTGGCCCGGCAGTTGCGCCTGGTGCTGATTGTGCCGATCTACGAACGCGAGCAGGATGGCGTGTACTACAACGCCGCCGCGGTCCTGCACAATGACGGTTCCTACCTCGGCAAGTACCGCAAAACGCATATCCCGCACGTCGCGCCGGGATTTTGGGAAAAGTTCTATTTCCGTCCGGGGAATCTCGGCTACCCCGTCTTTGACCTCGGCTTCGCCAAGATCGGCGTCTACATCTGCTATGACCGCCACTTTCCCGAAGGCGCGCGGGCGCTGGGGCTCAACGGCGCGGAGATCGTATTCAATCCCTCGGCCACGGTGGCGGGGCTGAGCGAATACCTCTGGAAACTGGAGCAGCCGGCGCACGCCGTCGCCAACGGTTATTTCATCGGCGCGATCAACCGGGTTGGGGTAGAAGCTCCCTGGAACATCGGCGAGTTTTACGGTTCGAGCTACTTTTGCGATCCGCGCGGCCAGATCATCGCGCAGGCCTCGCGCGACAAGGACGAAGTTCTCACCACGGATCTTGACCTCGACCGCATCGCCGAAGTGCGGAAGACCTGGCAGTTCTTCCGCGACCGGCGTCCCGACATGTACGAGTCGCTGGTAAAGGCGTAGCCATGACCAAAGACGAGATCATTCTGGCCAATAAGGAATTTCTATTTCCTTCGGTTTTCCACTATTACAAAGAGCCGCTGGTGGTAGCGCGCGCCAAGAACCAGTATGTGTGGGATGCGGATGGCAATCAGTATCTCGATTTTTTCGGCGGCATTGTTACTGTGAGCGTTGGCCACTGCAATGACGAAGTCAACGCCAAGGTGCATCGGCAGCTCGACACCTTGCAACATGTCTCGACTCTCTTCGCCAATGAGCCGCAGGCCGCGCTGGCGAAGAAGATTGCTTCCCTCACTCCGGGCGGAAAGCTGACGAAATCGTTTTTCACGAACAGCGGCACGGAAGCGAACGAGACCGCCATCCTGGCGGCCCGCTGCTACACGGGAAACACGGAAATCGTAGCGCTGCGGCATTCGTACCACGGCCGCTCGGCGATGGCGATGACGCTGACAGGGCAGGGCAGTTGGCGGCTCGGACCGCCGCAAGCGGGAATCGTGCACGCCCACAACGCGTACTGTTATCGCTGCCCGTTCGGCCTCACGTATCCATCCTGCGAAGTGAAATGCGCGCAGGACATGGAAGAGCTGATTCGCAGCACCACCACGGGGCGCGTCGCCGGTTTCATCGGCGAACCGATCCAGGGCGTCGGCGGTTTCATCACGCCGCCGAAGGAATACTTCCCGATCGTCGAGAAGATCATTCGCAATCACGGAGGCATCTTCATCAGCGACGAAGTGCAGACCGGGTGGGGCCGCACCGGCGGGAAGTGGTTCGGCATCGAGCAGTTCGGCGTTACGCCCGACGTCATGACGTCGGCCAAGGGTCTCGCGAACGGGAGCCCGATTGGCTTGACCGTCGCCAAGGCCGAGGTAGCCGCAGCGCTCACGGGCCTCACGATTTCCACGTTTGGCGGCAATCCGGTCACAGCCACCGCCGCCAAGGCCGTGCTCGATTTCATCGAAGACCACGACCTGCGAACCAATTGCACGGAGACCGGCGCCTATCTGCGCGGTCGTCTCGAAGAACTCAAGGACAAGCACGAGATGATCGGCGATGTGCGCGGCATGGGCCTGCTACAAGCGATCGAGCTGGTGCAGGACCGGAAAACCAAAGCGCCCGCCGCCGTGGAGACCGCGGTTGTCCTCGAGGCCGCGCGCGAAAACCGGCTGCTCATCGGCAAAGGCGGCATGTATGGGAATGTGCTGCGCATTTCGCCGCCCATGAACGTGGGCCGTGCGGATGTGGATCAGTTCATAGAACTGCTCGATCATAGCCTGGCGGCGTGCGGCGCGGTGACCGCGGGGAGAGCCAAATGAGCGGCGGTGCGCTGCCGGTTGCGCGCAACCTGGAACGCTTTCCGGAACTGCACCCGCCGTTTGAGCCGCAGGCAGCGGTGATCGAGGCGAACCGTTGTCTCTTCTGTTACGACGCGCCGTGCACAGCCGCCTGCCCGACGCACATTGACGTGCCGCGCTTCATCAAGAAGATAGCCAGCGGCAACCTGCGCGGCTCGGCCGCCACGATTCTGGATGCCAACATTCTTGGGTTGAGCTGTTCGCGCGTCTGCCCGGTCGACGTGCTGTGCGAAGGTGCGTGCGTGATGCACCGGTACAACAAACAGCCGATCGAGATCGGACGGCTGCAGCGGCATGCGATGGATTGGTACTATGCTCGTCCGCTCCCTGGCGGTCGCGGCTCTGTGTCGGGTTTTGCGCAGAAGAGCGGACGCATTGCCTGTATTGGGGGCGGGCCGGCATCGCTTGCTTGCGCGGCGGAACTGCGGCGTCACGGGTACGCGGTTACCGTGTTTGACAATCGGCCGCTTCCCGGGGGCCTGAATACCTATGGCGTCGCGGAGTATAAGCTGCGGCCGGCCGACAGCCTGCGCGAAGTCGAGCTGATTCGTTCGCTCGGCGTCGAATTCCGGCAAGCTGATGTCGGGAGCACGGTCGCCTTGGAGGAACTTGAGAAAAGCTTCGATCTGATCTTCGTCGGCGTGGGACTCGGGGCCATGGAACGGCTTGGCATTCCGGGCGAAGACCGGCCCGGCGTGCTCGATGCGCTGCGCTTCATCGAGCGGTACAAGACTTCGCACGATGTGGAGGTTGGGCGCGTCGTGGTCGTGATCGGAGGCGGTAATACCGCAATCGACGCCGCCAATGCCGCGTGCCGACTGGGCGCCGAAGAGGTACACATTTTTTACCGGCGCACTGAAAAAGAGATGCCGGCATTTGCGTTCGAGTACGAACATGCCAAAGTGGAGGGCGTGCAGTTTCATTGGCTGGCGCAGCCGGTGGAGATCCTCGATCGCGCCGTGAAGTTCGCCTCCACACGGCTGGGCGCGCCTGATGCGACGGGCCGTCGGCAAGCTGAGCCGGTCGCCGGCACTGAATTTGCGTTCGTCTGCGACATGGTCATTCCCGCGGTAGGGCAATCGCGGTTGATGAAGTTGCTCGAGCAGTCGCGCCACATCGCGCTCGAGCATGGATGCATCGCGGTCGACCGACCCACCGGCCAAACTTCGAATTCCCGCTATTTCGCGGGCGGCGATTGCGTCAACGGCGGCCGCGAAGTGGTCGATGCGGTTGCCGATGGGAAACGTGCGGCGCAGGGCATGATCGAGCGCCTGGAGACTCCGCGTGGCTGACCTCTCGACTGTCTTTGCCGGCAGCATTCACTGTCCAAATCCCTTCTGGCTGGCTTCCGGACCTCCGACGAACTGCGGCGAGCAAGTGATGCGCGCCTTCGACGCCGGCTGGGGCGGTGCTGTCTGGAAGACGATCGGCGAGCCGATCGTGAACGTGTCTTCGCGCTATTCAAGCGTCGACTGGAACGGCCAGCGCATGATGGGGCTCAACAATATCGAGTTGATCACCGACCGGCCGATCGAGACCAATCTACGCGAAATCGCCGAGGTCAAGAAGCGTTACCCCAAGCACGCGGTGATTGCTTCCTTGATGGTGGAATCGAAGCGCGAGATCTGGCATGAGATCGTCAAGCGCTCCGAGGACGCCGGCGCCGACGGCTTGGAACTCAACTTTGGGTGCCCGCACGGGATGAGCGAGCGCGGCATGGGCAGCGCGGTCGGGCAGGTACCCGAATACTCCTCGATGATTACCGAGTGGGTGAAGGAGGTGGCGCGCACGCCGGTCTTGGTGAAGCTCACGCCCAATATCACCGATATTCGCGCAGTGGCGAGGGCCGCCCGCCGCGGCGGCGCCGACGGACTCTCCGCCATCAACACCATCAATTCCATCACCGGCATCGATCTCGATACCTTGGTCCCGCGGCCC
>Ga0070713_100002703_pt1 | contig 11567 bp, 10 predicted proteins | sample LARL82metaG_FD_65465 | JGI IMG/M metagenome (GOLD analysis project Ga0070713, IMG submission 65465) | Corn, switchgrass and miscanthus rhizosphere microbial communities from Kellogg Biological Station, Michigan, USA - LAR L8-2 metaG | ecosystem: Host-associated > Plants > Roots > Rhizosphere ... | reverse complement strand
CAGCCGGCATCGGAGTTCGAGCAGGTCGGCGTCGAGGAGCTGGCCAATCAGACGATCAGCGTTCTCAACGTCCGCAGCGTGCCGAAGGAGGTCTTCGACCGGCAGCTGGCGTTCAATCTCTATCCGGCGCTCGAGCACAACGAGGAGTTCATCGTCGCGCAGCTCCGCGGCCTCGTCGACGTGCGGACGCAGATCGCGCTGCTGATCACGCAGGGGACGATCTTCCACAGCCACACGTTCTCGCTGTTCGTGAAGACGGACGAGGAGCTGGAGATCGCCGACGTCGCGGCGTCGCTGCGCGCGAACGCGGCGATCGCGCTGCCCGAGGAGGACGAGCAATTCGGGACGATCGACGCGGCCGGGAAAGACGAGGTGCTCGTGGCCGAGGTGCGCCGCGATCCGACGATCAGCGGCGGATTTTGGGTGTGGGCCGTTTGCGATAATCTCCGCCGCGGCTCGGCGCTGAACGCGGTGCTGATCGCCGAGAAGGTGTTGTTTACGACGGGAGTGACGAATTAGCGATTCGGGATTCGCGATTCGCGATTCGGAAAGGCGGGCCGAATCGCGAATCGCTAATCGCTTGGAGCATCGATGCAAGACTTCTATGAGCCGAAAATCGGCGACCTCGCCCCTGACTTCCGGCTGCCGTCGACGCGCGGCAAGGACGTGAAGCTGAGCGCGCTGCGCGGGCAGGACGTGATCCTCTATTTCTATCCGCGCGACGACACGCCCGGCTGCACGGCCGAGGCGTGCTCGTTCCGCGATCACGAGGGCGACATCTCCAAGGCCCACGCCACGGTGCTCGGCGTCTCCACCGATTCGCTCGAGTCGCACAAGAAGTTCGAGGCGAAGCACGACCTCAACTTCCCGCTCCTCGCCGACGCCACGGCCGACGTGGCCAAGATGTACGGCGTGTGGAAGGAGAAGAACCTCTACGGGCGGCGCAGCTGGGGCGTGGGGCGCACGACGTACTGGATCGGCCCGGACGGGCGGATCAAGAAGATCTGGAAGAAGGTCGACACCGCCAGACACGCCGAGGAAGTGCTGGCGGCGCTGAACCAGAAGTAGCGATGCTGCCTACGCCTTGACCGCGCGGAACGCCCGGATGCGCTTGCACGCCTCCTCGAGCGCGTCCGGGTCCTTCGCGTAGCAGAAGCGGAGCATGCGGTTGCCGACCTCCGACTCGAAGAACGCCGTCCCCGGCACCGACGCGACGCGCGCCTCTTCGAGCAGCGCCTTCGCCGCCTCGGCCGAGTTCGCGAACTCGCCCGGGATCTCCGCGAGCATGTAGTACGACCCCTGCGGAATCGACGGCTTGAAGCCGGCGTCCGTCAGCGCCGCGGCGAGGATGTCGCGCTTCCGCTGGTACGACGCGGCGAGCTCCGTGTAGTAGCTGTCCGGCACTTCCAGCGCGCGCGCCACGCCCCACTGCAGCGGCGTCGGCGCGCAGATGGCCATCAGATCGTTCATCAAGCCGATCGGCCCGGCCACGCGCTGTGGCGCGACGACGTAGCCGATGCGCCAACCGGTGATCGAGAACGTCTTCGAGAAGCCGCTGATCGTGACGGTGATGTCGCGGCACGACTCGAGCGAGGCGACCGACACGTGCTTGCGGCCGTCGCAGACGATGTACTCGTAGATCTCGTCGGTGAAGATCCAGGCGTCGTGCTCGCGGCAGAGCGCGCCGATGCGCTCGAGCTCGTCGCGTGTGAACATCTTCCCCGAGGGATTCGACGGCGTGCAGACGACGATGGCGCGCGTGCGCGGGCCGAACGCGGCGCGCAGCGCGTCGAAGTCGATCGTCCAGTCGGGCGGCTGCAGCGTCACGAACTTCGGCCGGAAGCCGAGGACCTTGAGCGTGTTCAGGTGATAGCCGTAGTACGGCTCGAAGAGGATGACCTCGTCCCCTTCGTTGAGCGTCGCCAGCGCCGCATTGGCGAAGCCGCCGCTCGATCCGACGGTGACGACGACCTCGGTGGCCGGATCGCAAACGATGCCGTTGTAGTGCGCCATCTTGCGGGCGATGCGCTCGCGCAGCTGGTCGATGCCCTCGAACTTCGAGTACGTCGCCTTGTGCCCGGTGATGGCGTCGCAGGCGCCCTCGACGAGCTCGGGGATGGTCGGCAGATCGCAGATGCCCTGGCCGAGGTTGATGCCGCCGACGCGCTCGCACTCGCGAGACATGCGCCGGATGTCGGACTGCACCAGTCCGCGTAAGCGGTCGCTGATTTGATTCATGGTCTCAATTCTAAGACGTTTCGTGCAGGACGTCCGTACCAGAGACAATGCGCATCGCCGCGGCCACGATCCTGGCGCTCCTCCTCGGCGGTTCCGCGGCGGCGGGGACCTTCTCGACGCCGCCGTCGACAACGAACAACGACGACAGCTGCGACATCTCGCTCGAACCGGCGGCGACGCTGCTCCTCCCCTACTTCGAAGTCGACTTCAACGCATCGCGCGCCGCGGCGGTGCAGACGATCTTCACGGTTCAGAACGTCTCCGCGTATCCGCAGATCGCGAACGTCACGCTCTGGACCGACTGGGGCTTTCCCGCCTACAACTTCTCGATTTTCCTGACCGGCTACGACGTACAGCCGGTCAACCTCTACGACGTCTTCGCGACCGGAGCGCTGCCCGTCACGTCGTCGAGCACGACGGTGCCGCTCAATCCGACGCCCGGCTCGCAGCCGCAGGGCAACGCCGCGAATCCGAATTTCCTCCCCGGCGCCGCGGCCGCGTGCGCGGGAACGCCGTTCGCGCTGAGCCCACCGCTTCTCCAGGACCTGCGACTCCTCTTCACGACCGGAACGAGCAGCGGCGTTTGTTCGCAGGCGGTGGGCGGCACTCACGCAAACGCGATCGGCTACGCAACGATCGACGTCGTGGCCACCTGCGCGGCGAAGAACCCGAGCTCGAGCGACTACGTCAGCGGAATCCTGCTGTTCGACAACACGCTCACCGGCGACTACCAGTTGATCGTGCCGCGCGACGCGAAGAGCTACGCGCAGGGCGGGACGCTCGTGCCCATTCGGGCGATTCCCGAGGGCGGCGCGGCCGGAGCGATCGCGCCGACGAACCTGCCGTACACGTTTTACGACCGCTACACGCGCGCCTTGCCGGCGCGCACGGCCGACCGGCGGCAGCCGCTGCCCTCGGCCTTCGTGCCGCGCTACATCGAGAGCGGCGCGAACGGCTTCAACACCTCGCTGAAGATCTGGCGCGAGACGACGAACGCCGGCGCGTGCAGCGGCGCGGACGCGGCGGCGCTGTCGAAGTCGATGATGGTCGCGGAGTCCGTGCGCTTCGACGAGCACGAGAACGCCGCGGTTCTCACCAATACACTCGGCATCGTTCCCGTTCCTCCCGCGCCGGCTACGGCGGCGACGGCAATCGTGCCGTCGACGTCGTTTCTCTTCCCGCCGAACATCTTCCGCGACGCTGGCGGCTGGCTCTACCTGAACCTGAACAACGGCGGCAGCAGCAATTACTCGACGTCGCGGCCTGGCTTCGCCAGGCCGTCCAGCCTAGTGCGCGCGAGCCAGAGCTGGGCGATCGTCTCGTTCTTCGCCGAGCCGACGTACGCGGTCGAGCTGCCGGCCATCGCCCTCGGCAACGGCTGCTCGCCGGCGCGGCCGTTCAGCAGCGAGCCCGGCGGCAACATCGGTCCCGCTCCGAATACCACGCCATGAAACGCTCGATCGCCGCGCTCGCTCTCCTCGTCGCCGCCGCCGCGATGGCCGACACGACGAACAACGACGACAGCTGCGACATCGCCTGGCAGCCCGCGGCGACGCTGCTGCTGCCCTACTTCCAGGTCGACTTCAACAGCCCGCCGCAGTCGGCATCGCAGACGCTCTTCACGATCCAAAACGTCTCGGCGCTGCCGCAGATCGCACGCGTGACGCTCTGGACCGACTGGGCGTTTCCCGCGTACAGCTTCCCCGTCTTCCTCACCGGCTACGACGTGCAGCCGTACAACCTCTACGATCTCTTCGCCAACGGCACGGTCGTCGGCACCTCGGCCGACACGCCCGTTCCGGAGAATCCGACGTTCGGCTCGCAGCCGGTGTCGAACAGCGCCAATCCGAACTTTCTCCCCGACGTGCAGAGCGGCTGCCTCAACGTGCCGGCTGCGCTGCCGCCGGCGTTCATCGACGAGCTGCGGCGGATCTTCACCGTCGGCACGATGTCGGCGGGCTGCCGTGTCGGCGGCACGCATACGGACGCGATCGGCTACATCACCATCGACCTCGTGGCGACGTGCGCGCCGAAGAACGCGACGTCGCCCGATTACTTCTCGATCCTGCTGTACGACAACGTGCTCACCGGCGACTACGAGCAGCTCGCGCACGCTGGCGCCAATCATTACGCGCAGGGCTCGCCGCTGGTGCACATCCGCGCGATCCCCGAGGGCGGACCGGCGGGCGCGGTCGCGGCGACGAGCCTCCCGTACACGTTTTACGATCGCTTCACCGCCGGGCAGCCGTCGCGGACGATCGACCGGCGGCAGCCGCTGCCGAGCGTCTTCGCGCCGCGCTGGATCGCCGGCGGGACGAATTCGCTGAACACGACGCTGAAGATCTGGCGCGAAGGAGTGACGTCGGCGACGGCCGTCTGCAGCGATTACCAGCGCAACGGCGACCTGCAGACGCGTGAGGCGGTGCGTTTCGACGAGCACGAAAATGCGACCCTGACCTCGGGGTGCAACATCTTGTGCGGGCCACCGCCGGGATCGCCGGCAACGACCGCCGTACCGGCGACATTCGCTGTCTTTCTTCCGCCGTTCTCGACTTCGGGCGACGCCGGCGGATGGCTCTACCTCAATCTCGACAACGGCGGCAGCGCGAGCTACTCGGCGCGGCCGGGCTACACGCCGTCGCGGCCGAGCCAGGCGTGGGTGATCACGTCGATGTTCGCTCAGCCGACGTACGCGATCGAGACGACGGCGATCGCGCTCGGCAACGGCTGCACGCCGCGCGCACCGCTGTCGGGAGAGCCAAAGGCCCAGATCGGCCCCGCGCCGAACCCTACGCCGTAGCGAACGCGCCCGCCCACCACTCGCCCTTCTCACGCTCGTCGACGAGGCGCAGGCCACGCAACGCGCACGCACGCACGACCTCGGCGGCGCGATCGGCGAGGATGCCGCTGAGGATGAGCGTCTCGCCGACGTGCGCGGCGACCTCGCCGAGGAGCGGGAGGATGACCTCGGGGATGATGTTCATCGTGACGACGTCGAAGCGCCCGCCGCGCAGCGCCTCGACGCTGCCGATGAACAGCAGCATGCGCTCGGCCTCGACACCGTTGCGGGCGCGGTTGTCGCGCAGCGCGCTGTAGGCGTCGGCGTCGTTGTCGAACGCGATCGCCTTCGCGGCGCCAAGGCGGAGCATCGCCAGCGCCAAGATCCCGCTGCCGGCGCCGACGTCGAGGCCGCGCTTTCCCACGAGCTCGATCGTCTCCAGCAACTCGATACAAAGCGACGTCGTCTCGTGCGAGCCGGTGCCGAAGGCCTGCTCCTGCGGTACGACGAGCTTGTTGTGCCGCGCCGCGTCGTCGGGAAACAGGCGCGCATCGGGCGCGACGAGGAACGACGCGCCGATCGCCAACGGCTCGAGCGACTGCTCGTAGTGCGCGAGCCAGTCCTCGCGCTCGCGCTCGTACGGGTGAAGGTCGAAGCCGCGCAGCATCTCCATCGCCGCCGCGCGGTCGTCGGCCGAGTCGAAGTACGCGGAGAGGCCCGAAGGCGTCTCCACGCTACCCGTCGAGGCGGTGAGGAACAGGAACGACTGCACCTGTTCCTCATCCGCCGCATCGAACGCGATGTCGAGGATGTAATCGATCACGCGCCGCGCATCGTAGCGCGCTACTTCCCGTCCTTCGATTTCTCCTCGGTGCTCTTCTCCTTCGGCTTCACCGTCGAGCGGACGACCATGAACTTGTTCAGGACGTCGAACCAGAACGGCGCGCCGAAGGAGACGGCGATGGCGGTGAGGAGCCAGCCGACGCCGTGATCGTGCACCGCCGGCAGGACCTGCGACGAATCCCACACCGGGTTCTTTCCCCATCCGATCGGGAGGCCGAGGGCGTTGACGTCGTTGATGCTGGCGACGAGCTGGTCCTCGGCGTCCTTGACGGTCTTCGGCTGCCCCGGCTTCGGCATCCCGTTCTGCACCGCCGCACTCGCCGACGCGACGATGGCGTCACGCGTGGTCTTGTTGACCGCGAGGTACTTGACGACGCGGATCGTGTCGACGTTCATCGCCACGGCCACGACGGCGCCGAAGAACAGCAGCCACCACTGCGCGTAGCGCTTGTACCAGCCGGAAACGCGGTCCATGGTGCTGTTGTACCAATCCTCGATGCCTTTGATGACGTTCTCCGCCTTCCCCTCGGCGCCGAGATAGATCGCGTTCAGCGCGTCGTAGATGTGCGCCGTTTTCGGATTGCGCGCCAGCGCGTCGATGCTCGTCTTGATGTCGGCGAGGTTCGTCGCCTGCCCCGCGTTCGGCGCGCCGATCAGCCCCAGCACCGCCAGCGCGAAGTTCCGCGCGGGGATGTACGACGGCAGGCTCCGGGCCCGGCTCTTGTAGTCATTTTGATAGAGCGCGGTCACGAGCGGGTGCTCGTAGAATTTCTGGACGAAGTCCGAGCCGATGAGCTCCACGATGCCGTCGTGCAGCGTCCGCGGGCGCTCCTTCCAGATCAGCTCCACCACCTCCGCGGCCGCCGAGCAGACGAAGCTCACCATCAGGTAGACGAAGACCAAGCCGATCGCAACGTCGAGCGTGTCGAGTCCGAGCATGTGCGTTCTCCCTCCGAATGGGAGGGCCGCAACGGCCGGGATTCCCTACCCGCCGTCGTCGCCGAAGTGCGCGGCGTAGTCCTGCATGGCCGCCTCGATGACCTTCGCGGCCGCCTCGTAACCGTAAGTCTGCGCGATCCTCGTCCGCGCCGGCTCGCCCGGCTTCAGCTTGTACGTCGAGAAGTAGTGCTGAAGGCGCTCGACCAGCACCGCCGGGACGTCGCCGAGGTTCTCGGCCGCGCCCCAGACGTAGTCGTTCTGGAGCACGGCGATGATCTTGTCGTCGGCCTCGCCGCCGTCGATCATCTGCAGCCCGCCGATCACGCGCGCGGAGACGATGATCTCCGACTTCGTGATCGGGCGCTCGCTGAGGACGCAGATGTCGAGCGGGTCGCCGTCGCCGCGCTCGGCGCCGGGCGCGAGGCGGGCCACGTTCTCCGCGCAATACGTCTGCGGGACGAAGCCGTAGAGCGCCGGCGGCGACGACGACGTCCGCTGCGGCCGGTCGATGCGCAGGTAGCCGCTGGCCTTGTCGACCTCGTATTTCACGAGGTCGAACGGCGTGATCTCGATGTACGCCGTGACGACGCGCGGCGCGCCGTCGCCGGGCGAGAGGCCGTGCCACGGATGCGGGCGATAGCGGGAGAAGCTCACTGCGCTTGCTGGAGGAGCCGGACGCGCCCGCGGAAGTAGACGACGAAGAAGGCCAGCACGAAGCCGACCAGCCAGAAGGCCACGCCGAGCGTGGCCGCGGCTTGGTTGCGCAGCGCCGCGGCCGCGCTGTACAGCAGCATGGCCACGCTGAAGCAGACCATCATGGCCATGCGGAAGCGCTTGAAGTCGTCGACCACGATGCCGGCGTCGCGCGGCGCCGGGCCGCTGCCGAACATCGCCACGAGCGCCAGCCCCGCGGCGGCGGCGAGCGGCAGCACCCACCCGGCATTCATGACGATCGCGGCGATGCCGACGAAGAACGCCGCGGCGGCGGACAACGCGCAGGTCGTGCGGACGGCGGTGGTGATCATCGGCATGAGCGCCGCGGACCGAAGCGCGGCGCGCCGGAAAGTTTAGCAGAACGCGGCCGGGGCGCCCACCGCGATCGCGCCGCCCTCGACGATGTCCCGAGACTCCCACCGAGGTTCGCCCGACTCCCCTGCCGGATCGCGAGACCCGGATCGGCTGCCGCGATCCGCTTTCGACCTCTCGCGACATGCGTTTCGAGCATCGCGGGATCGGGTTTGGGGGTCGCGGCACTCCGGCCGGGTGGCGCGATCCGGCGCTTCTGTCGAGGGAGACCGCGATCCGGTGTCGCGAGACTTCTCTCGGGTGTCGCGACACCCGTCCGCGATGTCGGCAGACGTCGCCGGGGTATCGGCGGACCGGCGCGGAATATCGCCATTACACGACGCCGTGAGGATCGTCACGGTGATCTGCGCCGGCACGCGCTCTTCGACGTCGATGAAGGGCTGCATGCCCTCGCGGTCCGCGACCAATTCCGCCCGCTGACGCTGCGGATCGGAGCGATCGCGGCGGCGCTGCAGTTCACGATCGACAGCAAGCTCGCGCACGCCGCGGTCGAGACGCTGCAGACGTACGAATGGTCGAAGCGTCACGCCCATACAGCCGAAGGGACCGCGCTCCGGCCCTATGTCGCGGAGATGCGCCGCGTCATGACGAAGACGATCAATCGCCGCCAGCAGAAGGCGCCGGCGCCGCCGGAGAACGAGTCGCCCAACAACCAATGACGAACGCGCTCAGCCCCGCCGGAACATTACGGACAACGGCTGGCCGGGCTGATTAATCCTCAAGCCCCGCCCCATCCCCCACCGCGATCGCGCCGCCCTCGACGATCTCGCCGAACGCGCCGCCGCGCCAGTGCGGGCGCAGCGCGTTGCGGAGGCCGGTCTCCGCCTCGTCCATCCGCTCGCAGGGGCGGACCTCGCCGCCGACGCGGACGAGGCACGCGCCGAGGCGCAGCAGCTTGCCGCGCGCCTCCTCGAGGTCGATGCCGCGCACCATCACGTTCGCGCGGCGCGCCGAGGGATCGACGTCGATGCCGAGCTCGCGCACCGCGTCGTTCCACGCCTCTTCGCTGATGATCGAGATCTGGCGCCGCCCGCCCTGGTCGGCGCTGCCGCGCACGCCGCGGCCGGGCACGAGCTCGGCGCGCTCGACGCGGTCCATCGGCCCGCGGTGGACGCGTTTGATCCAGATGGCCACGAGTGTCATTCCGAGCGGAGCGAGGAATCCCCTTCGGCGGGGGATCCCTCGCTCCGCTCGGGATGACACCCTACGGTTCTACCGATCCCGCTCACGGCGCGGTGAAGAAGTCCTTCAGCTTGTCGCCGAGGCGGCGCGGCGCGGCGGCCTGCTCGCCGTCGAGCGCGGCGTACTGCTCGAGCAGCGCGCGCTGCTCGTCGTTGAGCGCCGTAGGGATGCGCACGTTGACGTGCACGTAGTGGTCGCCGCGGCCGCTGCTCTGCAGGTACTGCACGCCCTTGCCGCGCAGGCGGATCACCTGGCCCGGCTGCGTGCCCGGCGCGATGCGCAGCGGCTCCTCGCCGTCGATCGTCTCCGTGCGGATCTCCGCGCCGAGAGCCGCTTGCGTGAACGAGATGGCCTGCTCGCTGTGGATGTCATACTCGCGGCGCTGGAACTTCGCGTGCTCGCGCACGCTGATGAACACGTAGAGGTCGCCGGACGGCCCGCCGTTGTAGCCCGCCTCCCCCTCGCCGGCCACGCGCAGGCGCGAGCCGTCGTCGACGCCGGCGGGGATCTTCACCGAGATCTTCTTCTCCTCGCGCACGCGCCCGGCGCCGCCGCACGTCACGCACGGATCCTTGATCACCTTGCCGGCGCCGCCGCACTGCGGGCAGGTCCGCTGCACGGCGAAGAAGCCCTGCGAGTAGCGCACCTGGCCGCGGCCGCCGCAGCCGCTGCACGTGACCGGCTGCGTCCCCGGCTTGGCGCCGCTGCCGTTGCACGTCACGCACTGCACCACGCGCGGCACGTTCAGCGAGATCTCCTTGCCGAAGGCGGCGTCCTCGAAGTCGATGGTCAGGTCGAAGCGGATGTCGTTGCCGCGCGCGGCGCGCGTGCCGCCGCGGCGGCGCTGCGTGCCGAAAAAGTCGCCGAAGCCGAAGAGGTCGCCGAGGATGTCGCCGAAGTCGGCGAACTGGTTGGGATCGAAGCCGCCGAACGAGCCGGTGCCGGCGTGGCCGTAGCGGTCGTATTGCGCACGCTTCTCCTCGTCCGACAGCACGCCGTACGCCTCCGCGGCCTCCTTGAACTTCGCCTCGGCCGTCGGATCGTTCGGATTCTTGTCGGGGTGGTACTTCACGGCGAGCTTGCGGTACGCCTTCTTGATCTCGTCAATGCCCGCGCCGCGCTCGATGCCGAGCACTTCGTAGTAGTCGCGTTTTTCGATTGTGGCCATCACTCCGTCGGGGCACCCATCTTCATCGGATTGTAGAGCATCACACTGGTGAGGATTCGCGCTGCTCCCTGCAGCTCGAAGATCGCATCGTTGAGGCGCTGCCTGTCCTCGGCCGCCACCAGCTCTTTGGTCTTGGCGATCGTGGCGCCGACCTTCTCGCGGTCGGCGTCGTTGAGCAGCTTTCCGAACTCGCGGAAAACCTTCTCGTTCGTGTAAATCATTCCTTCGAGCTTGTTCTGCAGCATGCGGATCTCGCGGCGGCCGGCGTCGGCACGGGAGTGCTCGGCGGCGTCCTGGATGAGGCGCTCGATCTCGTCCTTCGTCAGGCCGCCAGCGGGATTGATCTGCACGCCCTGCTGCTGCCCGGTGGCCTGGTCGCGGGCGTTCACGTTGACGATGCCGTTCGAGTCGATGGCGAACGTCACCTCGATCTGCGGCACGCCGCGCGGCGCGGGCGGGATGCCGACGAGGTCGAACTTCCCGAGCGACTTGTTCTCGCGCGAGAACTCGCGCTCGCCCTGCAGCACGTGGATCTGCACCTTGTTCTGGTTGTCCGCGACCGTGGTGAAGATCAGCGAGTTCTTCGTCGGGATCGTGGAGTTGCGCTCGATGATCTTCGTGAACAGCCCGCCGTGCGTCTCCAGGCCGAGCGACAGCGGCGTGACGTCGAGGAGGATCATGTCCTTGATGTCGCCGCGGAGGATGCCGCCCTGGATGGCCGCGCCGATGGCCACGACCTCGTCGGGATTGATGTTGCGGTTCGGCTCCTTGCCGAAGACTTTCTGCACCGCCTCGACGACCTTCGGCATGCGCGTCTGGCCGCCGACGAGGACGACTTCGTCGATCTGCTGTGCGGTCACGCCGGCCGCCTTGAGCGCGTCGTTCACCGGGTCGATCGTCTTCTGGATCAGGTCCTCGACGATGCGCTCGAGCTCGCGCCGCGTCAGCACGGTGTTGAGGTGCTTCGGCCCCGTGGCGTCGGCGGAGATGAACGGCAGCGTGATGCGCGCCTCGTCGGCCATCGACAGCTCGCACTTGGCGCGCTCGGCCGCTTCCTTGAGGCGCTGCAAGGCCATGCGATCGTCGCGGAGGTCGTTGCCGGTGTCGCGCTGAAAGGTGTCGATGAGCCAGTCCATGACGCGCTTGTCGAAGTCCTCGCCGCCGAGGTACGTGTCGCCCGACGTGGAGAGCACCTCGAACAATCCGTCTTCCAGTTTCAGGATCGAGATGTCGAACGTGCCGCCGCCGAGGTCGTAGACGGCGATGATCTGGTTGTCGCGGTTGTCGAGGCCGTAGGCGAGCGCCGCGGCGGTCGGCTCGTTGATGATGCGC
>Ga0070713_100002700_pt1 | contig 11575 bp, 11 predicted proteins | sample LARL82metaG_FD_65465 | JGI IMG/M metagenome (GOLD analysis project Ga0070713, IMG submission 65465) | Corn, switchgrass and miscanthus rhizosphere microbial communities from Kellogg Biological Station, Michigan, USA - LAR L8-2 metaG | ecosystem: Host-associated > Plants > Roots > Rhizosphere ... | reverse complement strand
TTTCCGGTTAGATGGTGCACGGTCTCGATCGCCGAACGCCAATACGTCTGCCGCACGTCCACCAGCACGCCATCCACATCAAAAATCAAAATCTGCGGTTTCAACTTACGGCTGGCCTTGCGGATCACCTGCGGCACAATGGTCCTGAATCCTTTCGCGCTGAGCTTGACTTACATTCTCACCGACAGCGCGAATTCTGCAAAATCATGCCCCGCCACATTCAACATGATCCAGTCCAAGTTCGCATTTGCAGCTGCGGCCCTCTGCTTGCCGCCGGAGTGGGAGGCGATCGGTTCCCTCGGTTGTACTATGGTTTAAGAATCGGGAAAAAATATGCCGCATCCAGCGTGACCGGCTACAGAGCAGGCTCCTACCGAATGCGGCTACTCTTATAAGGATAACGAACAACGATCAGTACTTCTGCCAGTTAAATGTACTTAGCATATAAGGACCGACACTATAAAATTCCTTCTGCAACTCGCGATCGTAATGAATCGCACCACCGCCCAGGTCGGTTATCAGGCCGGCGATCACTGCTCCGTACCAATTTCCACCGCCATTGAGCTTAAAGGACGCATTTGGAGCGTAAAGCAAACCGGCTGCCGCGGACCCTCCGTTGAGGGTGACTTGGCCCGTGCCGGCGTAAAGCAGTTGAAAATCCGCCGGATTCAAACTCGGATTCGTCAAAGTCGATCCGGTCAGATCGATCGGTGCGGTAACTCCGCTTCCAGCAACATTCAAAATTATTTCAGGATACTTCGTTGTAACCGTACCGGATGGGCATTGGATAGGATCGACGGTGATCGTCGCATTTCCGGTCACCTGTATGCTGTTCATATTAATGTAGACAGGCGTGGCAGCCGCTGAACAAGCCGGAGCGGCAAAGTGAAGATTGGCCTGCGAGTCGAGACTCACGTTGCCCAGGAGCGTAGCAGTTGTGCTCGATGTTCCGCCGGTGATGACCGTATCCGCGCCGCTAGCTGTACAATTCGTGGAAATCGGGCAACTGGCGCTTTTTTGAATACTCATACTGGTCGTCGGCGGAGCAGGCGAAGGCGCCGGTGGTGTGGTGTAGGTCACATTCTGTGGTAGCTCGGTGATTCCGCCAGTCAGGGTCGCATTTCCATTGACCGATACAGCGGTAACAGTGCTTGTAGAACAGGTTCCCGTGCCGGAGCGCGGGGTGGAAAGGCTCCCATTGATCGTAGTCTTCGAGCCACTCTCGCTCAAGTTGCCATTGGTGCCCACGTTTCCACCATACGATTGCGTAATTGGATTCCCCTTGTTGTCATAGGTGATAGAAGCCGAATCGTAGCTGTCCGTTGAGCCGCCGCCTCCAAAGCTCATGGCGCTGCACCCCGTCGCCGTTGCAAACGCTGCGTACGCAAAAGTGGACATCTTCTGCTGCTCCATAATCGCGGAGACCTGTACGTCAGCCTTGCGCACTCCATTTATCGTTCCGTCTGAAGTGATCTCCCATTTTTGCACCACAGCAGTGGTAGCCGAAGGATAGGATTGAAAACTCTGCATAGCTAAAAGTTTTGCGGATGGCGCATATGTTACCGTCGTGTTTCCGGCCCTGATGGTTCCGGTTGCCTTCGTTGCGAAGTCGCTGCTCACTGCGCTTACCGGATAGTTTGCTGCTGTGCCGCTGGCCGATAGTATGACCGGCGCGCCACCCGCCGTTACCGGAGACACAGCGGTATTGAAGCTGGCCATCTGCGCGGTTGTGGGGAGGTGTAAGAGTTTTGAATGTAATTCGCCGCCTGGTTAATTCCTGCTTCGGCGCCGTAGCGCGCCTGGGTCATCATTCGGTAATTCATGCTTGACCAGGTTTCAGCTTGGCCCATGAAGAGCAAAGAAATCGCCATCACTGAGAGAATCAGCAGCAGAATTAACGTCAAGATTAGCGCCACGCCTTTTTCATTTTTAGCCATCATAGATCCTCGCTTCTCGGTAAGTGGAAAACTCAGTTGTTGTGTTGCCAGAGTGTTATGGCGTCAGGGTTGCCGACGAAAGAGTGTTTAGAACGATGCCTGGCATAGGTTGCGCACGCGTATAACCGCTGGGCGAACTGGCGAGCTGCCATGCGTCAAAGACGTTGCGCGGCGCAATATTCAGGAGAGCTTTGGTTTCCTTCTGCGACTGGCCGGTTTGAACATCTTTGTTTTGCGTTTGCACCGTCAGGGTAACCGCTACGTTCAATACGAAAGTCTGCGTCACTTGCCCGCCGTTGATCGTGACAGCCAGATCTTTCGTTGTATAACTAAAGCAAGGCGCAGGTGAACTGGTGGGAGGATTATTAGAAAGATTGTCTAGCAGCAGCGTTCCCGTGCCCATCGTAGCCGTGGTGGACAAATCGTTTGAAACATAGCGATAGAGAGTTCCAGTTCCTGCGGCATTCGGCGCGCATTTGTAAGCGACGTAATACATCTTCCCGTCGCCGTTCAGGTCACCGTACAGTTTCAAAGTAAATCCGTCCGAAGCTTTGTCGGTGGTTAATGTCGTATTGCTTGTTCCGGTTCCGCTAAACGCAAGTTTTGAGCTTGTACTTGGAGGCACGATCCCGCTGGCAAATCCACCGAGCACCAGCACTGGTGTATTCGCAGCGTGCGCGTTCACAAAAGTGGCGGTGACCGTGCCCGGAGAGCCAGGCGTTACCGCTGTGGTAGTTACTGTTTCCTCGTTGGTGCTACTGGGATCGATCACCAACTGCTCACCTACGTATAAGCCATCTGTCGCGGTACCAGATGTGGAATTAATCGTGACGGCGCCGGATGCTCCGGCCGCGATAGCGCTCGGCAAGGTAAGGCCCGGCGAGGCGGTGACTCTGCCCGCCTGACCGATTTCTTGCTGCATTAATTCCGTGGCATTACGTACGCTTGCGTGTACCTGCGTGCGGTTCACAATCGTGCTCTGAGACCACGTTACCCTCATCATGCCCATAATCACGGTGCCTGCCACAATCAGCAGGATCGCTACCGCTACCAGCAGTTCGAGGAGCGAAAATCCTTTCTGACTCTTGCCATTTTTCATTGCATTTCCTTTTCGTCCTTCGATCACAAGTTCTTTATCGATCAATTCAGAAGGGGCTGGTCTTCAGCGCCGTCACCGAAGAACTGGGGGCCGAATTAGCGCCGTTGACACCGGAAACTGCCGCAACTTTTACCGTGATCGTTTTCAAGGTGGTAGTCGTATCGACGATTTTCCATACCCGGATGTAAAAGCCGTTGGTCGGTCGAGTCGCGCCGCCCCCTAATGGGTTCCCGTTCGCGTCCAGGTAATCCACATAGACGTTGGTTGGCGCACTCGTACTCAGGCTTCCACCCGCGAGAAGTCCGTTACCGCCGGTGCCTAGTGTGTATGAATTTGTGGTCGTGTCGATTGTAGTCGTGTCTGTCCCCGACCCCGCCCCGGAACCACCATCGCTGAAGGCAAGCCCCATCAATTGTTCCATTTTGTCCTGTGCATATTCCGTGGTGCGCGCTGCTAAGTGGCCTTGGTTCTCGGTAGTGGTCATCGAAAGCATGGCCATCGAAAGAATTCCGATGGAACAAATCAATAGAATGGCCAGAGCAATCATGGTTTCGAGCAGGCTGATGCCTGCTTCACAGCGCCGGACTCTTTTCTTCCATCGTATGTTCATGATGCTCCTCACTGCGCGTGCCACGTTGACCCGCCTGCATCGGTTGCGTAGGTATGAATCAGACCCATTGCGTTGGTCACCGTTCCGTATACTCTCGTGCCATCAGTGATATAGAAGCCTGTGCCGCTACCGGGGATCGGAAATCCCCTCGAATTAAACTGGATGCACGACGTGCTGGAAATATCGGTGCCGGTAGTCGGGGTCGTTCCGCCCTGCTGGCATGCGCTTGCCTGCGCCAGTGTCGCGGTGGAATTTTGCGGCGCCGTGCTCACAGTTCCGTAGCCCACACTGACTCCCGGCGAAAGATAGTTCTCATTGCCGGTCAGGGCAGTGGTGGTAATGCAATCGGTCGCTGCAGGGCCGGCCTTGCCATCGGGGACCCAGCATCCGTTCGTGCCCAATGATTTATTCCAAATATCAATTCGGAAGTAAGGTTTGGTCGTGCCCGTATAAAGGAAGACGCGCGATTCGGTAAAATTAGCTGCAGCTCGCATCTTCGCGACCGACAATGTTTCGCTGATAGAATGTCCGTCGCCGCTGAGCCGCGCGTTTTTTTGCATCCTCTGCCACCCCGGGATCGCCATGGCGCTGAGGACTCCCAGGATCAAAACGACGACCAACACTTCGAGCAAGCTAAACCCGCTCGCGCTTTTCTTTCGGATTCGTAACTTTTGCGTCATCTCATTCCTTGCCGGCTCAGATGGGACTGACCTGTTACGCGTAATAGCGTCGCAAGAGACAGCCCAATCTAGCTTTCAAATAAACTAATTTAAATCAACCAGTTAGGGTCTTTAAATCCCGGATTCGGCGCACGGTACCAGTGCATAGTCACAAAATGTTACGATTGCGATACACGCAGACGCCGGTCCGCGTCGGCCCGTAGTTTCGCTGTTTTGGCTTTCAGTGGCCCGCAATTCCGCTGGTTGTTACACTAACGAAGCTGAGCGATTGATGGTTTTCTAGGTCGCCTTGGGGGACAGGCCCGCTACATTTCACCCTGCGATTTCGACAGAAGATTCCACGAAAGTAATTTTCGTGAAGGCTGGCTCCGCCCGCATCGAGCCGCCAATTGAAGGAGTGCAGCATGGCCAAATTTGGCGGAGTGGACTTCATCGATTTTGATTCGCAATTGAACGATGAAGAAAAATTGGTGCGGCAGACGGCGCGCGAATTCGTCGAAAACGAAATTATCCCCATCATTGAAAAACATAGCCGCGAAGCGACATTTCCCATGCACCTGGTTCCGCAATTGGGCCAGCTGGGTTTTTTCGGTGCGAGCCTGCATGGCTATGGCTGTGCGGGAATGTCCAGCGTGGCGTACGGTTTGATGACGCAGGAGCTGGAGCGAGGCGACTCCGGCATTCGCAGCTTTGTTTCCGTGCAAAGCGCGCTGGTGATGTATCCGATCTATGCGTTCGGGAGCGAAGAGCAAAAAAATAAATGGCTGCCGCTGTTGCAGCAGGGAAAAAAGATTGGCTGCTTCGGCTTGACCGAACCGCAATTCGGCTCCAATCCCGGCGGCATGCTTACCCGCGCGGTAAAAAAAGGCGACAAGTACGTTTTGAACGGCGAAAAAATGTGGATCACCAGCGGCTCGATTGCGGATGTTGCAGTGGTGTGGGCCAAATGCGAAGACGAAAAGATTCGCGGATTTCTGGTGGAAAAAGGCACGCCGGGATTTAAAGCGTGGGACGTGCACGGCAAGTGGTCCTTGCGCGCTTCCGTGACCAGCGGCCTTGCTTTTGGCGATTGCGAAATCCCCGAGGGAAATTTATTGCCCGGCGTGATCGGCCTGAAAGGACCTTTGAGCTGCCTGAATCAGGCACGCTACGGCATCGGGTGGGGCGCGCTGGGGGCGGCGATGGCGTGTTACGACACCGCGCTGCAATACGCGAAGACGCGCAAACAATTTGCCAACAAGCCGATCGCTTCGCACCAGCTGGTGCAGGAAAAGTTGGCGTGGATGATTACTGAAATTGTGAAGGGCCAATTACTGGCGCTGCATGTGGGAAGAATCAAGGACGACGGAAAAGTCGATCCCTCGCACATTTCCATGTTGAAGATGAACAATGTCGGCATCGCGCTGGAGATTGCGCGCAAGTCGCGCGACATTCTCGGAGCCAACGGCATCGTCGACGATTATTGCATCATGCGCCACATGAATAATCTCGAAAGCGTATACACCTACGAAGGCACCAACGACATTCACAAGCTGGTGATCGGCGAAAAAATCACTGGCATAGCCGCCTACGTTTAGCGCTTCTGGTCTCGCCTGCGTCGCTCCGCGACGGCCACGCCGTCATCCAAGTTGCGAATGTTTTTTGCAGCGGCCGCTTTCTGAGGCGGGCGCTTTTTAACGAAGCCAAAAAGCGACAAAAAGCAACCCATCCAGGTTGCAGGCGAATCTTGTAAGCTGTGTTTGCGAAATATTGCGCCTCACGGGAGACTCGTTATGCAATTTTCTTTTGTCAGCCTGAGAAATTATTTGCTACTCGCCGCGGCTTTGAGCGGTGCCGCCATTGCGAATGCGCAGCAGAGCGCGGCGCCATCGAAGCAATCGCAGGAAACACGGCGGCCGGAGCGTACCGTGGTCAGAGGCGAAGTCCGGCCGCGCATCCGCACCATCACCGCGTTCATCAATCTCGATCCCGCCGAATATAAGCAGGAAGTCGCCGAAACCATGCAAATGTTGCGGCGCGCAAAAACCATTTTGGAATCGCGCGGTTTTGAAGTGCAGACGCTGCGCATCGCCACGCAGCCTTTTCCTGAATACACGAAAGGCATGAGCACGCAACAGGCTGTCGCGTTTTTTAAGGATTATGACGCGTTAGCGGAGAAAGAAAAATTCGCGGCGGGAATTGGTCCGGCGATGCTGAACGCCGATGACAGCGAAGCGCAAGCAGACCTGCTTGCAAATATTCTCAGCGCGACAAAACACATTCGCGGAAGCATCGTGGTTGCGGGCGAGGATGGAGTTCGTTGGAAAGCAATCGGCGCTGCCGCGCGAGCCATTAAAAAACTGGAAGAAGAAACGGAACATAGCCAGGGAAATTTTAATCTTGGCGCGATTGCGATGGTGCCGCCGATGTCGCCATTCTTTACGGCCGCGTACCACACCGGGTTCGGGCACCAGTTCGCGATTGGACTGGAGTCCGCAAACGTGGTGCAGGCAGCGTTTGCGAACGCGCCCGATTTGGAAAGCGCGCGACACAAACTGGAAGAGCTGCTCGGCGAGCAAGCTTCGGAAATCGAACGTCACGCAAACCGCGTGGACCAGGAAACCGGATGGCGGTACGCGGGCATCGATCTTTCGCCTGCGCCGCTAAAAGAAGTTTCCATCGGCGCGGCGATCGAAGAATTAATTGCGCAGCCATTCGGTTCCAGCGGAACGCTGACCGCAGCGGCGACAATTACTTCCGCAATTAAGAACATTCAAGTGAACCAGACCGGCTACAACGGATTGATGCTGCCGATTCTGGAGGATTCGCGTCTGGCGCAACGGTGGAGCGAAGGCCGCGTTTCGCTGGAAGGATTGCTTTCGTATTCAGCGGTGTGCGGTACGGGTCTCGACACCGTGCCTCTGCCGGGAGACGTCAGCATCGAGCAACTGGATACGATTATTGGGGATATGGCCACCCTCGCCTTCAAGTGGCACAAACCGCTGTCCGCGCGTTTGCTGCCGGTGAAAGGAAAAGGCCCGGGCGACATGACGGAATTCGACGATCCATTTCTGGTGAACGCAACCATCCAGCCGCTGGAAAAATAGCCGCTCGAATAACGGTGCACAACTGGCTGCCCAGGGCGGCGTTTCTGCGCCGGAAATCTTACGCGGGGAAATCCACCTCGATCGCGTCGATCAGCGGCACCAGCCACTGCAGAAGCGCTTGATGCACCGGATGGCTGTTGTAGGACTCGAGAGCAACTTGATCCGCGAATTTCATTACACCTCCGATGACAAAGCCTTGCCCGCGCGGCGAAACATTTCTCCCGACGTACGATTCGAGTACCAGCGGGATGTGATTTTGCAGCGCGCCGATTTCGCGGAGCATGCGATCCTGCTGCGCTTCGGTGACGCCGGGCTTCAATCGAAAAGCAAACATGTGAATAAGCATCAGTTTGCGGTCTCTTTCCGTGGAATAGAATGCAAAGATTCTTGGTGACGGCGTCCGGTCGTGTCAATAAGAATGAGCGGTGCACCTGGGAACAGAAGGAGACCGATGAGCGATAAGCGAGAAATGACCCGGCGAGAATTTGTGAAGGACGCAGCCTTCGCGGGCGCCGGGCTGACGATCGTGCCGCGGCAAGTGTTGGGACGTGGCATGACGCCGCCAAGCGATTTGCTGAATGTGGCGGGCGTTGGAGTTGGCGGAATGGGGCGCGTCAACCTGATCAATCTTGCGAGCCAAAACATCGTGGCGTTGTGCGATGTGGATTGGGGCTACGCCGAAAAGAGTTTCGCGCGGCTGGACGGCGAAATACAAGCTTTGAGCGCGCGCATCGCCGTGCCCGATCCTGAACAGCAACCAGGCAGATCACCCTTCGATCGCGAGCAGGCCAAGGCGCGAATCGCCGGAATGCAGCGCTTGAAAGATGTGCACCTGCCGAAAGCAAAACGCTACACGGACTATCGCGAGATGCTGGAAAAGCAGAAAGACATTGAGGGCGTGCTGATTGCGACGCCGGACCATATGCACGCGCCGATTGCTTTGGCGGCGATGGAACTCGGCAAGCATGTGTACGTGCAGAAGCCACTGACGTGGTGCGTGGCGGAAGCGCGGCAACTGGCGAAGCGCGCGCGCGAAACCCGCGTGGCAACGCAAATGGGAAACCAGGGACACTCGATGGGCGACGCACGCAAAACCGTGGAGTACGTCTGGGCCGGCGCGATCGGAGAAGTCCGCGAAATTCATATTTGGACCAACCGGCCGCTGGGATTCTGGCCGCAGGGAGTGCCGCGTCCGGTGAAGCCGAATCAACCGGTTGATGAAATGAAATGGAACGGCCCGGGAGTGGAAGCGCGGCTGGCTGCGGCGATTGCGGGAAATTATCCGGTGCCGGAAAAACTGGATTGGAATCTGTTTCTGGGCGTCGCGCCGAAGGTGGACTATCACCCGATCTACCATCCATTTAATTGGCGGGGATGGGTGGATTGGGGAGTGGGTCCGATCGGCGATATGGGCGCGCATTTGATTGATCACTCGATGTGGGCGCTGAATCTGGGTTATCCCACGAGCATCGAGACGATTTCAACTCCGTTCAATCGTGCGTCGTATCCGAGCGCGACGATGACGGTGTACGAATTCCCGGCGCGCGACGCCGGTAAGGGGATGGCTCCGGGCAAATTGCCTCCAGTGAAACTGACCTGGTACGACGGCGGGCTGATGCCGCCGAAGCCGGAGGAACTTGGCGAGGAAGAGTTGGACAAAGCCGGCGGAGCGCTCCTGATTGGGAGCAAGGGCAAACTGCTTCATGAAACCTATGGAATGAATCCGCGGCTGTTGCCGAAGTCGCTGCACGATTCGTTTGGCGAACCGGCGAAGAAGTTGCCGCGCATTGCCAACCAGCAGCACGAATTGAACTGGGTTGCCGCGGCGCAGGGAAAAGGGGAAGCGTCTTGTCCATTCGAGTATGCGGCGCGACTGACGGAAACGATGCTGCTCGGCGTGGTGGCGCTGCGCGCGGGAAAGAAGATTCGCTATGACGGCGAGAATATGCGGGTCACGAATGTGGCCGCCGCGAATGACTTCTTGAGGCGGGATTACCGGACGGGGTGGTGAGGCGCGGCCGTTTGGCCAAGGCCACCCGAAGCTGGTGCGATGACAGCGGAAGCAGCGGCGTAAAGCCGCTGCTACGCAGGGCCCTGTCATGCCGACAGGGTACCCCTCCCGCCTGTTTTACGAAAAGTATTGAATCTAAAAGAATTAGCGCGGGGTGATTTTGCAAGGGCAACAATATAATAGACACACCAGATGGGATGATTGGACAAATACATTAGGGCAGGTTTTTGGCCCATCGTTTTGTAGCATCGAATTCTTTGCCCATGCTTTCAGCGGGTTGTTTGTACCAGTTAATTGTCCTTCCGTCGTTCTTCCCCTCAAATCTAGAGAGCCGTCGAGACTGAAGAAACCATCAAACGCATTCTGCCACTCATCATATTGGGCCTGAACGTCAGAAACGCCGTTCTTCTTTACGAGGTTGTTACACTGCACTCGCTTGCCTCGTTGTAATTGTCTCTAGAGTGGTTTGGGGTGTGCGGCGAGTGCTTCGCGATAGAGCTTGATATTAGTCTTGTCCACGACCACCGTGCCAGTATCCACGAACGTCGGCATCGGCGCTGCCAGGGCGGTGCGCCAGTCTTTGAACTGGTGTACCGCATTATGGTGCAGGTCGTCGAGGAACTTTAGCCCGTAGTAACTCATGACGTAGGGCTTTTGCGTGATCGTCGCCGTAATTGCGCCCCGGTCGATCCAATCAAGTGTCTCCGGATCGCCGTCGAATGCCACAATCGGTACCTTGCCTTCCATGCTTAAGCGGTGCAGCGCTTCGGCGGCACCAGAACCCCCTGTTGCCTCCAGGCAAATGATCCCGTCTACCTTTTCTTTCTTCTGTATCAGCTCGGAGGCCTGGTCAAACGCACTTCGCGCATCTCCTTTGTCGTCAAGTATTTTTGTCAGCTTAATGGCAGGAAAATTCTTTAGCGCGTCCGCCACGCCAGCCATTCGATCGTCGAGGTTACGCTGCCCCGGAATTGTGATGACCACAACGCTCCCATTACCCGGAACGAGCGCGGCCATCTGTTTCAGGCTCTCTTTGCCCGCCTTGAAGTTATCCGTTCCGATGTACAGCACGCGTTTCGAATTCGGTGCGTCCGCGTCCACGCAGATGACCGGTATGCCTTGTGCTATGGCCTCGTTAATCGCCGCCTGGAAAATCTCGGGCCGCGCTGCGGAGAGGCAGATTCCAGCGGGGTGCTCTTCCACGACCTGGCGGAATGTTCCTAGTTCCGCGTTCGGGGCGTAGCCTGTCGGACCAACGAGTTCACCCTTTACGCCGAGCGCCGTGGCCGCGTCTAAAAACCCCGCTTGTGCGTCCTGCCAATATGGCAGGTTAATATTGGTGGCCACAAACACGTAGCGTTCATTTGTCTCGTGGTAGGGGTTCGAACAGGATGCAATGAGTGCTGCTCCAACAAAAACAAAAAGCGATACCAGCCTTGGCCCGTGTCTCCTCATTGAAATTCTCCTTTCGCATTCGGTCTGGCCTGCGGCGCGTTTTGCTCGCGCCCTCGGAAAATTCGGGGTCCGGTACATGTTTGGCTAGGGAAATTAGAAACGAAAAGGTGGGTTACCTCCACGTCCACGGTTATTTGCTTTCGCTTACCTCTAATCCAGAATGTTCGACTTCAAGGTCGCCGTTAATCGAAACCATAGGCTGGCGCCTCTCTCCCGTCAAGCTCAGGTCACCATACCCGCGGTTTCGTGACATCGCGGCTTTTCGGGCAGTTCCGGTTTGAACCGAAATTGCGATCAGATGTATGGGGTACAAAGACACTGCTCGCGTCGTTAGAGATGACCCACTTCCGAAGAAAAGAAATGGTTATTTGGTTTCGGAGAGGGCTACGTAGGCGCCTAGGCCGATCATACCCAGGCCGGAGGCGGTGCGTTGGCGTGAGCGGAATTTGGGGCTGGATTTGAGTTTGCGTTCAATCGGGGCGGCTAGCCCGACGACGAGAAGATCGGCGGCGGTATTTAGGGTTACGGAGAGGATGCCCAGCGTGGCGAATTGGAGGAAGATGTGGCCGCGTTCGGGTGCGATGAATTGTGGAATGAAGGAGAGGAAGAAGAGCGCGGTTTTTGGGTTGAGCGCTTCGGTGAGGACTCCTTGGCGGAAGGCCGCAGTGGTGGTTGGCTCGGCGGCAGCAGGAGCGGC
>Ga0070713_100002698_pt1 | contig 11577 bp, 9 predicted proteins | sample LARL82metaG_FD_65465 | JGI IMG/M metagenome (GOLD analysis project Ga0070713, IMG submission 65465) | Corn, switchgrass and miscanthus rhizosphere microbial communities from Kellogg Biological Station, Michigan, USA - LAR L8-2 metaG | ecosystem: Host-associated > Plants > Roots > Rhizosphere ... | reverse complement strand
CGGCCTGCTGGACCGGGGCGGGCGGATGCTGGTCTTCGGCGTGTCGCCGGCCGAGGCCGCGATCCGCGTCTCGCCGTTCCGGGTCTACAACGACGAGATCACCATCACCGGCTCGATGGCTATCCTGCGCAGCTTCGGCGAGGCCGTGGACCTGCTCGCCAGCGGGATGGTGGATCCACGGCCGCTGCTCAGCGAGCCGCTGCCGCTGGAGGGGTACGGTGACGCGGTGGACCGGGTGCGGGCCGGACGAGGGATCAAGTGGCACGTCCGGCCGTTATACTGTCGCTGCGGCGGAGCCCAGTGGTCAGCCGCCATTCAGGTCCGGAGACGCGGCCTACTTGCTTTTCGCGCGGACAGATGGTGGTGGTACGTGTCTCAGGAACGCTATCCGGTGTTGCGGATCGGCCAGGTAGCCGTGGTTACGCTGCCCACCGAGATCGACGTGACCATCGCCGATTCGGTCCGGGACGAGCTTCTCGCCATCCTGGGCCAGGGCGCGGTCCTGCTGATCGCCGACCTGAGCAAGACGGAGTTCTGTGACTCCGCCGGGGTGAGTGCCCTGGTGCGCACGTACCGGCAGGCCAGCACGAACGGAAGCGCCATGCGGCTGGTCGTCAGCACGCCCTCGGTCCAGCGGGTGCTCTCCATCACCGGGGTCGACCGGCTGGTCGACATCTTCCCCAGCGTCGCCGCATCGCTGGCGGGCACGCCGGGCGCTGCGGATCTGGTCCAGCCCGCCGACGCCACCACCGATGGCGGCGCCTAGCACCCGGTTCACACCGCCTCGCGTTCAGTGCCGCCCTGAGTTCAGCGCCGCCCTGAGTTCAGCGCCGCCCTGAGTTCAGCGCCGCCCTGAGTTCAGCGCCGTCTTTACCCGGACCGTCCCTCCTCGAACGGCGGCGCCGGCCGCGGCGGCTCGCCGGTCACGCTGGTCACCACCGCGCTGGCGATATCCCTGAGTTTGACGTTGCCGTTCTGCGAGGCAGAGCGCAGGATCGCGAACGCGCGGTCCTGGGTGCAATGCTCCCGGGCCATGATTATGCCGAGGGCCTGGTCGATTACCCCGCGGGATGCGAGCGATGAGCGCAATTGCTCGATCAGCGCCGTGTGCGAAGCCAGCCTTATCGCCAGCGATAGCGCACCGGAGGCATCTTCCGCGAAATTCTCGGCGAGCCGCGCTTCGGCCGTGCCGAAGGCCAAAGCCTCGCGCGCGTACAGGTTGAGGGCGCCGACCGGCCTGCCGTCCGCGTTCAGCGGCAGGGCCAGGCAGGAGCGGATCCCGTGGGAAGCGGCCTGCGCCTCGAACTCGGGCCAGTGCGCCTTCTCGGCGGTGTCCTCGATGCGGACCATGCGGCCGTCCCGTATGGCGTGCAGGCACGGGCCTTCGTCGAGTTCGTACTGCATCTCGTCCACGCGCGCGGCCAGTGGATCGCTGCACGCCACGGTGGCCGGCTTCCCGTCCGGCCGCACGATCATCCCGCAGGACAGGCCGACCCCGACCAGCCGGGCCGCCAAGATCGCCATCTCGTGCAGGAATTCGGCCACGCCCTGGGTGCTCAGCAACGCCTGGTGCAGTTCCCTGATAATTCTCTCGCTGTCGAATTTCTTCATGGCATTGGCCACATGTTCTTCCGTCATTCCGTATCCGTGCATCATGGCATACCCACCCCGGCGGATACGCACTTTGCGCATTCTGGCGTTTGTTTCCCTTTCGGCCTCCTACCCGCAGCCAGCACATTAAACGCGGCAGTGGCTACCGCCTCAAGGGGGCGGACAAAGGACAACGGAGATGGTTTGAAACCTTCCGCAGAAAGGGTGCCGCATGTCACATTCCCGCCTCCCGGCTCGGGTGCGCTGCCGCCGCGAGCGGGGCTGACGGCGTTCCCGGGGCATCAGCCCCTACCCTGACCAGCCATAATGCAGGCCTGTCACGTACAGTTAGTGCCGTTAGCAGAATGATGTCAGATTCGGACAAGTCGCACCGTTTGGCGTGTGACGGGCGGTGCGGAACATTATGATCATCGTGGCGCGGTAGCCGCTGCTGCCGATCGCAGTGCCCAACCAGCCGGTCGCGTATCCACCTGATCCGCAATCCCTGATGGAGCAGAGAATGAAACCCCGCACCATGCTCATTGCGTCGGCCGTCGCGGTCACGATGCTGGCCGCCGGATGCTCCTCGGGCGGATCGGGAAGCGGTACGGCGCCGCTCAAGCTCGAGAAGACGAACATCGTCGTCAACGCCTTCCCGGCCATCGACTCGGCCGGCCTGTACATCGCCCAGGACAAGGGCCTGTTCGCAGCCCAGGGCCTGCACGTGACGATCGTGCCCGTCAACCCCAAGGCCGCCCCGCCGTCCACCCAGGACCTGATCAAGGGCCAGGTCGGGGGCCAGTGGGACATCACCGCCGGCGACTACGTCACCTATATCCAGAACCAGCTCGGCGCCGGAGTGTCCCGGCAGGACCTGCGCATCGTGGCCGAGTCCTCGATCCTGCAGCCGAACGTCCTGACCGTCATGGTCAAGGGCAACTCACCGATCAGCCAGGTCAGCCAGCTCAAGGGCAAGAACGTCTCGGTCAACGCCCCCAACAACATCGGCACCCTGCTGATCGACTCGCTGCTCGTGTCGCACGGCCTCAAGCCGCAGCAGATCCACTACGCCACGGTGCCGTTCCCCGTCGTGGCGACGGCCCTGACCGCCAAGAACAGCACGCTTACGGCGGCGTTCGCCCCCGAGCCATTCGTCAGCTTCGGCGAGGCCCAGGCCGGCCTGCAGGAACTCGCCGACCTGGACCAGGGCTCGACGCAGGACTTCCCGATCCAGGGCTTCGCGGTCACGGCGGGATGGGCGCAGAAGTACCCCAACACGCTGAAGGCGTTCACCACGGCCCTGGCCCAGGGGCAGCAGATCGCCGACACCGACCGGGCCGCCGTCGAGGCGGCTATCGAGAAGTACCTGGGCGTCGACACGCAGTCGGCGGCATTCATCTCGCTTCCGGCCTTCCCGCTCACCGTCGACGCGGTGCGGCTCCAGCGGGTGGTGAGCGCGATGACCCGGTTTAACCTGCTGCCCAAGGACAACAACTTCAAGATCACCAGCATGATCACCGGCTTACAGTCCGGCGTTGCCCGTCGCGATCGCGGCGAGCTGTCTGCGACGCAGCCTTCCCGCTTAGGAGGAAGGCGCCGTGGGCCCAGCCTCGAGAAGCTTCCCGGTCTCGGTGACATGGCGGGCCACCTCGGCCAGCTTGACGTTCGTGGCCTGGGATGAGCGGATGAGCCTGGCGAAGGCGGCTTCGCCACTGATCTTGTAGCGCTCCATCAGGATGCCCTTGGCCTGGCCGATGAGATCCCGGGTGCTGATCGCCCCGCGCAGCTGCTCAGCTCGCAGCGCTTCGGCCAGCGCCAGTGCGGCCAGCGCGGCGAACAGCTCGACGAACTGGATGTCCTGCCGGCTGAAGGCACCGGGCTCAGCCGAGTACAGGGTCAGAGCGCCGAAGCACCGCTCGTCAATCCACAACGGTGCGCACAGCATGCTGCGTACCCCCCACTCCAGCGCCGCTGCTCCGAACCCTGGCCACCGTGGCTCGTCCCGGGTATCGGCGATGATGCTGATGTCCTGGGTTCGCGCTGCATCCACGCAGGGACCCTCGCCGGTCTGCTGCTGCCAGCGGTCCATCGCCTCCGGCGCGGGGCCGCTGGTAGCCACTAGTTCCAGCTGGCCACGGGTCACCAGGATGAGCCCGGCGTCACAGGCGGCGGGGTGGGCCGTAGTGGCCCGAGCGACGATCGCCTCCAGCGTCGGCCCCAAGCGGGCGTCTCTGACGTGCAGCGCACGGGCCAAGGTCGCCACCGCGACCAGCGCCTCCGCGACAACCTCCCCGGCATCAGCCTGCGACAGGCTCATCTATGTCGCCTCCTCGGATCAGCAGACGTCCACGCCGGCGTACGGGTGAACAGGATGTGATCCTGGTTGGTTACGGCCGCCTGGTTACCCCGGCGTCTGCGGCTTATGCACACGGGTACACGGCACTTGCCGGCTCAGCCCAAACTCACTCATCCGCATCGACGGCACGGCGGTCTCCGGTGGTGATACCGTGCCGAAGGCAACCAGCTGACCGCATTCCGGGAACGGGGAGGTTCATGCCTCGCACAGCCGTCATCACCGGTGCCAGCGGCGGTATCGGCGCCGCGACAGCGGGCACCCTCGCCGCGGCCGGCTACCGCGTGGTGCTGGCCGCCCGGCGGGAGGACCGCGTAGACGCCGTGGCCGCGCAGGTGAGAGCCGACGGCGGCACGGCCGAGGCGTACCAACTCGACGTGACCGACCAAGCCGCCACCGAAGCGTTCGCCGCGTCCGTCGGGGCCTGCGACGTGCTGGTCAACAACGCGGGCGGCGCGTTCGGCGGGGAGACCGTGGCGGAGGCCTTGGCCGCCGACTGGGCGGCGATGTTCGAGGTGAACGTCCTCGGTGCGCTGCACGTCACCCGGGCGTTCCTGCCGAAGCTCGTCGCCAGCGGCGACGGCGTGGTGGTGTTCATGACCTCGACCGCGGGCTTCGTCACCTACGAGGGCGGCGGCGGTTACTGCGCCGCCAAGCACGGTGAGCACGCCCTGGCCAGCACGCTCCGCCTGGAGCTGTGCGGCCAGCCAGTGCGGGTGGTCGAGATCGCCCCGGGCATGGTGCGCACCGAGGAGTTCGCCCTCAACCGGTACCGCGGGGACCGCGAGAAGGCTGACGCGGTGTACGCGGGGGTCGCCGAGCCGCTGACGGCCGAAGACGTGGCCGACGCCATCACGTGGGCGGTGACCAGGCCGAGGCACGTGAACGTCGACTTCATGGTGCTGCGCCCCCGAGCGCAGGCCGCCCAGCACAAGGTTCACCGCGAGCCGTAGCGCCCGCATAATACCGCTCACCCCCATTCAGGCCGGCTATCAATGCCGGCCTGTTTTTGTTTCATGGGCCGGGCCGGGTGGGACTGACGCACCTACCACGGGCGGATACGAGCGTTTCGGAGGATTCATGTACATTCAGACTCTGGCGGTAGCTGACAGCTTTGTCCCAGCCGGACTGCTGCGAGACGAAGATGCGGTGACGGTTACCGGAGGCATGGGATTCGTCGGCCGGCACCTCGTCCGCGCGCTGTGCCGCCTAGGCAAGCAGGTTACCGTTATCGACGTCTCGGATACCAATCTCGGCGAGCTCCCCCCGGGTGCGCGTCTTATCCAAGCCGATCTGCGCGATTATGATTCCGTTCATTCGGCATTGTCTGGAGCGCGGATTGTATTTCATCTCGCGGGAAATGCCAGCGGCACCGTCTCGGTGCAACGCCCGCGATTCGACTTCGAGACCAATGCGCTCGGCACCGCCAATGTCGCTAATGCGGCGGCGGCGGCCGGAGTGCGGCGGCTGGTCTATCTCTCGTCGGCCATCGTGTACGGCACCCCGGAAACCACGCCGATATGCGAGTCGCACCCCACCCGGCCCTTCCTGCCCTACGGGGCCTCCAAGCTCTCGGGAGAGCTCGTGGTCCGCAGCCTGCACGAGGCGCTCGGTCTGTCGGTGGTCATCGGCCGGGCATTCGTCCTGTACGGACCGGGCGAGAACCCCCGGCTAGCGGGCGGTGAGGTGTCGCAGTTCCTCCGCTGGCAGCTCAACGGGCTGCCTATCCAGGTGACCGGCGACCTCGACGCCAAGACGCGCGATTTCCTGCACGTGGCCGACCTGTGCCACGCCCTGCTCATCATCGCCGACCGCGGCGACGACGGGCAGGTCTATAACCTCGGCAGCGGCAGCGAGGTGAGCATGCGCACCCTAGCCCGGGCGGTCGGCGCCATTACCGGCCGCGACCCGGCGGTAGAGGCGGACGAGAGCGCCCTGGATGACAGCTTCCGGCTGGTGGCCGATACTTCGCGGCTGGGTGAGCTTGGCTTCCGTCCGCAGGTACAGCTGGACCAGGGACTGCGAGACCTGGCCAGCATGCTGGGTGATCGCCCGGAGCTGCCGTCCTGTCCCGCGGTCTTCCGCCAGCCGGCCGCTGAGCCGGCCGCCCAGGCCGAGCCGGCGAGCCGGGTTCCGGCCTCTGCGGCCTGCCGGAACGCCGAGCTGGCCGAAGCGGGGGTGTGAGCGGATGCTGGCCGCTAACGGCGGAGACCCGGTCATTTCCGCGCCGGCGGCAGCCTGGCCGCAGATCACCGACGACGACCGCGCTGCGGTGCTGGCCGCGCTTGACCGTGCGTCCCCGTGGCGGTGGCCGATGGAACCAGTCCAGGAGCTGGAGGAAGCCTGGTCCGAGTGGACCGGGATGCCATACGTCGTCGCGGCGAACTCCGGCACCGCCGCCTTGCACATGGCCGTCGCCGCCTGCGGGATCGGACCCGGAGATGAGGTCATCGTACCCGCTGACACCTTTCTCGCGTCCGCGTCGTGCGTGCTGCAGGCCAACGCCATCCCCATCTTCTGCGACGTCGACCGGGACACGTTCAACATCGACCCGGCCCGGGTCGAGGCGGCCATCACCGAGCGAACCCGGGCGATCCTGGCCGTCGACCTCAACGGCCTGCCCGCCGACTACCGGCCGCTGCGCGAGCTGGCCCGGCGGCACGGGCTGGCGCTCATCGAGGACGCGGCGCAGGCCCATGGCGCCAGCTACGACGGCCAGCCGGCCGGCGCGCTCGGTGACCTGAGCGGAGCAAGCCTCAACGGCTCCAAGACCCTGTCCGCGCTGGGTGAGGGCGGCCTGTTCGCCACCAGGGATCCTGACCAGCACCGGCTGGCCCGCCGGGTGCTCATGTTCGGCGAGGAACTGCCCGGGCAGGGCCGTGACTACAACGCGCGCATGATGGGCTGGAACTACCGCATCGACGTGCTGGCGGCCGCGTTCGCCCGGTCCCAGCTGCGCCGGCTCGCGGAGGGCTGCCGCGTCCGGGCCGAGAACGGCGAAAGGCTGACTAAGCAGCTGGCGGGCGTGCCCGGGCTGCGCACTCCGGCGATCCCTGACGGGAGCACGCACGTGTACTTCTTCTACCCGATCCTGGTGGAACCCGAAGCCATAGGGCTCACCGACGTGCCCGTAGCCGCCTTCCGCGACGCCGTCGAGAAGGCGATGAACGCCGAAGGCGCGGCCATGATGCGATGGCAGCCGCAGCCGGTGCCGATGCAGACCCTCTTCCAGGAGATGCGGGGATACGGGCAGGGCTGCCCGTGGTCGTGCGGCCCAGCCCGGCCCGGCGTCCGCTACCAGCCAGGGGATTACCCGGTGGCTACCGACATCTGCGAGCGGCGGCTGGTCATGGGCCAGACGTTCAGCTCGTTCGGCCCGCCCACCGACACCCACCGGATGGACCTGTATGCCGAGGCGTTCCGTAAGGTCTTCGTGGACGAGCGGGACGCCCTCGTCGCGCTGGCCCGCCAGGAGGCCGGGTCCCGGTGACAACCTCGCGGCTCCGCCTGGCCAGGGCCGCGGTCGCGGTGGTGTTCGGGGTCACCGGAGCGGCGTTCGGGACCTGGGCGTCACGCGTGCCCGCGATCCAGGACCACCTGCGGCTGTCGAACGGCGCCCTGGCGTTGGCGCTCGTGGGGCTCAACGGCGGCGCCTTCCTTGCCCTCCCGGCCAGCGGCGGCCTGGTCCGCAGATACGGCAGCCGGGCGGTCCTGGCCGGGAGCCTGGTGATCTACCTGGCGGCTCTCCCGCTGCTGGCGTGGACACCGAACGCGCTGGGGCTGGGGGGCACCCTGTTCGTGTTCGCCGCCGGCAACAGCGGGGTTGACGTGGCCATGAACACCCAGGCGGTCCTGATCGAGCGGGCCTACCGCAGGCCCGTGCTCGGCTCGTTCCACGCGATGTTCAGCCTGGGCGGCCTGGCCGGGGCGATGGCCGGGAGCCTGCTGGCCAAGGCCGGCTGGTCCGTGGGAGCACATTTCGCGCTGGTCGGTCTGGTGCTGATGGCGGCCGCCGCCGCAGCCGTTCCCGGGTTCCTGCCGGATCAGCCGGGAGCCTCCCAGTCGTTCCGGCCGACCCTGCCCAGCCGGTCCCTGCTGGTGGCCGGCCTAATGGCCTTCTGCGTGCTGATGGCCGAGGGCGTGGTGAACGACTGGAGCGCGGTTTACATGCGCAAGGTCGCGGCGGCCGGGCCAGCGCTCGCGGCCACGGCGTTCGCGGCTTTCTCGCTCGGCATGGCAGCCGGGCGACTGCTGGCCGACCGGGCGCGGTCGCGGACCGGGTCGCGGGCGTTCATCGTGATCGCGAGCAGCGTCGCGGGGATGGCGGCGATCGTATCGGTGGCGGTACTGGCGCCTACCGCTGGCATCGTGGCGTACGGGCTGATCGGATTCGGCCTGGGCGGGATCCTGCCCGTGGTGCTCAGCCAGGCCACCGCTGGGTCCCGGGCGGACCCGGGCGCGGAGATCGCCGCCATCTCCACCGTCGGGTACATGGGGTTCGTCACCGGTCCCCTGATCGTCGGGGGGATCGCCGCGCTGGCCGGGCTACGGATCGCCGCGCTGGTCCTGGTGGTGCTGATGGCCGGGACAGCCGTGATGGCGCCCCGGCTGCCCTGTCCTTCCGGCTCGCGCGGTCGCCGCGGCCTTCGGAGCCGCCCCGCGACCAGCAGACAACAGTCAGCAATCACAGATTGATGATTAATTGATGTAGCCCGGGGAACGGGTCAGCCAGGCACCAGTGAGAGGTCAGGTTATGTCCGTAAAGATCGCGGAACGTCCCAGGGAGCGGATCGCGTCCGCCGGTGCCGACATTATGCGCATTCTCGTGCCGCCGAACAGTACGGTACGGCCGCTGGCGTGGGCCTGCCTCATTACCACCCTCGGCAACGGGATGTGGTACACGTGCTGGGCCATCTTCTTCACCCGGACCATCGGCCTGAGCCCGGCCCAGGTCGGGATCGGCATCACCGTCGGCGGCTGCCTGGGCCTGGCGGCCGGGCCGGTGGTCGGCCATCTAGGTGACCGCCTGGGTCCCCGGGAGGTGCTGATCGGCGTCGCGGCATCACGGGGCGCCGCCATGCTCGGGTTCACGCTCGTCCACTCCTTCTGGCCGTTCCTGCTCGTGGCCTGCCTGTCCACCATGGCCGATCGCAGCTCGGGCGCTCCGCGGTCCGCCATGATCATCGGGCTCTGCCACGGGACCGAGCGGATGGACACCCTGGCCTACGTGCGGGTGATAGAAAGCGGTGGCTTCGCCCTCGGGGCGCTGGCGGCGGCCCCGATCCTCGCGATCGGGACGCACGGCGCCTTCATGGCCATGGTCATGCTCAATGCGGCCACCTTCATCGCCTACGCGGCCATCATCACCCGTCTCCCCCACGTCCCCCCGACCGGGCTCAGCGAGTCGGCCGGTCTCGGACGGCGCAGCCGGATGCCCGTCCTGCGTGACCTGCCCTACCTGACGGTCAACCTGCTCGCGGGCCTGCTGGCCGTGAACTGGGCCATCTTGTCGACCGCGGTCCCGCTGTGGATCAGCCGGGACACTCACGCCGGTACCTGGGTCCTCTCGGTGCTCGTCATGATCAACGCGGGATTCATCGCGCTGTTCCAGCGCCAGGTCACCAAGAACAACGAACGGCCGCTCCGGGCGGCCCGTACGACCCTGGTCGCCACCGTCGCGTTCGCCGCGGCCTGCGTGGTGTTCGCCTGCAGCGGGGCGCGCGGCGGGACGCTCGCGGCCGTGATACTGATCGCCGCGTCGCTGGTGCACGTCACCGGCGAGCTGCTCTGGGTCGCTGGGGCGTGGGGGCTTTCCATCGGCCTGATGCCCGATCACCACCACGCCATGTACCAGAGCGTCTACGGCACGGGGGAAAACGCCGCCATGGTCTTTGCCCCGGCCCTGATGACGCTGGTGGTCATCGGACTCGGCGTCAACGGGTGGATGGTGCTCGGCGGGCTGTTCCTCGCCATCGGCCTGGCGATCCGCGCGGCGACGGCCTGGGCGGTGCGCACACGCGGCGAATGCGGACCGCTGGTTTCTGCCGCAGTACCTGGGCAGGAGTGACGGCGTGCTAGAGACAACCGGGCGTGACGCCAAGGGCCTGCTGCCCTTTCTCATCGGGACGACTGGCAGGCTGCTGGCGACGGCGGAGACTATCGGCGACGAGGCGATCCGCGCGCCGTCGCTGCTGCCTGGATGGTCGCGGGCGCATGTACTGGCACATATCGCCGGCAGCACCGACTCCCGGGTGCGCCTCCTGGTGGCCGCGGCGGCCAGGCTGGACATCCCCCAATATCCGAGCGAGCAGGCGCGAACGGAGCAGATCGAAGCCGACGCGGCCCGCCCGCGGGCCGCATTGCTGGCCAGGGTCCGGCGGTCCCTCACCGAGGCGGTCACGGCGGTACTGACTCACCCCGCTGACCGCTGGAACGAGGAGGTGGAATGGCTGGGGGGCGACCGGCATCCAGTGCACAGGGCGGTATCGAGCCTGCTGCAGGAGCTAGAGGTCCATCACGTCGATCTCGACGCCGGGTACCGCCCGGCCGACTGGCCGGGCTGGTTCGTGGCCGATGAATCCAGAAGGGTGCTAGCCAGCTTCTCGGACCGGCCAGAGATGCCGCGGATCGAGGTGCAGGCAACTGACCAGGACATCGGGCACGTCTTCGGCGAGGATCCGGAACTACTGGTGACCGGAGCGGGATACGCCCTGCTGGCCTGGCTTACCGGACGCAGCGGCGGCGAGGGGCTGTCCGTTGCCCCGCCGGGCCCGCTGCCGGAGCTGCCCGCCTGGAAGCAGTGACGCGGCAGCCCGGCAGGCGCATCGCTGTCAGCTGAGTTCGACGCAGGCCGCAGCGGCGCCAGGTGCGAGCGTGATAGAAGTGCCGAACGGCCTGGACAATAGGGCCACGCGCTCCAGGATCTTGCGGCTCCTGGCCGCATCCGGTGCGTAGGGCATGCCCTGGATGGCTGCGGGCGGCCCCTGGTGCAGCGCCAGCGGGTGTAGTTCCACCCGCGTCAGCTTGCCCTCGTCCCAGGTGCACACGGGGACCATAGTCTCCCAGTAGCGTTCGTCTTGGCTGAAGTCCCACTTGCTCATGTTGATCGCGCTCGGCCCGGCGTCGGCGGCCAGGCCGGCCTTGACGCAGGCGTCGGCCGGGTACCGCCGGGGGGTCGAGTTCTGGAAGAACAGCGAGCCGAGACCGTAAAAGATCACCCCGCCGCCTCGCCGCTCGACGCCGGCCACCATGTGCGGCCCGTTGGCCACCACCAGGTCGGCGCCCGCGTCGGCGATCTCGTGCGCGGCGTCGATCAAGAACGGAGCAGGCTCATCCCAGTCCGCGCCGGGTTCGTGGGAGTGCAAGCCGACGAGCACGAGGTCCGCGACCTGCCGCGCCTCCTGAACGGCTGCGGCCAGCGCGCCGAGATCCTCCGGCTCGCAGTAAGACGTCCGCTGGTAGCCAGGTCCGTCACGGAAAGTGAGGGGGCCGAGGGTGACGCGGTCGGCGGACTCCTGCGGCTCGAACCGCCCAGCGATGGAGCGCAGGGCGCGCAGCGCGCCGGAGGGCAGCTCGTGCTCGACCCGGTACCGGAGGTAGCTGATGCCCGGCCGGGCCGGAATGCCCGAGCGCGC
>Ga0070713_100002697_pt1 | contig 11578 bp, 9 predicted proteins | sample LARL82metaG_FD_65465 | JGI IMG/M metagenome (GOLD analysis project Ga0070713, IMG submission 65465) | Corn, switchgrass and miscanthus rhizosphere microbial communities from Kellogg Biological Station, Michigan, USA - LAR L8-2 metaG | ecosystem: Host-associated > Plants > Roots > Rhizosphere ... | reverse complement strand
GCCAGCGTCGGATCTTGATGAATCGTGTCGAAGAACGATGACAGCTTGTCGACGTCGTGGAGCTCGCGCGCGAGCACCGGCGCGAGGTCGAACCGAAAGCCGTCGACGTGCATGTCGCTCACCCAATAGCGCAGCGAATCCATGATGAGCTGGATCGTGCGCGGGTGCTGCATGTTGAGGCTGTTGCCGGTTCCCGTGAAGTCGGTGTAGAGCCGTTGATCCGGCTCGAGCCGGTAGTACGCGCGATTGTCGATGCCGCGCAGCGAGAGCGTCGGCCCGAGATGGTTTCCCTCGCCCGTGTGGTTGTACACCACGTCGAGGATGACCTCGATGCCGGCCGAGTGAAACGTCTTCACCATGCTCTTGAACTCGTACACTTGATTGCCGAGTCCCTTCGAGGCGAAACGCACGTCGGGCGCGAAGAAGCCGATCGAGTTGTAGCCCCAGTAGTTCGTGAGCTGCCGTTCGGCGAGGTGCCGGTCGACGACCGATTCGTGCACCGGCAGGAGCTCGACCGCAGTGACACCGAGCGCGAGCAGATGTTCGATGATCGGATCGCTGCACAAGCCGAGATACGTCCCGCGAAGCGACTCGGGCACGTCGGGATGGAGAATCGTCATCCCTTTGGTGTGGCACTCGTAGATGATCGTGCGATTCCAAGGGATGCGGAGCGGGCGATCGCTCTCCCAGGTGAACGCGGGATCGATCACGACGCACTTCGGCACACCGCCGGCGCTGTTGTTCGGATCCGGCTCGAGATCTTCGTCCTGCGAGCCGACCCTGTAGGCGAAGAGCGCATTACTCCACCGAATCGTGCCGGTGATCGCCTTCGCGTACGGGTCGATCAGCAGCTTGGCTGCGTTGAAGCGATTGCCGGCGCTTGGGTCGTACGGCCCGTGGACGCGATATCCGTAGAATTGTCCCGGCCGGACGTCCGGCAGATAGCAGTGCCACACCTGGTCGGTGCGCTCTCGGAGCATGATCTTGTGCGACTCCACGGCGTCGTCTTCGGCATCGAACAGGCACAATTCGACGCCGGTCGCGTTCTCCGAGAAAATCGCGAAGTTCACGCCCTGACCGTCCCAGATTGCACCGAGTGGATAGGGTTGGCCGGGCCAGACGCGCATGGGGTTTTGGCTAGTGCAGAGATTGGTCCAAACGGTGGAAACTAGCCGTCGAGGGCGCGGATCGCGGCGTTGGCGTAGGCAAAGAGCTGCGGGTCGAGTCCCGAGCGCTGCATCAGTTTTGGCTCGTCGACGAACGCTGCCCGCACCTTTCGCTCGATGTTGGGGTTGCCCCCAGTGAACTCGCGCACGAGCTCTCGCCAACGCGTCGCGAGCGGACGCATCCGCTCGTCCGCGGCGTCGGTCCCGGCCTGCATTTCGGCGCGCACTTTGACAATGAGCTCCGGCCACTCCGCTTCGACCGCTCGAATGTGGTCGCGACCGAGACGCTCGCCTCGCTCCTTGATTTCGGTGAGCTCTTCGACGCTGAAGATGCGGTCCACCATGGTGATGCCCTCGATGGCGCGGACGAAATCATCGGCCGATGTTGGGGAGTCGCTGGAAAAGCCGGCCGACAGCGTCTCCAGCAGGGCGACCAGCCGTTCCTGTTGGTCGATCTGCTCGCGCAACCGCTCGACGTGCAGCTGGAGCACGCGCTGCGGTGAGAATTGCGGCGTGTCGAGACAGGCGCGAATTTCGTCGAGGCTGAACCCGAGTTGTCGCAGCGATTTGATTTGCTGCAAGCGGGCGAGCTCGGCCTGACCGTACAGCCGGTGCCCCGACTCGGTGAGCTTCGACGGCTGAAGCAGACCGATTTCGTCGTAATAGTGGAGAGCGCGAATCGAAAGGCCGGTTCGCTTGGCGAGCTCGCCGACCTTCATTCCGCGTCCGTTGGTGTGCGGTGTATCGTGCGACAGTCGAGTCATCAGCATGCGACGAGAGTAACTCCTAACGTTACGTCAGGATCAAATGAAGAGCGACCGGTGACGACCACCTTCGATGCGACACGCCTCCGTCGCGCCACACCAAGCGACGCGCGATTGCTCGCCGAGCTCGCCGCGCGATTGTTCGAGGACACCTTCGGACCCGACAATCGCCCCGAAGACATGCGCGCCTACCTCGCCGCTGCATTCTCCGAGGAGCAACAATCGGCCGAACTCGCCGACGAGACCCGCTCGGCGTGGATCGCGCTCGATCCGGCCGGCCGACCGATTGGATACGCATTGATGCGCCGCGGATCGAGCGCCGACGGAATTGTCGCCGAACGCCCGGCCGAGGTGCAGCGGATCTACGCCGACCGGAGTTGGCATGGGCGCGGCACGGGAGCGGCGCTGATGTCTGCCTGCGCCGACCAAGCGCGAGCGTGGGGCTGCGACGTGCTCTGGCTCGCGGTATGGGAACGCAATCCGCGCGCGATCGCGTTCTATGAGAAAACCGGCTTTCGCAAAGTCGGACGTCAGACCTTCGTGCTCGGGAGCGATGTGCAGCACGACCACGTCATGGCGCGATCGATCGCCTGACGACGCGGGCCGGATTTTTGCCTTTTCTCGGCGACGCGGTCCGCATGGAGCGGGCTCCTCAGGAGGCTGTGCTGATGCGTTGGACACCTGGCGGCGAGAGTCGAAACGTAGAAGATCGTCGTGGTGCGGGCGGATTCGGCATGGCGCCGATGGGCATCGGAGGCGGAGTGATTCTGCTCGTGCTGAGCCTGATCTTTGGCCGAGACTTCGTGTCCGGCTCGGGCGACAACGGCAGCACGCCGCAACAGACTGCCAACGGCGAAATCGCCCCGGTGCAACAATCTCCCGAGGAAGCGAAGGAGGTGCAGTTCGTGTCGTTCGTGCTCGACACGGCGCAGGCGACGTGGGCGTCGATTCTGCCGCGGCAAATGGGAGCGCCCTGGCACGACGCAAAGCTCGTGTTGTTTCGGAACGCGACGCGAACCGGCTGCGGCGTGGGTCAGGAAGCCATGGGCCCGTTCTATTGTCCGCTCGATCAGAAGATCTATATCGACCTCGGTTTCTACGACGAACTGCGCACCCGCTTCGGCGCGCCGGGCGATTTCGCCCAAGCCTACGTGCTCACCCACGAGCTCGGACATCACGTGCAGCATTTGCTCGGCATCGACGAGCGCGTGCGGCGCGCGCAGGAGGCGAATCCCGATCAGGCAAACGCGCTTTCGGTCCGGCTCGAGCTTCAAGCCGACTGCTTCGCGGGAATCTGGGCGCACGAGACTGAGCGCGAGCAGATGCTCGAGACGGGCGACGTCGAAGAAGCACTCAACGCCGCATCGTCCGTCGGCGACGACCGCATTCAGCGCGCGACCACCGGGCACGTCAACGCTGACACGTTCACGCACGGCACGTCGCAACAGCGCGCGACCTGGTTCCGTCGCGGATTCGACTCGGGCAATCCGAAAGAGTGCAATACGTTCGCTAGCGCGTGACGAAGAGCTTCGCGATGCCGCGCATGGGAATCCCCACCCACGACGGCCGGTTGTTCAGCTCGTAGGCCAGCTCATAGAACGCCTTTTCCGTCTCGAACAGCGCAATCAATTGCCCCACGTGACGTTCGTCCTGCGGAAAGAGCTCGGGCCCATCCTCGTCTCGCGTACGTAGGTATCCGGCGAGAAATGCCTGGCGGACGTCGCGCTCCCACCGCGCCCCGCGCAACTCGCGCGTGGAGATGTCGATCGTCTTTTCGACCGACGTGGCGAGCGTCGCCGCCGCATAGGCGATGCTCCGCAACATCCCGGCAACGTCGCGGAGCGGTGACGTCTTCTCGCGCCGCTCCGCGAGCGATTTCGACGGTTCGCCCTCGAAGTCGATGATCATGTAATCGCCGCTCGACGTCCGCAGCACTTGGCCGAGGTGATAGTCGCCATGCACGCGGATGCGCGTTCCTTCGCCGACGGCCTCGCCGACGTCGTCCACGATCTCGTCGATCCATCCGACGTAATGATCGCGACGCCGAACCAGCGCCTGCGCCTCGGCGACGCGATCGCGCGGAAAGTCACGCGAGGGAATTTGTCGCTCGAGCAGCGCGAGCGATTCGCGAATGCTCTGTTGCGCCCGGTGCGCCCACCGCTCGAGGTCCTCCGGCGCGACCGGCTCCGGCGCAAACGCCGGATCGTCGTCGTCGGAGGCGAGCGCGTCGTGCATCGCGCGCGTCACTTCGCCGAGTCGCGTCGCGTCGCTCACGAACGCGTTCGCCGGCTCGCGACCAGGCGGCGCCGAGAAATAGGCGCGACCGCGTTCGAGCGCGTGACTCCAGGCGTCCGACGCGCCGGGCAGGAACTGCTGCAACATTCCTGCAGTGGTTCGCTCGCCGTCATCCTCGAACTGGATTGTGGCGAAGAGGCGCGGCGTCTTGGCGAATCCAGCGCGCGTAGTCAGAAACTGCGTCACCTCGACGTCGGGATGAATGCCCGGCGCGAGCGTTCGAAACAGCTTGAGAATCGCCCGATCGTCGATGATGATCGACGAATTGCTCTGCTCCGCCGCGGCAAGCGTCGTCTTGATCGCCGGTGCATCAGGCAGCCAAGTGACATCGAACGCGTCGATCGTCCACCGCGGGTCGCCCGCGCGCGCCTCCACGCGGCCAGCGAGCGCGCGCGCGAGACCGCCGCGGAACTCGGCGTCGTGGACCGCGTCGAACACGGTGAGCGGTGTGCCGTCGTGCGCCGCGCCGACCACCGCGCGACCGGGAACGTCCTGCGGTAGCGACGCTCGCGCCGCGAGTGGAACCTGATAAGTGACATCGACGGCGTCCGTCGTCACGATCACGCGGGCGACGGCAAAATGCCCGTCGCTCCACGGCAGCACGATCACGTCGGCCAAGCGGGCTCGCGTCGGCGCGGCGCCTTTTCCGCCGAACCACCGCTGCGCCGTGATGAAGGCGAGCAATGCATCGTCGCCGAGCGATGCGAGCGCCGCGACGATGGGTGCGTCCTGCGCTGTCGGCATCAGGTCAACCGCTGGAATTCCTTGGCTCGCTCGGCCGCCAGGAGGCGGAACCACAGAAAGTTGTGTGGGCCGAGCGTGAGGAGATAGGGCAGTTCGCCAAGAGGCGGAAAACAGTTCTTGCTCCACAGCTCCAGCGGGACTTGTCCGTGGAACTCGCGCAGATCGAGCTCGACGTACTGGGCGAAGCGCGACAGGTTGTTGACGCACAAAATGAGCTCGTCCTTGTAGCGGCGCAAAAAGACGAGCACGCGACGATTCGCCGCGTCGAGCGGTTCCCATGTGCCGCGCCCGAACGCCTTGAATTGTTGGCGCACGCCGATGAGTCGGCGCATCCAGCGAAGCAACGACGTCGGCACTCGCTCCTGCGCGACGACGTTCACGGTGTGGTATCCGTACGGCGGGTCGACGATCAGCGGCGCGAAGAGCGCCGCGGTGTCGGCCTCGGAGAATCCGGCGTTGCGATCGGGACTCCATTGCATCGGAGTGCGAACGCCATTGCGGTCGCCGAGATACACATTGTCGCCCATGCCGATCTCGTCGCCGTAGTACATGACCGGCGTACCCGGCATCGACATGAGGAGCGCGTTCATCAGCTCGATCTGGCGACGACCACTTTCCATGAGCGGTGCCAGACGCCGGCGGATGCCGACGTTGATGCGCATCCGCGGATCGCGGGCGTACTCGCGATACATGTAGTCGCGCTCTTCGTTCGTCACCATCTCGAGCGTGAGCTCATCATGATTGCGCAGGAAGATCGCCCACTGGCAGTCGTGCGGGATCTCCGGCGTCTGTCGCATGATGTCGACGATCGGCGTGCGATCTTCCTTGCGCAGCGCCATGTACATGCGCGGCATCACCGGAAAGTGAAACGCCATGTGACACTCGTCGGAGTTGCCGAAGTACGGCCGCACGTCGCTCGGCCATTGATTGGCCTCGGCGAGAAAGATGCGCGTGGGGAACTCGGCGTCGAGCGTGCGACGAAGGTCCCGCAAGACTTCGTGTGTCTCGGGAAGATTCTCGCAGTTCGTTCCCTCGCGTTCGACGAGATACGGAATCGCATCGAGCCGCAGACCGTCGACGCCCATGCGCAACCAGAAGCGCATGACGTTCTTGATCGTTTCGACGACCTCGGGGTTGTCGAAATTGAGGTCGGGTTGATGGCTGAAGAACCGGTGCCAATAGAACTGTTGCGCTTCCGGATCCCACGACCAGTTGGACTTCTCGGAGTCGGTGAAGATGATGCGCGACGCCGAGTATTTGTTCGGGTCGTCGCTCCACACGTACCAGTCTCGCTCCGAGGAGCCTTTGGGGGCGCGCCTCGCGCGTTGGAACCAGGGATGCTGGTCGGACGTGTGGTTGATCACCAGCTCGATGATGACGCGAATGTTGCGCGCGTGCGCGGCGTCGAGGAAAAGCTGAAAGTCGCCGATGGTACCGAACGTCGGATTGATCTCTTCGTAGGCGGCGATGTCGTACCCGTCGTCCTTGAGCGGCGATGGGTAGAACGGCAGCAGCCATACAGTGTTGGCGCCCAGTTGTTGGATGTAGTCGAGCCGTTCGACGAGCCCTTTGAAATCGCCAAAGCCGTCCGCGTTCGCATCGCGGTAGCTCTTGACGTGCAACTGATAGATGATGGCGTCCTTGTACCAGAGCGGATCGTTGTCGTTCACGGAAGTTTGGTAGTGGTGATGCGGTGCAGATCGGACGGGTCCCGATGCGGAGGCGACCCTGGATGATCAGGGTCGGGGCGTTGATGGGGTGTCCACAAAGGTCACGGGTACGTCACATGCACTGGCGGTGGGCGTCTGAGAGATTTCTGCGCCCTCCAATCGAGGAATTCCCATGGTCGTCGCGTCACTGTTGGTCACCGCGCTACTGCAAGCCGCGCCGGTCGCGTTGGCGTCGGGCGATACCGTGTCGGCAAGCCACCCCGCCGTCGGCGCAACATTCGCACCAGCAGACTCCGCCGCCGCACTCGCGTCGTATCACCGACAACCAGCGATCGACCCGCGACTGGTGCCCGATTGGAATCGGCGGCTGGAGGTGGATACGAATCCTCGCCGCAAGAAAGCCGTCCAGTACAGCGACGAATACTACAGCCGCTTGCAGCTGCATCGTTGGGGAAGCTGGCTCGAGTTTCCGATATTCGGCACCGAGTATTGGCTCGGGCAAAAACTGATGTCGCCCGACGAAATCCCCGCCGATTGGGTGAAGACGACACACGCGATCGTCGCCGGCGGCCTCGGTGGGCTGTTCGCCATCAACACGATCACCGGCGTCTGGAATCTCTACGAATCTCGGAACGACACCGACCAGCGGGCGCTCGTGTGGACGCATTCGGCCTTGATGCTCGCCTCGGACGCCGGCTTCGTCATCACCGCCGCGCTCGCCGGAGGCGCTCACGACTCGTTTCACACGCGAGACCAGCACCGACAAGGCGCGCTCATCTCGATGGGCATCGCGAGCGCGGGGACGTTGATCATGTGGCTGAAGCGAGGCCTCTGAGGTCTGCGAGGTCGCGCCCTGGGCGATCAACCTGAGCGACGCGAGGGATCACCGACCGTCTCGACCAACAACACGTGTCCCGGCTGCTCCGCCGGGTCGAGGCGAACGTAGTTCCGCACGCCGCGCCACGTGTACCGCGCGCCGGTCAACAGATCGTGGACGACGAACGGCTGGTCGTCGTCGATTCCCATGTCGTGAATCGGGACGTGCACCATCGTCTCTTGGACGTGGTGCGGATCCGTGTTCACCACGACGAGGATGTCACCGCCGGCGCGCGGAGGCCCCGCTGCCATGACGGATTCGACGATCGAGCGCGGGACGGGTTGCGCGTGTGAGCCGGTCCATTGAATCGCCGATTCGTGCAGCGCCTTTCGGAAGAACAGGATCGATTGATTCTCGCTCACGTGAAAACTGAGATTGGCATTTCGTTGCAGCGCCGGATGTCCGCGACGAATGGCGTTCAGCCGCCGAATGTCGGCGTTGATGTTGCCGTCGGCCTCGTAGTTCCGCGGACGCAACTGGTATTTCTCCGAGTCGAGGTACTCCTCACTTCCCGTTCGGAGCGGGACGTGCTCGGCGAGCTCGAATCCACTGTAGATCCCGTACAGCGGCGACAGCGTTCCGGCCAGCAGAAGGCGAGCGCGAAACGCCGGTCTGCCGCCGTTCACCAAATACTCATGCAGGATGTCGGGGGTGTTGGTGAACAGGTTGCCGCGAAAGTATTCGACCATCGGCGACTGCGTGAGCTCGGACAGGTAGTCGCACAATTCCCAGGGCGAGTTCTTCCAGGTGAAGTACGTGTACGACATCGTGAACCCGAGCTTGGCGAGGCTTTTCATGCGCTTGGGCCGCGTGAACGCCTCGGAGAAGAAGATCGCGTCGGGATGGTCGCGCTGGATGTCGTCGATCACCCATTCCCAGAACGCAAACGGCTTGGTGTGCGGGTTGTCGACGCGGAACGTGGTGACGCCGTGTTCGATCCAAAACAGGAGCACGTCGCGGCACGCGTTCCATAACGCCTGCCGGTCGTCGCACCAAAAGTTCAGCGGATAGATGTCCTGATATTTCTTCGGCGGATTCTCGGCGTACTTGATCGTTCCGTCCGGGCGGATGAAGAACCACTCGGGGTGTTCCGTGACCCACGGATGGTCGGGCGAACATTGCAGCGCATAGTCGAGCGCGACCTCCATCCCCAACGTGCGCGCGGTCGCGACGAACGAATCAAAATCGTCGAGCGTGCCCAGGGCGGGGTCGATCGCTGTGTGGCCGCCGTGCTCGTTGCCGATCGCCCATGGGCTGCCGACGTCATCGGGCTCCGGCGTGAGCGCGTTGTTCTTGCCTTTCCGGAACGTGCGTCCAATCGGATGAATCGGCGGCAGATACACGACGTCGAATCCCAACTCGGCAAGGCGGACCAATCGCGCCGACGCGCCGGCGAACGTTGCCGAGTGGGGCGGCGCATCGTGCGTCGGCGTGGTCTGCGAGCGCGGAAACATCTCGTACCATGATGCGAACGCGGCCCGTTCCCGATCGACGACGATTGCGACCTCGCGACGAAAGCGTGTGAGATCCTGCGGACGATGATTTTCGCGCATCAGCGACAGCAGATCGTCGTCGAGGGCGCGCTGGATCCGCCGCTCCATCGTCGTATCGCCGCGCCGATCGACGAGCATCTTCGCCGTCATGAGGAGCGATGCACGGGCCGCTCCCGAGCGCGCGGAGCGCGAGGCCGCGCGAATCAGCTCCGCGCCTTCAGCGAGCTCCGTGTGCAGCTGCTGCCCGGCGTCGACTTTCTTTTTGAGCTCCGATCGCCACGTCACGAACCAGTCGGTCCACGCTTCGATCGTGAATGTCCAACGTCCCACGCGGTCGACCGTGAACGCGCCATACCACCGATCGCCGTCGAAGTCGTACTGGAGCGGCGCAGAAAGCCAATCGGCATCACCCGGACCGCGGTAGACGACCTGCGCCGCGACTTGGGTGTGGCCCTCTTTGATGATGTCGGCGCCGACCCAAACCCGATCGCCAACGACGCGCTTGACCGGGTACCGTCCGGCATCGAGCTCCGGCGTGACGCATTCGATGACAACGTGCTCCGTACGACGCGCGCGGGCGCGCCGATCGGGCGACTTTCTGGTGGCCAAGGTGTTCGTCGGAGCGGTGGGACGTGGAGTAGGTAGCGATCGCTGCTCGGCTCGCGAGAAGGTGGCAACATCCGGGCCCGGCTGGCCGGGTCTGGTTGCGCGTCACGCAAGACCTAAGTACATCAATATCATGCCTTTCCCGCGACGCCGCCACGCGTCGCGCGACGCCATGGAGGTTCACATGCGAATTCGTCTCGCCTCATTTCGTCGTTCGCATCTCATCTTCGCGCTTGGCGCGCTTGCCATCGCGATCCTCGCGCTGGTCGTCCTCGCGGTGACTCCGGCGTCGGGTACCGGAGAGGTCGCCCGCCAGTTGAGGACAGCCTTCACCGTTCGCGAGTACGTACTCCCGCACAAAAACCCGAACGCCTTTGCGCACGATCCGGCCGTCGCCCGGGACGGCATGGTCTATTTTGCCGACCAACAAGGCAGCTACATCGGCCAGCTCGACCCCGAGACTGGGGACGTGAAAGAGTTCCCCACCCCGACGCCCGGGTCCGGCCCACACGGCATCATCGTCGTGCCGGACGGCAGCGTCTGGTACACGGGCAACGCCGCCGGATTGATCGGACGACTCGATCCCAAGACGGGAACGATCACCGAGTTCAAGACGCCGGGCGCGCGCGATCCGCACACGCCGTTGTGGCTGAACGGCACGCTGTGGTTCACGGCGCAACAATCGAACAAATACGGCTCGCTCAATCCGGCAACCGGCGAGGTCAAGATCTACGACGTCGCGACGTCGCGCGCACTTCCGTACGGTCTGCAACGCGCGCCGGACGGTTCACTGTGGGTCGCGTTGTTCGGCACGAACAAGCTGGGTCACCTCGAGCCGGCGACGGCCAAGCTGGTCGAAGTCGATCTTCCGAATGCTGCGACGCGTCCGCGTCGTCTGGCGATCACGTCCGACGGACGGATCTGGTACTCGGACTACGCGCGCGGCTACCTCGGGATGTACGACCCCAAGACGAAAGCGTCCAAGGAGTGGAAGACGCCGGACGACAACTCGAATCCGTACGGCATCGGGATCGCGCCGGACGGCGCGGTCTGGATCAACGAAGCACGCCAAGGAACGATGGTGCGGTTCGATCCCAAGACCGAGAAGATGGAAGTCGTTCCGATTCCCACACGCGGCTCGGTGATCCGCAACGTGACGATCGACTCGACGCGCCATCGTCTGTGGATCGCCGAGAGCGGCGTGAGCCGGCTCGGGCGAATCGATCTCAAGTAGCGTCGCGCTGCGATGGCGTACGACGCCGGGCTCGCCGCTCGCATGGCGGATACGCTGGCGAACATGTCGGAGCGGAGCGTCCGGCAAAAAAATGTCTTCGGTGGACGCGGGTTTCTGATCGGACGATCGACGTTCGCCATCGCCGGCCGCAACGGGCTGCTCGTCAAAGTGCCGCGGCCCGAGTATGAGACTGCGCTCGAGCAGCCCGGCGTGACACCGTTTCGGCCTGACGGCGAGAGTTCGATGGGAACGTGGCTCGTCGTCGATGCGGATGTGATCGCGGACGATCCCGAACTGCGCGAATGGCTTGCCCGCGGACTCCGGGCTATTCGGTGACGCGCGCCAGCCACTTGGGCGCGAGCGACAATACAATCAGCAACGCGCTCGCGATAATGAGACTGACCAGCGCGTCTGACCGCCCGTTGCCGACGCGCTCGAGTAGGCTGTCAGCGAAGTAGCAATAGATCAAGATCGACGGAATGATCCCGATGCCGGTCGCGGCCATGTACGCTGCGAATGGCGTGCGTGCGAGCCCTCCGATGAAGTTCACCATCCCGAGCGGCAGGATCGCGATCAGCCGGAGGCGAAGCATCCCGCCGAAGTCGCGAGCCGCTTCCACGGCTCCGTTGGCGCGCTTGAATCGCCGAAGCCAATTGACCACGACGCCGCGCCCGACCGTGCGCGCGAGCCAATAACCTCCGGCCGCACCGACCATCGAGCCCACCCAAC
>Ga0070713_100002696_pt1 | contig 11580 bp, 5 predicted proteins | sample LARL82metaG_FD_65465 | JGI IMG/M metagenome (GOLD analysis project Ga0070713, IMG submission 65465) | Corn, switchgrass and miscanthus rhizosphere microbial communities from Kellogg Biological Station, Michigan, USA - LAR L8-2 metaG | ecosystem: Host-associated > Plants > Roots > Rhizosphere ... | reverse complement strand
TCCTCCTGGGACTGCTGCCGCCCGTGCCGCTGTCCCTCATGGAGATCGGCATCTATCACGACGTCACGCGCGACCCTTCCGGCTCGTACCTTCTCAGCCGCGAGTCTCCACCCTGGTGGAGGCCCTGGACGCGAGACGACACCAGTTTCCGCGCTCGTGCGGGAGATCGCGTGTTCTGCTTCTTCCGTGTGTTCGCGCCGGCGAGATTCGAGGATCAGGTCCGCGTGCGCTGGTCGTACCGCCCGCCGGGCGGCGGCTGGCAGCCGAGCGACGCGGTCCCAATCGTCGTCCGCGGCGGCCGCGAGCGCGGATATGCCGGTTACGCGTATAAACAGAATTGGCGCCAGGGCGAGTGGCGTGTCGCCGTAGAAACCGGAGACGGCCGCGAAATCGGACGGCATACGTTTTCAGTCCGCGAAGATTCCGACCCTTCCACAGACCGTGCAATGACGACCGACCGCCGCTGACTGAGCCCCGGGACTTCGATTCTGCGCGTACCGAGCGAGAGGAAAAGTTTCCCCTCGCCCAACATGCCTGAATCGGAATCTGGCGCCAGGCCCGCAAGGACCGTGCGTGGAAGCGGTCCATCGATCGTTCGGACCGTCGTGCTGTACCTCGTCGTCGGGGCGACGGCAGCCGGGATCTCCGGCCTGTACCTTTTCAGATACGTGCCGTCGAAGCTCCAGTACTTCCTCGGCATGCGATTCCGCACGCTGGCTGTGGCCGCTGGCCAGCTCAAAAGCAAGGCTGAAAGCCTGTCGCAGGCGTTGACGTCAGCGAAGAAGGTCGACCCTCGAGACCAGACCGAGTACCTCCGTATCCTCATTCCCGACCTGAAAGGGAAAGACGCAGCCGGATTCGAACTCGGCGACCATCACATCGCCTGGGACGCGCTCGTTCGGGAAGCGTCGTTGGCGACGCAGGCCAACTTCGACGAGCTGGTCCTCGCCGACGACACAGGGCATGTCGTCTGGCAGCGCGAACGTACCAGTCCGCGCATCGGGAACCTGGTGACGCTGCTCGACTCGAAACCTCCCGCCGACGGCTGGTCGTTGTTCTCGCTCCAGTGGAGCATTCAGACGACGCCGTTTCCCGTCGCGCCCGGGAATCGGAAGATGCCCGACACGGCCACATCCGCGCTCGTGAATCTCGATGGCCGTCCGACTGTGCTGCTCACGCAGCCCGTCGCCCTGCAGATCGACGGACCCGGGAGCAAGCCGCCCAGCTTTTTCCTTGGCGGTTTCGTGTCGCGGAGCGCGCTGCAAAGCGAAGCGATACACGTGCCCACCGAGTGGATCGTGTACGCGCTGGTGCCGTTCGCGCTGGTATTTCTGTCGCTGCCGTTCATTAAGCTCGCGACGGTGACGCCGAAAGAGCGTTACAGCTTCGGCGACATGGTGGCTCTGGTCCTGTGCACCGTTTTGGTCGCGGCGATCGGCGGCGCGCTGCCCTTCCTCTCCGACTCCGCGGCCGACCAGAGCGACGAGAGCCTCCGGAGTTTCGCGGCCGCCATCGACCGCCATTTCTCGAACGAGGTCGCGGAGTTCCTCAATCTCACGCAAGCCATTCAGGCCGGCGAGGTCGGATCGCTCAAAAAGTGCGCGACCGCGGTCGGTCAGGACAAGTTCGTCTGCGATTTCTGGCAGGCGATGCCGGAAGGCCGGCGCACGCCATTCGCCGCGCTCGACGTCATCTCATGGGCGGCCCCGAACGGGCTGCAGATGCAAAAGTGGACGGCCAAAAGTCAGATCACGCCGCGCATCCCTCTGGGAGACTTTCAGCACTTTCGCGACATCCGATCCGGCCGCACGTGGTCGTTGAAGAACAGCAGCGATCAATTCACTGTCGAGCCACTCCGCAGCCCGACCACGTCGGAGATGGCGTTCGTGTTTGCCGTGCCCAACGGGGTCAAGACGTCACCGTCATCAAAAGGGCCTGAGGTGCCGACCGCGGACAAGGCTCCGGTGATCGCGGTCAACGTGAAGCCGCAGTCGCTCGTCGATCCGCTCGTCCCGCCCGGCTTCGGGTTCGCGGTCATCGCCGAGGATGGCCGGGTGCTGTTCCATTCGACGTCTGCCCTGAGCCTCGAAGAGAACTTCCTGCACGAGCTGAGCGACGCCGGTCCGATCGCGCGGGCCATGAACGTCGGCGGCGAGGCTCGGTGGACCGGCGACTACCATGGACGGCGTCATCGGTTCTATTCGACGCCCTTCGCCACGCTCGACAACTGTCCATGGCGGCTCGTCACGTTCCGCGAGATCGAGCCGCTGCTCGATTTCTCCGCCACGCGCCAGAGCAGTGCGCTGCTGCTCTTCATCGGCTACGGCCTGGTGATGCTGACGCTGATCGCCGGTTATCTGCTCTACCACCGCATGAGGGGCCGCAGCGTGAAGGACGTGGTCGTCGGGACGCTGATCCAGACGCGGGATGCGAAGGTCACGTCGATCTCAGTTGCGATTCTGATCGGGCTGGCGCTCGTCCTGTTCGGCATCGTGCTGTCGACCGCCTTCGTCAGCCCGCAATATTTCACCGATGTCTACATCGCGCTTGTTGCCGTGCCGTTCATCGCGATGATTGTCGTGGCGGTCCAGCGGCGGCGCCCGGTGTCGAGCCGGAAGCCTACCTATCGGCGCCACGAGTACTTCCGTGAAGCGCTCGCGGTGTTTCTGGTGGCGCTGGTGCTCGGCGCGCTGCCTGCGGCCGGCATGGCGCGCATCGCGCACCGGCTGGACGAGGTCAGACAGAACCTGGTGTGGCTGACGCTGTCGAGAGACCGCTCCGTCGAGCGCGAGCGGGCCGTTCGTGGCTTCGTCAGCCAGACGGACAGCTACTCGTCGAAGTCGAACCCAAAGGAGACGCAGAACACCAAGCAGATGATCCTGATGGCGGGATTCGCCAAGCCTCGCATCGAGGCGACGACCTGGCTGCCTTATTCCTACCAGAACCAGTTGCTCCACATTCGCCTCAAGGACAGCGAGCTGACGGAGCCCCATGCCGATCCTCCAGCCAAGGCCTCGTTCAACAACTACGAGTCTCCGTGGATCGAGAGCGGTCTCGACTGGGTGCGCGGCCTCTTCAGCGAGTCCGCATTCGTCGTGCCGTGCATTCAGATCGCAAACGATCTGCACGCAATCCGGCTGGCCGACGGCGACCAAGACGCCCCGCATTACACCGCCGACCTGCAAGCCGGTTTCCTCGGCGATGTCAGAGGGTGGCCGACGACGGCCGGCGTCGTGATGCTCGGCACGACGTTCTTCCTCATCTACTGGGCAAGACACGGGCTGTCGGCGCACGGGTCCGCGGACGCGATCTCCATCGAGGACGCCATTCGACACGTCCAGGAAGGCGGTCCGAATCCGGGGATTCTCGTCATCGGTCCGGCCCGGAACGAGAAAGACCGCATCGCCGCACAGGCCGTCAGCAACGTCAGATGGCGAGAGCCCGAGCTGCGCATCCGGTTGCTGGACGTCATCATCACGTCAGACTGGGTCGACGACCAGATTGCCGCCGCCGATCGACTGAAGAATCCGGATGATACAGCCGGCTGGCTGTGGATCCAGGTGTCGAACCTCGAAACGCAGCTTGTCGATCGGAACTCCCGCGCCGAGGTCTTCCGGCTGCTCGAGAAGCTCTCGGAGCGTCGCGTCATCCACGGCGTGCTCCAGCGCCCCGTCGGCCTCATCGTGACCACGACGATCGATCCGACGGCGCATTTCTCGGAGGTCTTCCTGGAGGAGCGTCAGGAGATTTACGCGAACGCCGTTCCTGAAGTCGAACTGAACCGGACGTCGGTGCTGCTGAGCCGTTTCCGGCGCTGCTACGTGACCTCGGAAGGATCGGACCCATGGGGCCGGTGGTACGACTACGCCCCCGCGCACTGGAAGGCCACGCTGGCAGCCGAGACGAGCAACCACCGCCTGCTCTCTGCGATCCACGTCGACCTGCACCACGCCTGGCCCGCTCATACGGAGGTCCCGAAGAGCGAGTTGCGCCGGGCGATTCGCGTTCGCGCGGAGGCCTGCTATCAGCTGCTCTGGACCAGCTGCACCCGCAGCGAGAAGCTCGTGCTGATCCAGCTCGCGCAGGAAGGGGTCGTCAACCCCAAATGCTCCGACACGGTCGAGGAGCTCATCGCCAAGGGACTCATCCTGCCCGGTGCAGCGCCCACGATCTTCAACATGACGTTTCGCGATTTCCTGCTCGACATCGAGCGCACGGACGTCGTCCAGCAGTGGGAACACATGGAAGGCACCGGGCTGTGGGTCGTGTCGGGGCGCCTGGTGGCGATCGCGCTCATGGTCGGAGGCCTGTTCTATCTCATCACGCAAGGGATCTCCGTGCAGAGCGTGTTGCCGATTGTCTCCGGCTCCGGCGTGCTGGGCTTCCCGCTCGCGAAAAGCATCGCGGGCGTCTTCTCGCCCAAGAAGGACACCGCCGCGCTTTCGTGATATAAGCCGCGGCATGAAACCCAGCGCGCTCGCTGCGGCCGTCGTCGTGGCTGCACTGACAACGACCTCCCAGGCTGCCGCTCAGGGGGCCGCGTGCGATCGAACCTGTCTCCTCGGCACCGCAGACGCCTACATCGCAGCGCTCGTGGCGCACGATGCGTCGAAAGCGCCGATGGCGCCCGGTGCGAAATTCACCGAGCAATCAAAGGTGCTGAAGGTCGGCGAAGAGGGGCTCTGGAAGAGCGCGATGTCCGGACCGACGAGCTTCAAGATTCCCGTGCCCGATCCGGTGTCTGGCCAGGTCGGCGTCATCCTCATGATGACAGCCTCATCGGCCGCGTTCCCCGCACCTCCGGCCCGCGGCAACGCACCCGCGCCGGATCCAAACGCGCCGGCCGATATCCAGCTTGCACTCAGACTGAAAGTCGTCGACCGGAAAATCACCGAGGCCGAGCACGTGATCGCGCGCATTACGGCGCCCAGCCAGCTGAACGCGCTGAAGACTCCGCGGGCCGCGTTCATGCGGGACGTGCCGAAAGCCGATCGCAACCCGCGCGGCATCCTGTTCGTCATCGCCAACGCGTACTACGACGCGCTCGTGCTCGGCGACGGTCAGCTCGCGCCGTTCGCCGACGACTGTGGCCGCCGCGAAAACGGCATGCACACCGCCGGCGTCGGCCGTCCCGCCGACGCGCCGCCTCCGCCGGCCGGGTTCGGCGACACGCCCACCGACTGCGCCGGCCAACTCACGGCACGTGCGATGACATACATCGGCAGCATCGACCTGCGCCGCATCTGGATTGCCGACGAGGAGAAGGGCCTGGTCTTCGCGTACTCGATGTTCAGGCACCCGATGGAGAAGAAATCGATCGAGGTCCTGAACAAGGACGGCTCGGTCAGCGAGCGGCCGATGAGCTTCAACCCGTTCGATCTCGAAGCGGCGCACATCTACAAGATCTACGGAGGGAAGATCCACGAGATTGAGGCGATGGGGTTTACCCTGCCACTCTATTCAAAAAACGGCTGGAGTCCCTTCGCGAAATAGCGATTCACGTGCTCTGCGGCTCAGCGTTGTACGTCGAAGTACGCAAATCGTCATCGTCCTCAGCCGGCGTCGGCGAGATCTGGCGGCGCTTGCTGGCCGCCGTCGGGGTCTGAATCTTGCGACAGGCGAAGCGACACCCATGAAGTCCCTTCGCGCCTTTTCACGGTTGCACGCCGGCTCCGCGCTGCTTTGCGGCGCGACCCTCCTGTGGTCCATCAGCTGCGGCCACAACCCCGCGAGCCCGTCGAGCTCGTCCAGCGGGCCTGCTCCCACTGGGTCTTCCACCGGCGTTCAATTGGCCGAAGACTTCGGGGGCCGGCCGCTCTTCCCGGCCGACAACTGGTGGAATGAGGACATCTCGAACGCCCCCGTCGATCCGCAGTCGACCGCCTTTATCAACTTCATCGGCAGTTCGCGTACGTCGCATCCAGACTTCGGACCGCCGCCGTACGGGATTCCGTACGTCAGCGTCAGCAGCAGTCAGGCGCTCGTCCCGGTGACGTTCGTCGCGTATGGCAGCGAAAGCGACAGCGGCTTCGGCGGTCAGCCCGGCTATCCGATTCCGCCGATTGCCGCGACGCAGTCGGGCTACATCGAAGGCGGAGTGCCGGGCGGCGGATCTAGCGGCGATCGCCACATGCTGATCGTCGATCGCGACCGCTGGCGGCTGTTCGAGATGTCCGGCACGCATTGGAACGGCGGCGCGCAACGCTGGGAAGCCGACGCGGGCGCGGTCTTCGATCTCTCGTCCGACGCACGGCGGCCCGACGGATGGACGTCGTCGGACGCCGCGGGACTGGCGATTCTTCCGGGTCTAGTTCGCTACGACGAAGCGCTGCGTGGTCCGGTCGGGCACGCGTTCAGGGTCACCGTCCGCGCGACGAACGGCTATGTCTGGCCCGCGTCGCACCGCGCGGGCTCCACGTCCGGGGCTCTCCCGATGGGCGGACGCCTCCGGCTGAAAGCGTCCAAAGATCTCTCTGCCTATCCCGCCTACATCCGCAACATCTTCCGCGGCATGCAGACGCACGGCCTGATCGTCGCGGACAACGGCACCGACCTTTATGTCACCGGCGCCAGCGATGCCCGATGGAACAACAACGAGCTCAATCCGGCGTTTGGCAATCTGCGCGCCGACGACTTCGAGGTCGTTCAACTCGGGTGGCGGTGATTACGGTCAGTTAGTCGGGATCTAACGGTTGCCAGCTGCGGCGGGCGACTGGCGCACAGGTGTGCCGGCAACTCCGCCCTTCGACATCAGCAGCTCCGCGGTGTCTTTGTGGACGTCAATGCGCTGCCCGCCGCGGCTGTTGCCGCCTGCACGGCCCATCGCGTAGTCGACGGCGGTGTAGCCGCGGCTGTCGGCCAGGTTGATCTCGGCGCCCTTCTGCAGCAGGTATTCGACAACTCGGTTCCAACCCCAGAAAGCGGCGCCGTGCAGCGGGACCTGCGCGAATTGGCCGGCCTTGCCGCTGATTGGGCCGCCATGTTGGAACATCAGCTCGAGGGCCGCGATGGCGCGGTCCTGGACATCTGAGACGGTGAAGTAGCCGCGCGTGTCCGCGTCCGTCGAGCCCATGCCGGACGCGGCGAGCGTGGCCGTCATGCCGCGGCTGTTGGTCAGCGTGATGTCCGCGCCGTGTTCGATCAACGCCTTCATCGACTCGACGTCCATCCCCTTCGCCGCGCGAATGAGCGGTGTCGTTCCGGGCGAGAGCATCGGGTCGAGGCCCCGATCGTTGCCGGTGGCGCGTAGAGGCGCGGTCATCTTCAGCTGCGGATTCGGATCCGCGCCTTTGTCGAGGAGCAGCTTCACGATCTCGATTGGCAGAGTCCGGTCGAGCGACGGCTGGTCCGGGCGCCCCCCGTGCGGCAGCGTCACGTAATCGACGGCCAGATACAGTGGCGTGCGGCCCCACCAGTCCCATCGGTTGACGTTCGCGCCGTGCTCGATCAGGTACTTCGCGACGTCGAAGCGCGTGTTCCAGATGGCCCACAGAAGGGGCGTGACGCCTTCGGGGTCGGGAAGGTCGATCGATGCGCCCTTCTCGATCATCGCCGCCACGCAGTCGAGGCAGCCTTCGCGCGACGCGAACATCAGCGCGGTCATACCTCCCGGCGAACGAGGCTGCGCGCGAGGTTCCCCGCTGACGAGCGGCGTCATCAGGTCGGTGGCCGTTCTGGCGTCCAGGTCCGCGCCGCGCTCGACGAACAGCCGGGTCATCGGTCCCTGGCTGTTGGCGGCCGCCCACATCAACGCGGTCTGCTGCCGCTGCGACTCGCTGGCTTTCAGACTCGCGCCTTTGTCGAGCAGCAGCTTCGCCGCGGCGACGTTGGTGCCACGCGCCACCAGCATCAGCGGCGTCTGGCCGTCCGCGTCAGCCACGTTCGGGTCGGCGCCGGCGTCGAGCAGCGCCTTGATGATCTCGGCGTTCGAGTGGAACGCCGCCTCGAGGAGCGGCGTCGTGTCGAGCTTGTTCCGAACGTTCGGGTTTGCGCCCGTCTTCAGGAGTTGTCGGACCTGAGCCGCATCGTTCTTGCTGGCGGCCACGAGCAAGGGAGTGGATCCACTGCCGTCGACGATGTCGGCGGCGAACACCGAGGTCGCGAGCAGGCAGAGAGCGGGCAACAGGGCAGCAGCGTTTTTCATTTGTGTAGCGTCCGCCTTCAGGCGGACGTCCGACGTCCTACATGTCTACTAACTTGCCGGTGCTGTCGCCGAGCTTCTCCTGGGAGATGTTGATCCGGTCGAGGAACGTCAGCAGTACGTTCGCCAGCGGCGTCTTCTCCGGCGCCACCACGTGCCGGTTCCCTTTCACCGTCTTCCAGCCGCCCACGAACGACGTCGGCAGCGGGTAGTGGTTGTGCGCGTTGCTGTTGCTCATGTTGCTGCCATACAGGAACAGCGAATGATCGAGCATTGTCCCGTCGCCGTCCGGCATGGCCGCGAGCTTGTCGAGGAACTTCGCAAACACCTGCGTGTGGTACGTCTGGACCTTGACCAGTCGGTCCATCTTCGCCGGCTCGTTGTTGTGATGCGACAGCGGATGGAACGCGTCGGAGACGCCGATGTGGTTGTAGGTCTGGCCGCTGACTTCCGCCGCCATCATGAAGGTGAAGACGCGCGTCATGTTCGCCTGATACGCCAGCGCGACCAGGTCGAACATCAGGTTGATGTGCTCGTCGAGGGGCGGAATGCCCTGAGGCGCGTCCGGGATGTCGACGTGCGACAGATCGCGAGCTTCCGTTTTCTGAATACGCCTCTCGATTTCGCGGACGGTGTCGAGATAGTCGGACAGCGCCCTTTTATCGGCCGGCCCCAGGCTTCGTTGGAGCGTCGCGACCTCGCTCGTGAGCATGTCCAGCAGCGACCCGTATTGCTTCGACAGGCGCGCACGCTCGGCTGCGTTGTCACCCTGGCCGAACAGACGGATGAACAGTTTGCGCGGGTCGGTCTCCATCGGCAGCGGCGTCGTGGGCGTGCGGAACGAAATCGTGCCGGCGTAGGAGCACCCGTAGTCGCGGTCGCAGAATCCGCCGCCGCCGCGGACGTCGGTCGCGACCTCGAGCGACGGCAGCGGCGTGTCCTGACCGATCTGCTGCGCGGCGATCTGGTCGATGGTGGTGCCGCCGTGGGCTTCCTGGCTGATCGCCGGCCGCGTGGCGGAGAGCCACGTGCCGGGCGACAAGGCATGGACCGGCCCGATCGGCGCCTGGCTGTCGATGTTCGAGAACACCGTCGTCATCGACTTGTACTTGTCGAGGGGCTTGAGGATGTCGCCAAACTCGCCGATTTCGCCCTGGCTCGTCGGCGTCCAGCGATTCATCACCGCACCGTGCGGGAAGTAGATGAAGCCGACGTGCGGTGTAAGCTTCGCGGCCGTCTGCGCGAGCGCCGTGCGCGCGGGAATCATCGCGTCGAGCAGCGGGAGGCCGAGCGTGGCCCCGAGACCCCGGAGTACGGTGCGGCGTGTCAGGTGCTTTCTGGTCACGAACATGTCAGTTGCTCCCTGCCCGTTCCACCATGCTGGATCGGAACGCGGGCGCGTTCACGATGCCCATCACGATGGACGAAAACCTGTAGTCGGCTGCCTTCGACTCGCGGACGATCGCGCGGATGCTCGGCATGTCGTAATACTCGACGCTGCGGCCGAGCGCATACGTCATCAGCTTCTCGGTGAGAGTCTGGACGAACTGATCGGAATGCGCCAGCAGCGCCGTGCGCAAATCGGCAGGCCCGTTCACGGCGGTCCCATCCACCAGCTTGCCGCTCGCATCGATTTTCGTGCGCGTGAAACGGTCCACGTCGCGATACGTCCCGATGGTGTCGAAGTTCTCGAGCGACAGGCCCAACGGGTCCATCACGCCGTGGCAGGCGTTGCAGCTTGGACTCGTCCGATGCGCTTCCATGATCTGGCGAATCGTCTTGAACTGTTCGCCTTCCTTGTTCTCCTTGAACGCCTCCACATTCGGCGGAGGCGGCGCGGGCGGTGTGCCCAAGAGGTTTTCGAGGATGTAGGCGCCGCGCAGCACCGGTGAGGTGCGGTTGGGATACGCCGTCACCATCAGGATCGACGCCTTGCCGAGCAGGCCGAACCGGTTCGGATCGGTCAGCGTCACGCGGCGGAACTCGTCGCCGCGCACGTTCGCCACGCCGTAGTGCTGCGCGAGCCGCTCGTTCAGGAACGTGTCGTTCGCCGACAGCAGATCGACGACGTTGCGATCGCCTCTGAACACATCGTCAACGAACAGCTCCATCTCGCGGCGGATTGCGGCGCGCAGCGGCGAATCGAACGCGGGATACGTGTACGGATCGGGATCGAACGCTGCCGTGTCGCGCACGCGCAGCCACTCGAACGCGAAGTTCGTCGTCAGCGTCTTCGAGCGCGGATCCGCCAGCATGCGGCGCACCTGGGCCTCGAGGCTCTTCGGCGCGCTCAGCTGCTGCTTCGCGGCCAGCGTCAGCAGTTCTTCGTCCGGGATGGTGGACCACAGGAAAAAGGAGAGCCGCGATGCCAGCTCGAGGTCGCTCAGCTTGTAGATCGTCCCCGCCTGCGCGTCGGCGGGCGGCGGCTCGGCCCGATACAGAAACTTCGCGCTCGACAGCATGGCCGTGAGCGCGTTCTCGATGCCGTTCTCGAATGTGCCGGCCTTGCGTCCCTCCGCGTAGAACTGCATGAGCGGCGCGAGATCCGTCTCCGTTGCCGGGCGCCTGAACGCCCTGCGCGCCAGGCTCGCCACGATGCGCGAGGCGCATCCCGATTCCTCGGCGGACGTCCCAGGTCGACACAGGAAGACCTTCTTGCGATTCGGCGGCTCGACGGCCGTGCCCTTCCGATCGAAGGGACCGTCGATCGTCACGGTCGGAGCCGTGAGAGCTCCGCGGCCAGTAACCGCGGTGGTGCCGGGACTGATCGTGCCCGTGCTCGCATAGCCGGTTCCGGCCGCGCCGGGGATGAAACCAAAGAGCGCGCCTTCGCTCTCGGCCAGGCTGCGGCCGAGGGTCGCCATGATGACCTCGTGATCGCCGGCGGTCAGATGCGTCCGCCCTGCCATGTCCACCATTCGGCCGTCGACGGTGAATAGGGCGGGTTTGCCCGTCGTGCGGATCTCGTAGTCGCCTTCGAAGGGCGCCAGGAACCGGCCCGTCACGCCCCTGCGCGCGCCCGGCGGAAGCGCCACGCTCGCGTCAACGCCGCGGAGTGTCGTTTTCGCCTGTCCGTCGGACACGGGCGCCCCAACGGCCCGCTTCGCCATCGCGCGCGCCGCCATGATGTACTGGTCCAGGAACGACGGCGACACCTTCAACGCGCTGGCAATGTTGTCGAAGCCTTCGCTGATGTCGTCGTTCGGCAGGAGCGTCGACATGTCGACGTCGATGCCGAACAGGTCGCGCATCGCGTTCGCATACTCCGCGCGATTCAGCCGGTGAATGCGCACGCTACCCGGATTCGGATTGGCGTTGGCCGCTTTATCGAGCGCCGTCTCGAGATACGCGGCAAGCGCCTGCGCGTCGGCGACCGGCGGCCGCGCCGCGCCCGGAGGCGGCATCATGCCGCCCCGCAGCTTGCGAATCGCGCGTTCCCA
>Ga0070713_100002695_pt1 | contig 11582 bp, 10 predicted proteins | sample LARL82metaG_FD_65465 | JGI IMG/M metagenome (GOLD analysis project Ga0070713, IMG submission 65465) | Corn, switchgrass and miscanthus rhizosphere microbial communities from Kellogg Biological Station, Michigan, USA - LAR L8-2 metaG | ecosystem: Host-associated > Plants > Roots > Rhizosphere ... | reverse complement strand
GTAGAGACGTATCACAGGCATGCAACCTTGCGCGACGGCTGGCGTCATATAGATGCAAAGAAAAAGAACCAGGCGCTGCCTCTGTGTCGAAAGGAATGTCGGGCATGATTGACTCTGGACAGCGGCACGAGCGGGACGCGGACGCGGAAAGTCGGCGCGAGACGACGCCGCGGCTGATGGTTGGCTCGTGGGCGGGCGAAGTCGCCGTCGTGGAGGCGCGTACAGGTCGCGTCTGCTGGCTGCGTCGCATCGGATGTGAGCTTGGCACGCTGGCCATGAACGAAGAGGTCACGTACCTCGCGACAGGAATTACGTACGCCGGAATGAATCGGCTCCAGTCTGCCCGCGACCTCGACCCTGAACGACGACAACGCCTGATAGCGCAGGTGAACATTCCATCCCACCTGGAGGCGCGCCGGGCGAGCGATGGCGCGCTTCTATGGACGCATGTCCACCCCCTGGTAACCGGGCAAATGCAGGTCGAGGTGGATAGTGGTGTCGTCATTGCGGCAAATCCTCGCCACTTCAAGGAAGGCGCTCCCGACATCCAGGCGTTCGACGCGGCCAGCGGCAGCCCGCTCTGGACGCTGGGAACGCTGGGACAGCTTGGTAGCCATGAGGATGATGCACAGCTCATCAGGGTGTGTGGTGGCCGGGTTTACACGCAGCTTACCGCAAGCCGTGAACAGATCACCGCGTTTGATATCCACAGTGGTAGGCGGCTATGGGAGCGTCCCTTCAATGACTATTGGGTCTTCTCGCCAAGTGGCGCACTGATCGGCGAACAGCGGTATGACGATGATCGCCCCGGCGTGACAATTATAGACGCCCACAATGGCGCCGAGATTTCCAGCTTCCAAACGGATGGGGTGATTCGCCAGTTCACCGACGACGGCATCGCCTACGTTGACGGCAATACGTACGAAGATGCCACCTGGATCGCGGCGGTGAATGCGCGAACAGGCGAGGAGTATTGGCGCACGCTGGACGTGCCGCACGATTTTCTGGCGCTAGACGGCGCAATCCTCAGCTACAGTCGCCTCATTCCAGGGAAGGGCAACGCCGAGGTTGGCGCGCTCGATGCGGGGAGGGGCGCGCGGCTCTGGCAGTGGCGGTCGCCGGGTTCACTGAGTGAACTGCTGCGCCTCTGGGGTCCGCGCCGCATGCCAGCCATGCTCTTAGACTCGACCGCAAAGTCCGCGGCGACACTACGGGCTATTGTTGGGCGGCCATGGTTTCGGCTGCGCAGACCACTCCTGCGTGTCGGAGTCCCACAACGCAGACGAACACCCGGCAGGTGGCTGCGCGACATCCAGCGGGGGCTCGCAAATAACATCGGCTGGCCGCTGTGGCAGGAGTTTTTGTGGGGGCACTGGCGACATCCGTGGCAGTTGCATGGCGCGATGAACGCCAACTGGCTGGCGGCGCGGTGGGGCATTGTCTTCCTCGGCACGTGGCTCGGCCTCTTCGCGCTCGACGCCGCCACCGGGCAACTGCTCTGGCATGCCCTACCGACCATCGACCTGTCATTCGTAGACCCAGCCCTTGCGCCATAGTCGCACAGTTACAGTCGCCCGCTTGCATTGACGCGCGCCCCGCGCTCATGGTACCATCGCCAGGATACCGCCATGCGCGGTAGGATACGATATGGCGGAAAGTGGCGACGTAGGAACTAATGTAACGATGGCGCGGATATGCCCAGAGAGCGCGGCGAGTGACCAGGAGCGAGGCGTGAGCGGAATGATGGCGGAATCGAGACTCGGATGGATACGGAGCATAGGGAGCATGCGGCGTGCGCGGTTGCTGCCCCTGCTCGGCCTCATGATGATGGCGGTGATGTTGCTGGCGGGCTGCGGCGCGAATGCCGCCTCGGATCCGTTGCTGGCGGCGAAGGTGAACGGGCATCCGGTGACGCTGGCGCAGTACCAGCAGCTGCTCGCCCTCTACCGCTCCACCAACGCCCGCAATAGCTTCTTCACCGACTGGCGCAACGCCAGCCAGCGCGCCGACCTTGCCTCAACTCAGCAGCAGGTGCTCGACCTCCTCATCACCACCGAACTGACGCGCGAGCAACTCAGCAAGCAGCATCTCACCGTCTCGGCAAAGGCGATCCAGACGGCACGCGATACACTCAACAGCCAGATTGCCCAGAGCCGCAAGCAGCTGGAGCAGAGCCCCGATCCCGCGCTCAAGTCGCTGCTCGATAGCATCACGCCTGATGTGCTCAACATGCTCTCCGAGCAGGAGGCCATCCAGGCGCTGATGCAGCAGAAGGGCAAGATTCCGGCGGTCCATCTGCGCGGCATCGAGGCGAAGAATCAGCAGGACGCACGCGACTTGCAACAGAAAGCGCAGAGCGGGACCGACTTCGCGACGCTTGCCCGCCAGAATTCGCAGAATAAATCGACTGGCGACATCGGCGGCGAGCTTGGCACGTTCTTCCCTGGGCAGGTCAACGCGGATTTCGATAAAGCCGTCTTCGCACCGGGCGCGCACCCTGGCAAATACATGGTCCTGCTCTACCAGGGCAACTACTGGCTGCTCGAGCTGACCGATTTTGGCCCGCACGACGTCTCGAGCATCAGCGATACCCAGACCGAGTCCAATGTCGTCACCGCGTGGCTGGAGCAGGTGGTGCGCCCCGGAGCATCCGTCGAGGAGTATGTGACCGTTGGCTGAGGCAGACGCAGCGCAGACCACCATCATCGTCGTTGGGCTTGGGCCTGGGCGCTGGGAGGACTTGACCGTTGAGGCGCAGGCGACGCTCGATGCCGCCCGCGCCGTCGTCGTCCGCACCGAGCGCCACCCCACTGTGGATGCGCTGCGCGCGCGCCGCCCCGACCTGCCGCTGACCTCATTCGATGCGCTCTACGACAGCGCCGAGAACTTCGCCGACCTCTATCCCCTGATGGCGAACCGCCTGCTGGAGCAGGCGGCGTCTCTGCGCGACGGCCAGGCGCTGGTCTACGCCGTGCCAGGCCATCCGCTCATCGGCGAGGAGTCAGTGCGCCAGTTGCGCGCGCTGGCGGCGGAGCGCGGGGTCTCGCTGCGTATCGTGGCGGGCCTCTCGTTCGTCGAGCCGGTCTGCGCGGCGTTGGGACTCGACCCATTGCAGCGCGATCTGCAACTGCTGGACGCGACGCTGCTGGCCGATGTCTCGACGGCGGCGCTCTCTGGCGCGGTGCTGCCGACGGTCCCGGCGCTGGTGGCGCAGGTCTATAATCGCCGCGTCGCGGGCGGTGTCAAACTGGCGCTGAGCGAGCTCTATCCCGATGACTGGGAGATTACCGTCGTCCGCTGGGCGGGCATGCTAGAGCAGGAGGCCATCGAGCGGATGCCGCTGGTAGAGCTGGACCGCAACGACCGCGCCGACCACCTGACGACAATCTACGTCCCGCCGCTGCCGCCGACCGAGGCGCTGCGCGCGCCGGAGGGGCTGCGCTCCATCGTGGCGAAGCTGCGCGCGCCGGATGGCTGCCCATGGGACCGCGAGCAGACGCACCAGACGCTGCGTAAGTATGTGCTGGAAGAGTCCTATGAGGTCGCCGAGGTGCTGGACGAGTGGGACGGCAGCCCGGAGATGGCCGAGAAGCTGGCCGAGGAGTTGGGCGATCTGCTGCTCCAGGTCTACCTCCAGGCGGAGATTGGCGACGAGGAGGATCTCTTCTCGCTGGCCGATGTCTTTCAGCACATCAACGAGAAGCTGATCCGCCGCCATCCCCACGTCTTCGGCGATGTGCAGGTGAAGGACGCCGAGCATGTACTGCGCAACTGGGAGGTGATCAAGCGGCAAGAGCGCGCGGACCGTGGCGAGGCGACCGAGCACGAAAGCATCCTGCGCAAGGTACCGGGGAGCGCGCCCGCGCTCACCCAGGCGTACGAGCTGGGCCGGACAGCCGCGAAGACGGGATTCACCTGGCCCGATGTCTCCGGCGTGCTGGAAAAGCTGGCCGAGGAGGCGCGCGAGCTGGTCGAGGCGAAGGATGAGTCCGCCGAGCGCCGCACCGATGAGCTGGGCGACGTGCTGTTCGTGCTGGCGCGGCTCGCCGACTCGCTGGGCGTCCAGCCGGAGGACGCGCTACAGCGCACCAATCGCCGCTTCCGCCGCCGCTTCGCCGCGATGGAGGAGCGCGCCCACAACGAGGGCCGCGCGCTCAACTCGCTCGCGCCGGACGAGTGGCTGGCCTGGTGGGACGACGCCAAGGCGGCTACAGAATAGACCCTCGTGAGAGTGTTCTCACACTACCCCCGCCGCACTGGTTTTAGTACAACCCATCGTGTCCACGCGCAGTAATAGGTTCGAGGACTGAATCGCACGCCGTCACATGTATAGCAGGTATAACACGCATGGGCACCCCCATAGATAGGAGCAACATATGGCTGCCTCGGACCTTGAGAACACCACCTGGAAGCTGGCCTCGTATTTTGATGGCACGGCGTTGCACGATCTGCCGCCCAGCGCGGAGGTGACGCTGACGTTTCAGGATGGCGCGGCGGGCGGGAAAAGCGCCTGCAACCGCTATCGCAGCGAGGTAACGATTGGCGACGGTACACTTACGTTTGGCATGGCCCTGGGGACCAGGATGGCCTGCCCACCGCCGCTGATGGAGATCGAGGACGCCTACCTGCGCACGCTCGAAGCGGTCGCCACCTGGCGCATCAGCGACGAGACGCTGGAGCTACGCGATAGCGCTGGGAAGACGCTTCTAGTCTTCGCGCGGGCATAAGAACTAACCCACATCGCGGCATGAATGCCGCGGCTAATCCAGCGCCAGCGTACGCGTTTGTCATTCTAAAGGATACTGAACGGGCAGGATTAGCCGCAGGGCTTCAGCCTGCGGCTCGGTTCGATCAGATAAACGCTGCCACTCGACATGACTCCCGTCACTCGCCCGGCGTGGCGCTCTGATCGTTGTCCACTATCTCGGTGCGTGCGGCCAAGAGGATTGGCGTCGGCTCCGCGATGCCCTTGAGCTGCTCCTGACCGCGATGGACGTAGGTGACGCCGTCCACCTGAGGCGCGATATAGGCGACGCCTGTGGAGACCAGCACATCGCCGGGGCCAGCGATGCCGCAGAGCCGCGCCGCCCGGTTGAGCGCCGCCCCGCGATAGCCGCCATCCTCCATCGGGATCGGCTCGCCGACATCCATGCCAACGCCAATCGCCAGGGGCAGCTCGGGATGGGCCATCGCTTCCTCAGCGCAGCGCGCCTGGAGCATGTGGGCGGCATGCAGCGCCTGGCGCGCCGAGGCGAAGACCGCCAGCACCTCATCGCCACGCACCTCAACGATCCGCCCATCGTACTGGTCGGCGATGCTATGCGCCAGCTCGCTAAAGCGTGTGGTCAGGCGCGCTGCCGCGGCATCGCCGTGCTCCTCGGTGAAGCGCGTGTAGCCACGAATATCGGCGATCAGGAAAACGAGAATAGCCGCTGTGAGCGTGGACTGGCCGGGCGCGGATTTCTCTTTGTTGAGGATTTTACGGAGCATCGGCGACGACAATTCCGCCGAATCCAGCAGCGTCTCGCGATCATCTTTCTCAAGATGGAGGGCGTTCGCCAGCGCAATCACCGTACTCTCAGATGGCGCGGAGCGCTTGCCGCTCTCGATATCGCGAAGCGCCATCGGCGTAATGCCAACCTCTGCAGCCAGATCCTCGACGGACTTGCCGCGCAAGGTGCGGAAGTCGCGGAGCTGCTCGCCAAAGCTGGGCACGGGAATCTTATCCAGCGGCAGGTTCTCGAACACCCCGGACAGGCCAGGGATGTTCTGAATATTCTGAAAGTCCTTGAGCTTCTCTAAATCTTTGAGTTTCTTGAACCAGTCCTGCATGCGCCAGCCCCTTCCCTCGCTCTGGGTTCGAGAGATCATCCCACTGGATGAACCACCTCCATCATACACTCATAACCATCGCAGGCTATCATACTTCAGGCTATCATACTTCAGCCTCTGATACCGCTGCCTGCTGCGTCAGCGCCTGCACCAGCGCGTCCATCCCCGCGCCAAGTGAGCCTTTCACCAGCACGAGATCCTCCGGCTTGAGGTGCTCGCGCACATAGGCCGCCGCCGCCGCATGGGCCGCCGCCAGCGCCCTGGCGTCCTGTAATGGCGCGGGATAGAGGTGGATGCACTCGGCGGGCATGCCAGCGCCACGCGCGCCCTCCGCGGTGGTCCATACCGCATCCCCCACCAGCACCAGCTCGTCAACGCTCATCGCAGCCGAAGCGCCCACCAGCGCATGTTCGGATGGCGCATAGGCGCCCAGCTCCAGCATATCGCCAAAGAGCAGCCAGCGGCGCGCGCCCGGCTCCGCGTGCGCCATGCGCAGCAGATCAATCGCCGCGATGGCCGACTGCCGGTTCGCATTGTAGCTATCATCAATCAGGGTCGCGCCGTTGAACGTCTTATGGATTTCGCCGCGGCGCTTCGATGCGCGCACCTCACCCAGCGCCTCGGCCACCGCGGGCAGCGCCATCCCACAGTGCAGCGCCACAGCCGCCGCCGCCAGCGCCGTGCTGATCGCGTGGACGCCCGGCAGCCGCAACTGCACGTCCGCCTGCTCCTCCTGCCAGGCCAGCGTGAAGCTCATCCCGGTCAGCGGATCGCCAAGCGGGTCGAGCGCGCGCACCTCCGCCGTCTCGCTCCGGCCATAGCGGATGACCTTCGCCTTCGTATGCTCCGCCATCGCGCGCACGTCGGGGTCGTCGTCGTTGAGGATGGCGATACCGTCGGCGGTGAGCGCCTCCACGATCTCGCGCTCGCCCAGGATGACATTCTGCGGGCTGCCGAAATATTCCAGGTGTTCCGGCCCGATGACCGTCACCACGCCAATCTGCGGCGGCGCGACACGGCAAAGCAGCGCCACCTCGCCGATGCGCTGCGCCCCCATCTCCAGCACGGCATACTGATGCTCAGCGGTTAGTCGCAGCAGCGTCAGGGGGACGCCGACCTCGGTGTTGAAGCTGCCGACCGGCTTGAGCGTGGGCGCGAGATGCGCCAGCAGCGCCGCCGTCGCCTCCTTCACCGTCGTCTTGCCGTTGCTCCCAGCGATGCCAATCACGCGCGTGGAGGGCTGGCGTGCCAGCCGTGCCTGCGCCAGCCGTTGCAGCGTCTCCACTGGATTGGCGACGACGAGCTGGGGAATATTCTGGCTGGTAGCATAGGCGTCTGGTTGCGCGCAGAGCACGGCGCCCGCGCCCGCGCGTATCGCCGCTTCGATGAAGCGGTGGCCATCGGTGCGCTCGCCACGGAGCGCAATGAACAATTCGCCTGGCTGGACGAGACGGCTATCCACCGCCGCGCCCTCGAACTCCACTGGCAACGCGCCACCCAACGGCGTAACGCCAGCAATCCTCAACAGTTCTTCACCCGTAAACACGTCGGCGCGTTTCCCTTCACTTCATGCTTCATATCGTCATATGTGTGTCATCGGTGTAACGTATGGTATCAGACATATTAAAGCCGATGCGTTGCCATCCTGTGTGGATTGGCCGAATTTCACTATAGCATCTCATAGGCTGCAAGATTTATAAACCTATGCACTCCACTGGCATACCAAGGAATGCGCCGAGGCGTCCGGCGGCAGCGAAAACGGCCTCGCGCTCGGATGCGGCCAGCGGTGCGAACGGCGCCAGCTCGACCACAGCGGCTCCCCTGGCAATTGTGCGCCGCCAGTTGCCGACGACCCGCCCGCCGATCACGATTGTCGCGCTGAATGCCGTGCGCTCGCCATTGCCACGACCGCCTGTCAGCGCCGCGCCGAAGCCCTGGTAGCCGACCAGGAACTCGTCATAGGTCGGCAGCAGGAAAGCCACCTCGGACGGCTCTACGACTGGGGATAGCGATGCCGGAAACCAGTAGGTCTGGCCTGCGATCTCCTCGTGGCTGAGGTCAGCGCCGACCATCGTCAGGCCTGCCCGGACGTCGGCTATCGTCAGCCCCGACCACCAGGCGAAATCGCGGGCCGTCGCTGGGCCGTGGCTGGTGAAGTAGCGCCGGGTCAGCTCGGCCAGCGCCTCATCGCGCGGCAGCGTCTTCGCGGTCGGCGCGCGCTCCGCCAGCAGCGCGTAGGTGAACTGCTTGCCGCGCCGGGGGCCGCTACAGGTTATCGCGTCGAGCTCGGCATGGAAGATAATATGGGCCAGCCGCTGCCCCTCGACCACGATGCCAGCCTCCGCCAGCGCCTTCCCCAGCTCGGCGCGTGTCAGATGCTTCCCGCCCTCCAGCGCCCTGGCGATGATATCATCGCAGCGGGCGTAGAGCGCGTCATCGAGGCCAAGCTGGCGATCATAGTAGGCTATCGTGGCCTTGATGCGCGGCGCGGTCAGCTCCAGCAGCCAGCGAATATCGGCAGGGGCTACGAAATGCCAGGTTGGGCGCAAGACATGGGTGCGTAGAATCCTTCCCTCGGTGAAGGCGCGCTCGATCACAGCGTCGGTCGTGTCGCCATCCATGCGCATGCCCAGCGACCAGATCGCCCCCAGATATTCCTGCGACTGGACGGCGCCGAGACAGCCGATCACCTCCTCCGGCGTCCCGAGGTGCTGGCCGGTGAGCCGCTGCCGCGTGAGCCGCTGCAAACCGATATCCACTGGCATCATGACAAGCTCCTGATCGTGTTTACACATCATCGCCTAATGCAGGCTGGTAAGATTTCTCACCATTTCCAGCCAATGTCTCCAACCGTACCAAGTCTACCGCTATGTGCGCAATGAGCAGAAGAACTGGGAACTGAGCGAAATAAACGCCTTCCGCATGCCACATGGGCGCTCGTAGGTTCCCGCCTCCGCTTCTTGGCACATCATGGTACGATTTGGCAGGGGAGAATACCGCGTGACTATCGAGGCAGACAAGACAGACCTGACGACGGGCTTCAAGACAGACCCAGCGACAGACCTCACCAGAGATTCCACAACCCGCGACGTTGGCTATCGCCGACTCTTCAGCCTGCCGGGATTTCCGAAGCTTGCCGCGGCTACCGTGCTCGCGCGCACTGGCGGCCAGCTCTGGCAGGTCGCGCTGGTGCTGTTTGTGCTCCAGCGCTTCCACTCGCCCGCGCTGGCGGGTTTCGCCACCTTCGTCGCCATTGTGCCCGGCCTGGTGGTCAGCCCACTCGCGGGCGCGCTGCTCGACCGCTACGGCTGTCTGCGCCTCATTCGGGTGGATCTTACGGTCGCCGCCCTCGCACTGGTATTGCTGGCGGTGTTCTCGCTGGCAAGCGCGCTGACTCCGGCAACCTTGCTGGTGATCGTGGCACTCAGCTCGCTGACGAGTCCACTGACTATCAGCGGAACGCGCACGCTCTTCCCTCGGGCGGTGCCGCGCGAGCTCTGGGACCGCGCGAATGGGGTGGATAGTGGCAGCATGGCGCTGGCCATGGTTGTCGGCCCGGCGCTGGCGGGCTTTCTGGTCGCGTGGTTCGGCGGTGAGGGTGCGTTCCTGCTGACGGCGGCCATCTTCGTCATCACCTGCGTCGTCCTCTTTGGCGTCCAAGAGCCGCCAACGGAGCAGGGCGTCCATGAGCCATTGCTGCGGGCGGCATGGCAGTCCCTGGTGTACGTCGTGCGCCACCCTACGTTACGTGGGGTCATCGTGACACTGTGGTCCGCTAATATTCCCTATGGCTTCCTCGTCGTGACGCTGCCGGTCATGATCTTACGCGAGTTCCACTGGGGCGCTGACGGCGTTGGCTTGCTCTGGGCAATCATGGGCGTGACGACGGTGCTGGCTGGTCTGGTAGCCGGGCGCATCAACACCGAGGGACGCGAGCGCCAGATCATTGTCGGTGGGATGGTCTTCGCGGCACTCGCATGCGCGTGTATCCTGCTGCAAACACCAGCGGCCCTGCTGGTGGGGATGGCGCTGCTGGGCCTGGCCTCTGGCCCGATTGATATTGGCCTCTTCGCGCTGCGCCAGCGCCGCACGGACCCGCGCTGGTTCGGCCGTATCTTCGCCGTCTCGATGAGCCTGAATTTTGCCGGGATGCCCGTCGGTTCCGCGCTGGCTGGCCCCATAGTCGAGCAGTCGATTCCGCTCGCGCTGCTGGTCGCGGTGGTTATCTCGGCGATTGGCTGCGCGGTTCCCCTGCTCGTCATCCCACGCGGCGGCTAGCGAAGGACTATGCAACGCCCTTCCTGCCCGCGACCTCTAGATGGCGACTACTCTACGGGCGGTCTAGTATCAACTACCCACAAGCTCGTGCTCGACGCCTGAGACCTCCTGCTCAATACCCTTTGTCACGCCATGCTCAACCGTCAGTGCCGCGCGCACTGCCTCGCGCATGAGCATCGTCAATCCAGCGGCATAGGCCGCCAGCACGCCAATCACCGCCGCCGCCACTTCGATGAGCGTCGTGGGGGGCCAGAGATGTCCATCATTCAGGTAGATCACCAGCAATGTCGCGCCCGCCGCGAGGACACCGAAGAACAAGGTGGTGAAGGCGATCTTGAAGAAGGCGTGGAACAGGCTTTTGATGAGATGAAAGATCAGGGTCATCGCGGAAACGCCTTTCTGGGGCACGCTTGACGTCACTTGCAGCGCGCCATATCCGTTGATTCTGGTTTACGCTGGCCGCTCAACATCCATTGAGCGTCTCTTAGCGCAGCCAGGAGGAGTCCACCGGGCGCCGTCCCGCCTGTTTCGCGCGACACGCCATGCAACATCCAAGGTAGTAGGCGAGGCCGTCCAGGCCAGTCTTCACCAGCTTGACCGTTGGAACGCCGGTGATGCGCTGACGCCGGTTGCCGTTTTCCTCAGCCTCAGCCGTCTCAGCCGCCCCGAAGTGCTCCTCACAGAACCATTGATCGCACGAGTGGCACTTGATCATCAGGTACGCGTCCCCATCGCGATGGCAGCCCGGCGCGGAACACTCAGGGGCGATGAGCAGAGGTTCTGCTTGCTTCATGGCGTTCCTCTCTTTCCTGGGGATGGCATGTCAGAGACATATAATCCGTGCATCACGCCAATCTGGCGCTGTTGCACACCATGCCAATAGCAAGACGCGTGCCAGCTATTGCCTGCGATGTGTGGCTGCCTTTTGGCTATCCGTTGTCCTCGCGCATGGCGGGTCCGAAGGGGGCGTTGGGCTGCGCCGGATGACGGGCGTTGAGCGCGGCGAGAATGTAGGCGTACAGGTCGCGCGAGGGGCCGTAATTGCTCCCCACGTCGTACTCCGCCTTCTTGCCGTTACGCAGCTCGAGGACGATCTGCCAGCCGTAGTTGCCGCCACCGCTGCGGCGAATGTTCCGGACGTCGGCCAGCGCCACGCCTTCGACCTTCTGGCCTTTCACCTCGGCGACGTAGCGCGGCGTCACCAGAAAGAAGTAGTCCTGCGGATGCTGTAACGTGCGCAGCCAGCGGAGGGTGAAGGAGAAGAAGAACCACAGCGCCAGCCCGGCGCAGATAATCGCCTCGCCATAGAGCACCAGCGACCCCGACCCGACGAGCCAGTCTTTGGGAATCAGGCTGAGGCCGACGATGGTGCCTGAGGCGACGATAAAGATGCCGCAGCCTATCGCGACGATTGCCAGCACCGTGTAGATGATCATGTTGGGCCAGATAACGCCCCGGCGCACGGAGAAGCG
>Ga0070713_100002694_pt1 | contig 11589 bp, 10 predicted proteins | sample LARL82metaG_FD_65465 | JGI IMG/M metagenome (GOLD analysis project Ga0070713, IMG submission 65465) | Corn, switchgrass and miscanthus rhizosphere microbial communities from Kellogg Biological Station, Michigan, USA - LAR L8-2 metaG | ecosystem: Host-associated > Plants > Roots > Rhizosphere ... | reverse complement strand
ATACGATCTTTGAACGGTTTCTCATTCAGTTCAACTTCTTCGCCCGTGCGCGCTCGTAATCATGGGGCGTGTTGACGTTCAGGAACACCGATCCGTCGTCGAAGGACGCCACACCTTCAGGCCGCAGCTCCTTGAACCGGAGCTCGGTCAGCAGTCCTCTCATTTCCAGATTCCCGGCCTCGATCCGCCGCCGGATCGTGTCGGCGCACCGGCTGGCGTACAGCGCGCACAGCGGCTCGAGTCCTCGAGACGACCGCGGAACGACGGCGTCAATCTCGTCGGCGGTCCCGAACTCGATCGCGAGCGCTTCGAGCAATGCCGCCGTCACAAACGGCAAATCGCAGGCCAGCACGATGACGCCATGATGCGCGGCATCCACGAGAGCGGCGTGCACACCGCCGAGCGGACCAGCACCGGCGATCCGGTCCGGAATGACGCGCACGCCGAGCGCCGCGTACCTCGCCGGATCGTTGCTCACGATGCACACGTCGTCTGTGACCGTCGCGAGCGCTGCCAACTGGCGTTCGATGATGCGCGCGCCACCGACGACCAGCGAGGCCTTGTCGGCCCCCCCGAATCGTCTGGCGCGGCCGCCGGCGAGGATGGCCGCGGAAATTTGACGCACAATCGACGGTATCACACCGCTATCGGACCCATCGAGCGACGGTAACCATGAGTGAAGCGCGGATCGGACGCGTCCTCGTCGCGAGCCTGCACCAGGCGATTGCCGACCTGCTGCCGACGCGGCTCGAGTTCTACGAGAACTGGTTGAACGTCTCCGGCCTGCGCGAAGGAACGATCGGTCTCGCGCCGCTGACAGCCGTCTTGAGTTTCCTGCGTACGGAAGGGCAGGCCTACAACCTCATTACGGGCCGTGCCGGCGAGTACGCTGCCGCGTGGACGTACGAGAGCGCGCCGTCGCTCGAGCGGCGGTTCATTCATGCGCTGCCGAACGGTCTTCGCGCGCGTGCCGCGCTCCGCACGGCGCGTGGACTCATCCGCTCGACGTACCCCAGTTCGCGCGCCATCATGCGCGTGAAGAAGAGCAACGTCACGATCGAGCTGCGCGGGTCGCTTTTCTGCGAGGTGCGTGAGACGTCGATTGAGCCGCTGTGCGGGTTCTACGCCACCGCCATCGCGCGGGTGCTGCAGTTGTTCGACGTCGCCGCCGAGGCGCGCGTGAGCGAATGCCGCGCGTCAGGCCGACGCAAGGGCTGCATGTTGTCGGTGACCCTCGGACGCTCAGCAGATACTGCCGTAGCCGCATGATCATGGCGCTTGTCGCGCTGATGCTGGTCACCGGTCTTGCGGCGCCGAAAGCGCCCGCGAAGACGGACCAGATCCTCGTCGTCCCGTTCGAAACGCCTGGCCGCGACGGCCGGACCTACTGGCTCGGCGAGGCGGTCGCCGTGCTGATGGCGGACGACATGAACGCGCGTGGCCTCGGCGCGATACCACGGCAGGTGCGCGAGCGCGCGTACGAGCAGCTTCACCTGCCACCGCACGGCGTGCTGAGCCGCGCGACGGTGATCAAAGTCGGCGAACTCGCCCACGCGACTCAGGTGATCGTCGGGGAAGTGCGGGTCGAGGGTGACGCGCTGACGATCAAAGCGACCCCCATTCGCATCGACATCGGGCGCGCGGATCCGGATCTCGTCGAACACGGCAGGCTCTCCGATCTCATGCCGATCACGCACAAGATCGCGCGACGCATCGTGCCCGAACACCAGGACGTCCCGCCGCGTCCGGAACCGCCCCTGCACGCCTTCGAGCAGTTCATCAAGGGTCTCATCGCGGAACGTCCGGCGAGCCAGGCTGAGTTCCTCGAGTCCGCGATCCAGATCGATCCGCGTTACGACGCGGCGCGGCTGGCGCTCTGGGACGTCCGGACCAACGAGGGAGACTACGCGGCGGCGCTCGCGCAAGCGCGGGCCGTGAGTGCGGATGCACCCCTGGGCAGACGTGCCAGGTTCCTCTCGACGCTCTCGCTGATTTCCCTGAAACAGTATGACGAGGCGTTCACGGCGCTCAAGAGTCTCGATAGCTCGAGTCCGGCGGTCTTGAACAACCTCGGCGTCGTCCAGATTCGGCGGAATGGCAATCCCGATCTCGGCAAGCCAACGTATTTCCTCACGAAGGCGGCGCAAGCGAGTCCGGATGATCCCGACGTGCTCTTCAATCTGGGGTATGCCTACGCGCTCGACCGCGATCCGCAGGCAGCCATCTATTGGCTGCGCGAGGCGCTGCGGCGAAAGCCGACTGACGGCGAGGCGCACGTCGTGCTGGCGACTGCACTCGAGACGGCGGCCAACACCGTGGAAGCCGCGCGCGAACGCGAGCTCGCGGCGCAACTGTCGTCGCGCTACAAGGACGTTGCCGCGCGCTCGCCGGTCCCGCGCGGACTCGAGCGCGTGAGTCAGGAGCTCGATCCGGTGACGTCGGAGTTCGTCGGCCAGGCGCTGGCCGCGACGGCCCAGCGCGATCAACAAAGCGTCGCCCAGTTCCACCTCGAACGTGGGCGTCGTCTGTTCGCGGAGGAGCAGGATCGTGACGCGCTCGCCGAGCTGAGGCGCACCGTGTTCCTGTCGCCGTACGAAGCCGAGGCGCACCTGCTGATCGGCCGGATCCACCTGCGCGCCGGTCGTCCCCGCGAGGCGGTCGACGCGCTGAAGATCTCGATTTGGAGCCGTGATACGGCCGAGGCGCACGTGGCGCTCGGAGAGGCGTATCTTTCTATGAAGGACGGCGCGGCTGCCCGCGCGGAGGCGCAGCGGGCGTTAGCCCTGGAACCCTCATCGACCGAGGCCACGGCGCTCCTCCGGCGGATCGGTGGCGGATAGACGTCGGGCAGTGGTGGACGTCATGCGAAAGAACAAGCTGCTGACAGCGCTGGCGATGCTGACCGCCACAACGGTATGGGCGGCGGCCGGGGGGAAACCCCCGATCGTGGAGACGGCACTCGTCGACGCGATCATCCATCCGGTCACGTCCGAGTTCATGCGCGAAGCCATCGCGAAGGCGGACGCCGACGGCGCCGCGCTGATCGTGTTCACGCTGCAGACCCCCGGCGGCCTCCTCGACTCCACGCGCGACATCAACAACGCGATCATCGCCGCGAAAACACCCGTCGCCATTTTCGTTGGCCCATCCGGCAACCGCGCCGCGTCCGCCGGGTTCCTCATCACGATGGCAGCGGACGTCGCCGTGATGGCCCCGGGTACGCACATCGGCGCCGCGCATCCGGTCGCCGGCAACGGCGAAAAGATCGATGACGTGATGGCGAAGAAAATGGCGTCCGACACCGCGGCGTACGCGCGGACGCTGGCCACCCAGCGTGGACGCAATGTCACGCTCGCCGAGCAAGCCGTCACCGAGAGCCGCTCGTTCACCGAACAGGAAGCCGCGTCGGCTTCGCCGCCACTCATCGACGTCGTCGCGTCGAACATCCCGGACCTGTTGAAGAAGCTGGACGGCCGTACGGTGAAGCGATTCAATGGGACGGCGGTCACGCTGCACGTGGCGGGCGCGGACGTGCGCGTCATCGAGATGAGCTGGCCGCAGCGCGTCCTGAGCGCGATCGCGCACCCGCAGATTGCTTACCTGCTGTTGACCCTCGGAACGCTGGGGCTGACGATCGAGTTCTGGAGTCCCGGCGCGATCGTGCCCGGGGTTGCGGGCGGGATCTGCCTGCTCCTCGCGTTTTTCGCGCTCCAGGTGCTGCCGGTCAGCTATGCCGGCGTCCTGCTCATCCTGCTGGGCTTCGCCTTACTGATCCTGGAGATCAAGGTGACGACACATGGCGGCCTGGCCGTCGGCGGCATCACTAGCCTGCTGATTGGGTCCTTACTTCTCATCGATTCGCCCCTGCCTGAGCTGCAGATCGGCCTGCGCTTCATTCTGCCGGTCGTCCTGAGCCTGTCCGCCATCATGCTGTTTCTCGTCGTCCTTGGCGTGCGGGCCCAGCGCCAGCCGGCTATCAGTGGCGAAAGCGGTATGCTCCAGGACACGGGGAACGCCCTGACCGCGATCGAGCCTGGCGGGATCGGCAGGGTCGCGACCCACGGAGAGATCTGGAGCGCGACGTCCGCCGAGCCGATACAAGCGGGGGAGAGGGTGGCGGTCGTCGGCATCAAGGGCCTGCTGCTGACCGTTCGACGGATGTAGCCGGGGTCTTCAGACCCGGCAGAAGGAGTGCCCCGTGTTCGTGCCGCCGCTGCTCATCGCCGTCGTCGTCTTCGTATTCTGGGTGCTCAGTTCGATCAAGATCCTCAACGAGTACGAGCGCGCGGTCATCTTCAGGCTCGGTAAGCTGCTCGATCGGCCGAAGGGGCCGGGCGTCGCGTTCGTGTTCGCACCGTTCGATCGGATGGCGCGCGTCAGCCTCCGCACGATCGTCATGGACGTTCCGTCGCAGGACATCATCACGCGCGACAACGTGTCGGTGAAGGTGAACGCGGTGGTCTACTTCCGCGTCATCGAGCCGCGCAAGGCGATCAACGAAGTCGAGAGCTACCACTACGCGACGTCGCAGCTCGCGCAGACGACACTCAGAAGCGTCCTCGGCCAGGTTGAGCTCGACGATCTGTTGTCAGCGCGCGAGCAATTGAATCAGCGGCTTCAGCAGATTCTGGACCAGCACACGGAGCCGTGGGGCGTGAAGGTCGCGGCGGTGGAAGTGAAGCAGGTCGATCTGCCGCCCGACATGCAGCGCGCAATGGCGAGGCAGGCGGAAGCCGAACGCGAGAAGCGTGCTAAAATCGTACACGCGTCGGGTGAGCTCGAAGCGTCCAAGCAACTCGCCCAAGCGGCGACGGCGATGTCAGCCGAGCCGATGACGATTACGCTGCGCTACCTGCAGACGCTCACCGAGATCGCGTCGGAAAAGAACTCGACGATCATCTTTCCGCTGCCCATCGAATTGTTGAACCTGTTGAAACTATCGTCAAAGAGCTGATGGCCGAGACCGCTCACGATATCGCGTCTGCGACCGACGACGGCTTCCACGAGATCCAACTCAGTGGCAAGCAGCTCGTCTTCCTGTTCATGATCGCCGCGGTCGTCCTCGTGGCCACATTCCTCTGCGGCGTGCAGGTCGGGCGCGGTGTGAAGAGCGAACGGGTCGCCGATGCGACGACGGCGGATGCGGTTGTGACGACGACTTCGCCGCCCACCGCGTCGACCCCGTCGCAGCCTGCCGCCTCGAGCGGACCGCCCGCCGCGGAGCCGCCTGCGCCGGCGCAGGAGCCGGACGACGAGTTGAGCTACGCCAAGCGGCTGCAGGGAGACAGTGCGCCCGCCGAGAAGCTCAAATCTCCGTCGGTGTCTGCTCCGGCGTCTGCTGCGCCGGCTGCACAGGACAAGCCCGCGCACGTACCGGCGGCAAAGACGGTGGCTCCCGCGCCAAAGCCGGCGACTCCGGCGCCACAGTCGGCGACTCCGGCGGCACAGCCGGCAACTCCGGCGCCACAGCCGGCGGCTCCGGCGTCACAGCAGACCGCGGCGCCGGCGTCGACGGGACAAGCCGGTGCGTGGGTCGTGCAGCTCGTCGCGCTGAAGGACCGAAGCGAGGCGGCGGCAGTGGCCAAGCGTCTTGCGGGCAAAGGCTATCCCGCGTTTGTGCTCGATCCGGCCGGCGGCGCGCCCGTCATCTACCGCGTCCAGGTCGGCGGATATCCGGATCGCGATCACGCCGATCAGGCCGCGCGCCGGATTGCCAAGGAAGAGAACATGCAGGGGTACGTCCGCTCCCGTTAGCCGCCTTTTGGATTTCCTGCTCGCGCTCCTGTCCGGCGCGCTGCTCGCGCTGAGTTTTCCGAAGTTCGGCCATCCGGCGTTCGCGTGGATCTCGGTTGCGCCGCTGCTCGTCGCTGTCAGCCATCGCCGGCACACGCCTCGGCGCGCCTTCCTGCTCGGGCTCGTCACCGGGATTGTCTATTTTTCCGGCACGCTCTACTGGCTCGTCGAGACGATGACGACGTTCGGGGGGCTGTCGACGCCGCTCGCGACGTTCGCGGCGGCCATCCTCGTCCTGTACCTTTCGCTCTTTCCGGCCGTGTTCGCGGCGATCCAGGCCAGACTCGCCGCCGCGTTCGGTCCCATGGCTGTTCTGGCCGCACCGGCGACCTGGATCGCGAGTGAGATGGGGCGGACCTACGTCCTCGACGGGTTTCCGTGGGAGCTGCTCGGCTACAGCCAGGCGAGCGTGCTGCCGGTCGCGCAGCTTGCGAGCCTCGTTGGCGTGTACGGGGTGTCGGGGTTCATCGTCCTCGTGAGCGCGGCGTCCGCCTTGGCGGCGCTCGATCGCTCGCGGCGCCGCCTGCACGTTGGCGCAATCGTGGCAGCGCTCGTGATCGGCGTCGCGCTCTGGGGTGCGCTCAGGATCAGGAGCGGGGTGCTCACCTCGTCCGGCGTCGGCATTCGCGTCGCGGTTCTCCAGGGCAACATCCCCGTCGACGAGAAGTGGGATCCGAAACTGCGCGGGCCGATCATGGACCGCTACATCGGCATGACGCGCGAAGCGATCGGCCGCGGCGCGCAGTTCGTGCTGTGGCCTGAATCCGCGACCCCGCTGCCGTACGAGCAGGATCTCGCCGGCGGCGAAGCGATCCGTCGTCTCGCGCGACAGGCCCGCATCACGCTGCTCATCGGCAGCGATCAGGTCGAGCAGGTCCGTCCGCATCCTCCCTTTGACGTGGCTCAGTTCACACCGCACGACGCTCGCAGCTACAACGCCGCGTACCTGATTCGTCCTGACGGGGCGACAGCCGCAATCTACCGCAAGATTCATCTCGTCCCGTTTGGCGAGTACGTGCCGTTCGGCCGGATTCTGTCGTTCGTCGGTCCGATCATCTCGGCCGTCGGCGAGGTGAACCCGTTCTATCCAGGCACGGACGCTGTCGTCCTCCCGGTCGCGGGCCACTCGGCGAGCACGGCGATCTGCTACGAAGTGATCTACTCCAGCCTCATCCGCGACTTCGTGCTGCACGGCAGCGAGCTGCTCACGACGATTACCAACGACGCATGGTACGGGTGGTCGTCCGCCGCGTACCAGCATTGGCAGCAGGCGTCGATGCGGTCAATCGAGGAAGGACGATACCTTGCCCGCGCGGCGAACACCGGGATCAGCGGTTTCGTCGATCCCTACGGCCGCGTGCTGCAGCAGTCCGAGATGTTCCAGAGCGCGGTGCTCACGCAGGAAGTGCGGTTCCTGAAGGTTCGTACGGTCTACAGTCGCATCGGCGACCTCGTCGGCTGGTTGTCGGTGGCATTTGCCGCCGCGGCGCTGATGGCGACGTGGAAACTGCCGTGGAGATCCTAGAGGTCAGGTTCTTGTAATACACTAAATCCTCCATGGCGATTCTCCAGTTGGACGAACTGCTCCGCCGATATCAGGACCTGACGAAGCGCACGTCCGATCTGCGGAGCTACCTTTGACGCCGCGCGTCCCGCCGACGAACTCGCAAGAATAGAGCAGCAGACGTCCGCGCCTGATTTCTGGAAGGATCAGGCCGCTGCGCAGAAGATCCTCCAGCGCCGGAAGGCGCTCGAAAGCGACATCAATCTAAGCGCGTCGCTCAAGCGCCGCATCGACGATCTCGCCGTGCTCGTCGAGTGGGCGGAATCGGGCGAGGACGTCGTGGCCGACCTCACGAAGAGCCTCGACGAACTGTCGACGGAAGTCGATGCGGGCGAGACCAAGAAGATGCTCGGCGGGGAGCACGATCGCAAGAACGCAATCATCACGATCCATCCCGGCGCCGGCGGTACGGAATCGCAGGACTGGGCCGAGATGCTGCTGCGGATGTACGTGCGCTGGTCGGAGCGCGAGGGCTTCAAGCGCGAGGTCCTCGACATGCAGCCGGGCGACGAAGCTGGTATCAAGAGCGCGACACTCGCGATCTACGGCGACTACGCCTACGGAATGCTCCTCGCCGAAGCGGGCGTCCACCGGCTCGTCCGCATCTCGCCGTTCGATCAGGCTGCGCGGCGTCACACGTCGTTTGCCTCCCTCTACGTCTGGCCGGAGCTTCCCGATGACGTCGACATCGAGATCGACGAGAAGGACCTCCGCGTCGACACGTTCCGTTCGAGCGGCGCGGGCGGCCAGCACGTCAACGTCACCGACTCGGCGATCCGCATCACGCACATTCCCACGGGCATCGTGGTCTCCTGCCAGAACGAGCGGTCGCAGCACAAGAACCGCGCGCAGGCCATGAAGGTGCTCAAAGCGCGGCTGTTCGACATCAGGGTGAAAGAGCAGGAGGCGAGGCTCGCGCAGTTGGGCGGCGAAAAACGCGACATCGCGTTCGGCAGCCAGATTCGCAATTACGTCCTGCAGCCGTATCAGCTCGTGAAGGACCTGAGGACGAAAGAGCAGACCGGCGACGTGAACCGTGTCCTCGACGGCGACATCGACCAGTTCATCAAGGCCTATCTGATGAAGAAAGCCGCCGGCGCGCTGGTGACGCCGACCGCGGCCGACGACGAAGACTGAATGAGACGCGGCCATCGCGAGTTCAGAACGTCTTCACGACCTTCGTGACGAACGTCATCGCAGACCCGTTTGCGCGCGCCGTCACTTCCCAGCAGCTCGTCGGGAAGATCGGGTACGACGGCTGAACGCCCTGACCGACCACCGGCGAGAAGTCGGTGCGCAGCGGCGGTGCCTTGCCGTCGAGACGCCTGCGCGAGACCGTCAGCGGACCATCGACGGCGAGCAGCCATAGAAACTTCATCTGCAGCGAGCCGTCGCGATGTGTTCAGAATACAACTCTCAGCACTTGCGCGAGGACTGCTTGCGCCCCGACCACGATTGAGAAGTCCTGCGGGTTCGCCGAGAATCCGCGGTTTACAGCGGATCTACTCAAGTCTTCGTGGCCTTCTTACTTCTTCGTCTTCTCGGTTTCGACTCGGACTGGGCTGTCATGTGGTCGGCGAGCAAGCGGTAGACATCGTCCAAGTGGTCGCGAACGCGGTCGACGCGGGGACAAGGTCAGGTAGAGGCGGCCCGCGCCGTGAGTGCAACGACCGGATCCGCGAGCCCGAACAAAAGTTGGTCCGGACGCAGATTTGTTGCGCGGTGCGTTCAAAACCCGCCTGATTCTCCGCATCAGACCTGGCACGCTATCCGCAACCTGACGGCGGCTCCGGAGGATTGTGCATGCGTTGCATTCGCGGTATCGCGTTGGCCGGTATCGTCGTGCTTGGCGTGGCCGCTCCGCCTTCGGCACGGGCGAGCGAGCTGTCCTTCCCGGCGCTCACAGATCCGGGCTCGGTGACGATCACCGGGACTTTCGTACAGGACAACGACCTGGCGGACCTCTTCTTCGTGCTGACGGGAGACGCCACCTTCTACGCGGCGACGTCCGACGGGCCCGCCGGGCTCGACCCGCTCCTGACGCTCCTCAGCCTCGATGCCAGTAACCGACGGACGTGGATCACGGACAACGATGACACAGCTCCAGGCATCAACGTCGAGTCGACATTGTTCGATCCGCTCACCGGCAATCCGGGTGTGTTCCTCACGGCCGGCAGTTACGAACTCGTGCTCTCCCAGACGTTCAACTACTTCAATCCCGAAACCGGCGGTTTCTCGTTCGACGATTCGCCGCGTTATACGTGCGACCTCACCGGGAGCGACGACCCGTCGTGCCCGGGGTTCCAGCTGTCCGGCGGACCGAGCTTCAGCGTGACATTTGGCACCACGCCGCCGACACCGGTCCCTGAACCGGCCACGCTGACGCTCCTCGCCACGGGGCTGGTGGGAATGATCGCTCGCTCACGGCGCCGTTGAGAGTGTGAACAAAGACTTGCGTTACCGCGGCGATCTTCAGGAATAATGCGCGCCTCATAACAGATTCGTTCCTCCGTGGTTGGAGCCCTGAATGGACGTTTCGGAGCTGTCAGGTCCTGCCCGTCGGCTGCGCGTTTTCACGGCGATCGCGCTCGCGGTGGCATCCGCTCTTGCTCTCGGCGCCGGCGTTGGCGCGCAGCAGCAGGTGGTGGGCGGCACGAACGTCAACATGGTCTCAGGGACGTCCTTTCCTGACGGCGATCCATTTCTCCAGCGCCAGAACGAGCCGTCGAGCGCCGCCTCGACGCGCAATCCGATGCACCTGCTCGCCGGCGCCAACGACTACCGGACCGTCGACCTGCCCGGCACGCTCGATCCGCTGAAGGGATTCGAGGCGAACGCCGATGCGTGGGCCGGCCTGTTCAAGTCGTTCGACGGCGGCCAGACGTGGCGCAGCACCCTGCTTCCCGGCTACCCGCAGGACACGTCGGCCTCCGGCCTCGCGTCGCCGATCAAGGGCCGCCAGGCCGCGACCGACCCGGTCGTCCGCGCGGGCACGAACGGCCTCTTCTACTACGCAGGCATCGCCTTCAATCGCGGTGACAACCAGCCGACCACCGTGTTCGTTGCCCGCTTCATCGACTTGAACAACCTCGAGGCGGGCGATCCCATCGCCTACCTCGGCACGTCGATCGTCGCGGACAGCGCGTCGACGCCGCAATTCGACAAGACCGCGCTGGCAGTCGACATTCCGCGTTCGACGGCCACCTGCACGATACAGGCGCCGCAGAGCGACGGCACCGTCATCGCGCAGCAGGTGCCGGCGGGGACGGTCTACGTCGGATACTCCTCGTTCACCGGGAGCGGGGCCACCGCGGCGTCGCAAATCATGGTGTCGCGCTCGACCAACTGCGGGCAGACGTGGAGCGCGCCGATTTCGGTGTCCCTCGGGACGAAGCTCAATCAGAACCCGCAGATCGCCATCGACCCTGCCAGCGGCGCCGTGTACGTCTCGTGGCGCGTCTTCAAGTCAGGAACGCAGGGCGACGGCGTCTTCATCGCCAAGTCCACTAACGGCGGCGTCTCGTTTGCCAAGGCGGTGCGCGTGGCGCCGGTCTTTCCGTTTGACGAGCCCACCACTGCGACCGTGTTCCGTACCAACGCGTTCCAGACTATGGCCATCGACGCCAGCGGGCGCGTTTACGTGGCCTGGACCGAGCGCGGGTACGCGACGCAGCGCCCCGACGCTACCACCGGCGACGCCAGGATCGTCGTCTCGACCTCCGCGAACGGCACGACCTGGACGACGCCGCAGCCGATTCGGACCGCCGGCCTCGGACACCAGTTGATGCCAGCGCTCTCGTTCCACGCGGGCCGCCTCAGGCTCGTCTACTACGACCTCCGCGACGACGTGTCCCAGGTCTTCGCGCAGTACATCGATGAAGCGCAGATCACGAATTTTCGGCACACGCTCGACGTCTATGTCGCGCAGGCGGCGCCGGCCGCGGTGCCGGTGTTCACGTCGGTCAGGCTGTCGGACTATGCCGCTGGTTATCTGCCCGATTCCCCGAACCTCCAGCAGCTGCAGTTCAACCCGCCGAACCTGCCACTGTTCCGGCAGGGAACCGTGCCGTTCATGGGCGACTACCTCGATCTCGCGCCGGCGCCGGCCATGGTGCAGGGCGCGAACGGCCAGTGGACGTTCAACACGCAGGCCAGCGAGAGCAGCGTCGCGCACGCGTTCTGGACCGACAACCGCGACGTACGGCCGCCGCCCGACGGTAACTGGACCAACT
>Ga0070713_100002693_pt1 | contig 11591 bp, 9 predicted proteins | sample LARL82metaG_FD_65465 | JGI IMG/M metagenome (GOLD analysis project Ga0070713, IMG submission 65465) | Corn, switchgrass and miscanthus rhizosphere microbial communities from Kellogg Biological Station, Michigan, USA - LAR L8-2 metaG | ecosystem: Host-associated > Plants > Roots > Rhizosphere ... | reverse complement strand
GCGCTGCTCGCGCTCGTGGTCGACGTCACCTTGGCCGGCGTGGAACATTTCGTTCATCCCGGTCGTTAACTGATGTTCCGCGCTTCGCGTGGGGAAACGCTCTGCCGCGCGCGCGCGAGTTTTGCCGGAGATGGGTCCATGACCACCATTCTTACGCCCTTGGCGGGCGTCGCGCGACCTCGCCTGTCTCGGGCGCAGATCGCGCAGCTGCTCGAGGAAGCACGTGCTCGCACGTTGCAGCTCATCGCGACCGTCAGTGAAGCCGACCTGCGTGCGCAGCACGATCCACTGATGGGCCCCATCCTTTGGGATCTCGGGCACATCGGCCATTTTGAGGAGCTGTGGCTCGACCGGAACCTCGACGGAAAGGTGGAATTCGTCGAGATGCCCGGGATGTACAATCCGTTCGAGTATCCACGACGTGTGCGAGGGGAGCTTCCCCTTCCGACGCTGGCGGCAACGCTCGAATCGATGGCGGCAATTCGCGAGCGCTCCCTCGAACGTCTGGAGCACGTCGATCTCGATTCGGGCGATCCGCTCCTCGAGGATGGCTACGTCTACCAGATGGTACTGCAGCACGAGTATCAGCATAACGAGACGATGCTCCAGACGCTGCAGCTGAAGACTGGCACGCCATATTCGCCGGGGACGCGTCGGGAGTTGTCGAGCGTGCCGTCGCCTAACGTGGATCGTCCGCGCATGGTACGCATCGAAGTGAGCGGCGCGACGCTGGGCACGAACGATCGCCGGCGCGCGTACGACAACGAGCGGCCCAAGCACTCGGCCGACATGGCGCCGTACTGGATCGACCGCACGCCGGTGACCAACGCCGAATATCTCGAGTTCATGCGTGACGGCGGATACACGCGGCTGGGGTTATGGAGTGATGCTGGCCGCCAGTGGCTGGCCGACTCCAAGGCCACGGCGCCGAAATACTGGTGGCAGGCAGACGGAAAGTGGTTGCGGCGGAGCATGGATCGCGTTGCACCACCCGAGCCGTTTGCGCCGGTGATTCACGTTTGCTATCACGAAGCGGAGGCATTCGCGCGCTGGACGGGGAAGCGCCTCCCGACCGAGGCGGAATGGGAGATTGCTGCATCGTGGAATCCCGTTCAGGGCGAGGCGCTCGAGTTCCCATGGGGGAGCCGCGAGCCGACGGTGAGCGATGCCAATGTCGACCAGCTGGGCTTCGATGTGGCGCGCGTGGACAGCTACGAGAACAACGTCTCGCCGTTAGGCTGTTCCGGCATGATCGGCGACGTGTGGGAATGGACGAGCACCGATTTCACTGGATACCCTGGCTTCGTTGCCTTTCCGTATCCCGAGTACTCCGAGCTCTTCTTCGGCACGGAATACAAGGTCCTGCGTGGCGGGTCGTGGGCAACGCGGCCGGGCGCCATTCGCAACACGTTCCGGAACTGGGACTATCCGATCCGGCGTCAAATCTTCAGTGGCTTCCGCTGTGCGCGTAATGACTAGAGCATCGGCAAATACGGCAGCGCTTCCAATCGAGCGTGAGGTTGGCATCATCGTCGCCGACGAGCGAGCGACGACGATGGCGCGGGAAGTGTGCGAGGGGCTGGCTCGGCGTCAGAAGGAATTGCCGCCGAAGTATTTCTACGACGAGCGCGGGTCCGAGCTCTTCGAACGGATCACCCGGTTGCCCGAGTATTATCTCACCCGTGCCGAGCGTGCTTTGCTCGAGAGCCATGCGCGGGAGCTCGTGAGCGCGCTCCGTCCGCGTACGCTCGTGGAGCTGGGCGCAGGTAGCGCCGCGAAAACGCGCATTCTGCTCGACGCGATGCGTACGGCGGGCTCGCTCGAGGCCTACGTGCCGGTGGACGTGAGCCATGACTTCCTGCTCGAAACGGCGCGACGGCTTCGCGCCGAGTACCCGGGCCTGCGTGTCACGCCGGCGATCGCCGATATCAGCATGTCGTTAGGCATCCCGGCGCAGCTGCCGCGACCAGTGCTGTTCGCCTTTCTCGGCAGCACCATCGGGAACTTCGACGCCCCATCGGCGCGGGCGCTGTTGGCGCGCGTGCGGCAGGTCATGCGGCCATTCGACCGTCTCCTGCTCGGCACCGACCTTCGAAAAGCGCGACGTGTCGTCGAGGCGGCGTACAACGACTCCCGCGGTGTGACGGCAGCGTTCAATCGCAACATGCTGCGTGTCGTGAATCGGGAGCTCGGCGCCGACTTCGACGTCATGAGCTTCTCGCATCGAGCGTACTACTCGCGCGAGCGGCATCGGATTGAGATGCACCTCGTCTCGAGGCGCGAGCAAATGGTGCATATTCCGAGTGTCGGCGAGGTGCACCTGCGGAAGGGTGAGAGCATCCGTACGGAGATCAGCTGCAAGTACGATCGGCCAAGCGTTCGGCGACTGCTCCGCGCGGCGAGCCTGCGGCTGGAGCAATGGATCGCCGAGGACGGACGCTTCGCCCTGAGCCTCGCGGCGCCTCGGCTATGACCGCTGCCGCCGTGTTCGATCGTTTCGCCTGCTGGGTGCGCGAGGGCCTGTTCGCGCCGCAGGTGGATGATCGGCGCCGCATTGGCATGGAGATCGAGATGTTGCCGATGCTTGCCGAGTCGGCGCTCCCGTGTCCCCTCCAGGGTGTCGAGCATCCAATCTCGACGTTGGGTTTTCTGCGGCCTTACGGCGCTGCCGGGGAGTGGCGCGAGCAGCGGTCGGCGAAGGGAGCTCCGTACTTCACCTTGCCGAACGGATGGCTGGTGACTTTCGAGCCCGGCGGTCAACTCGAGCTCTGCACATCGCCAGGCGAATCCGTAACTGAATTGGCGTCCGAGATGACGTCCATCCTCGAGCCGTTGCGCCGCGCGGCGCGCGATGCGGGGATCGAATTGCTCAGCCTCGGGATCGATCCCGTGAACGACATCAGCCGCGTGCCGTTGCAGCTGAAGAGCGAGCGGTACGTCGCGATGACGCGCTACTTCGACAGCATCGGCCCCAGTGGCGTGCGGATGATGCGCCAGACCGCCGCGACTCAGGTGAGCGTGGACGCGGGCGGCGCGCCAGAGGTGAGGTGGCGGCTTCTGAGCGATTTGACGCCGTACCTGACGGCGATCTTCGCGAACTCCTCTCGCTACGCGGGTGAGGACAGCGGATATCGGAGCTTTCGCGCGCAATGTTGGCGGTCGCTCGACCCATCTCGGACAGGCGTTCCACACCCGGAACTGCCAGCCTGCGAGGCGTACACTCGCTTCGCGCTCGATGCGTTCGACATGACGCGCACGGACGAAGAAGGGTCGTATCGCGCCTTTGGCGACTGGGCGTGCAGGGGAGAGGGTACGACAGCCCAGTGGACGAATCACCTCACGACGCTCTTTCCCGAAGTGCGGCCGCGCGGACACCTCGAGGTCCGTTCGATCGATGCGCTGCCGCCCGAAGAGCTCGTCGCGCCCCTCGCATTGCTTGCGGGGCTCACGTATGACGCCCAGGCTGCCGTCGAGGCCCGTACTCTCGTACCAGGCGCCGATGAGGATCTGCTCAACAGAGCAGCGCGCTGTGGCTTGTACGACAGCGACATTGCTTCGATTGCGACGGATCTCGTACAGATCGGGCTGCGCGGCGCCGCGAGACTGGGCGAGCGGGTCATTGTCGCCGCTGACGTCGAGCGCGCTGCTGACGTGACCTCGGATCGTATGCGGAGGCCGAGCACCGCCGGGTCCTCTGGATAAGCTCCGTGCCTTCAACGAGGGTGCTGCGTAGAACGAATGCGGACCGTGCGTTCGAGCTCGTCGCGCGTCTGCAGAACTTTCTGGCGGAGATCGGTGGGCAGCTTCGGATGATCAGCGAGATAGTCGTCGATCACCCGTAAGGCAGCGGCATCTCGCTGGCCGCCTATGAAGGCCCCGAGCCATGATCCCAGGAAAAAGATCCGACGGTTGTGCTGGATCCACGGAAGTGTGTCGAGCGCTGGCCGGAGGTAGCTCAGGGTGAGCGCCCTCTGATCAGGATCGTTGAAGGCGCGCAGGCTCGCCGTCACCCATTCCTCGTTGAGCGTGGAGTCGCCGAGGTAGCGGGCGAAATAAGCGCTCTTGGCGGCGGAGTCCGGGCGAGCGGCGCCGGCGACGAAGGCGCGGCGCTTGCCGCCGGCCGTCGTGTCGCGCTGTACCTCTTCGCCCAGCCGGCGATTCGCCGTGGGCGAGCCGACGGCGACCAGCTGCGTGATGATCGACCAGCGGCTTGGCTCACGAAGTGGAAGGCCAGCGGCGCTGGCGCTGTCGAGCCAGGCGTCGAGGCGCCCGGCGTCACTGGCTGTCGCCGCCAGATCGATGTAGGCGTCGAGAGCGCTCTTGCGGATTCCGTACGGACGCTGGGCGTCGCGAGCACACTCGAGAAGCAAGACCTCGGCGGCGGGGAGAATGGAGTCGCGGGTGGCTGTCGATACGTAGGCTTCGATGCCGCGACGCAGACGGCCGATGATGCCGGCCACGATCTGCTCATCGTGCTCGCGGGGTAGCTCGCGCATCGCGGAGGAGATGAACCGTGATGGTGGCAGGCGACTCTCGCGGACGAGATCCCACAGCGCTCCCCAGAGCATGGCGCGGAGGAAGGTGTCATCTACGGAGCCAATGTTGGCCTCGAACCAGGCGGTGCTCATGCTATCCGGAAGCACGAGGGCGTAGGCAAAGTCGTTCGCGTTGGCGAAGACGAAGTCGGGCGCGGGCTGGCCGACGACCTCGCGAATGTCGGTGGTGTCTCCGCGGAGCGTGACCGGCACAAGCGTCCGCGGCACGCCGTGCCTAACGATGACCACCTCCGTGCGGATCGGCCACGGCCCGGCGCCGGATACCAATGGCTGAGCGGGCCGCTGAACGAGTGCGAGCCGTCGAATGCGACCGCCGCTCACGTCGAGACGTTGCTCGATGATCGGCATGCCCGGGCGAAGGATGTATTGCTTGCCCCACTCGGCGAGCGATTGATGGGCCGAGTGGCCGATGTCGTCGAGGAGGTCGCGCCAGGTCGCGTTACCATAGGGATGCGCCGTGAGGAAGGCGTGCACACCAGATCGAAACGCCGAATCGCCGACGAGGTAGTTGAGCTGTTTCAGAACGCCAGGCGCCTTGTTGTAAACGATCGCACCGTAGTTGCTCTTGGCTTGATCGAGATTCGCGAGCTGCTGCCAGATGGGCGTCGTCCCCGCGGTGACGTCGACATCGTAGGCGGCGGGCTTGTTGCGCAGGTAGAACGACATCCATGGATTCGGGAGGCCCTCGATGTCCTGCATCTTCGCGGCCATGTAGGTGGCAAAGCCTTCCTTGAGCCAGAGGTCGTCGAACCAGCGCATCGTGACGAAATCACCGAACCACTGATGCGCGACCTCGTGATAGATCGTCGCGCGCCGTCCGAGGCGCTGGTTGAGCGTGGGTGGCTCGCGATAGATGAACGACTCCTCATTGAACATCGTGACGCCGGGGTGCTCCATTCCACCGAATGGAAACGCCGGCGACAGCATGTACTGAAACTGCTGAAACGGATATGGGATGCCGAAGTACCGCTCCAGCGAGCCTAACGCGGAGCCGACCTCGTGCTGGAGGGAATCCACCTCGACTTCGCGGGCACGGGAAGCGCGCACGAGCAGGGGTGTGGACCGCGGGCCGCCGACGAATCGTGAGTAGGCGCCCGCGGCGAACGCAAAGAGATATGTCGGCAGCGGATCACTTTCAGTGAATCGAAAATTCGTGGACGACGCAGTCTTCCTCTCCGCCGCGAGCTTGCCGTTACCGATCGCCAACCATCCCGCGGGAGTGGTGAGCTGCAGCGTCAGGCGCGCTTTGAGATCGGGTTGGTCGAAGCAGGGAAAGAGTGCATTGGCATCGGACGGCACGAGCAGCGTGTAGAGATACTCGTGGCCGTCCGTCTCGTCGTGGAAGCGGATGATCGGCGAGCCCGCGGGCGCGATGAGCGTCCTGAATTGCGCTTCGACAGTATTGGCGCCGGCCCTGACGAGACGCCCGGGGATCCGAAGATGCGCGCCATTCCAGTCGATGTCTCGCCAGGCGGCGGCGTTGACCCGAATGTCCGTCAGCGTTGGCCCGCGGAAATCGACAATGACATCGCCTGGCTTGGAAAGGAGGAAGGTGATGCGAACCGTCCCGCGCGCGGTGTCGAGCCGGGTGAGGTCGAGATCGAGCGCGTACCGCACGTCGCGAATCTGTGCGGCCCGATGCACGGCAAGGCCGCGAGAAATGCCCAGCGCCATCGGGCCTGCCGTGTCGGCGCCTGTCTGGTGGAGAAGGGCAGCGGCGAGCTGGAAAACGAAGGCCAGAGAAGGGGTCATGGTGAGCGTGACGGTACCGAGCCGTCGGCAGCGGGGCAAGCCAAGAACGGTGAACGGTGAACGGTGGACGCAGGTTCGGGAGTGCTCTATCGTTCGCGCTTCTCCAACGAAGAGCTCATGGCTGCCGAATACGCCCTGACCGAGGCACGGAGCGTCCCCGGAATAGACGAAACGAACTCGCGTCCCGCGATCGTCATCGAATTGCTGCACGCGGACGCCGAGCCGCCGCGGCGCGCTACCCAGGGATCAGCGGGCTACGATCTCTGCGCCTACCTCGCTGGCCGAAGCGTCGATTGCTCCGACGGGCAGAATCGGTGGACCGAGGTTGCGCTTACGGTCGACGACGCTCCCGCACGGATGCTGCTTCCGGCGCACGCCATGGCGCTCATTCCTCTTGGTTTCAAGGCGCGACTGCCTAACGGTTACGAGGCACAGATTCGACCCCGCAGCGGCGCGGTCTTCAAGAGGGGACTCGGGATCCCGAATGCGCCGGGGACCGTCGACTCGGACTTCCCGGACGAATGGCGCGTGATCGTGCGCAACATGACCGATGCGCCGATCGAGATCGTGCACGGCGAGCGCATCGCGCAGATGGTACTGCAGCGATATGAAGTCCTCCCGTTCGTGGGAGGAATGGTAGGCGTCACGACGGAGCGCGTTGGCGGCTTCGGGAGCACGGGCTGAGCCGGCGTCGTGGCCCAAGTACCACAAATGAAAAAGGCCGGCAGTCCGAATCTGCCAGCCCTTTCATAATCGCAGCGAGGCATGTCGCCATGCGCTCCCGCGATACCGGTTCCGCTTGGGTCAGGGACCGGTAATGATGTCGTTCCTTACGCGTTCACGTGACCCAAGCTAGAAGCCGAATATTTAGACAATGGATCACCTCCTCGCTTTAGGGTTGAACATGTCGGATCCGAACAGCAATCCATAACGCACTTCCGTACCCTAGTCAGCGGTGCGACGTTCCGCAACGCCAGCCAGTTTCCTCCCGACATCCAGAACTTGCTGTGACCGCCGAACGTAGTAGGCGCTGATGCCAGCGCGCGCACTTTCATTCCTCAAGCGCGGCTCGTACTTCGACATGAGCCGCTCTCCCCGATACAGCGTGATGTTTGCGCTGCCCTTGTTGCTCGCCTACGAGGCACTCGCCGCGGCCCTTGCCGGTCCACACGGCGCCTCGCAGGTACGGAATGGCGCCGACGTCCTCCTCAAGGAGACGTTCATTGCCGTGGCGGGGCGGAATGGTCCACTGATCTTCATCGCCGCCGTCGTGGGCATCGGAATCTGGTTCATCGTGCGAGATATCAAGCGCAGTGGCCAGGGTATTCGCCCGCTGCTATTTGGCGGCATGCTCGCCGAGTCCATCGCGCTCGCTGCCGTGTTCGGTGTCGTGATCGGAACGATCACCATGAAGCTGCTCGGCTCGCTGCACGTCCTCGCAATTCCGATGCAGAGCACTCCGATCTCTCATTTGAGCTGGTCGACGCGACTCATGCTCTCCCTCGGTGCGGGGCTGTACGAAGAGCTGCTCTTCCGAGTGCTGCTCGTTTCCGCGCTGGCGGCTGGTGCCCGCGCCGCGTTCGGGTTTGGAACGAAGGGCGCCGGCGTTTTTGCTACGCTCGTCGGCGCCCTGATCTTCTCCGCGTTCCACTATATCGGGCCGTACGGCGATCCCTTCCGCCTAACGTCGTTCACCTTCCGCGCCATCAGTGGCGTCGCGTTCAGTGCGCTCTACCTCATCCGCGGCTTCGGCATCACGGCGTGGACGCACTCGCTGTACGATGCCTTCCTTCTGCTCGGCTGAACCTCAACGGCGTCGCAGGATCTCCTCGAACACGTCGATGGCGCGGGGGTCGCCGGACTGGCCGAGCCAGAAGAGTGCCTGGCCGCGAGCCGCGGGGTGCGAGGAGTGCCGGGCCAGCTCGATGAGCTGAGGAACGGCAACGTCTTTCGGCTGTTGAGAGAGTGCGAACACCGCGCTCGCGCGGACATCGTCATCGTCGTCGCCATGGTCCAGGACGCCGAGCTTGGCCGCGGCGCCGCGAGACAACCAGAAGTTGATGGTGCTGCGGGTGGCGCGCGACAGACGATCGTCGCGGGCGAAGCCAATCAGAGTCGGCCAGGGTGTGACGCTGTCGGCCAGAACGATGGGCAAAACCGCGTCACTGCTGGCACGCCCGTGCGACTGCTCCACGACGCGTGATAAGAATGAAACTGCTTCGTCGACGCCGACGGTGCCGACGTCGCGCCAGTCGGGCGCGCTCGGAGTGCGCTGCGGGCCGATATAGCTGCGCAGTCGAATGACCTCGCCGCCACTTATCTGGGCGAGCACGCGTAGAGGGCCCGCCACGCAGGGTGGCCAATCCCCGCCACGCGAGCGCCCCGAGAAATTGCCGCCCTCATAGATACGTGAATCGTCACCGAAGCCGTCGCGGATGTAGGTGGCACCGTCGCCGCAGACTCCGGGTCGCGAGGCGAACGTGAATTGGACTGTGCCGTCGCGCATCTCGCCGACGCGTCGGCTGAGCGATTGGCCGGTCGCCGTGTGGGCGTACGTCAGCGCGACCGCGATCGCGCCGAGCGAGGAATGGACGCGCATCATCGAGTCACCAGATCGCGGATGAACGCCAGAGCGCGCCGATCCTTGCTCTGGCCGAGCCAGAAGAGCGCTTGATGACGAACCGACTTCTCGGGATCGTGCTGGGCGACGTCGATCAGCTTGTCGAGGGCCGGCGAGTCACGACGCTGCGAGAGCACGAAGGTGTAGTGGCTGCGCAGGGCGGGCTCGGACAGGCGATCGTAGAGCCTAACGAGGACATCCGTCGGCGCGCGGCCCTGGCCGAGCCAGAACATCGCCTGCTCGCGGGTGTGCTCGCTCTCATTGGCGTCACCGACGACGCCGGCGAGCCAGCCGGAGGCGCGTGGGCTATCGGAACGGGAGACAGCGAGAAAGGCATTGTCGCGCAGCTTCTCAGAAAGCCTCGGATAGAGCTGCCGGAGCCACGTGACGTCGTCGTCCGACATGCTGTCCCTGCCCAAGGCGATGATTGCGGCGCCGCGAATTTCCTCCTCGAGACCGTCCTCGCTCGCCAGGCTCCGAAGCGTTTGGGTCGCGCTGGGATCATCGTACGTTCCGATCCAGAAGACGGCGCGTTGGCGCAGCTCACGGCGGGCATCGCCGGAACGGGCGATCCGCGCGAGATCGGGAGTGAGATCGATGCTGTCGGCGAAGACGGCGGCTGCCAGGGCGTAGACAGAATTGTTGCCGCTCGAGCGCACAGCTTCATCCAACAGGAATCGCGCCGCCTCGGGAGCGGGAACGACGCCGAGATCCGTAGCGTCGTCAGCCGCGCTCCAGCGGCCCCCGACGTGAACGCGGTAACTCACCGTCTCACCATTCGAGCGGCCGATTGCCACGCGTACCGGGCCGGTGAAGCACACATCGATGTCGCTGTGACCGTAGCTGACGATCGATGGCAGAACGACCATCACCGGCCCCGTACGGATCGCGTCCCGGCCGTCACCACAGAGGCCGGATCGCGCGGCGTACGTGAAGCGCACGGTACCGTCGCGGACGGACTGCACCTGCCTACTCAGCGACTGACCGAGCAACGTGCCTGGCAGCGCGAGAAGCAATGGCAGGAATCGAGTGACGCGCATCGTCGTCACCGGTTGATGAGATCGAGCAGGAATTTCTGCACGCGCGGATCGTGACTCTGTCCGAGCCAGAAGATCGCCTGCTTGCGAAGATCGCGATCGGGATCATTGGTGGCGATATCCATCAGCTTTTCGATCGCCTGGCCATCACGCCGCTGAGAGAAGACGAAGATGAGTTGATTCTGAATCTCGGTCTGTCCCTTCATCTCGTCGTAGAGACTCACGAGCTGGCGCAGATCGGCGCCGTTCTGTCCCGCCCAGAAGAGGGCGTTCTTGCGCGCGTCGATCGAGAGCGACTTGTCGCGTGCGAGATCGATGAGCCAGCGCATCGATTCCGATGTGTGCGCTTGCGCCATCGCCTGGATGATGCTGCCCTGAATCTCCTCATCGTGCGCCCGACTGAACAGCTCGCGCAGGAAGCGCATGTCGTCCGCGTCTCGATGCGTCTGACCGAACCAGAAGATCGCCTGCGTGCGAGCGTGTGCGGACTTGCGATCATCCGCGGCGATGCGTCGCAGCGCGGCATCGGAGCGCTCGTCACGCGTCTGCGACAGGCCGAAGATCGCCTTCTCGAGAATGGCATCGTCGGTCGCCGATGATGCAATCGAGTCCAGAGCCGCGATGGCGCGAGGGGAGCGCGTTTGACCGAGCCACTGAATCGCCTCGGCGCGCACTTCTTCGCTCGGATCCGATCGCGCAACCTCGAGTAGCAGCGTTGTCGCCTCGTCTGATCGCTTCTGAGAGACGATGAACACCGCGTGCTTGCGGAGGCTGACGGTGCATTCGCCGCGCTTCGCCATCACTTGCCGCAGGATCGGCAGCGCGGACTCGGCATCCATCTGCATCAGCGCCTGCAGCGCGACGATGCGCTCGTCGTCATCGTCGTTAGGGCAGCCGCGCTGGCCACCCAGCTGGTTGGCCTTTTCAGTTACACGCCTCGCGGCATCGGCATTGCCGCGGCGCGCCTGCATACTCTCGATACGGGTGCGGAGGCTCTTGGCATCGTCGCGCGTCGAGGCATCCGAGTAGTCACTTGCCTGCCGCTCGATGGCGTCGATGGCGTCGTGCAGATCGCGCTCCGTGCCGAGTTGATAGAGTGAGTATGCGCGATAGTAGAGAGCGTCGCCGGCGTAGTCGGAGTCCGGGTAGCGATCGACCAGCTGCCCGAACAGCTGCGCCGCGCGGCGGTAGTTCTCGTCGGCCATGGCGCGCCTGCCGAGTCGGTAGAGCGAATCGGCGGGGTCCTGCGCATTCCATGGTGCCCGCGGGATGACGCGCTCCGCACGGGAGATACCGCCGTCGAAACGGAGGGAATGCAGCTCCCGACTGGCGCTCTCGAGTGCCGCGCCGACCGCGGCGAGATTCACGCCGGTGCTGTGCACCGATTCCTGAGCCGTTGCCTGCGCCGCGGGCATCAGCGCGAGCGCGAGCACGATGGTTGAAAACTTTCTCACAGTGGGTGTCCTCATGTGCCGGCGGGACCGAGCCGCGCCGGAATGGTGGTGTGCAGCTTTCCGATCACACCACGGCGTTCAATGGAATGCTCGATCAACTCGAGCTCCTCGGCTCGATGCGGACCGGCGCTGGTGTATTGCGCGATCTGCACGAGCACGAGCTCGAGGTCAT
>Ga0070713_100002692_pt1 | contig 11593 bp, 13 predicted proteins | sample LARL82metaG_FD_65465 | JGI IMG/M metagenome (GOLD analysis project Ga0070713, IMG submission 65465) | Corn, switchgrass and miscanthus rhizosphere microbial communities from Kellogg Biological Station, Michigan, USA - LAR L8-2 metaG | ecosystem: Host-associated > Plants > Roots > Rhizosphere ... | reverse complement strand
TGCGGATCTCGTACGCGGTGTCGGACCGGCCGTCGCCGCTCTACCGGAACGCGGTCGGGGACGAGTGCGTTTACGTCGAGTCCGGCAGCGCGACGGTCGAGACGGTGTTCGGCGCGCTGACCGCCCGGCCGGGTGACTACGTGCTGCTGCCGACATCGACGACGCACCGTTGGGTGCCCACCGGCGAGGGTCCACTGAGGACACTCGTGGTGCAGGCGGGCGGGCACATCGGGGCGCCGCGGCGGTACCTGTCGCCGCGCGGGCAGTTCCTGGAGTCCGCGCCGTACTGCGAGCGCGACCTGCACGGGCCGGGCGAGCCGCTGCTGGCGTCGGGCTCCGACGTCGAGGTGCTGGTTCGGCACCGGGCCGGGACGTCGGTGCTGACGTACGCGGACCATCCCTTCGACGTGGTCGGCTGGGACGGCTGCCTCTACCCGTACACGTTCAACGTTGCGGACTTCGAGCCGATCACCGGGCGGGTGCACCAGCCGCCGCCGGTGCACCAGACGTTCGAGGGGCCGCGGTTCGTGATCTGCTCGTTCGTGCCGCGGAAGGTGGACTATCACCCGCTGGCGGTGCCGATCCCGTACAACCACGCGAACGTCGACTCGGACGAGGTGCTGTTCTACGCCGCCGGGGACTACGAGGCGCGCCGCGGGTCGGGGATCGAGCAGGGGTCGATCTCGCTGCACCCGAGCGGGTTCACGCACGGACCGCAGCCCGGGGCGGTCGAGCGAGCGCTCGGGGCCGAGCGGTTCGAGGAACTGGCGGTCATGGTCGACACGTTCCGCCCGCTCTCGCTGGCGCCGGCCGGCCTGGCCTGTGAGGACCCCGGCTACGCCTGGACCTGGTCCGGCCGCCACGGCTGAGCCGGCGTCCTCGCTAGAGTCGGCGCATGGTCACGCTGGACCCGACCGTCGCCGGCGCCGCCCACGCCGAGGAGCGGCTGCGCGGCGAGGAGATGATCTGGATCACGACCGTGCGCGGGGACGGCCAGCCGCAGACGTCGGCGGTGTGGTTCCACTGGGACGGCACCGACTTCCTGCTGTTCTCCCAACCGAGCGCAGTGAAGCTGCGCAACCTCGCGGTCGACCCGCGGGTGTCGCTCAACCTCAACGGCACCGGTTACGGAGCCGACCTCGTGATCGTCGAGGGAACGGCCGAGGTTCTTCCCGACTACGGGTCGGGACCATGGCCGGAGGCCGCCCGGGTGGAGGCCTACTACGCCAAGTACGAGACCTCGCTGCGGGAGACGCTGGGGTCGTCGGCGGACGAGATGGCCGGCGCGTTCAGCACCGCCCTCCGGATCACCCCGACCCGCTGGCGGGTGACCCCGTGAGGTGGTCCGCACGCTCCCATCGCCCAGGCAACCGCGTCAGAGACCCACAGCAGCGGTTCCTCGTATGGGACATCGTGGTGCATCGGTAGCATCGACGGGTGACTGCGGGACGGACGAAAGGGGTGGCGCGGCCCATCCGGGTGTTCGGCGATCCGGTGCTGCGTACCCCGACCGACGAGGTCGTCGACTTCGACGACTCGCTGGACCAGTTGGTCGACGACATGTTCGCGTCGATGTACGCGGCCGAGGGCGTCGGCCTGGCCGCCAACCAGATCGGCGTCGGGCTGTCGGTGTTCGTCTTCGACTGCCCGGACGCGTCCGGCCGGCACCAGGTCGGGCACGTGGTCAACCCGGTGCTCGTCGCCACCGGCGGCGACGTCGACGACGACTTCGAGGGCTGCCTGTCGGTCCCCGGCCTGCACTACGAGACCGAGCGCGGCTCGTACGCGGCGGTCGAGGGGAAGGACAAGACCGGCGCGCCGGTGAGGTACGTCGGCGACGGCCAGTTCGCCCGCTGCCTGCAGCACGAGACCGACCACCTGCACGGGCTGCTGTTCCTGGACCGGCTGCGCGGCCGGACCAAGCGCAAGGCGATGCGCGAGGTGCTCGGTACCGACTGGGCCAACCGCTAGTCGTCGTCCGGACCCGGGGAGGTCGACGCGGCCAGGTCCTGCTGCGCCGCCGCGGTCACCGCCGCCGCGACCGCCGTCGCCACCGTGGGGTCGAACACGCTCGGCACGATGTACGACGCGTTGAGCTGCTCGTCGGTGACCACCGCGGCCAGCGCGGCCGCCGCCGACAGCAGCATCGAGGTGGTGATGTTGCGGGCCCGCGCGTCCAGCAGCCCGCGGAACACACCCGGGAACGCGAGCACGTTGTTGATCTGGTTCGGGTAGTCGCTGCGCCCGGTGGCGACCACCGCGGCGACCTCGCGGGCCGCGTCGACGTTGACCTCGGGATCCGGGTTGGCGAGCGCGAAGACCACCGGCCGCGGCGCCATCAGTGACAGCCAGGCCGGGTCGATCACGTTCGCGGCGGACACCCCGATCACCACGTCAGCACCGCTCAGCGCTTCGGGCAGCCCGCCGGTGACCCCGGACGGGTTGGTCGCCTCGGCCAGCCGCAACTTGCTGCCCGTCAGCCGGCTGTCGCTCGGCGAGAGGATGCCCTCCTTGTCCCACAGCAGCATCCGCCGCACCCCGGCCGCGAGCAGCAGGTCGGCGACCGCGCTGCCGGCCGCGCCGGCCCCGCAGATGACGATCTTGACGTCCTCCATCGCCTTCCGGACGCACCGCAGCGCGTTGGTGAGCGCCGCCAGCACGACGATCGCGGTGCCGTGCTGGTCGTCGTGGAACACCGGGATGTCGAGCAGCGCCCGCAACCGGCGCTCGATCTCGAAGCACCGCGGCGCGCTGATGTCTTCGAGGTTGATCCCGCCGAAGCCGGGCGCGATCGCCTTCACCACGGTGACGATCTCGTCGACGTCGGTGGTGTCCAGGCAGATCGGCCAGGCGTCGATGTCGGCGAACCGCTTGAACAGCGCGGCCTTGCCCTCCATCACCGGCAGTGCCGCGCCGGGGCCGAGATCGCCCAGCCCGAGCACCGCGGTGCCGTCGGTGACCACGGCGACCGTGTTGCCCTTCACGGTCAGCCGGCGTACGTCGTCCGGGTTGCGCGCCAGGGCGAGACAGACCCGCGCGACGCCCGGCGTGTACGCCATCGACATGTCGTCGCGGGTCCGCAGCGGCACCTTGGAATGGGTCTCGATCTTGCCACCGAGGTGCAGCAGGAAGGTGCGGTCGCTGACCTTGTGCACGGCCACGCCGTTGACCGCGCCGAGGGCGGCGACGATCTCGTCCGCGTGCGCGCCGTTCACCGCGGAGCAGGTGACGTCGACGGTGATCCGGTCGTGCCGGGACTCGGCCACGTCGATCGCGGTGACGATCCCGCCCGCGTCCCCGATGGCGGTCGCGATCCGGCCCACTACGGCCGGGTCGGGATCAGCCTGCAACCGTACGGTGATCGAGTAGGACGCGCTCGTCGGGACAGGGCGCCTCGGCCGCTCCGACACCGCGCCGGTGCCGGACGGATCCACGCTGACCATGTGCTCAATCCTGCCACCGGCGGGGGCACGGCCGGCCGACAGGAGGTCAACACACGCAGTTGTCCGGCGCGTTACCCACCACGCGGGTGTGGTCGACGGTGAGCACGCTTCCGGTCAGGATGCCGCCGGCCGCACTCGCCGGTGTCGCGCCAACGGCGACCGCCGCCGTCGCGGTGCCGGCCACGAGCAGAACTCCGAGCGCCCGTCCCATCGCCGACTCCCCCGAGTGAGGACGTACGAACCCCCGGAATGTCCCACAGCGGTCTGGACCGGACAATGCCCCCTTCGGCCGATCATTCCAGGGCGTTCGCCACCACCGCCGCCTCCGCCCGGGCCCGCAGCGACCGCACGTACCAGGGACTGTGCAGGTACGCCCGGACGAACCAGAGGCCGCTGTAGGCGGCGAGGATCCAGACCTGCGCGAACACGCCGACGCTGAGCACGACCGTCGCCAGGCAGAGCCAGAGCACGAACATCACCCGCGGGCGTCGGTTGCGGCGGTCGAGCTCGTCCATCCGCAGCGCGGCCAGCTCGCGGGTGGCGGCCCGCAGCTCCGGTGGAGCTGCCGTGCCGGTCCGTATGGCCCGGTTGACCTTGGCCTCGAGGCGAGGGTCGGCGACCCCGAGCTCGATCCGCCGCCGGTACGCGACGAGCTCGGGGCTGTTGGCCGCCGCAGCGGCGAGGCGCTCGCGTGGGATCCCCCATCGCTCCGGCGGCGGATCCCGCCAGCGGCGGCCGACGGCGACCGAGGCCAGCGGCACCAGCACCAGGATCCCCGTCGCGACGGCGAGACCGGCAGGCAGGTTCACGGCTGTGTCTTTACCCAGATCGGGCGGACGTTGAGGCCACGCATACCTGGCCCGGCCTACGGTGTGATCGTGCGGTCCCGGCTGGCCCCCCTGTTCCGGCATGCGGACGTGGCCTGGGTGTACGCGGCGATCGTGCTCGTCATCGCGATCCTCGTCGAGTCGGCTCCCGGCGCCACGAAGGACGAGCTGGTGCTGGACAGCAGCACGAACCTCGAGAACCTCCGGGCGACCCCGCTGTTGGTGCTCGGCGCCAGCGCGTTCGTGGTCGCGCCGATGTCCGGGCTGTGGATCCTGGCACCGCTGGTTGTCACGTTCGCGGCCGCGCAGCGCTGGCTCGGTCGGGCGTCCACGGTCATCGTGGCCGCGCTCGGGCACGTCGGCGTGACCCTGTTCGTCGCCGTGCTGCTCACCGCCGGGATTCACGCCGGCCGCTTGAGCCCCGCCCTGGCCCAGGCCCAGGACGTCGGCGTGAGCTACGCGGTGGCGACCGTCGCCGGGCTGCTCGTCGCCCGGGTGCAGCTCCGGCTGCGGCCCTGGTACATCGCGGGTCTCCTGGCGCTCACGGTCGTCCCGCTGCTGTTCGACCCCAACTTCACCGCGGTCGGGCACCTCACCGCGGTGCTGCTCGGCTTCGCGCTGGCGGTGCTCGTCTCGAACGGAGCGGCCCGTCAGGCCTGACGAAGCGCGGCCAGCTCGGCCAGCTCGGCCTCGAGGTGCTCCGTGAGGCCGGGTCACCGCGTCGAGCACCCCGGACGCCGCGACCACGACCGGCCACAGGTCAGGCAGCGGCACCTGCCAGCGGGCCGCGTCGGCGAGCAGTTCCTCGACCATGGCCAGGTACGTCGGCCGCCAGCCGGCGCCGCCGGGCAGGCACGGGATCGCCGTGCTCAGCCCCGGTTGGTCATCGTGTAGCGGAGCCTGGCCATCCCGCTGGTCGCTGCCGGCTCCATGTCCGCCTCGGCGAACAGCACGCCGATCCGGTGTGCGATCTCGGCCGGCTCCCACCGACCGCCCTCGTTCTCCATCGCGGCGACCGACGTCCACGGCTGGTAGAGCTCCACCGCGTTGCCCTGCACGCCGAACACCTTGCCGCTGATGTGCCCGGCTGCGTCGCTGACCAAGAACGCGACCAGCGGGGCCACGTTGTCCGGGTGCCAGAAGTCGAAGTCGTCGTCCGAGCCGAAGATCTGGCCGTACGCCCCCTCGGTCATCCGCGTGCGGGCCGCCGGCGCGATCGCGTTGCAGGTGACGCCCATCCGCGCGGTCTCCTGCGCGACGATCTGGGCGAACGCGGCGATGCCGGCCTTGGCCGCGCCGTAGTTGGACTGGCCGAAGTTCCCGAGCAGGCCGGACGTGGACGCGGTACAGACGACGTGGCCGGGGCCGCCGTGCTCGCGCCAGTGGACGAGCGCGGCGTGGGTCGGCGCGTAGTGCCCGCGCAGGTGCACCCGGATGACCGCGTCCCACTCGTCCGGCGTCATCTTCGCCAGCGTCCGGTCCCGCAGCACGCCGGCGTTGTTGACCAGCCCGTCCAGCCGGCCGAACTCCCGGACCGCGGTCGCGATCAGCGAGTCCGCGACGGCCACGTCGGACACGTCGCCCTCGACGAGCACTGCCGAGCCGCCGAGCGCCTTGATCTCGTCGACGACGCCGGTCCCGACCGCCGGGTCGAACTCGTTGAGCACCACGGCAGCGCCCTGCCGCGCGCACTCCAGCGCCTCTCCGCGGCCGATGCCGCGCCCGGCGCCCGTCACCACGACCACCCTGTCGTCCAGCAGGCCCATGCCCGCCAACCTACCGGCTGAGGCAGAAGCGTCACCGACGAGGCGGCTGTGGTGAAGGCCACCCGGATCACCGCGGACGGTGGCCCGCTGGCGGCACGTGGATAGAGTGCCGGCGTGACGGGCTACGTCGACAGCGAGGTGGGCCGGCTCCGTACGGTCCTGCTGCACCGGCCGGGGGCCGAGCTGAAGCGGCTGACCCCGCGGAACAACGACCAGTTGCTCTTCGACGGGATCCCGTGGGTGGACCGGGCCCAGGAGGAGCACGACGGGTTCGCGCAGGCGCTGCGCGACCACGGCGTCGAGGTGCTCTACCTCGGGGAGCTGCTGGAGCAGGCGCTGGTCGACCTCGACGCGAGGGAGTCGACCGTCGCCGCCGTGCTGGACGACCCCCGGCTCGGCCCCACCTTGCGCGCGGTCGTCGGCCGGCACCTGCACGACCTGCACCCGGTCGACCTGGCCGGGGTGCTCACGGCCGGGCTCACCCAACAGGAGCTGAAGACCGGCCGCGGGCTGACGTACCGGCTGATGAGCGAGTACGACTTCGTCGTCGACCCGCTGCCCAACCTGCTGTTCACCCGCGACTCGTCGGTGTGGATCCGGGGCGAGGTCGCGGTGACCAGCCCGTCGATGATGGCGCGCCGGCGGGAGGCCACGCTGCTGAGGGGGATCTACGCGGCCCATCCCCGGTTCGCCGGCACCGCGACCGTGTACGAGCCGCAGTCGGAGTGGCTGGAGGGTGGCGACGTGCTGCTGCTCGGCCCGGGCGTGCTCGCCGTCGGCACCGGACAGCGGACAACGCCGGCCGGCGTGGAGCGGCTGGCCCGCCGGGTGTTCAGCGAGGGCCTGGCGCACACGGTGCTGGTGGTGCCGATCGCTCAGGAGCGGGCGACCATGCACCTCGACACGATCTGCACGATGGTCGACGTCGACGCGGTCACGCTCTACCCGCCGGTCGCCGACACCCTCTGCTACCCGGTAACTGTCGGTGACGACGGAGAGATGCTGGTGGGGACGACTGAGCCGTTCCTCGCCGCCGGGGCCCGGGCGCTCGGGCTGGACCGGATCAGGGTCATCGGAACCGGTCTCGATCCGGTGACGGCCGAGCGGGAGCAGTGGGATGACGGCAACAACACGCTGTGCGTCGCGCCGCGGCTGGCCATGGCGTACGAGCGCAACGCCGAGACCAACGCCCAGCTGGAGGCACACGGCATCGAGGTGATCCGGATCGCCGGCAGCGAGCTGGGCAGCGGGCGCGGCGGCCCGCGGTGCATGAGCTGCCCGGTCGTGCGCGACCCGCTGGAGCTCAGCGCAGGGTGAGCTGCCGGCCGCGCAGGCCGTCCCTGGCGCGCCGCTCGGCCGAGGTCAGCGGCCCCGTCGCCGTGAGCGCGTCGGCCAGCCGGCCGGCGAACTCGGCCGCCGGCTCCTCCCACCGATCGGCCGGCGCCTCGACCGGCAGGTCCCAGACCGGGACCAGCAGGCCGTGCGCCCGGAAGGACCCCGCGTACCGGGTGTCCTCGCCCAGGGCGAGCGTGCCGGCGGCGCCGAGCCGGGCCAGCGCGTCCAGCAGCGCGTCCTCCTCGTACGGGACGACCCAGCGCAGGTGGGCCTTGTCCCCGATGTGGCACCAGTACGCGGCGCCGACCCGGACCGGCAGCCGTACGGTCGGCACGACGGCGGCGTTGGCCCGCTCCATCGAGGCGCTCACCTCGGGGTCGTCGGACGTCGAGCCCTCCAGCCAGAAGCCGAAGTCCGGGTGCACGGTCGGTTCGACCGCGGAGTCGGTGTCGACCAGGTCCTGCAGCCGCGGTCCCGGCCCCGGCAACCCGGTGGTGGAGACCATCGTGCCCGGCTCGGCCTCGAGCGCCTGCTCCAGCACGTGCGCGAGGTCGCGGCTGACGTCCCCCGAGCGTGCGTGCACCTGCAGACCGAGCAGCACCCGGCCGTCGGCGCGGACGATCGCGGGCAGCGCCAGCGGCAGCAGGGTGGCCAGCGTGACCTCGCGGTCCGAGTCCTGGAGCGCGAGCGGCGCGGTCGCCGACGGCACCAGCTCCCGCATCGCCACCCAGTCGCACTCGCCGGGCAGGCCCTCGAACGGCCGGGCCACCGGGACGTCGCCGGCCCCGTGGCAGCTCTTGTACCGCCGGCCCGATCCGCACGGGCACGGCGCCTTCGGGTCGATGTCCCCGTCGGGTACGGACCTGGCGCGGCGGGCGGTGCGGCTGGACGTCCGGCGGCTCACGGGAACGACCCTATCGGGCAGCGGCGGCCCCATCGGGCGGCGGCGGGGGGCCCCGGCGGTTACGCGGTGGCCCCGGCCGGGAGCTCGACCCAGACGGTGCTCATCGGGCCGCTGCCGTTGTGGCCGAACTCGACGCCCCAGTTCCGGGCCAGCGCGGCGACGATCGCCAGCCCGCGGCCGCGCACGTCCTCGGGGCCGGCGTCGTGCCTGGCCGGCACGCTCGGACCTCCGCCGTCGGAGACCCGCAGGCGGATGCAGTCCGGGTCGACGGTCCAGCTGACCTGGAGCACGCCACCGGGCAGCGGTGTCGCGTACTGCACCGAGTTGCCGACCAGTTCGCTGACCACGAGGGTCGCGTCGCCGATCACCGCGGGAGACATTCCGGCATCCACGAGATCCGCTCCTAGCTGACGCCGGACTTCTCCGGCGCTCGCCGGGGCGTGGCGAACGGTCACCATGCGGAGCACTACACCTCTTCCCGCCACGTCTTGACGGTCAGTGGGACAGACCAGAGAGGTATCCCCCGACACTCGGCCTGAATAAACCCTCATACCCCACGCTAGTGGGGACGAAAACATCGGGCGACGAGCGTCGGCGGACACCGCGCTGCACGGACTAAGGATAGGCAACGTGCTGAGTGCACCTGTCGTAGTGGTCGGCGCCGGCGTCTCCGGGGTGGCCTGCGCGCGCGAGCTTGCCGCCGCCGGAATCCCCGTCGACCTGCGCGAACGCGGGCCCGTCACCGGTGGTCGGATGGCCAGCCGGACCCTCGCCGGACGCATCGTCGACCTCGGCGCGTCGTACCTGACCTGCCGTACGGCGGAGTTCGGCGCGGTGGTCCGGTCCTGGTCCGAACGCGGTCTGGTCCGGCCGTGGGCGGACCGGTTCGCGGTGCGTACGGCCGACGGCTGGAGGGAGAGCGACCCCGGCCCGGTCCGGTACGGCACGCCGCGCGGGCTGCGCTCGCTGGTCGAGGACCTGGCGACCGGGCTGGACGTGCGGCTCCGGTGCGCGGTGGCCGACGTCGGCCCAGGGCCGCGGGTGGACGGCGAGCCGGCCGCCGCGGTGGTGCTCGCGATGCCCGACCCGCAGGCGTACGAGCTGCTGGCCGACGAGCTGACCGACGAGCTGACCGCGGTCGACGGGCGGGCGTACGAGCCGGCGTTCGCGATCGCGGCCGGCTGGGCCGAGCGCTGCTGGCGGGACCTGGACGGCGCGTTCGTCGCCGACGACCCGGACCTGACCTGGGTCGCCGACGACGGCCGGCGCCGCCGCGACGGAGCGCCGGTGCTCGTCGCCCACACCACCGCCTCGTTCGCGCTGCCGCACCTGGACAAGCCGGCGGACGCGGCCGAGCCGGCGCTGGCCGCACTGCGCCGGGTGATGGAGATCGACCGGCCTCCCGACTGGACCTACCTGCAGCCCTGGTCGCTGGCCAGCCCGGCCGAGCCGCACGACGCCCCGTACCACCTCGGCGGGTCGATGGTCGGCCTGTGCAGCGACGCCTGGGGATCGCCGCGGATCGAGACCGCCTGGACCTCCGGCCACCTGCTCGGCCGCGCGCTGGTAGAACGCCTGGCATGACCGAGCAAGCGGGCCTCGTGGAGCAGTTGCGGCTGCGGCAGCACCCGGAAGGCGGCTGGTTCCGGGAGACCTGGCGTTCGCCGGTCGAGCTCACCCCGGAGGGCTACCCGGGCACGCGGGCGGCCGCGACCAGCATCCTGTTCCTGCTGCGGGCCGGCGAGCGCTCGCGCTGGCACCGGGTCCGCTCGGACGAGCTGTGGCTCTGGCAGGGGCTCGGCCCGCTGCGGCTGCGGCTCGGCGGCACCGGACCGGCGCCGGAGCCCGGTGACGACCTGCTCGTCGGTCCGGACCCCGGGGCGGGTCATCTGCTGCAGGCGCTGGTCCCGGCCGGTTCGTGGCAGGCGGCCGAGCCGCTGACCGGCGCCGGCGCGCTGCTCGGCTGCGTGGTCGCCCCTGGCTTCGACTTCGCCGACTTCGAGCTGGCGCCGGATGGGAACAGCTAGTCGATACGCCGGAACTGAATCGCCGCGATCGCCAGCATGATCGAGCCGAGGATCGCGATGACCAGGACGTCCAGCCAGATCGGCACCACGAAGCTGCCCCAGGTGATCCCCGGGTCGAGCCGGGCCAGCACCGCCGGCGGCACGGCGAGGCGCTCGAAGACGGCGTGCCGCATCGGCTCCACCGCGTACGTGAGCGGGTTGACCCTGGTCAGCACGGCCAGCCAGACCGGCAGCCCGGCCAGCGGGAACAGCGAGCCGGACAGGAACATCATCGGCGTCAGGACGAGCTGCACGATCGGCATGACCGCCTGGAACTTCTTGATCCGGACGGAGATCATCAGCCCGAACGCGGTCATCGCCAGCGCGGTGAGGAACAGCAGCGCCAGCAGCGCGATGATCATCACCGGGTTGTACGGGACGCCGACCAGGCCGGCGAGCGCCACCAGGATCAGCGCCTGGCCGGTGGCGATCGTGCCGCCGCCGAGGCACTTGCCGACCAGGATCGCCGACCGCGGCACCGGCGCGACCAGCATCTCCCGCAGGAAGCCGAACTCCCGGTCCCACACGATCGAGATGCCCGCGAAGATCGCGGTGAACAGCGTCGAGGTCGCGACGATGCCGGGGAACAGGAAGGTCCTGAAGTCGACCCCGCCGGTGGCCGAGCGGGTCAGGCCGGACAGGCCGCTGCCGAGCACGAACAGCAGCAGCAGTGGTTGGGCCAGCCCGGAGATCAGCCGCCCCTTCGACCGGACGAACCGGATCATCTCCCGCTGCCAGACGACCTTCACCGCCCGTATCGCGTGCGCGGGGCCGGAGGCGGCCAGCTGCACGGGCACCGGCGTCAGGCCGGTGGTCCGCCGCTCGCCGACCGGCGTGACCGGCTGGGTGCTCATCAACGCCTCCCGGCCCGGAACATTGGTGGGATCTGCCGCTCGGAGGCTTCCGCGTCGCTGATCGTGCTACCGGTGTGCGACAGGAACACGTCGTCCAGCGACGGGCTGGACACGCTCACCGAGCGGATCGGCACGCCGAGCTCGGCGAACAACCGGGGCACGAACCGCTCGCCGTCCGGCACCGCGAACGTCACCTCACCAGAGTGCATCCCCGCCTCTATCCCGAACGTGGAGCGCAGCGAGGCGATCGCGGCCTCGTCGTCGGCGGTGGTGATCTGCACCCGGTCCTTGCCCACCGCGGCCTTGAGCGCGTCCGGCGTGTCGAGCGCGACGATCCGGCCCTGGCTCATGATCGCGATGCGGTCGCAGTTCTCCGCCTCGTCCATGTAGTGCGTGGT
>Ga0070713_100002691_pt1 | contig 11594 bp, 11 predicted proteins | sample LARL82metaG_FD_65465 | JGI IMG/M metagenome (GOLD analysis project Ga0070713, IMG submission 65465) | Corn, switchgrass and miscanthus rhizosphere microbial communities from Kellogg Biological Station, Michigan, USA - LAR L8-2 metaG | ecosystem: Host-associated > Plants > Roots > Rhizosphere ... | reverse complement strand
TTCTTGTACAGCGGGTTGTTCGGGTCCTTCGCCGCCGCGTAGCGCTGCGGGTTGCCGCCGTCGAGCGGCCAGGCGTCGTCGAGCGTGTCCCACTTCATGGCCCGGATGAACGGCGTGTTCGGCGTGTCGATGCCCGAGGAGACGTAGTGATAGTTGTTGCCGCCGACGCCGATGAAGAGCTTCTTCTGCGCGCTGCAGACCGCCGCGGTGCTGTAGGTGCCGTGGAAGTTCTCCGCCTGCACCTGGTTCGAGACCGCGTTCGTCACCACCGGCTGCGGATTCGTGGGGCTGTCGATGAAGTGCGGATCGACGCTGGGGATCTGCGTGCCGTCGTTCATCGTCGGCAGGAGCTGCCGCGTCTCGAGAATATCGAACGTCGTCGGATTGAATGTCAGGAAGCAGCCGTTCTTGCAGCCGACGCCGACGACCTTCTGCCCGTTCACCTGCCACAGCGTCGGCGCGCCGCCGATGTCGACGTCGATGTCGCTGCCGCGGTAGCTGCCGAACGGCGCGCTGAGGATCGTGCCGGTCGCGTCGAACGTGCCGGCCGGAACCTGCACGAAGCCCTTGAACGCGCCGCTCCCGGCGTCGAGCACGAGGACGCTGTTGCTGTAGCCGTTCGTCGGCAGCGGCGCGTCGGGATTCGGATTGCCGGTCGCGGCGTAGAGCTGGTTGAGATCGGGATCGTAGGCGATGCCCGACCAGACCGACGCCCCCTTCGCCACCGGCTGGATGTCGATCGTGGTGAACATCGGCGGCAGCGTGGCCGGGTCGACGGTCTCGAGCGGCAACTGGTTCGGCGCGTTGTTGACGTTCACCTCGAACTGGCAGGTGCAGTAAATCCAGATCACGTTGCCGCTGTTCGCGTCGAGGCAGTAGACGAAGCCGTAGAGGTACGGATTCTCCCCCTCGCCCATGCCGACGTAGACGCGGTTGTTGGCGACGACGGGCGACGACCAGCCGGAGGCCTTCGGCGCCGCCGGCGTCTTCAGGGCGGGGTTGGGCGGCATCCAGGCGTCGCCGTTCGGGAAGTCGTTCGTGACCGGCTGGTTGTGCGCGAGGTCGGCGTAGCGGAGGTCGACGCGCCACGCCAGCGTGAGGTCGTCAGCGTCGAGGCAATAGAGCTTGCCGTCGAACGCGCTGAAGTAGACCTTGCCGTTGACGACGGCGGGCGTGCAGCCCATGCCGCAGAAGCCGTGGGAGTCGCGGTCGGCGATGTTGATGTCCCAGTTGAACGTGGCCACGGTCTTGCCCGAGGCGAGCTCGATCTTGAGGAACTGGCCGCCGCTCTGCGCCGCCGCCTCGAGGCTGTTGGCCAGGCCGACGTAGACGTAGCCGTCGACGACGGCGGGCGTGGAGAGGATCGAGCCGTTGACGTCGATCGACTGGACGAGCTTGAGGTTCTTGACGCTCTCCTTGTCGATGGCGCTGCCGGCCGCCTCGCCGCTGTGGGCCGGATCGCCGTGAAACATCCACCAATTGCTGCTCGTGGCCATGAGCTCTCCTTCATTTCTTCGACGCGGGCGGCGGCGGCGGCGCGTCGGTGTGCGGCCGCCGCGCGAAGCCCCAGCTGAAATCGCGCAGGCCGCTCGCGGCGGCGTAGTGGCACGACATGCAGCTGTTGCCGAACGCTCCCTGCGCGAGCGTCGGCGTCTGGAAGTACGTCTCCATCGTCACGTTCACGGCGCCGTTGACGGGGAACGCGCCGCCGGCGTTCTGCGGATAGACGCCGCGCAGCGCGCCCGGCTTGAAGTTCGACGGGTTCGTGGGCCATTGCGTGATCACGAGCTCGTAATACTGCCAGATCGAGCTCGCCGGGAGCGCTCTGTGGAAGGCGTTGTTGACGTCGACGGTGGACGCGCCGGCGGGCGTCGTCGGGATGGGATTGACGCGCACGACCTGCGTCGGCGTCGGGTTCGGCGCGAGCTTGCCCCGCTGCGCGTACAGCGGCCGGTTGGCGAATCCCTGCGAGCCGGTCGAAGGGTTGTTCGTGCCGTTGTTGAACGATGACGGAACGCCGTTCACGTGCGGCGGCACGTTGTCGACCTGCTCGAACGTCGACCAGATCCACTCCGGGAACGCCGAGGTCTTCTGGGCGATGTGGAGGCCGACGAGCCCCATCCACTGCTGCGAGCACTGCCCGGTCGCGGAGTTGAGGACCCAGGCGTTGACGGCGTAGTAGCGGCCGCGCTGCGCGGGCGTGAGCTTGCCGATGTTCCGCCATGCGGCCTTGACCATGATGGCGTCGGCGGTGCTCGTGGAGTTCGGCGGCAGCGGCGTCTGCGTCGGCGGATTGCCGACGGGGAGGTTCTTCGAGAAATAGAGCCAGGTCGACGGCTTCGCGTCGTTGCCGCGCACGAAGTCGTAGTAGGCGCGGTTGTAGCGGACTTCGAAGAAGACGTAGTTGCTGGCCTGGTCGACGAGCGGGAAGGAGAACGCCTGCACGCCGTCGTTGAGCTCCGTGTCGCCCTTGGTGACCATGACGAGCTGCTTGTCGCCCGCCTTCGCGTTCGGACAGCCGGTGCCGTAGGCGACGGCGTAGGAGTCCCACGGCGTCGGGCGCTTGTCGAACTGGTCGTAGAGCTCCCAGTTGGCCTTGTACGTCCCCCACGTGACCGGCGTGGTGTTGGTCATGCTCGTGAAGACGGAGGGCGTGTTCGGCTGGTTGGGGTTGCCGCGCCCGGTCGTGGAGACGGGCCAGTTGAGGGCGATGAAGCTCTCCCACGAGAACCAGTCGAAGAAGGGCCGGAACTGCTCGGGCGGCGCGTTCTGCGGCGCATTCCTGGGGATCGGCACGACGCTGGGGACGTTGCCGCTGATGACGACCGGCGGGATGGACGGGAATGTCGCCGCCGTGGCGAACAGCAGCGCCGCCAACGCCGCGGCCGAAATGAGCGCGCGTCTGAAGAGCCTCACCGTTACCTCCTTGCGAGAAGAACCCTCACCCGAGGAGTGATTGGCGGAGTCGAATCCCTACCGGCAAGTTGGAAGTTGGGGTCACATCTGGAAAATCAACTTAACGGCGCGACCGGCACGTTGGTACCGCCAAGCTGGGGTCACATCTGGAAAATCAACTTCCGTCACGGCGCATACCGGCAAGTTGATTTTCCAGATGTGACCCCAACTTCCCTCTGCAACTTCACGTCGCACGTCGTTAAGTTGATTTTCCAGATGTGACCCCAACGTGCTTCCGACGGTCATCGGGAACGCGCCGGGGCGACGGAATGCCGCCGGCCTCCGTATAACTAGAAAACCCGCTGTACAAAAAGAAGGACATCCTCGGCGCTAGCTTTGCCTGCTGACTTTAGGAGGATCGATGAGGCTTGCAGCACTTCCCCTCGTACCCCTCTCTCTGGCCGCGTTCGCCTTCCCCCACGACGTCCCGCTCGGCATTCCCTGTCGCGCGTACAATCAGCATAACTAGGAGAACTTCATGAAGCACGCTTTGGCAATTCTTCTCGCTTTCCTCCTTGCCTCTGCCGTTTTCGCTCAACTCGCACCCGGCCCCGTCGTCAAACAGGGGACGGCGTTCCCGGTGATCGTCGATTTCAACCGCGACGGCGTCGACGACGTCGTGCAGGACAAGAACGTCATCCTCAGCGACGGCACCGCGCCGGTCGACGTGCACGACCTCGGCATTCCCGCCGCGGAGCGCGTCATCGGCGTCCTCGACGCGAACGGCGACCACATCCCCGACCTGCTCACCATGCAGGCGCCTATCTACGATCCGATGGGCAATCCGGACGGCCGTTATATGTACCGCGTCTACCTCGGAGACGGTTCGGGCCACTTCACGCAAGGCAAGCCCGCCTTCGCCGACGGGCCGCAGCCCTACATCGCCGACGTCGACGGCGACGGCAAGGACGACCTCGTGACCTGGAAGCCCATCTTCGAGCCCACGTGGAAACATGAGATCGGCGCCGACCTCACCGTCCTGCGCTCGCGCGGCGACGGCACGTTCGAGAGCCTCCCCTCCGTCCGCATTCCGGGGTTCCCGCAGATGGACATCGAATGCCGGGTTGCGGCCGGCGACGTCGATCACGACGGCATTCCCGACCTCGTGCTCCGCACGGAGTACGACCTCGTGATTCTGCACGGCGAAGGCGGCGGCAGAGTCAGGGTCGATAGCCGCTACATGCCGCTGACGTTGGAATGGCAAGGGTGGGCGACGCGCCTCGCGGACATCGACGGCGACGGCAACCTCGACGTCATCATGACCGGACAGCGCCTGATCCGCGTGCTCTTCGGCGACGGCCACGGGAACTTCCCGCGCATGGCGGTCGCACCCATCAACCAAGTGCATCCGGTCATCGGCCAGCTCCCCCCGGCGACCCCGAGTCCCGACTCGCTCATTCAGCCGCGCAACATCACCATCGGCCACTTCACGCGCCCGGACCGCAACGAGATCGCCGCCGGCACCGGCGAAGGCGACATCGTCGTCTTCGCGTGGGAGAACGGCGCGCTGAAGGAGGTCTCGCGCACGCAGACGGAGTTCTGGCTCGTCGAAGTGCAGGCCGGCCACTTCAACCGTTCCTCGAATCTGACCGACATTTACGCGATGGGGACGATGATCTGGGGCGACCCGATGCCGCGTCCGCGCGTCTTCAACGGAACGGCCGGCAGCGCGCCGGCGATCGTTACGCAGACGCCGGTGCGCCGCCGCACCGCCGCACCGCGGGCCGCGCCAACGCGCCTGCTGGTGCAAACGCACGCCGACTGCTTCGCCGACACGTCGACGCACTTCACGTTCCCGCGCGACGGAGTCTTCGGCCACGCCGAGGCCAATCAGATCAAGGCGGAGGCCGTGTTCGACGGGACCATCTACTTGCGCCTGACGATCCCCGGCCTCACCTTCCCGGTCCTCAGCACGCTGAGAGAGGTGGCGGACGGCGTCTACACGTCGACGGACGGCTGGGCGTTCACGCCCTGCGGCAGCGCCGTCGTCGTGCCCGTGACGGTCACGGCGACGCGGGAGTAAGCGCTACTTCAGCGTCAGCGTCACGGTCCCGCCGCTCGCGACCCCATCCTGCGCGGCGGCGGGATCGTTCGGATCGTGGACCATCGGGTTGCCGTGCGTGTCGACGCGGGCGTCGATGCGCATCTTGGCCGGCAGCGGCTGGCCCATCATCGAGTCGGCCGCGCCGAAGTCGATCGTCATCGGGAACGCGCCCAGCGCGACCTTCTTCACCGCCAGCGGCGGGCCGGCGCTCACGCCGGCGTCGCGCGCCATCAGCCAGATCACGGCGTTCGGCGGCAGCGCTTTGCCGGGGGCGAGCTGCAGCGTGACTTTAACCGAGCCGGAGCCGGAGCCGCCGGCGGGGGCGGGCGTGGGCGTGGCGGCGGCAGGCTCCGGCGATGCCGACGCCGTCTCGCCGGGCGGGGGGACGGCGGGATGGTTGGCGGGGAGCTTCGCGGCCGTCGCCTTCTGGTCCTGGCGCATGCGCGTGAGGAGCGTGGTCAGGCGCTCCTTCTGATCGGGATGCCGCTTCGCGGCTTCGTCGATCGCCGTCTGCGCCTCGGCGTCCTTGCTCTGGATCGTGTCGGCCCACGCCAGCGCGACCCAGGCGTCGAGCAGGTCGGGATCGCCCTTCGTGGCCGTGTCGAGCATCTGCCGCGCCGAGTCGACCTGCCCCATGGCGATGCGCACGATCGACTGGTACGTCAGCGCGCGCGGGTCCTTCGGCTGCCGCTCGAGCACGTACTGCGTCTGCTCGTACGTGCGCATCATGTCCTCGCGGTCGAGATAGGCCTTGGCGAGCTCGGTGCGCGCGGCGAGGTCGTTCGGATTTTTTTGCACGGTCTGCTCGAGCGACTGCACGGCGGGATCGGCTTGCGCCGCGGACGGCTGCGGCTGCTGCTGCGACGAGGCCGGCGCCATCGCGGAGGCCTGCGCCTGCTCCTTCGGCGTCGCCTTCTGCGTGACGAACCAGAAGATGCCGACGAGGACGAGCACCGAGCCGGCGCCCCACGCGAAACCCGCGAACGCCGAGCCGCGCGACGGGGCGGGCGCGACGGCGGGCTGGGCGGCGGGGGCGGCGGCGCCGCGGGGACGCTTGGCCGAACGCGCATCGAGCGCGCGCAGCACGTCGGCGGTCTCGCGCTCGAGCTTCGCGCGCTCCTCCGGCGTCTCCACGCCCTCGCGCAGCGCGGCGAGGAGCGCGTCGCGTTTGGCTTCGAGGTCGCGCACTTCGAGGTCGCTCTTCTCGTCGCGGCGGCGCATCGAGTAGACGAACATGAAGCCGACGATCAGGCCGGCCAGCAGCATTCCGACGGCGCTCAGCCAGTCGATGTTCATGATTTCTCCACGAGCTCGCGGACGCGCGCGAGGTAGGGATCTTCGACCGGCGCGTCGGCGACGGGCTCCGGCCCCCGCTCGAGCTGCTTGGCCTTCGAGACGACGACGATCGCGCCGAAGATCAGCGCCGCGACCGGCAGCAGCCACACCAGCGCGGCCACGCCTTGGAACTTCGGCTTGAGCAGGACGAACTGACCGTACGAGCGCTCGAAGTAGGCGAGGATCTGCTCCTGCGAGTAGCCGCGCGCCAGGAGCTCGCGGACCTGGTGCTTCATGTCCTGCGCCATCGTCGACGGCGAGTCCGCCACCGAGAGTCCCTGGCACACCGGGCAGCGCAGCAGCGACGCCGTTTCGTTCGTGCGCTGGTCGAGCATCGCGCCGGAGATCGGCACGCCCTTCGGCGGACCGACGAACTGCTGCGCGTCGGGGACCTGCACTTGCAGCAGAGAGAGGACGAAAAGAAAGATCATTGCATCGCCTTCCGCAGATTTGCCTGGAGCTCCTCGGTCGTCAGCGGCCCGGCGTACTTCGCCACGATCTTGCCGTTCTTGTCGAGGAAGAACGTCTCGGGAACGCCGCCGACGCCGTACGCGATGGCGGTCTTGCCCGACTCGTCGAGCAGCGTCGGATAGGCCGAGCCGCGGTCGGCGAGGAAGGCCTGGATCTTCTGCTCGGTGTCGTTGAAGACGACGCCGACGAACTGCACCTCGCTGCCGAGCACGCGCGCGTTCTGCACGAGCACGGGGTGCTCCTGGTAGCAGGGGCCGCACCACGTCGCCCAGAAGTTGATGACCGCGGGCTTGCCGCGGAGCCTGGCGACGTCGATGGTCTCGCCCGTGCCGACGGCCTTGAGGGCGAAGCCCGGCGCCGGCTTGCCGATCAGCGGCGAGTCGATGATCGACGGATCCTTGCCGAGGCCCACGAAGAGGACGACGACGAGCGCCGCGGCGATGACGATGCCGGAGATGAGGACGATTCGGTTCATGGTCATGTCATGCAGAGGCGCGCAGCGCCGAAGCATCCCCTGCCGGTACGGGATCCCTCGCTTCGCTCGGGATGACACGGCGCGACGGGATCAGCGCGATCAGCCCGCCGAGGCCCATGGCGATCACGGCGATCCAGATCCAGCCGACCATCGGCATCCACAGCACGAGGACGCCGGCCGTGTCGCCTTCGAGGTTCATGATCGAGAGATAGAGGTCGCCCTTCGCCGTGGAGTAGACCGCGGGCGTGCCAATCGGCTCGCGCATCTGCGGGTACTGGTTCATGCGCGGCGCTAGCTGCGTGACCGGCTTGCCGCCCTTCGTCACCGCGAAGTTCGCGATCGTGGCCTCGCGATTCGGCTCCTGCCGGACCTCGGTGCCGAGGAACGTCAGCGTGTACGCGCCGAGCGTCGTGCTCTGGCCGCGCTGGAGCTTCACCTCGTGGCTCGCCCGCCCCGTGCTGCTCACCGCGATGGCGATCAGCACGACGACGACGCCGGCGTGCACGATGTACGAGCCGAAGCGGCGGCGTCCGCGGCGGAGCTGCCCGTTCACGAGCGCGCTCGAGAAGGTGTCGCCGCGGCGCATCCGCTGCACGAGCGGCTGCCACATCTGCGCGAGCGTCACGTGCGCCGCGTAGCCGCCGGCGAAAAGCGTTACCAGCGTCCAGGCGTTGTCGACGTGGAACGCCGCGCCGAGCGCGAGCAGCACGCCGCCCGTGACGATCGGCGGAAGGAGGGCCTTGAGGATCTGCTGCCGCGACGAGCGGCCCCACGGCAGCGCCGGACCGATGCCGAGGAGGAACAGCAGCGCAGTGCCGGCGGGGACGACCATGGAGTCGAAGTACGGGCGGCCGACGCTCATCTGCTTCCCCTTCACCGCTTCGACGATGAGCGGGAAGACGGTGCCGATCAGCACCGTGAACGTGAGCAGGACGAAGATCAGGTTGTTGAAGAGGAACGCCCCTTCCTTGCTGGCCGCGCCTTCGATGCGTCCCTCCGCTTCGAGCGTGTCGATGCGCATGGCCAGCAGGGCGATCGAGAAGATCAGCACCGCGGCCAGGAAGGCCAGGATCGTCGGGCCGATCGGGCTCTGCGTGAAGGAGTGGACGGAGTTGAAGACACCCGAGCGCGTCATGAACGTGCCGAGGATCGTCAGGAGGAAGCTCGCCTGGATCAGCGTCACCGTCCATCCTTTGAGGACGCCACGCCGCTCCAGGACGATCGCCGAGTGCAGCGCCGCGGTCGCCGTCAGCCACGGCAGCAGCGACGCGTTCTCGACCGGGTCCCACGCCCAGTAGCCGCCCCAGCCGAGGACTTCGTACGCCCACCAGCCGCCGAGCATGATCGCGCAGGTGAGGAAGATCCACGGCACCATCAGCGACGCGCGCAACGGCTTGAGGAAGCTGAGGCCGAGGCGGCCGCGCAGCAGCGCCGCGCAGGCGTAGCCGAACGGGATCGTCATCCCGACGTAGCCGAGGTAGAGGAACGGCGGGTGGACGACCATCAGCACGTGGTTCTGCAGCAGCGGGTTCGGGCCGGGGCCGTCGGCCGCCGCGGGAACGGTGAGGAACGGATTGGCCGGACCGGAGAGAAGGAAGCTGAAGAACGCGCCGCAGCCGAGCCAGGTGCCGATCGCGTACGGCATGTACTCGACGTGCTGGTCGCGATTCAGGTACGTGGCGATGGCGATGTAGATGCCGAGGACTGCGCCCCAGAAGAGGATCGAGCCTTCGAGCGACGACCAGAGGCTGACGATCGTGACCCAGGTCGGGACGCTGCGCGAGCCGACGTGCGCGACGTAGCTGACGGAGAAGTCGTGCGTCAGCAGCGCGTACTCCATCACCAGCGTGGCCAGGATCATCAGCGCCGCGTACGCGTACGCGAACCGCTGCGCCCACCGCACGCCCTCGGGCGCGTGCTTGCGCCCGGCGGCGAAGGAGATCATGGCGCCGGTCGTCGAGATCAGCACCGAGGCGAGGATCAGAAATCTTCCCAACGTGGCGGTCACTTGCTCTCCAATCCCTCGGTGCTCTTCATCAGCTTCTCGAGCTCCTGCTTGTCGACCGGGTGTCCGGACTTCGGCGCGCGGTACTCGTTGCTGTGCGACACCATCAGGCGGTTGCACTGGAAGTAGCCGCCCTTGACCATCGTTCCTTCGACGACGACGCCGATGTTCTCGCGGAACATCTGCGGCGGCACGCCGCTCGACTTGACGTGCACGGCCTTGGTGCCGTCGTGAACGTCGAACTCGACGCCGGAGACGCCGGTCGGCTTCTTGATGGAGCCGGAAGAGACCATGCCGCCGAGGCGGATCGTCGCGCCGTAGGCCTTGTCGCCGTTGGCCACGAGGTCGGTCGGCGTCCAGTAGTAGACGAGGTTCTTGTTGATGCCGCCCCAGGCGATGACGATGAATGCCGCGCCGGCGATGAGAAAGGCACCGAGCATGAACCAGCGGGAACTGCGTTTCATCCTGGCGGTTGTCGTAGCTGCGCTCACGTTGGTCATTGTTCCTAGCGCTCCTCGATCGATCGGGACCTCGCCTCACGCAGACGCGTGATCAGCGTCACCCCGTAGAGTACGAGCACTGCTGCCGTAATTCCATACGCGGCGATGACGAAGTTCCAGCCGCCCGACACGATTCCCTGGCTCATACGGCCTCCCCGAGCTGCGCCTCGGCCAGCGGCGGCGGCGCGAGCTCCGTCTTCAAACGCAGCGCGGAGATCCGCGCGCGCAGCATGATGAACGCGACCATCAAAAAGAGGATGCCGAAGGCGTTCGCGCGCAGCGGCAGCCAGAACTGCCTCGACACGGTGCCGGGATTCGACTGCTGCTGGTGCAGCGAGTTCCACCAGCGCACCGAGAAGTAGACGATGGGGACGTCGACGTAGGCGATGATCGTGGCCACGGCCGACCAGATGCCGCGCTTGACCGGATCGTCGACGAAGCGCCGCAACGCCAGGATGCCGAGGAAGGCGAAGAGGAGGACGGCCGTCGTGGTCAGGCGCGGGTCCCAGTCCCACCACACGCCCCACGTCGGCTTCGCCCAGATCGCGCCCTGGCAGCAGAGAAGGAAGGCCAGGACCACGCCGACCTCGATCGAGCCTTCCATCCGCGCGTCCCACTTCCAGTCGTTGCCGAGGAGGAAGAGGACGGCGCTGGCGAACGCGATCGTCATCGCCAGGAGCGCGCACCAGGCGCTCGGGACGTGGACGTACATGATGCGCTGAACCTCGCCCATGAACTGCTCCGGCGGCGCGACGAAGAGGCCGATGTAGCTGCCGATGGCAAAGCAGACGATGCCGGCGCCGGCCAGCCACGCGGCCGGCGTGGTGGAGTCGCCGACGTCGTCGATGCTGAGGAAGTAGAGCGCGCCGCCGACGGCGCAGAGCGCGGCGATGGTGGCTTGGAGGCCGGTGGGGATTCCGAAGCCGAGGCCGGTGATGCCGTTGAACGTCGCCAGCGTTACAACGAAACCGAAGTACGCGCCGATGGCGAGGAGCACGATGCCCGGAACTACGCGTCTGTTCATTTCCGCGACCTTTATTCTTCGACGACTCGTCCGAAAAGAAGTCCGCACAGCGACCAATAAATTGCATCGAACGCAGCGAGCAGCCTGATCCATGGGCCGAGCTGCTGCATCGGGTCGCCGAGCACGATTAATGAGGTTGCCTTCACCGACGCCAAGAGCGCCGGCACGATCAAAGGAAAAAGAAGGAGAGGAAGCAGGGTCTGCTTCGATTTCACCTGCGCGGTCATGGCCGCGTACATGGTCCCCGGCGCGGAGAGACCGGCCGTGCCGAGGCAGATGACGAGGAAGAGGCGCAGGAGGTCGGTCGTGCCGGCGTCGTACAACACGACCATGACCGGAAAGAGCGCGCAGCCGAGAAGGACGAGCTGGAACCAGTTCGCCAGCGCCTTGCCGTAGTAGATGACGCGCGGGCTCGTCGGCAGGAGGAGGAGTCCCTCCATCGCGCGATTCTCCATCTCGGCGTGAAACGACTCGGCGAGGGTGAGGGTCGAGCTGAGCAGCAGCCCGAGCCACATGAAGCCGGCGGAGAACTGCCGCAGCATCTCCGCATTCGGCCCGACGGCGAAGCTGAAGAGCAGCAGCGAGGAGGCGCCGAAGACGAGGACGGCCATGAACTGCGCGCGCGTCCGCCACTGGAGGAGCATCTCCTTGCGGAGGGCGTGGATCATGGGCGCCTCTCCGCGCAGGGCGCAGGGCGCAGGGCGCAGGGCGCAGATGGTTGTCTTGCCGTCTGCACGTGCATGGGCTGAAGACCGAAGCTCGTGCAGACGCCAGGAACACCACCT
>Ga0070713_100002690_pt1 | contig 11594 bp, 12 predicted proteins | sample LARL82metaG_FD_65465 | JGI IMG/M metagenome (GOLD analysis project Ga0070713, IMG submission 65465) | Corn, switchgrass and miscanthus rhizosphere microbial communities from Kellogg Biological Station, Michigan, USA - LAR L8-2 metaG | ecosystem: Host-associated > Plants > Roots > Rhizosphere ... | reverse complement strand
CTTACCGGGGCGTGCCGAAGTCCTGGGTCCAGTACACGCCGTACGTGGAGGACGAGTCGGTGGCGTAGCCGACGCCGATCTGGGTGAGCGCGCAGTTGAGGATGTTGGCCCGGTGGCCCGGGCTGTTCATCCACGCGGTCATCACGTCCTGTGGCGTGCGCTGGCCGGCGGCGATGTTCTCCGCCGCGGTGGAGTAGCGGTAGCCGGCCGCGGTCATCCGGTCGAACGGCGTCCGGCCGTCCTGGCTGTTGTGGTCGAAGTAGTCGTTCGTCGCCATGTCCTGGCTGTGCGCCTGCGCCACCGCGGTGAGCGTCGCGTCGACGGTCAGCGGCCCGCATCCGGCCTTGGCCCGCTCGGCGTTGGTCAGCGTGACCACCTGCGTCGTGACGCCGCCGGGGGCGGGTGCGGCGGTGCTCGGTGTCGGCGGCCCGGGCGGCTTCGGCGTCGTCCGCGTCGGGGCCGGCGCCGGCATGGTCGGCCGCGGCGGAGCCTTCTGGCGGGTACGCGACGCGGACGCGGCCGGCTGCAGCCGGCCGGCGGACGGGATGATTACCAGCCGCCGCGAGCGGTCGGCCGGCCCGGCAGTTGACCGGTCGGCGGCAGCCCGGTCGGCCGCGGACGGGTCCGCCGCCGACCGGTTGCCGGCCGTCCGCCCGCCGTCGTAGGACGCCGGCGCGGCCGCGCTCGACGACCCTGACCCGTTCGACGCGCTCGCCCAGGCCACCGCCGTCGCCACCGCCGCCGTCGCGATGGCCGTCGGCAGGACGACCCAGCGGATGCGCGGCGACAAGCGGAGCATCGGCGTCCTTCCGGCCGGCGGGCGTCGGGCGACGCGGACAGTACGGAAGATCCGGTAAGGATCAAGCCCAACGGACCCGTTACGGCCGGTGGCGCACCGTGAGGACCACCGCTGACCAGCCCCGATGTGCTCCGACCGGGCCGTCTTGCAGCCGTACCGGACACGCCGGTTCAACCGAACGGGTGACCCTCGGGTGCGGGTCGGTCGAGCTGCCGGCCGCCTCGTGAGGCACGCCAAGTGCCGGTCATCGACGTTCCCTGGCAGCGCTCAGGGCTTCATCGGCTCGCCCCTGCGGTACATCTGGGGCGGCCTGCTGCCGGCCTGCTGGCCGCCGTCGATCGGGATCGTCGCGCCGGTGACGAACGAGGACCGGTCCGAGCAGAGCCACAGCACGACATCCGCGACCTCGTCGGAGCGGCCGATCCGGCGCATCGGCGTTGACAGGCCGGCCAGGCGCTGCGCCTCCGCACCGGCCGCCTCGAGGTGCTCGGTGAGGATCGGGCCGGGCGCGACGACGTTGACCCGGATGCCCTGGTCGGCGTAGTCGAGCGCGGCGACCTTGGTCAGCCCGATGATCCCGGCCTTGCCGGCGACGTACCCGGCCAGGTTGGCGACGCCCTGCACTCCGGCGAGCGAGGCCATGTTGACGATCGCCCCGCCGCCGGTCGGCAGCATCGCCCTGATCTCGTACCGCAGGCCGAGGAACGTGCCGCGCACGTTGCTGTCGATCGCCCGGTCGAAGTCCGCCGGGTCGAGGTCGGCCAGCGGCGTCGGGGGCGGGCCGTCGGCCGCGTTGTTGAACGCCGCGTCCAGCCGCCCGTACGTGTCGACGGCCTGCGCCACCAGCCGCTCGACCGAGGCCGGGTCGGTGACGTCGGTGCCGACGGCCAGCGCCCGGCCGCCCTTGTCGCGGATGCCCGCGGCGACCTCGCCGAGCGCCCGCTCGTCGCGTGCTCCGAGCACGACCGCCGCGCCGGCGTCGGCGAACGCCCGGGCGGTCGCCGCGCCGATGCCGCGGCTGGCGCCGGCGACCAGCGCGACCTTGCCCTCGAACAGCCGGTGGTCAGTTGCTGCAGTCATGGCGGGCGGCTTCCTGGTCGGCGGCCGGCGGGTCCGGCCGTTCTGCTCCGATCGTCGTCGCCGTGCCGGCCGGAGTCGTCAGCGCGGGGGCGGCATCGGGTCTTCGCGCCGTGCGCACGCCCCGTACGTCAGCTGCCGTACGAGCGTGGACCGGCTACCGCCGGTTCGTCTCCAGTGGAGGAGTCCACAGCGGACGCTGACACGGTCGATCCGCACTGCCGCCCGGCCGGCGGGTCAGTCCGGCGTGCGCTCGGGTCGGCGCGGCTTGTCCAGGAGGGCCAGCGTGCCGGTCTCCAGCACCTCTTCGGCGATGTCGCGCAGCTTGCGGTTGGTCCGCTGGCTGGCGATCCGCATCAGGTCGAACGCCTGCTCCCGGGTCAGCAGCAGCCGGGTCATCAGCACCCCGAGCGCCGCGCCGATGTCGCGGTTGGACTGCAGCGCCGCGGTCACGCCGTCGGCCCGCCGGCGCTGCTGGGCCGCCGAGATCGCGAGCGCGCCGTGGGTGGCGACGAGGCCGAGCATCGTCTCGTCGACCTCGTCGAACGCCTCGGGCTTGGTCGCGTAGAGGTTGAGCGCGGCCATCAGGTCGGTCGAGCCGGTGTCCTCGAAGAACAACCGGAACGACAGCATGCTGAGGGTTCCGTCCTCTGCGGCCCGCCGGCCGAACTCCGGCCAGCGCGGGTCGGTACGCAGGTCGGCCGCGTTGAACAGGTTGTCGGTGAGGATCGCGTCCACGCAGGGGCCGTGTCCGAGCTCGTACTGGATCCGGTCGACGCGCGGCGGGACGTCGCTGGTGGCGCCGACCGTCACGAAGCCGTCGCGCGCGCGCCGGCTGGCCGAGGCGTGCTCGGCGTGCGGGACCAGCCGCAGGCAGGCGTGGGAGAGATCGGTCAGCACCTCGTCCAGATCCGAGTAGCTGCTCAGCCGCCTGCCCACGGCGGAGAACTCGTCGATGAGTTGGCGGGCCAGCCCAGCGAGGGCGTCCGGACCCTCCGGACGATCCAGGGTGTCATCCCGCTTCATTTGCTGCCTCGATTTCGACATGTATTTGTTTCCGATGTGCGGGCCCCTCCCGAGGGCCGCCCGAGCGACTCCGGCGAGGGTATCCGCCCGGCGCTGTCCTAACCGCATGAGGCGGCTCACGGACCGGAGTCGGTCGCCCGCTGGCTGTGCATGTCGCGGCGCACCCGGTCGACCCGGTCGGTGACGCTCCTGACCAGCTCGGCCAGGTGGGCGTCGGCGCCGGCGAGGTGGGTGCCGGCCGCGGCCAGCGGGTCGACCAGTGCCGCGGCGTCGTCGCCACCGAGCGCGTCCTGCACGACGTCGATGTCGCGCTGCGCCGCGGCCGGCAGGCCCTCGATCGCGCTGACCCGGCCGGCCAGCCGGCGCAACTCGCCCGAGTTGCGCCGGGCCCAGGCGGCCACGGCCCGGTCGCCGGCCCGGCGGTCGCGCTCGTCCCGGACCCGCTCCTCGCCGGTCCGGGGGTCCCGGGCGCCGGACGGCCGCAGCCGGAGGAACCGCCGCTCGGCCGCCTGCCGGCTGCTCACGCCGACCGCCGGGGCCAGGTCGGCCCAGCTCACGCCGGCCGAGCGGGCGGCGGAGATCAGCACCGGCTCCCACGAGGCCAGCTCGTCGCGCAGCTCCCGCAGTGCGGTCAGCGCCGCGACCAGCTCGCCGCCGTCGGGCGCGGAGCCGTCCGGGTCGCCGGCGGCGGCCATGACGACCGAGATCACCGCGAGCGCTGCGGCCACGGAAGGAGGATCTGGTTTCAAGCCGTCGTCCTTCCGGTGACCTAGCCTCTTGTCGTCCTTACGATGACATGCTATCACTGTGGTGCGCGTTGGCAGGCTGCGAACAGAGCAAAGGAGGACCGAGCGATGTTGATGCGCACAGATCCGTTCCGGGACTTCGACCGGGTGGCCCAGCAATTCTTCGGCAACTCCGGCACGTGGACGCGTCCCTCGGCGATGCCGATGGACGCCTACCGCTCCGGTAACGAGTTCGTGGTCGCCTTCGATCTGCCCGGCGTCGATCCCGACGCCATCGAGCTCAACATCGAGCGCAACGTGCTCACCGTCCGGGCCGAGCGGCGGCCCAACCCGGTCGGGCAGGACGTGGAGATGCAGGTGTCGGAGCGGCCGCTGGGCGTGTTCTCCCGCCAGCTGTTCCTCGGCGACACCCTGGACACCGAGAAGGTCGCCGCGGCGTACGAGGCGGGCGTGCTGACCTTGCGGATCCCGGTCGCGGAGCAGGCGAAGCCGCGCCGCATCGAGGTCGCCAACGCCGCCGATAGGGCTGTCCGCCAGATCGACGCCTGACGGCGTCGCAACCACGCCGGAGCTGCCGTGATGCTCGCCGAGACCGAGCGGGACGAGTTCCTCGCCGTCGTGTACGCCGACCCCGACTGGCTGCGGGCCGAGTTCGACGCGATCGTGGACGCGGGTTGGGACGAGGACGAACCGCCGGCTGCGCCGGAGCGACCCGGGCGACCGGTCGCCGCGCCGGTGCCGCCGACCGGGACCGGTTGGCCGGACCGGGCCCTCCTGCCGGGGCGGTCGGTGGCCGCCTGCCCGGCGCGGGAGCGTTCGCCGCCGGACAGTCCGGTCGTCGGCGGTCGTCGCGGTAGGTCGAGAGAGGGGGGTTGATCATCGTCCCGAGGGGGTCCCGGCCGGGACCCCCTCGGCTGGTACTCCCCGGCACAGCTACGCGAACACGACCGGAAGCGCGGGACCTGAGTGACGCCGTCCGGTCGCCCGGGCCGGCACTGACGTCGCTTCAGCCGACCCCGCGCCGGCGGGACAGCCGCAGCGCCCGCGCCGGCCCGACCGGGCGTCGGCGGGGGAGCCGCAGCGTGCGGGCCCGCGCCGGCGCGGGCTCGACCGGGGCCAGCGGGAGCGGGCTCGGCGCGCCGAGCAGCCAGGTCAGGGTGACCGCGGCCACCCCCTCCGCGGCCAGCAGCCCGACCAGCACGACCAACTGGAACCGGGCCGCGTTCCCGGGCGAGGCGCCGCCGAACAGCGCCCCGACGAACGCACCCGGCAGCGTGACCAGACCGACCGTGCGGGTCTGGTCGATCGCGGGCAGCAGCGCCTCGCCGGCCGCGGTCCGGGCGATGTCCTGCACCGCCTGCCGCGGAGTGGCGCCGAGCGCGAGCCAGCCCTCGACCTCGTCCCGGCGGGTCCGGATGCCGGACAGCAGGTGCCGGCCGGCCAGCGTGCAGGCGGTCATCGTGCCGCCTAGGGTGATCCCGCTGAGCGCGACGACGTACCGGACCGAGAACGCGACCGCGCCGGTGCCGAAGGCGATCACGAGCGTGCACAGCGCCCCGGCCAGGCTGGCCACGAGCACCGCCCTGGTCGCGCCGGACAGGTCGCTCAGCCGGCGGGCTGCGGTCCGGCTGGCGGTGGTGAGCATTACCGCGAGGACGACCGCCGCGCCGACCGGGTAGCGGAACACCAGCCCGAGCACGACCCCGATGGCCGCCAGCTGCACCGTGGCCCGGACCGCCGCGACCACGACCTGCCGCCGCACCCTGATCCCGGCCGCGGTGAGCGCGCCGGCCGCCGCGCCGAGCAGGAGCAGCAGTGCGATCCCGAGACGGAGGTCGGCGGCCACCTAGACGGTCGCGGTCTCGCCGGGGGAGAGGACGCGCAGGCGGTCGGACAGGCCCCGGGCCGCGTACGCGGCGACCAGGTCGTCGATGCCCTGGGTGAAGTGGGTCCAGCCCTCGGCGTGCACGGGCACGACGGTACGCGCGCCGAGGATCTGCGCGGCCTCCGCGGCGTCCTCGGCGGTGAGGGTGAGGTAGCCGTCGACCACGGGCGTGCGGGCGGCGCCCGCGAACAGCACCGCGACGTCGACCGGCCCGGTCCGCCCGGCCACCGCACGGACCACGTCGAGGGACGCGTTGTCGCCGCTGACGTACACGGTCGGCAGGCCGTCGCCGGACAGCACGAAGCCGATCACCGGGCCGGTGAGGTGCGTGGTCCCGTCCGGGCCGTGCTGGGCCGGCACCGCGGTGACGGTCACCGCGCCGACGGCGGTCCGCTCCCAGGACGGCAGCTCCCGCGCGGCACCCCCGAGCCGCTGCGCCGCCAGCTCGGTGGTGAGCACGAGCGGGACGCCGGCCAGCAGCGCGCGTCCGGCTTCGTCGAGGTTGTCCGGGTGCTGGTCGTGCGAGAGCAGCACCGCGTCGATCCGGCCGAGCTCCTCGGCCGCCACCGCCGGTCCGGTGGTCTTGGTCAGCACGCGCGTGCCGATCGGGTGGTCTCCCGGCGGGTCGAAGGTCGGGTCGGTCAGCAGCCGGACCCCACCCAGCTCGATCAGTGCCGTGGGACCGCCCACCAGCCGTACGGTCAGCTCAGCCGTCATGCGCCGATACTGCCCGAGGGAACCGGCGGGTCACGCTCGGGTACGGCCAGCCGCGGTGGCGCTGGAACGGGATCTCGAACACCGCGGCGAACAGCCGCGCGAAGCCGAGCGCCAGCGGCACCGCCACGGCCAGCGTGACCAGGAACAGCGGCAGCCCGCGCGGGACCAGGTCGTGCCGGGTCAGCGTGCGGCTGACCGCGACCACGATCGGCACGTGCACGAGGTAGAGGCTGTAGGAGAACCGGCCGAGCCCCCTGACCGGGCCGGTGTCCAGCAGCCGGACCAGCGCCGCCGGCCGGCCGGTGGTGACCCCGACCAGCAGCATCACCATCGCCGGAGCCAGCGCCAGGTCGATCCAGAAGTAGTGCCTGACCGTCCACGCCGTGCCGGCGCCGATCACCAGGGCGAGCACCGGCGCGGCGGCCAGGGCGGCCAGCCACTGCCAGGGCAGCCGGCGGATCCGGTCCCGGGCGACGACCAGGCCCGCCCCGACCAGGCCGAGCGCGAACAGCGGCGCCAGTTGCGGGGTCAGGCCGGACAGCTTGTCCGACGGCGACACGGACGCCACCCGCGGTACGAGCAGGCCGAGGGCGACGACCGGCAGGGTCGCGAGCGCCGCCACCGCCACCCCGCCGAGCCGGCGGCGGAGCAGCAGGAGCAGCGGGAACACCAGGTACAGCTCGGCCTCGACCGCGATCGACCAGAACGCGCCGTTCGGGGTCGGCGCGACGACGATGTCCTGCAGCATCAGCCCGTACACGGCCACGGTGCTGGCCGGCGGCGAGACCGAGTGCGGCTGCGGCACGATCGTCCACGCGATGATCAGGCTGAACGCCAGCGCGGCCCAGTACGGCGGCAGGATCCGCCAGGCCCTCCGCCGGGCGAACACGCGGGCGCCGCCGGGCAGCCGCCAGCCCGCGCGGGCGGGCCCGACCGCCAGCGAGAAGCCCGACACGACGAGGAAGAACACCACCGCGAGGTGGCCGAACCTCAGCCAGCCGGTCCAGTACGGGCCGTGGTTGGCGGGGAAGCCCGGGTAGCTCAGCAGCCAGCAGTGGTGCAGCAGCACATAGAGGGCGGCGAACCCGCGCAGGCCGTCCAGCCCGGACAGGCGCCCCCGGTCCGGGGGGCGTACCGGGGTCTGCTGTTCCTCGACACGGGTCACCAGTTCCCAGTACGGCGCCGGCCGCGGGACGGTTCTGCCCGCCGAGTCGGCCGCGGCGCCGGGTCCAGTACGGTCATGCCGTCGCAAGAGGGAGGTGCACCGTCGAGACCGACTGGTTCCTGACCGCGGCCGAGCGGGGCAACCCAAGCACCCGGCTCGACTCCCGGCACCCAGACGGCCGGCCGTACACGTCTGGCAACCGGGTCGAGCCGCTGGTGCACGGCGCGGTCTACTTCGCGGAGCTGGCCCGCCGGGTCGGAGCGCAGCGCCGCGGCGACCTGCTGCTGTTCACCGACTGGCGCGGCGACCCGGACGAGCGGCTGACCGCGGAGGACGACACGACGGTCGGCGACCTGTTCTCCGCGGCGGCCGAGCGCGGGGTGGATGTGCGCGGGCTTGTCTGGCGCTCACACTGGGACAAGCTTGCCTTCAGCGCGCAGGAGAACGAGCACCTCGGCGAGCGGATCGAGCGGTCCGGCGGCGAGGTGCTGCTGGACCAGCGGGTGCGGACCGGCGGCTCGCACCACCAGAAGTTCGTCGTGCTGCGTCATCCGGGCCGTCCGGAGCTCGACGTCGCGTTCGTCGGCGGGATCGACCTCAGCCACAGCCGCCGCGACGACGCCCACCACGGCGGCGACCCGCAGCGCCAGCCGATGTCGGCGGTGTACGGGCCGCGACCGCCCTGGCACGACGTGATGGTCGCGGTGCAGGGGCCGGCCGTCGGTGACGTGGAGACGGTGTTCCGGGAGCGGTGGGAGGACCGACAGCCGCTGACCCGCAACCCGGTGCACCTCATCGGCGAGCGGGTCAAGCACGAGGACCGGCGCGGGTCGCCGCTGCCGCCGCAGCTGCCCGACCCGCCGCCGGCCGGGGACCACCACGTCCAGCTGCTGCGGACGTACCCGCGCCGGCTCGGCGGTTACCCGTTCGCCCCGGACGGGGAGCGCAGTGTCGCGCACGGCTACACGAAGGCGCTGCGGCGAGCACGCAGCCTCGTCTACGTCGAGGACCAGTACCTCTGGTCGAGTGAGGTGGCGAGGACGTTCGCCGAGGCGTTGCGGGCGCACCCGACGCTGCACGTCGTCGCGGTGCTACCGCTGCACCCGGACCAGGACGGCCGGGTCTCGCAGCCGCCGAACCTGGTCGGCCGGGACCGGGCGATCTCGGAGATGCGCGCCGCCGGGGGCGACCGGGTCGCGGTCTACGGCGTCGAGAACCACCTCGGGGTCCCGGTGTACGTGCACGCGAAGGTCTGCGTCGTCGACGACACCTGGGCGGTGGTCGGCTCGGACAACTTCAACCGCCGGTCCTGGACGCACGACTCGGAGCTCAACGCGGCGGTGCTGGACGGGACCCGCGACCCGCGCGAGCCGCGGGACCCCGCCGGGCTCGGCGACGGCGCCCGGACGTACGCCCGCGACCTGCGGCTGCGTCTCATGCGCGAGCACCTGGACCGGGACACCGACCCCGCCGGCGACGCCGCCGGTGACCGGCCTGGCGACCCCGCCGGTCACCGCGCGGGCGAACCGGCCGGCGACACGGAGCGTGACCGGGACCTGCTCGACCCGGTGACCGCCTTCGACGCGCTCCGCCGGTCGGCCGAGACGCTGGAGGCCTGGCACCGCGGCGACCGGATCGGGCCGCGCCCGCCCGGCCGGCTGCGGCCCCTGCTCGACCCCACACTCAGCCCGACCACGAAGCGCTGGGCCACCGTCCTCTACCACTGGGTCTACGACCCGGACGGGCGCCCGTTCGCCATGCGCCGCCGGAATACCTTCTAGGCCCGCAGGAACGGGCGGAGGGCGGCGAGGACGTCCGCGGGCCGCTCCTCGGCCAGGAAGTGGGCGGCGTCCACCGCCTGCCCGCGCACGTCGGCGGCCCGGGTGCGCCAGACCTCGAGCACGCCGTCCGGGCCGGTCCCGACCACGCCGCGGGCGCCCCAGAGCACCAGCAGCGGCACGGTGACCAGCCGGCCGGCGGCCGCGTCGGCCCGGTCGAGCGCGAGGTCGACGGTCGCGCCCGCCCGGTAGTCCTGCAGCATCGCGTGTCGCCGGGCCGGGTCGGCGAACGCCCGCTCATAGCCGGCCAGCGCCTCCGCCGTCACGTGGTCGAGGTTGCCGCCCCACGATCCGAGCAGCGTGTGCAGGTACCAGATCGGGTCGGCGCCGATCAGCCGCTCCGGCACCGGCTCCGGCTGCAGGTAGAAGAACCAGTGGTAGTACGCGGTGGCCAGCCGCTGGTCCACCGAGTCGTACAGGTGCGTGGTCGGCAGGATGTCGAGGACCGCGACCCGCTGCACGAGGTCCGGGTGGTCCAGCGCCATCCGGTGCGCCACCCGCCCGCCGCGGTCGTGCCCGACGACCGCGAACCGCTCGTAGCCCAACTGCGCCATCAGCGCGACCTGGTCGTGAGCCATGGCGCGGAACGAGTACGCCTCGGGGCCGCCGGCCGGGATGCCCGACTCGCCGTACCCGCGCAGGTCGGGCGCGACGACCGTGTGGTCGGCCGCCAGCTCGGGCGCCACCGCGTGCCACATCAGGTGGCTTTCCGGGAATCCGTGCAGCAGGAGCACCGGCGGCCCGTCCCCGCCGACCATGGCGTGCACCCGGGTGCCGCCGGCGTCGTGCTCCACGTCCACGTCGACCCGTCGGAACCCGTCGAACATGCGGCGGAGCCTGCCACGCCCGGCCGCTGCGCGGCCGTCGACCCGCGGCGCGCGCGCCTACGACACGTAGGTCGCGGGCACCACGAGGCCCCCGCTCTCGAAGGGGGTCGACGCGTTCGTCACGAGGTCGAACACGACCTCGCGCGGGCTGCGGCCGTCCCGCTTCAGCTCGGCCGCGATGGCGCCGGAGACCCGGGCGGCCGCGAAGGACGTGCCGGTCCAGCTCGCCCAGCCGTCGAATCGCACCTCGCAGTGCTCCTCGGCGTCCGTCGGACGCGGCCCGGGGTCCAGGATGCCGGTCCGCGGCGGGCGCCCGCTCGGCCAGGACAGGAACGTGCTGGGCAGATCCTCGCCCGCGCTCCAGGCGTTGACCCACTCGCCGAAGTTCGACAGCGACCACCGGGTGCCGTCGGCGGCGACGGCACCCACGCCGACCACTCCCCGCATGGCGGCCGGCCAGACCGGTCGGTCGTGCCCGTCGTTGCCGGCCGAGGCGACCACGACCAGCTCGGGGTCGGCTTCCAGAGCCGCGGCCAGGACGTCGCACGCGCACGGGAGCGGCCGGTTGTCGGCGGTGTAGCCGCCGAGCGACAGGTTCAGCACGTCGATCTCGTTGGCCGGATCCAGCATGGCGGCCAACCGCAGGTGGAGCTGCCAGTCGTCGAGGACGCCGGACGTGCTGTCGACCCGGTCGACGATGACGTCAGCGCCGGGCGCGTGCTGCAGGACGGTGCCGGTGCAGAAGGTGCCGTGGCCGCACTGGTACGGCAGCGTGTTCCCGGCGCCCGGCTGCTCCTCGACGTCGACCCTGCTGCGGCCGGCCGCCGGGAACCAGTGCTGGTCGAACCAGGCCTGGTCCTCGATCCCGGAGTCGAGCACGCCGACGCGGACGCCGGCGCCGGGCAGGTTGTCGCCGGTCGGCAGCGCGGACAGCGGCGGGTGTGGCCGCGGCAGCGACCCCGCCCCCCAGTTGGTGTGGTACTGGAGGCCGACGACGTGGTTCGGCCACACCCGCGGTGGTCCCGGCTCGACCTGTCCCGGCTCCAGCGGCTCGTGGCCGTGATCCGGGTCGCCGAAGCGCAGCTGACGGAACAGCTCGATCGTGTCGGGGGCCTCTACGCTGAACTGGAACCGCACGAGCGGTCGCTCGGCGGACGAGACCGTGGGCTCGTAGTGCTTTCGGTCGACGCCGAGGACGCGCAGGGACTCCTGCACCCGCGCGAGGTCCTCGGCGTGCACGACGAGCTCGCGGTCCCGGTAGAAGAACCAGTCCCCGGCGGCCCGGTCGTCGTCGCAGACGCGGACGCCGGGCGGCAAGGTCGGGTACGGGTGGTCCGCCCGGATGTGCGGATCCGGTTCGCGGGAGGTCATCGTCGAGCCTCCAGGGTGGGAGTCGGGACGGTATCAAGGTGCTCCGGCGATGTCAGCCGATCAAGGCCGGACCGGCGGGTCGGGAGCTGATCCGGAGATGTCAGCCGATCAAGGCCGGTCCGGCGGGTCGGGAGCTGATCCGG
>Ga0070713_100002685_pt1 | contig 11604 bp, 8 predicted proteins | sample LARL82metaG_FD_65465 | JGI IMG/M metagenome (GOLD analysis project Ga0070713, IMG submission 65465) | Corn, switchgrass and miscanthus rhizosphere microbial communities from Kellogg Biological Station, Michigan, USA - LAR L8-2 metaG | ecosystem: Host-associated > Plants > Roots > Rhizosphere ... | reverse complement strand
GATCGCAACTGACGTACACGATGCTTCTCGGCTTGATACTCTGCTCCTCGAGCACCGACGTCACGCGCGCATCCAGCCCGGCACGCGGCGGATTCACGATCACCACATCCGCCGGCAGTGCGCGAGTGATCAAATTCTCGACGCGTCCAACGAGACTTCGTGAGCCCGCGGGCAGGCGCGCCGCGCAGAAACCGGCGGCTTCCCGATCCACTTCGATGGTCGTGACGTGAATACCTAACGACGAAAGCGCCGCCGCGGTCTCGCCCGTGCCGGCATACGCGTCGATGACCCTGGAGGGCGCGTGCGAGCTGACTCTCTCCACGACGAAGCGCCGTAACTCCTCCGCCACCAGCTCGTTCACCTGGCCGAAAGAGGTACCCGTAGGGGTATGCTTGCGCTCCGCGATCGATCGGGCGGCCTGATGCGCCGGCGCCCACCAGAGCGCGGCAGCGCTGGGCACGGAAGCGAAGAACTGGGCCCAGGTGGACCAGACGGTAGCACCACGCAATACCACGACGATGTCGTCACCGGTCATGCGCACGGTGCCGCGTAGCTCGGTAGCAACGGGAAGATACTGCGCCGCATTCATGATCTCGCGCCAGACAGCCACCACGCGCTCGTCGGTGATCGGGCAGTCATCGAGCTGGAAGACGGCAACCGGATCGTCGTAGGGATGAAGCCCCATCGTCCAGTGGGTGCCTTCGCGACGCATTGCCAACGTGAGCTTGTTGCGATATCGCCACTCGCGCTGGCTCGCGCGCGTGCTCGGCACATCCACCACACGCTTCGCGATCCGTGCGAGCGCGTCACGCACGATGCCGCGCTTGGCGTCGAGCTGCGCCGCATAACCAATGTGCTGGAGCTGACATCCTCCGCAGCTATCGGCGGCGTAATGCGGACAGGGCGGTTCCACCCGCTCCGCCGATGGCCGCAAGATTGACTCGAGGCGCCCACGCGCGAATCGCTTGACGGACTCGATTCGAACACGCGCAACATCCCCGGCCGCGGTTCGCGGGACGAAGACGACGAGACCACCCGTTCTGCCAACGCCATCGCCACCCGCGGCGATGCTCTGCACCTCCAGATCGACGACGTCGGGCAGTGTTGCAACGGTCATCGGAGCGCGTCCAGCCGCGCCGCGCGCTTCCAGTCCGACGCGGCCTCGATTGTTCCGGGTGTGGACGGCCCGCGATCCGCGGCACGCGGACTGCTTCGCTCCCGATCGACGAGCAGTGCCGCCGCGATGGCGGCAACATCGCGCTGCTCGTTCGTTGCACGGGCCTCCAGAAGGGACGTCAGACGCCGCTCGAGCCATTGGATCTCGATGGCGCCCCGGCGAAACTCGTCGTCCTCCATCACCTTCAGGTGGAAGTCACGGGATGTCTCGATGCCTTCAATCGTGAGCTCGGTCAGCGCCCGGTGCATGCGCTGGATCGCCAGCTCTCTCGTGGGCGCGAACACGATGAGCTTCGCGAGCATCGGATCATAGTACAGCGTGACCTCGCTACCCGTCTCGATGCCGCCATCCCAGCGAATGCCAGGTCCACTCGGCAAATGGAGATGGGTTATCCGTCCCGTGGACGGCAGGAAGCCATTCGCCGGATCCTCACTCGTTATGCGACATTCAATCGCCCAGCCGCGAGGGACGATGTCTCGCTGCTGAAATGGAAGTCGTTCCCCGGCGGCAACTCGCAGTTGCCATTGGACCAGATCGATTCCCGTCACCAATTCCGTGACCGGATGCTCGACCTGCAGGCGCGTGTTCATCTCGAGGAAATAGAACTCGCCATTCGCGTCGAGCAGAAACTCACAGGTGCCCGCATTGACATAGCCGGCTGCGCTCGCCGCGCGCACGGCAGTCTCGCCCATCCGCTGCCGTAGCTCGGGCGTGACGGCGACGCTCGGTGCTTCCTCGATCATCTTCTGATGCCGGCGCTGCACGGAGCATTCGCGCTCGTTGAGCGACAGCATGGTGCCGTGCATGTCGCCGAGCACCTGGATCTCGACATGCCGCGGACCGACGATGTACTTCTCGACGTAGACCGCGTCGTCGCCGAACGCCGCCTTTGCCTCACGACGCGCTGTCGCCAGTGACGACGCGAGCGCGCTCTCCTCTCGAACGACACGCATCCCCTTTCCGCCCCCGCCAGCTGCCGCCTTCAGCAGCACGGGATAGCCGAAACGATGAGCAATCTCTCGCGCCTCTGCTTCGTCGCGAAGCGCTTCCGTCGTGCCTGGTACGACAGGCACCCCTGCCTTGATCGCGAGTTGCCGGGCAGCCGTCTTGCTGCCCATCGCCGCGATTGCTTCAGGTGGCGGACCGACAAAAACGAGTCCAGCATCGCGCACCGCGCGGGAGAACCACTCTCGCTCTGACAGGAATCCGTAACCGGGATGAATCGCCTCCGCGCCCGAAGCGAGTGCCGCTTCGATGATCCGCTCGCCGCGCAGGTAGCTCTCCGCGGAAGGCGGTGGGCCGATATGCATCGCCTCATCGGCGGCGCGGACATGCGGCGCGCGTGCATCCGCGTCACTGTACACAGCCACGGTGCGAATGCCGAGCTCGTGACACGCGCGAATGACTCGGAGTGCGATCTCTCCGCGATTGGCGATGAGAACTTTGGAAAACATGCGGTCGGTGATCTGTGATCCGTGGTCGGTGGCCGGTGGTCTCTGATCACCGACCACCGATCACCGTCCACCTACAAAGGAATATTCCCATGCTTCTTCGGCGGATTCTTGTCCCGTTTGGTACGCAACGTGTCGAGCGCGTCGATCAGTCGCGGACGCGTATCGCGCGGATCGATGATATCGTCGAGAAAGCCACGGCTGGCGGCCACATAGGGGTGCGCGAACTTCTGCCGATACTCGTCGATCTTGGCTTCCGTGGCTCGCTCCGGGTCCGCACTCTCCGCGATCTCTCGGCGAAAGAGAATCTCTACCGCACCCTTCGGGCCCATGACGGCGATCTCCGCGGTCGGCCACGCGACATTGAAGTCGCCCCGAATGTGCTTCGATGACATGACGTCGTACGCGCCGCCGTAGGCCTTACGAGTGATGACCGTCAGCTTGGGAACGGTCGCCTCGCAGTAGGCGTAGAGCAGCTTCGCGCCATGCTTGATGATTCCACCATGCTCCTGGGAGACTCCAGGCAGGAAACCAGGTACGTCTTCGAACGTGATAATCGGGATGTTGAAGGCGTCGCAAAAGCGAATAAAACGCGCTGCCTTGAGCGATGCATTGATGTCCAACACGCCGGCGAGCACCGCCGGCTGATTGGCGACGATGCCGACGCTGTATCCGCCAAGGTGCGCGAAGCCGCACACGATATTCGCGCCGTAATCGCATTGTACTTCGTAGAACACACCGTCATCGATCACCCGCCTGATGACCTCGTGCATGTCATACGGGCGGTTCGGGTTGTCGGGTACGACGTCGAGCAAGTCCTCATCACGTCGGTCACGCGGATCCGTGCCGCTTCCACGCGGGGGATCATCGAGATTGTTCGACGGGATGAACCGGAACAATTCGCGCATCGCCTGCAGGCACGCCGGCTCGGAGTCGAACGCGAAGTGGGCAACACCCGAGGTGCGCGAATGGGTATCGGCGCCGCCGAGGTGCTCCATCGTCACGTCCTCGTGCGTCACCGTCTTCACCACGTTAGGCCCGGTCACGAACATGTACGAGCTGCCACGGACCATGTACGTGAAATCGGTGATCGCCGGTGAATAGACCGCACCACCCGCGCACGGGCCGAGAATCGCCGAGATCTGGGGCACGACGCCTGACGCGAGTGTGTTCCGCAGAAAAATGTCGGCGTAGCCACCGAGCGACAGCACGCCTTCCTGGATCCGCGCGCCGCCGGAGTCGTTGAGCCCGATCACCGGCGCGCCGTTGCGCACGGCGAGATCCATGATCTTGCAAATCTTCTCGGCAAAGGTCTCCGACAGCGACCCACCGAAGACCGTGAAGTCCTGCGAGAAGACGTACACCAAACGACCGTCGATCCGGCCATAGCCCGTCACGACGCCGTCGCCATAGAACTTTTGTTCGGCCAGTCCGAAATCGTCCGACCGGTGAACAACAAAGCGATCGAACTCGACGAACGAGCCGCTGTCGAGCAGCAGATCGATGCGCTCGCGCGCTGAAAGTTTGCCTTTCGCGTGCTGCGCCTTCAGGCGCTCGGCGCCGCCGCCCTGCTCCGATTCGGCAATGCGACGCTCGAGTTGATCGAGCCTCTCACGCATGGTCATAGGCGGGAAATAGTAGTCCCGGCGGCTTCAAACAAGTAGCACGATGTGTCATCCTGAGGAGCGAAAGCGACGAAGGATCTGCTGTTAACCATCAACAGCAGATCCTTCGCTACGCTCAGGATGACGCGTCCGCGTCAGCTCTCTATCGCAGGGATATCGATTCCCGCGTATCCATCCTCGTGCCCTTCGTCCATCGGCAGAACCTCCGACGGCTTCTCGGGGCGCGGCGGCTGATCTTCGGGAATGTTCGTCACCGCGAGTACGATGCGGCGATGAATTGGATCGACCTCGAGCACGCGCATCTCGAGGTTCATCCCCTCATACACGATGTCGGCCGGGCTGTTGACCGGCTTGCCCGTCATGCTGAGCTGCGAGATCGGAACGAAGCCTTCGATATCGTTGCCGATGTCGACGACGACGCCCTTGTCCATCAAACGCACGACCTTGCCGGCGAGATCGGTACCGACTGGATACGTCTCTCCGATGCGGAGCCACGGATCTTCCTCGGCCTGCTTCAGACCGAGTGAGATGCGCTTGTTCTCGGAGTCGATGTTGAGAATCACGACATCCACCGAGTCGCCCTTCTTCACCACCTCCGACGGGTGTTGCACTCGCTTCGTCCAGCTCATGTCGGAGATATGTATCAGGCCATCTATTCCCGGCTCGATCTCAACGAAGGCCCCAAAGCTCGTGAGATTGCGAACCTTTCCGGAGATCCGTGTTCCAACGGGATACTTCAACGGCAACACCATCCACGGATCCTGCTCGGTTTGTTTCATACCGAGCGAGATCTTCTCTTCGTTCGGATCGACCTTGAGCACGACTGCTTCGATCGTCTCGCCAATCGAGACGAGCTTCGAAGGATGACGCACATTGCGAGTCCAGCTCATCTCGCTGATGTGCACGAGTCCCTCGATACCTGGCTCGAGCTCGATAAACGCCCCGTAGTTCGTGATCGAGACCACCTTACCCGTAACGCGTGTGCCGACCGGGTACTTCTCCGCGACATCCTTCCAGGGATAGCTCTGGAGTTGCTTGAGTCCGAGCGAAATGCGCTCACGCGTCCAGTCGATGTCGAGGACTTTCACTTCCAATTCCGCTCCGATGGAAACCAGCTCGGATGGATGGGCGATGCGGCCCCACGACATGTCCGTGATATGGAGTAGCCCGTCGACGCCACCGAGATCGATGAACGCACCGAAGTCGGTGATGTTCTTCACGACGCCTTTGCGCACCTGATCCTTCTGAAGCTCCTTCATGAGCTTCTCGCGCTTGCCCGCCCGTTCGTTCTCGAGGATCACGCGGCGTGAGACGACGATGTTGCGACGTCTCTTATTGAGCTTGATGATCTTGAACTCGAACTTCTGGCCGAGCAGCTCGTCGATATTGGGAACACGTCGTAAGGCGATTTGGGATCCCGGTAAAAAGGCGTCGACACCCATCAAGTCGACGACAACCCCACCCTTGATCTTTTTAACCAGTGTTCCGTCAACCGGCTGATCGTTCTCGTACGCGAGTCGGATCTTCTCCCAGACGCGCATGAAATCAGCTTTCTTCTTCGAGAGAACGACCGCGCCTTCTTGATCTTCGAGGTGCTCGAGCAGGACCTCGACTTCGTCGCCGGGCTTGATCGGCTCGAGATCCTTGAACTCCTCACGGGCGATCGTGCCCTCGGACTTGAAGCCGATGTCGAGGACAACTGTCGTGTCGTTGACCGACTGAACGCGAGCTTTGACGATCTCGCCTTCGTCGATCGACGCCATGGAGCCCTGGTACAGCTCCATCATCCGCTCGTAATCAGCGGAGGTATACTCGTCTTCGTCGTAGAGCTCTGGACGGCGGTTGGCAAGCGGACGAAGCTGGCCGCGCACTGCGTCGCGTCGCTCACGCTCCGACAGCGTACCGGTTGGGGGGTTTGGGGTCTGCAGTTCGGACATACCTGAGGGTGGTCTCCTTGAGTCGCGGATGTTTAAACTCGCCGCGGCGAGAGTTGAGAGTGTTGTAAAATCTCCGCCCCATCTGAGGAGCGAACGAAGTGAACCTTCTAAGCTAACCGGTCTCGGACTGATCGTCAACGGCAGAAGTCGTGGTCTCACGCTGAGTTACGGCCTTCGCAAGTGCCACGATCCGCTCCACCTGATCCTCCTGCGTGAGAAACGTCGTATCGATCAGGATCGCATCCTTCGCCTGGACCGTCTGCGTCGCATCCCGGGCGTCCCGCTGTACGATCCGATCCGTCTCTTCGGCGATCTCATCGTCACTGGGGCGGCGGCCTAACTGCTGAACGAGCCGCCGACGCGCGCGTTCCCAGGGATCTGCCACGAGAAAAACCTTGAGCGTCGCCTCTGGAAACACCGCCGTCCCCATGTCCCGTCCATCCACTACCACGTCATGCTCCCGAGCCGCATCACGGACGCGCTCGTTGACCCAGGCGCGCACGCGCGGCATCGACGCCACGCGCGAAACATGGCGGGTGACGTCCAACCCGCGCAGCTCTTCGTCCGCGATTTCCCCGTCAATCACCGGTGAGAAAGATGTACCGCGCGCTATCAAACGAACCGAACGAGCCGCGTCACAGACCTGCTCCTCCGTCCACGAATCCTCCGCGCCGCCCTGTCTCAACTGTGCAGCGGTCGCGGCGCGGTAGAGCGCGCCCGAGTCCACGTGCCGAAAGCCGAGTCGCTGGGCCACCCACTGCGCCGTGGAGGACTTGCCAGACGCCGCGGGCCCATCGATGGCAATCACGAAACGACGTACTTCTGTCATCGTTCCACGGCGGCAGCGAGGTGTGACCAGAATCCCGGATACGATACAGCCACACACTCGGGATCATCGATCTCGATCTCATTGCCAGGTACGGCGCCGAGCACCCCAAAGGACATGGCCAGCCGGTGATCACCGTGAGTTCGAACCTTGCCACGGAGAGGGGCGTGTGTCCCCACGATGCGCATACCATCATCGAGCTCCCATGCCTGGGCCCCGATGGCCCGCAGATTCGCGACCACGGCGGCGATGCGATCGCTCTCCTTCACCCGCAGCTCGGCGGCGCCGGTGATCATCGTCTCCCCGTCGGCGCGTGTAGCAAGACACGCGAGCAAGGGCAGCTCGTCGATCATCGACGGAACGACTTCCGGCGCGAGCCAAATGCCTCGCAGCTCGCCCGGCCTGACGACAACTGGCGAGATCCACTCACCGCCACTCAACCGATCGCGCCGGTACTCGACGCTCGCTCCCATCCGACGGAGGGTGTCGAGGAATCCCGTGCGCGTCTCGTTGACACAGACGTCTTCGAGGGTCAACTCACCATCCTGAGCCAGCGCCGCCAGTCCGGCGAAGAAGGCCGCCGAAGAGGGATCTCCGGGCACGACCGTGTCGATGGAGGCAATGCACGCGTGCGCCGGACTGAGCTCGATGTGGGTGCCGCGCCTGACGACGTTCACGCCACGCGCGCCAAGCATGCGCTCGGTGTGATCGCGCGTCGGCGCGGGCTCGTCGATGGAAACACGTACGCCTCCCACGACTCCCGCGAGCAGGATCGCGCTCTTCACCTGGGCGCTCGCGACTTCGCTTTTCCAGCGGAGGTCTTTCAGCGCGCCGCCGTGGACAATCATTGGTAAACCGCCGTGCGCCGGAAGCTCGAAACGCGCTCCCATCGCCTCCAGCGGCTTGGCGACGCGACGCATTGGCCGACGACTGAGGCTGGCGTCGCCAATGAATTGCGCCGAGATCGGAAGGGCCGCGACGATGCCAGCCATCAGCCGTGTCGTCGTGCCGCTGTTGCCACAGTCGAGCGGCTCGTCGGGCGCGCGCAGTCCACGGAGGCCAACGCCCTCGATCGTAAAGTCGCCGCTCAGCGTCGGGATGGATGCGCCAAGTCGGCGCAGCACGGAGGCGGTCGACTTGACGTCATCGGATTGGAGAATCGCCGTGACACGGGATGCGCCATCGCCTAACGCGCCGAGCATCAAGGCTCGATGCGATATTGATTTATCGCCTGGTACGCGCAGTGTTCCGTGAACGATCATCCTCTCGCCACCGCTTCCGCCTCGGCCCCGGACTCGGCTGCTTCACGCCACGAAGCTGCACGGAGCCAGAGGTCGCGAATCGCTTGCCAGTCGTCGTTTTCGAGGGCCGCGCGCAACTCCTGAACGCCTGCCTCGAGCATCCGGAGCGCCGACAGCGTTTCCCCGGGCGCCCGCTCGAGAATGGGACGCCACATTTCGTAATTGCTCATCGCGAGTCGTGTCGCGTCGCGGGCGCCGGGCCCGGGCCGCATCGGCGGCGGTCCTTCAACGGCACCGGCGAGCGTCGCGGCCAGAGCTGTCGATGCAAGCTGCGGGAGATGGCTCATCCATGCCATGGCGTGGTCGTGATCGTTCGCGGCCGTATATTCGATGCGTCGCGCGCCGGCGAGACTCCAGAAGAGCTCCGCATCTTCCTTCTGTCGCGGGGTGCCCCGCTGCTCGACGAAAACGACCGCATCGCGAAAGAGATCGCCCCGCGCCGCGGAAAATCCGGTCTTGTGACTGCCGGCGAGCGGGTGGGTCCCGAGCAATCGCGCCATCACTTCCGGGAGGCTACGCAGCGCTTCGCTTCGTTGCAGGCTGCCTGCATGAAGAATGGTGGCGCTCGATGGTGCGGCCCCGATAACCTGCGTCGCCACGGACGAGATGCGGTCGAGTGGCACGGCGATGAGTACGAGGCCCACGTCGCGTACCGCCTCGTCGACCGACGACGCCACCGCCAGGCCTGCATGGGCCGCGAGGGCCCGATCCGAAGGGCTCGTGCTGAACCCACGCACCCTGGTACCGCGCTCGCTCACTCGTAAGGCAGCCGAACCGCCGATTACACCGAGGCCGATGATTGCGACCTCGGCTCCCTCCAGAGTTGCAGTCATCGCAGCCAACTCTCGAGCGTCGTCGCGAGATCGGTCTGCTCGTCCCGATACTTCACGATTACGGGAGTCTGCAGCGATAATTGCTGCTCGGCTCCCCACCCTGCACCCACGCGTCGAGCGCCAGGCACTACCACCGCGCCGGCTGGGATTTCCAGAGGCCGCTGAGCGCTGGCGCGATAGATGGTTTCGTGCACGAGATCGTAGACCGGTGTGCCGCGTGTCAGAATCACTCCGGCGGCGAGCACCGCCCGCTCGCGAACGACAGTGCCTTCATACACTCCGCAATTTCCGCCGACGAGCACCTCGTCTTCGATGATCACCGGTGCGGCGTTGACTGGCTCGAGCACACCTCCGATCTGTGCGCCCGCGCTCAGGTGCACGCGCGAACCGATCTGAGCGCAGGACCCGACGAGCGCATGGGAATCCACCATCGTGCCGCCCCCGACGTACGCACCGACGTTGACGTACATCGGTGGCATGCACACGACGCCCGGCGCCAGATACGCCCCGCGTCGAATCGACGAACCGCCCGGCACGATTCGCACACCATCGTTGAGATCGAAGTCACGAGTCGGAAAGGTCTGCTTGTCGAAAAAGAAAAAACGCGCTGGCGCTCCCGCGGTCACGTACGCCGTCATGTCCACGACCTGAGCGATCCGAAAGCCGAGGAGAATGCCTTGCTTCACCCATGGTACGGCGCGCCAGGTGCCATCTGCTGCCCGCTCGGCGGCGCGAAGCTCGCCGGCCTCCAGCGCGAGCAGCAGCTCGTCCACGACCTCTTCGGCTTCGGTTGGAATCGCGCCGGTGGTCGGAATGCTGCTGAGCTCCGTGATGCGCCGGGCGAGAGTGTCTTTGTTCGGTGACGTCGTTTTCACAGCGACACTCCGGCCGCGACAAGCGCGCCCCGCAGCACGGCGTTGTGCTTTTCGTCCATCGGCACGAGCGGCAACCGCAGGACATTCTCGAGCTTGCGCATCATCGCCAGCGCGGCTTTCACGGGCAACGGATTGGACTCGACGAACGCGGCGCGCATCCATGGCAGCAGGCGGAAGTGTCGCTCGCGAGCCCCGGCCAGATCACCCTTCAGCATACACTCACAAAGCTGGCTCATGAGGCGCGGGGTCGCGTTCGAGATCACGGAGACGATGCCGTCGCCGCCGGCCGACATTACCGTCAGCGTGAGCTCGTCATCGCCGGAGAGCACGCTGAAGTCGTTAGGCCGCTCTCGCAGAATGTCAGCAATCTGATGAAGGTCGCCCGACGCTTCCTTTACCGCGACGATGCGTGGCGTGGCGGCGAGTGCGAGCGTCGTCTTCGCCTCGACGTTGCTCCCCGTCCGACTCGGCACATTGTACAACACGATCGGCAAATCCACGGCGTCGGCGATGGCCCGGTAGTGGGCGACGATCCCGCGTTGCGGCGGCTTGTTGTACATCGGCGAGGTGTGCAGGAGATGCGTCGCGCCTGCCGCCTTGGCCCCCTTCGACAGGGCAATTGCGCGCTGCGTATCGTTCGACGCCGCACCGGCCACGATCGGAACGCGTTTGTTCGCCGTCTCGACGACAATCTCGATGACACGTCGTTGTTCCTCCGCTGTCATCGTCGCGGCCTCGCCCGTGCTGCCGCAGGGCACGAGAAAATGCACGCCCTCGGCAATCTGCCAATCGACCAGCTCGCGCAACGCACGCTCATCCACGGCACCGGCTCGCGTGAATGGGGTGACGAGCGCCGTACCACAACCAGACAGGCGGGTGGTCATCGAGTCTCGCCTCCGCCCTCCAGAGTCAACACATCCCGCATCGTGAATACTCCCTCGCGGCCGATGAGCCAGCGTGCGGCAACGAGCGCGCCTTCAGCGAACACGCGGCGATCACGAGCGGCATGCGTGAGTGTCACGGTCTCGAATGGCGCGTCGAACACGAGCTCGTGAGTACCCGGCACCCAGCCGGTGCGCACGCTCGTGATTGGAATATCGCGAGGCCAGCCCGTTCGCGCCGCCGATCGGAGAATCACCGCCGTGCCGGACGGAGCATCCTTCTTTGCGGCGTGATGCGTTTCGATGAGATGCGCATCGAAATCACCAGCCCCCGCGAGCAGCCTGGCGGCCAGAGCGACGATCTGTTCGAAGGCATTGACGCCAAGCGAGAAGTTGGACGCCGTGAGCATGGCACCGTGCTGCGCCGTTACCCACTCGCTCAGCGACGCCAGCTCGCTCTGCCAGCCAGTAGTGCCGACGACAATCGGGCAGCGGGCCGTCACCGCGGCGCGCACGTTCGCCGCTGCGGCGTTAGGCGACGTGAAATCGATCGCGACCTCGGCGCCATTCAGCGTGGCCCGCGTGATACCACTGCCCTCGCGATTCGACTCGGCGCCGATGGCGGCGACCACCTGCCAGCCGCGCTGCGGCGCGAGCTGGCCGAGCACAGTGCCCATCTTGCCCAGGCCAATCAGGGC
>Ga0070713_100002683_pt1 | contig 11608 bp, 8 predicted proteins | sample LARL82metaG_FD_65465 | JGI IMG/M metagenome (GOLD analysis project Ga0070713, IMG submission 65465) | Corn, switchgrass and miscanthus rhizosphere microbial communities from Kellogg Biological Station, Michigan, USA - LAR L8-2 metaG | ecosystem: Host-associated > Plants > Roots > Rhizosphere ... | reverse complement strand
AATATTAAGGACGTCTACTTCGATTACGACAAGTCCGATGTTCGTGGCGACCAGCAGTCCTCGATTCAGGCCGATGCCCAGTTCCTCAATCAGCATCCGAGCATGAACTTCACGATTGAAGGGCATTGCGACGAACGCGGATCGACGGATTACAACCTGGCTTTGGGCGACCAACGTGCCAGCGCTGTCAAGAATGCATTGACGGCAGCGGGCGTCAATGCCAGCCGCATCAAGACGATCAGCTACGGCAAGGAAAAGCCCTTCTGCAGCGAGAGCAATGAAGCTTGCTGGCAACAGAACCGCCGTGGGCATTTCCTGTATACGAAGTAAGCAAATCGGGGGACGCCGCCGGCGTCCCCTCACTTTCAAAACGCGGGATCGAGGTGTTTCTGCGCCTCGTCCAGGACTAAAGGTTGTTTTCTCCCATTGAATCTTCCGGTTCCCGCTCGCCCTTTCTGTGCGAAGTGCCCGCCGCCTGTGGGAGAATCTAAGCATCTAAATTGATGGATTCAGGACAACTTCTATGAAACCTCATCGTATATCGGCGTGCTTGGCGTTGCTTTCGATGCTCTGGATAGGCGCAGCTCCCGCATGGGGCGTCAGCAAAGAGATGGTCCAGCTCCAGACCCAGGTGCAGCAACTGCAGGAGCAGATGACCGCCATGCAGCGCAGCTTTGACGAGCGCATGGGCGTGATGAACAACCTGGTACAGACGAACTCGGATGCGATGAACAAGCTTGTCGCATCGCTCACCGCTCTGGAAACCACTCTGCAAAAGCAGCAGACCGATGCCGGGGCGAAGTCAGATCAGCTTTCAGGTCAGATTCAGGCGCTCAATGACACGCTCGACGAATTGAAGGTTCGCCTGGCGAAGGTGACGAAGCAGCTTGAAGATATGCAGGCGGCCCAGCAGAGCATCGCCGCACAACAGGCGACTAACCAGGCTGCGGCTGAAGCGGCCAAAAACGCGCCCCCGCCAGATGTCCTCTACAACAATGCGCTGCGCGACTACAACGGCGGCAAGCCAGACATCGCGGCCCAGGAATTCTCCGACTACATCAAGTTCTATCCCAATACCGATCTGGCCGGGAACAGCTATTACTACCTGGGTGAAATTCAGTATAAGAATGGAAATTACCCACAGGCGGTGCAGAGCTACGATCAGGTCCTGCAGAATTTCCCCAGCGGCAACAAGGCTGCATCGGCGCAATTAAAAAAGGGATTTGCGCTGGTCGAGGCCGGTAAACAGGATGACGGAGTGACGGAATTACGCCATCTGATTCAGCGCTATCCCCACTCGCCCGAAGCCCTGCAAGCACGAGACCGGCTGAGAAAGTTGGGGGTCTCAACCCGCGGATGATTTTAGTCGCAGCTTCTGGAAGCTTTTGAGGCAGCCATCTTCTCGCGATTCGACTTAGATCGTGCCGTGATGTCGGCTTGCGTAGTGCCTCCCGGCCCTGTGCGCATGATGGTGTTGAACGTGATGCCGAACGCGGTGACGAACTATCCGAACCGAAGGCTCCCGGGTCGCGGCCAGAGAAAAGGTACTGGAAAACACGCAGGCGATCAGAATAAACAGAAGTTTTTTCATAACCTAGGTCCCGTGCGTCCCGAGTGTACCGCATTCATCTTTGGTTCCGATAGATCCATGGGACATTCCTGTTATTTATAGCTATTCTCCGTAGGGTGGGGCAGTGGTAAAGTGGCTTCGAAGCGAACCCTTCATACCGCCGTCACCACGCTTCGCTGAAAGGTAATAGCTGGAATCATGACTCAAAATAAGCCTGATCAGGACACCGCCAAAGGCGCCATGGAAACTGAGGATCACAAGATCCCCGGAAATATCGGTCTACAGGAACAGTTGGGCCACCGCGACCAGGATCCGATGCTGAAAGACGCTGATACCGATTTTCCGGAGCCCGGAGAGAATCCTGAGCACAGCGGAGAAGCACGGCGAAAGACAGCTTAGCGGGTCGAGTCGGCAGCGTCCAGCGCTGCGTCTTCAGCCGCATAATCGAATTGAAAAAGAGGAACGGCAGGCCGATTTTCGCTTTCCCACGCGATCGTGCGTCGGATCGCCTCTTCCACGGGAATCGGCTCAATGTAGCCCAACTCGCGGCGTATTCGTGCTGAGCTGGCTGTCCAGTGTTGTGCGGTATTTCCCGGCCGTAATAAGTGCTTCGGAGTGCGTTCCTGAGGGAGCACGACGAATTTCCCATCCCACTGCATTTCGTCTGCGATCTTCCTAGCCCATTCCAACTCGCTGAATGCCGGCTCCTCGCAGACGTTGTAAATACGTCCTGCGGCGCGGGAGTCAACCACTGCGAGAACAATAGCGGCAGCGACGTTCTCGACGTATCCACGAGGCGAACGCCAAGCTCCAAGTGTGTCGTCGAAAATGATGTTACGACGCCCGTCTGAAACCCGCTTGACGATAGGGTAGAAGCGATGCAGGCGATCACCAGGTCCATAGATCATCGGCAATCGGAGCACAGTACTAGGCAGGTCGAGCTGGTTCATCACCATTCGTTCTGCGGGGATCTTATCGTAATCGTCCGTCACCCAGGTGAAGACCTGTCGCAGCATTTGCAACGATCCCGGTGAGTAGGGGTGAAGGTTGTGCCGGAGTTCGGAATCTTCGGTCAGAGGGAGATCTTGCAGCGGTCCGGTTTCAGTTTCGTTGCCGATGCCAATGGCGCGGTAGACATCCATGCTGCTGAGCATCACGATCCGCGATGCGAGCCCACGGAAGACGTTAACCAGCAGTTCGGCTTGCGCTCTTGAACTTGCGACGAAATCGACAACGACATCCGCTCGAAAAGTTTTCAGCTCTGGCGCGCACTCGGCGAGTCGATTGCGGTCGCCAATAATTTCGGATACACCTTTCGGAACGGGTGCGGTAACACGGTGAAAGATCGCGACGTGGTGACCTTGATCGCGCAGCGCTATGGCAACAAAACGGCCGATGAAGCCATTTCCGCCGATCAGGAGAACGCGCATGCCTGCACCCCGGCAGTATAGGTTCTACCGCAACTCTTCCATGCAGGCGTCGAGCACTTCCTTGGGCGGCCGTGTCATCGAATCCGGCAAAGTTGCCAGAGGCTGATCGACCACATTAAGCATTTCGATAAAGTTCGGTGCCTTCGGGTTCACGTAGAAGATCCCGGTCAGCACTTCGCCTTTCTCATGTGCCGCGGTCAACCGCGTGAGGGCCTGAATTTTACTGGTCGGATCGTAGTCCTCTTCCAATTTCCGAAGATTTAGGCGAGAGCCGTCGTGCATCGTGACCTGGATGGTCGATCCCGGATCGTATTCGACATTGATGTCCTCAAAGTGCGGAACGAAACTGACGTCCTGCAGCGTCTCCTCGTGCTCCTTCACGTACTTGTAAGACTTAGTCGAGCCCTCATGATCATTGAACGTCACGCAAGGTGAGACCACGTCGAGCATGACCGTGCCCTTATGCGCGATTGCAGCCTTTAGCATCGCGCTCAGCTGCTTCTTGTCGCCGGAGAACGAGCGCCCAACCAGCGTCGCACCCAGCGAAATCGCCAGCGCGCAAGTGTCGATCGGGGGCAGGTCGTTAAGCACGCCACTCTTAAGCTTGGATCCGAGGTCGGCTGTGGCTGAGAACTGTCCTTTGGTTAGCCCGTAAACACCGTTGTCTTCGATGATGTAAATGATCGGCAGATTGCGGCGCATGAGATGAACGAACTGGCCGACGCCGATTGACGCAGTATCGCCGTCCCCGCTCACGCCAATGCAGATCAGTCTACGATTGGCAAGCAGCGCCCCAGTGGCGACAGATGGCATGCGTCCGTGGACTGCGTTGAAACTGTGGGAGCGGCTCAGAAAATAAGCCGGAGTCTTTGAAGAGCAGCCGATGCCACTGGGTTTAATGACGAACTCAGGCTCAACGCCCATCTCGTACATCGCCTCGATGATGCGCTCCGAGATCGCATTATGTCCGCAGCCAGCGCAAAGGGTGGTCTTGCCGCCTTTGTAGTCAATTACAGTCAGGCCAATGCGGTTCGTCTTCGGTGAAGGTGCTGCGCCGGGTTCAACTGTCGTGGATCCCATTACTTTCCCTCCATGCTGGTCAGTTCGTCAGTGATGGACCGCGCGTCGAGCGGCAGCCCATTGATATGCGCGATGCTCCGCAGGCGCGGCGTCAGTTCAGGCTTGATGTCGAGTTTCAGCAGGCTAAGCATCTGCGCATCGCGGTTCTGCTCGACGACATAAACATGCTCATGCGTCTCGATGAACTCATGAACTTCACGAGTGAACGGATACGCACGCAAACGCAGATAGTCCGTCTCGATTTCGTACTCTCCGCGAAGTTGATCGCGGCTCTCGGTGATACCCCAATGTGACGTACCGTAACCGATGATGCCGATCTTGGCGTTGTTGCCCTTCGTGATCTCGGGTCGGGGAACAAAGGAGCGCGCCGTTTCAAACTTCCGATTCAGGCGTTCCATGTTGTTTTCGAAGTCGTCGGCGCGCTCGCTGTACAGGGCCTTCTCGTTGTGGCCGCTACCGCGGGCAAAGTATCCAGCCGCCGGATGAGATGTGCCAGGAAGTGTGCGATAGCCAATCCCGTCGCCATCGACATCTTTGTACCGTGCGAATCCGCCCAACCGGTCGAGATCTTCCTTGCTCAGAACTTTGCCGCGCTTGATCGGCGTGGTCGGATACTGGAACGGATCGGACATCCAGTTGTTCATCCCGAGATCGAGGTCCGACATCACGAACACAAGCGTTTGAAACTGCTCGGCTAGATTGAACGCCTCAGTCGCCATCGTGAAGCATTCCTCAACAGAGCAGGGAATCAGCATGATGTGCTTGGTATCGCCGTGCGACAGAACCGCGGTCGATAGCAAGTCGCCCTGCGATGTGCGCGTAGGCAAACCCGTTGACGGGCCGACACGCTGAATGTCCCAAATCACGCCGGGAACTTCGACGTAATAAGCAAGTCCGGCGAACTCAGCCATGAGAGATATTCCGGGCCCGGCAGTCGCAGTCATGCTACGGGCGCCCGCCCAACCTGCGCCGATCACCATGCCGATCGCGGCGAGCTCGTCTTCCGCCTGAACGATCGCGAATGTCGCTTTCCCGTCGGGGCCGATGCGATACTCCTTCATATACTCGATCATCGTTTCCACAAGGGATGACGATGGCGTAATCGGATACCAGGTGACAACGGTGCACCCGGCAAACATACAGCCGAGCGCCGCGGCCGAGTTGCCGTCGATGATGATCTTGCCCGCAGTCTTGTCCATACGTTCGATATAGAACACGCCGCGTTTTTCCAGATTCGCCTTGGCATATTCAAAGCCGGCTTGCGCGGCCGCCAGGTTCAGATTTGCGGCTTTGACTTTCGTGGCGAACTGCTTGCGAATGGCCTTCTCAACTTCGCCCATGTCGATGGTGAGCAGGCTGGCGACCACTCCCACGTACACCATATTCTTGACCAGTTTGCGCAACTTGGCTTCCGGGCAAACCGGGGCGACGATTTTGTCGTATGGAACCGAATAGAAGATCAGATCATTGCGCAGCTTGTGGAGCGCCAGAGGCTCGTCATACAGAACGGACGCGCCCGGCGCGAGCGACATCGTGTCTTCCGTTGCCGTCTCGGGATTCATCGCAACCAGGAAATCGATTTCCTTCTTGCGCCCGATGTATCCGTTCTTGTTGGCGCGAATTGTGTACCAGGTAGGCAGTCCGGCGATGTTCGACGGGAACATGTTCTTGCCGGAAACCGGCACACCCATCTGAAAAATGGCGCGGAGAAGAACCGTGTTGGAGCTTTGCGAACCAGAGCCGTTGACCGTCGCGACCTGTATGCTCATGTCGTTGACGATACGTTGCTTGCCCGTGCCTCCGGTCGATCCGCGGGGCACGACATCCGTTGTGGCCATCCCTACACCTTCCTTTAGTCAGCGGGCAGAACCCAGTTGCCCAAAATTTGTGGTCTGCGAAGGGGAAACATTTCATTATACGGCGGCTTTGCCCACCAGTCGCGGCCGATCGCCCGTCTGTAGTGGCTCCAATGGTCCCGCAGAAAATTCTCGCGGTGCACTCTGCGGATTTCTCAGCGCACTCAGTGGTAAAACGATTTGACCACTGAATGAACAGACGAACCACCTGCCGAGGGCGCTGAGGGGAGTGCGCCCATGAGCTCACACTTCGGACTTGTAGAACTGGGCCATCGTACGGAACTTGTTATATCGTGATGCGACCAATTCGGCCGGAGCGATTCTTTTCAACTCGGCATAATGTTTTTGGAAGCTGGCGTCGAGCAAATTCGCGGCAGCCTCGTGGTCGCGGTGCGCGCCGCCCTCGGGCTCAGGCACAATGTCATCGATACAGCCAAGCTCGCTCAAGTCGGTCGCGGTGATGCGCATGGCCTCGGCTGCAAGCTCTTTCTTCGTCGCGTCCCGCCACATGATGGCGGCGCAACCCTCTGGAGAGATCACCGAGTAAATAGCATTCTCCATCATGAGCACGCGGTCGGCCACGGCGATCGCCAATGCCCCTCCGCTGCCGCCAACTCCTATCACCGTAGCGATGATGGGCACTTCCAACCGGGCCATCTCGCGCAGATTGTATGCAATCGCTTCGGCCTGACCGCGCTCCTAAGCATGAATGCCCGGATAGGCGCCGTCGGTGTCAATCAGCGTGAAGATCGGCCGGCGGAACTTCTCCGCAATCTGCATTACGCGAATCGCCTTCCGATAGCCCTCCGGATGCGGCGTGCCGAAGTTGCGATAGACGCGCTGCTTCATATCGCGGCCTTTTTGCGTGCCAACAACGAGGACTTCATCCCCATGGAAGCGCGCCATCCCGCAAACGATGGCAGCATCATCGCCAAACCCGCGGTCACCGTGGATTTCGCTGAAGTCGGTAAAAACGCGTTCGATGTAGTCCAGAGTCTGTGGACGCTGCGGATGCCGCGCCAGTTCGGTCTTCTGCCAGGCGGTCGCAGGTGCGCTTATCTCGCGGCGGAGCTGGTCGAGACGGTCTTGCAACTTCACGATTTCGCGGCGGGTGGCGTCATCGGGACCGTTCGACTCCATCTCGGCCACCTGACGCTCGATTTGTTCCAGTTCCTGTTGAGCTTTTTCCGTTAAAGGCATGTTTCTGATCAGCTGATGACGCGAACGCTTCCGCGCCCGCATAGCTGTTCAACGCGGGCAATGAAATTACGGTCTGGAACCACATTATAGCCTTCCGCTTCCATCACCACCATGAAATCTCCCTGTCGCTCTACGTCAAACAACACCTTGGCCTCGCCCTTCCGCTCTAGAAACAGAGAGTGCAGATCGTCTATGGTCGATTGTGCTGAGCTCTCCAGCGGGATGCGGACACGGATCGCCCGGGGCAGCGGAACCTTGGCGTCTTCAAGTGGCATAATCTCCGCCGCCGTGATCTTGGGATTAGCGCCCTCTTCAATGCGTACTCCCGCTCTCACCAGCACCGGAACTTCCAGCTTCACCTTCTCGCCCAACCGTTTGTACGCTTCAGGGAAGACGATCATGTCAATCGATCCCGACATATCTTCGAGGTTACCCTGCGCGTAGAAGTCGCCTTTCTTGGATTTCAACACGCGCACGTTGCTGATGATTCCAGCGGTGACGATGGTTTCGTCTTTCCCGGTGGACTTGGTCATCGAGCCGATCTCTTCGATGCTCAAGGCCTGCAGGTCCTGCAGCTTGTCTTTGTATTTCTCGAGCGGATGGCCGGTGATGAAGAATCCGAGTATTTCCTTTTCCGCGGCCAGACGCGTGTGCTCGTCCCAGTCGGGGATGTTCGGCAGCCGATCATTTTCGGACTCCGTTTCTTCCAACTGGAAGACGCCGAACAAGCCGTGCTGGCCCGATTCCGCATCGCGCTGAGCTTTCTGCGCTTGCTCCATCGCCTTATCAAGAACAGTCATCAGTTGGGCGCGACGGCCCAGAGAATCCATGGCACCGCTCTTGATCAGTGATTCCAGTACGCGCTTGTTAAGCAGACGCAGATCGACGTTTTCACAGAACTCGAAAATCGACTTGAACCGGCCGAGTTTCTTGCGTGCAGCGACGATGGATTCGATAGCATTGCCGCCTACATTCTTTACTGCCGCAAGGCCAAACCGGATGTTCTCCCCATGCGGCGTGAAGTTCGCATCGGAAACATTGATATCTGGCGCTTCGACAGAGATTCCCATCTCGCGGCATTCATTGATGTACTTCACCACGTCGTCGGTCGAACCAGTGACGGATGTCAACAAAGCCGCCATGAACTCAACCGGAAAGTGTGTCTTGAGATACGCCGTGTGATAAGCGAGCAGCGCATAGGCGGCAGAGTGGGACTTGTTGAATCCGTATCCCGCGAACTGCGCCATCAAATCGAATATCTTTTCGATCTTTTTCGCCGGATACTTGCGCTCCGCAGCGCCTTTGATGAAGCGCTCACGCTGTTGTGCCATTTCTTCCGGCTTCTTTTTGCCCATGGCGCGGCGCAGCAGATCCGCGTCTCCGAGTGAATAGCCGGCGATCCGGTTCGCTACTTGCATGACCTGCTCTTGATACACGATCACGCCGAGCGTCTCTTGCAAGATCTCCTGCAATTCGGGCAAATCGTATTCGACTTTTTTCCGACCATGTTTGCGATCGACGAAGTCGTCGATCATGCCGCCCTGAATGGGTCCCGGGCGATACAGCGCGTTCAGAGCCGTGAGGTCTTCGATTGAGTTCGGCTGATATTTACGCAGCACATCGCGCATACCATGCGATTCAAACTGAAACACCCCAGATGTCAATCCTTTGTGGAAGACGCTCTCGTACGTCTTTTGATCCTCAAGCGGGATGTCATCGAGCTTGACCGGAATTGGCTTGGGCCAGTTCTCCTCGCTGCTCAGTACGGGCATCCCGGCGTTACCGTGCGTTTGTGCAATCAGCTTCAGCGCATCGGTGAGAATCGTGAGTGTGGTGAGCCCGAGGAAATCCATCTTCAACAGGCCCATCTTCTCGATGGCGACCATGTCGTAGGCGGTTACAATTTCGTCGTTCTTGGTGCGGTGCAGCGGGACGAGTTCCGTCAGCGGACGTGGCGAAATCACAACTCCGGCAGCGTGCACGCCGGAGTTGCGCACCAGTCCTTCCAATTTCCTGGCGGTCTCAAACAGTTCGCGGATCTGCCCGTCTTTCTCAATGGCTTCACGCAACGGAGGCGAATCTTCAATCGCCTTTTCCAGGGTGATATTGAGCTGTGTGGGGACGAGCTTTGCAATCCGGTCGACGTCAGCGTATGGGATATCCATGGCCCGCCCGACGTCCTTGATCGCAGCTTTCGCGGCCATCGTACCGAAAGTGATAATCTGCGCCACATTGTCGCGGCCGTACTTACGCGTGACATAGTCGATCACTTCGCCCCGTCGGTTCATGCAGAAATCAATGTCGATATCAGGCATCGACACGCGTTCGGGGTTCAAGAAACGCTCGAACAGCAGTTCGTGCTGCAGAGGATCGATGTCGGTGATGCCCAGCGCGTACGAGACAAGTGACCCGGCCGCCGACCCACGGCCCGGACCCACTGGGATACCATTCTCCTTCGCGTACCGAATAAAGTCCCAGACGATCAGGAAATAGCCGGGAAACTTCATCTGCTGGATGATGGCAAGTTCTCGCTCCAGCCGCTGCTCATAATCGCTCAACGAATGCTTTAACCGCCCCTTTTCGCTGAGTGGACGCAATGTCTCTAAACGTCTCGCAAAGCCCTCGCGCGTCACATGCACGAAGTAGCTGTCGATCGTATATCCGTCGGGAACTTCAAACTGCGGGAAGGGATTCGGAATTTTCTCCAGCTTGAGATGGCAACGGTCGGCGATATCAAGCGTACGCGTCAGAACGTCCGGTGAATCTTTAAAGACGCGATACATCGCCTGCGCGTCTTTCACGAAGAACTGTGTGCCATCAAACTTCATCCGCGCGGTATCGCGGATCGATTTTCCTGTCTGAATGCACACCATCACGTCCTGTGCGTGGGCGTCGTCTTCGCAGAGATAGTGGCTGTCATTCGTCGCCACAAGCGGTAGTCCTAAGTCTTGTTCAAGCTTGAACAATCCGGAATGGATGCGGTGCTCGAGTTCCAATCCCTGATCCTGAATCTCAAGATAGAAATTTTGTTTGCCGAAGATATCGGCGAACTGGCCAGCGGCTGCGCGCGCCGCCTCGTAATTTCCTTCAACCAGGCGTTCTGCAACTTCACCCTTCAAGCATCCCGACAGGCCAATCAATCCGCGTGAATGCTCTGCCAGAAATTTCTTGCTGATCCTTGGCTTGTAGTAAAAGCCGTGCAGCGAGGCTTCAGACGTGATCTTCACCAGGTTGCGGTAGCCCTCTTCGTTTTCGGCCAGCACTAGCAGGTGATTGTAGGTATCGCCCTCTGGGGCAGCACGGTGGTCGTCTTTCTTGCATATGTAGAGTTCGCATCCCACGATCGGCTTCACGCCGTGCTTGTACGCCGCGTTCACGAAATGGACAGTGCCAAAAATGTTGCCGTGGTCAGTCATAGCCACAGCCGGCATACCCAGCTGGCTTACGTGCTCGCACAGCTTTTCAACGTCACAGGCGCCATCCAGAAGGGAGTAGTCGGTGTGCAGATGCAGGTGGACGAATTGAGACATGGACACCTTTAGTTTATCGCAAGAGAAATTGCCCTCATCCTGTGAATTGCTGTGCGTTTCGTGGCCCTGAGGCTATAATTGCGCGGCTTTAATTGCCCTCATGGGGGCGTGAATGAAATCACCTCTATTTGTGCTGTTCTCTTTATGCTGCGCAAGCCTCGCCCAGGACGGCTCCGCAGTTTATAAAAACCACTGCGCAGCGTGCCACGACTCTCCGCAGGGACGTACTCCTTCAGTTGCTACTTTGCGCTCGATGAGCAACGAAGCGATTCTGCGCGCATTGGACTCAGGGTTAATGCGCGAGCAAGCCAAAGATCTGAGCGCTCAGGAGCGGCAGGCCGTCGCCACATTCCTCGCTGGCGGAGTAAAGAAACAGACCGAATCTGCCATTCCCGCTTCAGCCCAGTGCGGAAAAGATGCTGCTCCAATCATCGGCCCGAGCTGGAACGGCTTTGGTGCAAGCCTGACAAACTCGCGCTTTCAAAGCAGCGATGAGGCCGGACTCACCTTGGCGGATGTTCCCAAGTTGCAACTCCGCTGGGCCTTTGACCTCGGCGATGTCACGAATGCCCGTGGCCAGCCAGTAGTCGCCGCAGAACGTCTCTTCGTCACCTCGGGAACTGGCAAAGTTTATGCTCTCAATCCGAAAAGCGGTTGCTTGTACTGGGATTTTGCCGCAACAGCGCCTGTCCGTTCGGGGGTAGTTGTCAGCGACGGCGCCAGCCCAGTCGTTTTCTTTGGAGATGCTCAAGCGAACATGTATTCGCTCGATGCAGCCACGGGCAAACTTGTCTGGAAGGTGCATGTCGACGACCATCCTGCGGCCGTGATCACCGATACGCCTGCTTATTACCAGGGAACCGTCTACGTTGGAGTTTCCTCCGCTGAGGAATTTATTGGTGCAGATCCGAAATACGAATGCTGTAAGTTTCGCGGCAGTGT
>Ga0070713_100002682_pt1 | contig 11608 bp, 6 predicted proteins | sample LARL82metaG_FD_65465 | JGI IMG/M metagenome (GOLD analysis project Ga0070713, IMG submission 65465) | Corn, switchgrass and miscanthus rhizosphere microbial communities from Kellogg Biological Station, Michigan, USA - LAR L8-2 metaG | ecosystem: Host-associated > Plants > Roots > Rhizosphere ... | reverse complement strand
TGGTACTCACGCCATGCCATGTGATGTGAATCCTCAAAGGTTCCCAATATTTGAACTCCGCTAATCCCCTGCCGTCAAAAACGCCTTTATATATGAGGACCCACAAACGATTCAAACCGAGGGATTGGTCGTAAACTCTAATATCCGAGTGTACTGTGCCGAGAGGCAGGAAGGTTGCACGGCCGCACGCCACGGATGACTTTACGATCGTTCTCCCTGCATTGCGCGAACTGAGCTTCGAGTTGCTTCCGCGGAATGCATCAGGGAACAAACCGGCGACCCGTTGATCATGGTTACATGTTGGCGTACCTCTTCTTCTTACTTCTTGCAGCGGCCTGCGGGCATGCGCCAAACTCAATTTGCAGACAACCGCGCTACGAGCCTGACACTTCCTCGGTTCGTGACGACCCTCCCTCTGAAATCCGTGAACGCCCCGCGGCGGAGGGATCGTCATGGCCAAGTTTGCACAGAACCCTCTCACAAATAGACATTCCACTCGGTATGTTCGCGTCTACGTTGGCACTCTTGCTTTACTTCTGGTTCTCAACCAGATAGTAACGGTCTCAGCTTTTGCAGACGGCCAACAACACACCGACGAAAGTAACGCGATACGCCGAATGAACGAACAAATTCAAGAGTTGCAGGCCAAGGTAAAGGAGCTTGAGGCGAGACTGAATGACTTTAAAGAAGGCGCGAAAGGAGGCAGGCCGCGAGCAACCGTCGAAAGCAGTCGCAGCTCGCATTCGGAGGCAACGCCGCCACTCACACCATCATTGGCAGTCCACGAATCGCCAGAGAACACTTCGGTGGCGCCCAGTGTCAAGTTACGTATGTTTGGGGACGTGGGCTACGACGTTACCGACCAAAAAGGGGACACCAATTCTTTCCATATTGGCACCCTGAGCCTACTCATGACCGGGGCTGTCTCCGACCGTCTGTCCGTCTTGGGGGAAGTGCTGTTTTTCTCGCGAAAAGGCAACACCCTCGATACGGATGTCGAGCGACTACTTCTGCGGTACAAGCATAGCGATTACCTCAATTTTGCTGTCGGTCGCTATCACTCATCCATCGGCTATTAACCGGAATCTGCCGAACTCTCAAAATCTCTGCGACCGTTGATCAACCTCTGAAAATGCGGCAGGGTCATCTCGACACAGACTCGCAATTTCCTCGCTTCGTGACTCACTGACATGTTGCGAACGCAGAGTATCTCCAAAGAACCGATAATCTTCATCACGCGATTCTGAAGTACTAGGATCGGCGGCGGGTATTCGCAGTGAAAACCAAGGTTTCAAGGTAGGCTTCCTCCCGACTGAGACTGCTTGAATCTGTTTCCGTGCGCTCGCCACCATTTCCACCGTTCCGAACTCATTCGTGTTTTTGGTGAAAAGTCTTGTGGTAGGAGGAAAGAGCCAACTTATTTCGTTCCAATTGGGGAATTTTCATCCGACTTTGACAAATTAATTTCGAACACCGATGGCGTATCAGGCACACTGGACGTTGAGGTCGCTTGTATCTGCCATCCATCCGGTCACACTGGATATCCCCTTCGGCAATTTAGTCGCAATTTAGTCTTTATCGCTGTTGACTCCCCTTCCGCAGATTGGAATCTCAGTGACGCTTGGAAGTTGATATCGAAGGTTCGATGTCCGACCCGTGTGCCGTCTGCTGCAGCCTTGCGGATCTTCTGCTCCAGCTCGTTTGACAAATTCGGAGAGAGTCGTGCCACAACCCAAATACGGGAAGGGTGCTGACAATGTGTAACAGCATGGCAAATAAAATTTGCTTTAACGTGATGGCATGGGTATTGGCACTCTTGCTCTCTCCGGTGCTCTACGGCCAAACCACGGGAAGTTTTTCCGGCAATGTTTTGGATCAGTCCGGATCAAGCATCTCGGGGGCTACGGTCACCGCCACTTCGCAAGAGACTGGTGTGGCCCGTGAATCAAAGACCGATGGGGCCGGTCACTACCTTATCCCTCTGCTGCCGGTGGGAATCTACACGCTGCATGTCGAGTTCGCGGGATTTCAGACCGTCGAGGCTAAGAACGTGCACTTGCAGGTCGACGAGGCGCGCGGCCTGGATCTTACGCTCGCCCTCGCCTCCGTTGCTTCCCTAGTGGAGGTCCTGGCCTCAGCAGTGGCCGTGGAGACCAGCAATCCCTCGCTCGGGCAGGTCATCACTGCGCAGCAAGTGACGCAACTTCCGTTGAACGGACGCGATTTCGTCCAGCTTGCCACCCTCACCCCCGGCACCACGCAGGAAACCAACGCCACAAGCTTTTTCAACGGCGGCGCCAACAGCGAAGTATCCGCTCGCGGCTCGTTTTCTCTCTCAGTCGGTGGCTCGCGTGCCAACAGCACCGATTGGCTGCTCGACGGCAACGACAACAACGAGCTCACGGCTGGCGGCATCGCCATCCTTTCCTCGATCGATTCCATTCAGGAATTCAAGGTTCTTACTTACAACTACTCCGCAGAATATGGGACCCGCGCGGGACCAACGGTTCTGGTCACTACGAAATCGGGCTCCAACGATTTTCACGGTTCGCTATTTGAGTTCTTGCGTAATACATCACTGGACGCACGCAGCTTCTTTTCAGTTTTGCCGGAGAAGTTCAATCTGAATCAGTTTGGCGGCTCCATCGGCGGTCCCATCCGCAAGAACAAGACGTTCTTTTATCTCGACGGAGAACAGAAGTATCAGCGCTTGGGCGTTACGTTTACGGGGTTGGTTCCAACTCAGGCAATGCGCAATGGCGATTTCTCCGCGGACCCATTCGGCAATCAGATTCCACTGCCAACCACGCAAAAGCCCCTTTTCCCCGGCGCGATCGTCAATCCGAACCTGACCGGTGCGAGCACCGATCCGACGGTTCGACCGAATGTTTATTTCCAGTGCGATGCCTTGGGCAACCCGTTGCCTGTGAATGCCGCTGGAAGCCAGGCACCCGGAGCGAATTGCTACAAGATCCCATCAGGCTTGATAAACCCTATCGCCGTACCAATGATCAATTTTTATCCCCTTCCAAACACGACAAATGGGGGCACGGTATATAACTTCGTTAGCGAGCCCGTGCGCAAGCTCGATGAAACCAAGTTTGACATCCGGCTGGATCACAGTTTTTCGAGCACCGACAACATGTTTGGGCGCTTTAGTTACGATCAGGCGACCTCTTACGTTCCTGGTGGAGCTCCTGGTTTTGCGGAGCAAGGAGCCTTTGCCAGCAATCAAGGCATCATCAACCATGCACGTAATATCGCCGTTTCAGAGGCGCATGTTTTTTCCTCGAGGACCGTCAACCAGTTCAGTGGCGGATATAACCGGATTTTTAACTACATCACTTCGCAAGGCACCGGCAGTTGCCAAGCTGCGAAGATCGGCATCCCCGGGGCTAATCTCGATTGCAGCGCCAGCAGTGCTTGCTCATCGGTGGGTACCAGTTGTGGCCTGACTTCGACCCAGTTTGATGGAGGCTACTGGGCGCTAGGAGATCGCGGCTTCTCACCCTTCGCGGGCGGCACTAACGTCTATTCCATTAACGACTCCCTGGATCTGACTCGCGGTAAGCACGACATAAAAATGGGCGGCTCGATCCGCGTCAATCAGATGAACGTTCGAACCGAGGGGTTCCAAGACGGCTTCTGGGTGGTGACCGGTCTGTGGACCAACAACCCCGAAGCCGATTTCCTCCTAGGCCTGCCTAGTCTGGCGATTCATGACCAGACCTTCAAAGGCGATGTGACCGGGCGGCGCTGGAAAATCTTCCGCCCCTTTATTCAGGACGATTGGCGGGTAACGAAAAACCTAACGTTGAACCTGGGTCTAGCATGGAATCTAACCACCCCGATTTCTGAAGCCCGCAACCGTCAGGCAAACTTTGATCCAGCGACCGCACAATTCCTGATTCCCGGACAAGGCGCGGGCAAGTGGGCGGGCGTCCAATTTGACAAGACCGCATTCGAGCCACGCATCGGCTTCGCGTGGAGGCCCGGGGCCAACGCAAATACGGCGGTGCGCGCTGGCTACGCGATTTATCATGATTCATCGTGGAGCCAGGGCGCGCAGGGCTTGTGGCAAAATCCGCCCAGCTTTGCCGAATCCGACCGTTTCGCCTTTGGTGGTTCATGTACTTTTGTGACGGCTGCCTGCTTTACTTTGTATGGAAACTCACCCTCGGCTATCAGCTTGTCCGATGGATTTCAGATTTTTGACGGGCCTCCAGTAGCTGGGAATTTTACTGGGACTATCCAGTCGCAAAACACCAATTTCAAACTCGGCCGCGTTCAACAATTCAATGTAAGCCTGGAACATCAGCTTCCCGGCGACGTCGTGCTTACGATCGGATACGCAGGTTCTCGCAGTTCTCACATTCTGATTGATGGGAACAATCTTAACGTCACCAGTCCGTCTGCTTGCGGAAGCGTGGCGGGCTACACTCGGGGCTGCGGGCAAGACGGATCATTCGTTGGAATACCTTATCCATCGTTTCCATTTTCTACGATTTCCAATATTAGTGACCAGGGCCGGGCTCACTACGATGGCCTGCAAATACGAACGGAGACAAAAAACTCGCGGTACGGCGTTTACGCTCTTATCGGTTACGCCTATTCTCGTACTTATGACAATGGTTTTTCCGATGCCTTGGGAACAACCATCGGCGCGACCTACTATCCGTTGCCGAATTGGGACAAGCTAGATTGGGCGCTCTCGCAAATCAACCTCAACCACAACTTCACTGCTAGCCTCATTTACGAACTGCCTTTTGGCAGAGGTAAGCAGTTCGGTCAGCATTGGAATGGTACAGTCAACACCATTCTGGGAAACTGGCAGATTAGCGTCATTCAGAAAATTACAACCGGCTTTCCCGTCTTCGTGATCGACAGCTTCAATCAGAGCGGTGTGAACTTCCAGAACAACGGAAATAGCCTGAACCGTCCCGACGTCGTCGGCGACCCGAACAAGGCAGGGGCGATGAGCACCAATCCGGGGTGCGCGGCGCCTCCTCAGCTGCATACGGCGACAGCATGGTTCAACCCCTGCGCGTTCGCGTTGGTTCCTGCTGGTCAACTGGGCGGCGCCTCGCGCACGCCGCTCTCAGGACCAAACTTTGTCAATACGGATTTCTCGGTCATAAAGCAGTTTGCTTTACGCGAGAAGATGGCCTTGAATTTCCGGGCAGAGTTTTTCAATCTTTTCAATCACCCGCAGTTTGGCCTGCCCGTAACGCCAGGCACGGGATACGCGGACATCAATGCGGGGAACTTCGGAGCGATTAGTTCCACCGTAAACAACCCGCGCGTCGTGCAATTCGGAGTCAAACTGAATTTCTGACATCAACGCTCTTCTGGCAGTGAGCTTTCGCGGAATCCTTACTGGCACGGAACAGAAAGGCATTTCAGGCGTGAGGAAAAATAGATCGAAGCTGTTACTGCCGACAAGAGTCCGTCGTCTTTGGGGGGGCTGGACGGCAGCCGCGGTATTCCTACTCGCGCCATTTCTGTGGTCCGGTGCCCGCGCGCAATTGCCGCGCAAGGTCATCATCGATCAGGATGCAGCCGGCCCTGGCGGCAGCGACATGCTGGCCATTCTGGCGCTCGTCAACTCGCCACAAACCCAGGTGGAAGGGATTACCGTTCTGACCGGCAACGCCTGGAGGGATGAAGAAGTGCTTCACGTGCTTCGCCTGCTTGAAATCATTGGCCGCACCGATATTCCTGTGGTACCTGGGGCAATTCTCCCGTTGGTCAGCAGCCGCGAATTTATAGCTAAGTGGGAAACACGTTACGGCAAGATCGCTTACCAGGGCGCTTGGAACCGTGCAAAAAACCATCCCGTTCATGGGCCGACGGACATTCCGCCGATGCCAGAAGGAACGCCGACCACCAAGGCCTCCGACGAAGACGCCGCACACTTTCTAGTGCGTCTGGCACGTCAGTACCCGCGCGAGATTACAATCTATGCTGCCGGGCCCATGACCAATCTCGCGCTGGCGATTGCGCTCGAACCGCACTTCGCCGAACTAACAAAAGAACTTATTGTCATGGGCGGCAGCATCCATCCGCAAACCAACGATGCGGCATTTGCGATCAATTCGAGACGCGAATTTAATTTCTGGATGGATCCAGAAGCCTCACACGCCGTGCTGCACGCACGCTGGCCGCGGTTGGTGCTCACGACCGTGGATATTTCAGTGAAAACCTACATGGGAAAGGATCTCATCACGCAGCTCGCGAAAATCGCGAGACCCTCGGCGCAGTATGCTACCAAGTACGCCGAGGCAGGCTATCTGTGGGACGAACTTGCCGCCGTGTCGTGGCTCGATCCGAGCTTAATTACCAAATGGGAGCGACTCTACGTTGACGTCAATGTGGATCATGGTGCGGGCTACGGCGATACCCTGGTGTGGGTTCCGGGCCAACAACCTGGGTTGGGCGAGCAACTGGCTGAAGTCCAGCAGGATCTCGACAAGGAGAAATTCTACCGCGAATTTGTGGAACTGCTTAACGGCCCGACACCTGCACGAATCCCAGGGGGGTCGTGTCAGCTGGCGAGCCCCTGAGCGCATCTTCTACGGCCAGAGAGGTTCGTGATACTTCGAGCACGCTGGATTTACGGAGCGAATGGGGCTCGCCGCATCACGGCGCACCTTGATATGTTCAAGCCCTGCCATGTCGCAGAGCAGAGAAGCGAGCTGTCGTGGAAAGAGTTTTATACAGAATTTCTATTCTTTCCCAGCACGACAAACGCACAGTTTTGGCTCTTGAGCACACCATGCGTTAATTACCTGGTGGCGAAAGGATTACCGAGCACTCCGCCATCACGCGCACCGGTGGGCGAGTAACTTGCGGAATTTTTCACAGCACATTTTCATCATGATTGGCGGCGTGATTTGCAGCCGAACGCTTGTGACGATCGATCACTGCCGGTGAGCCTGAGTCACAGAAGCCACGGATGATAGGTCAGCCGGAGGGTCGATTGACTCCAGACACGCAACGAAAGCTCCGCGCCTTAGTAGTCGCAGCATGTTTTATTATCGTGCACGTGCTGTTGGACCGTTCCACAATGTTCTTTCAGATTTGGACGGAAATCAGCGCGTGGTATCCGCCCACCGGCCTTGCGTTCGCGGTGCTGATTGGATTCGGCCCACGCTATGCCGTGCCTATCTTGATCGCGGCTTATATTTCTTCGATCGTGAATTATCACCAGCCGGTGTACTCATTTTCCTTTCTAGCAGGGAACATTGAATTCACGGCTGTCTTTACCGCGGCGGCGCTGTTATTGCGGCGCACTATCAAGATTGATCTGCATCTTCAATCGTTGAGAGACGTGTTGTGGTTGTTGCTGATCGCCATGTTGACTTCAGGCGTGACGGCGTTCGCGGGCGCGGGGTTCCTGGCGGTGGATCACTTGATACCTCCGCAGGAGTACCTGCGGGCAATGCTCAATTGGTGGATCGGCGATGCTGTTGCGATCGCATCGATTACACCATTTTGCCTCATCTATGTGTTGCCAAGGCTCAGGCGATTCGTCGGTTCCTCTGAATCTGCCAGTGCCGCGTGGGACCAAGCCCCACCCGTTGCGGGCAGACACGAATTGCAAGGAATCCGGAGAACGGTGGAGTCGGGATTATTCGTGGTGTGTATCACGGCGGTGCTGTGGATGGCTCTCAGCGGACGCTGGTCTCGCGGCAACGAGATCTTCTATCTGCTTTTTCTGCCGCTGATTTGGATGGCGGTGCGGCGAGGTCTGCGGGGCGCCACGGCGGCCATTCTGGCACTGGATTCCGGAATCATTCTGGCGCTCAGAATCTATCCGCGGGCTCCCAGCGAGTTCACGCCGCTGCAGTTTCTGATGCTCATTCTGTCGCTCGCCGGGCTGGTGCTAGGTGCGTTGATTAGCGAGCGTGACGCGGGCGAGCGGCGATTGTCCCGAGAGGAAGGACGGATGCGGCTGCTGCTGGAATCGACGGGCGAAGCTATCTATGGAGTAGACATCGAGGGCGAGTGCACGTTCTGCAATCTCGCGATGCTCCGGCTGCTGCGCTACGTTTCGCGGGACGCGGTGCTGGGCCGGAACATACATGACGTCATCCATCACACGCGGCGCGACGGATCGCCCTACCCACGGAACGAGTGCGCGTTGCAGAAGGAATTCCGGGCCGGCAGAAAATTTCATGGGGCCGACGAGCTGCTTTGGCGCGCCGATGGGACCAGTTTCGACGCCGAGATATGGTGCTACCCGCTGCTGCAACAAGGCCAGATGCTGGGAGCTGTCGTAACCTTCGTGGACATCACCCAGCGGAAGAAAGTGCAGGAAGCCCTGCGACAGGCGAAGGAAGATGCCGAAGCCGCGAACCGCTCGAAAAGCGAGTTTCTGGCAAACATGAGCCATGAGATTCGCACACCTATGAACGGGATTCTGGGAATGACCACGCTGGCACTCGAAACGAACCTGGATTCGGAACAGCGCGACTATCTGAGCATGGTGAAAAGTTCAGGGGAATCGCTGCTGACGCTGCTGAACGACATCCTAGATCTTTCGAAAATTGAGGCGGGCAAGCTGGACTTGGAGATCGCGGAGCTGTCAGCAGAGGACTGCATAGAAGATGCGCTGCAGCCACTGGTTCTCAGCGCGCAGCAGAAGGGAATCGAGCTGGTGTGGAATACCAGCGAAGATATTCCGCTCGTGGTGCGCGGGGATCCGACGCGCTTGCGGCAGGTGTTGATCAATCTAGTGGGAAACGCTATGAAATTCACCAAGCAGGGACAAGTGGCAATTTATGCGCGGCTTGCCGAAGCAACGGCGAATGACTTGGTCCTGGAATTCACGGTGTCCGACACCGGCATCGGAATACCGGAGGGAAAACAAAAAAGGATTTTTGAAGCGTTCGCGCAGGCGGATATGTCAACGACGCGACATTTCGGCGGCACAGGACTAGGACTCTCGATTTGCCAGCGGCTCGTGCACCTTATGGGCGGGCGTATCTGGGTGGAGAGCGAAGAAGGGCGGGGCAGCAAATTCCATTTCACCACGACGGTCTTGCGCGAGGCGGGACAGCAAAAGGCCGGAAGGGGTGGCGGAACAGCGCAGAGGGACGGATGGCGCGTTCTGACGGTCGATGACAATTCTTTCAATCACGAGCTGCTTGAACGTTTGTTCACGCGCTGGAACATAAAAGCCGTGCTGGCCGCCAGTGCAGAGGAGGCGCTGGCAAAGATCGCGGAAGCGCAGCGCACGGGTGAGAACTTCTCAACGATCTTGATCGAGAAGGATCTTCGGAGTCCCGGCGGATTGGCGCTGCTCGCCACGGTCCGTGCATCTCCCGCAGCCGATGTGCCGGTGATCCTGGTCCACTCGCGGCTGCTGGATGCGAAGGAACGAGATCGTTGCGAACGGTTGAAGGTGGTACGAATGATCCTCAAACCGTTCCGTCGGCTGGCGCTCTATGAGGCACTGCAAGCCTGCCATAACGCAGTGGACGAAGCGCACGTGCCAGTGCCAGAGAAGCCCCAAGAAGAAAGGCACATCGGTTTACGGGTCTTGGTCGCCGAGGACAATGTTGTGAACCAGCGATTGATTTCGCGACTGCTCGAGAAAATGGGCCACCACGTTACCATTGTGGCTGACGGCAAGATGGCACTCCGCCTCTCGGGCCAGCAGGAGTTCGATCTAGTGGCGATGGACATGCACATGCCCATCATGGATGGAGTGGAGGCGACCGAAGAGATTCGCGCCAGGGAGAGACAATCCGGACGGCACCTGCCGATCGTGGCTATGACCGCGAGCGCGTTTGAAGACGACCGGCAGAGATGCCAGCAAGCCGGGATGGACGGCTACGTTGCCAAGCCCGTCACCGCCAAAACGATTGAAATGGAGATTGCCCGCGTCATGGCCTCGCAAGAGAAATTGCAAAAGCACGAATCTCCACGAACAGGATAGCGTTCGCGATGCCTCGGGCCACAAGCCTTGTTGTAGCGTACCGCATCATTTTGAGGAGCGGCGATGAGGGGAATTACATCGCTGAAGGAGAAAGAAGAACAAAAGCCCGATTTGCGAAATCGGCTGGCCGTTTTTTGATTGAATGGAGCCGGGTATCTTGTTGTTGCGGACGCGGCTTTGGCTTTTCCGAGTTCAGCTACGACGCCCCGCTGGCGTCTCGGGTGTGTTCACCTGTACGTCGGACAGGAAGTCGGGCTCTGCGAGGGGAAACAAGTTAGGCCTAAGCGCGTCGGCGTTGATGCATTCAATCACTACGAGACTTACAGGCGGGATTTATGGGCGAAGCACAGTGAGCTGTTTCGCTAGATTGGCGAGGGATCGAAGAAACGGACGTGAAGTGCCGAGAACACGGGAGGCAACCAGTCCGCCTTCGATGGCGGCAACCGCTTCCTGGGCACGATCGCGGGCAATGGCTGGGGTGAGGCCCGCATCGCGGCTTATTCGGGCGAAGGCGTCAATCCAAAATTGCATGGAGCGGCGTGCGTGGGTGCACGTGGAGGGGCTGTTTGCGAGCGTGAGCGTGTCGAGCAGACACCAGCGTTTACCGGAATGGTAGAACTCGCGAAGGCGGCGGGCGATCTTTCGCACACGATCCTGCGGCCGCCCCTCTTCTGAGGCGGGCTTGAGGACGTAGTCCGCAAAATGCCGGTCGACGTTCGATAGGATGGCGTCGACCATGTCCGCCTTGCCGCCCGGGAAGCGGTGGTAGAGACTTGCTTTCACAAGGCCGGTGGCTTTCATCAGCTCGGAATAGGAAGCGCCGTCATAGCCCTTGCGGCGAAAAACATCCGACAAGCGCTGGAATAATTTTTCATCTGATATCTTTGACGCGCGCATGGAACGGCCTCCTGCTCCTAGATGTCGTATATTTCCTTCACTTAGACCGGACGGTCTAATTCTCCCCCCTTCGACCCAGGGTCGCAACTTTTTTCCGTATCCTTTCGTCGGGAGCGGCATCAGATGGTCCATATAGACCATTAGGTCTATTATAGAAGGAGACTGACCGATGATTCGCAGATGGTTACCGACCGCAGTGCTTTCGATGGGATTTGCAGTAAGTGCGGAAGTTGCAAGCTCGCAGATGAAGGACGCTACGACGGCCGACGCCTCGCGTGTGACCTATCACTCGACGCAAGTAGATGGCCTGAAAATCTTTTATCGCGAAGCGGGACCGAAGGACGCACCGGTGATTGTGCTGCTGCACGGCTTCCCAAGTTCCTCTCACATGTTTCGCGAATTGATTCCCCGATTGAGCGATAAGTATCACGTCTTGGCTCCGGATTATCCGGGCTACGGATACAGCGACGCGCCGCCGCCTGAACGATACGCCTATACCTTTGACCATCTCGCGGACACCGTCGATCATTTCCTCGACCAGCAAGGCATCCTGAAGTATTCGATTTACATTCAGGACTACGGTTCACCGGTTGGATTCCGCTTGGCGACACGGCATCCGGAACGGATTCAAGCGATCATCACCCAGAACGGCAATGCCTATGACGAAGGGTTGTCGCCGTTCTGGGCAGAGTTCCTATACCCGTACTGGAACGATCCCAATCCTACGAACGAAGCAAAAGTCCGCCAGTTGCTGATGCTCGATGCAAC
>Ga0070713_100002680_pt1 | contig 11612 bp, 9 predicted proteins | sample LARL82metaG_FD_65465 | JGI IMG/M metagenome (GOLD analysis project Ga0070713, IMG submission 65465) | Corn, switchgrass and miscanthus rhizosphere microbial communities from Kellogg Biological Station, Michigan, USA - LAR L8-2 metaG | ecosystem: Host-associated > Plants > Roots > Rhizosphere ... | reverse complement strand
AACATCGTAATCAGGTTGATGCCCCAGTCCCGCACCTCGGGAAATTGCCGGCCCACGCGCCCAGAAACAATGTTCATCTCGGCTTGCGCCTGCGGCAGCGATACTCCCGGCTTGAGCCTCCCCACCACGAAGATGACGTGATTGAGCCGGATCTCTTTGGCCGGGTTGATGGTCAGCGGCGTGTACACTTCTGCCCCCGCGAACAGGTTCAGCGAGGCGGGCGCAATGCCGACCACGGTAGTGGGCGTGCCATTCAGCGTGAGCGTCCGTCCGATCAGTCCTGGGTCGCCGCCGAAGCGCCGCTTCCATAAGCCTTCTCCGATCATGGCCACCGGAGCCGCGTTGGGCTTCTCCTCATCGTCGGTGAAGGCCCGGCCCGCCACCGGCGCAATGCCCAGCACACGCGTCAGCGCCGGGCTGATGAGGTTGCCGGTAAATTGCTCCGGCTCGCCGGCACCGCTCAGCGTGTAGTTGGCAAATCCGACCCCAGCCAGTTCCGCGAAACTTTGCTGTTGTTCGCGCCAGGAGAGAAAATTGAGTACCGAAGCGCCAAAGGCCGTAAGGCCGAGTTTGTCGTTCTTCTCCGCTACCTGCACCAGGCGATTCGGCTCCGTGAACGGCAAAGGCTTCAGCAGGACCGCGTTGACCAGGCTGAAAATCGTCGCGTTGGCGCCGATGGCCAGGGCCACCGTAAAAACAACCGCGCAGGTGAACAACGGCGTCTGCCGCATCATGCGCGCGGCGTAACGAAGATCTTGGCCGATCACTGGGCGAGGCTCCTTCCTGTTGCTGCCGACTAAGTTGGCACAGCATACTACCTTGCGTTTCGCTCTTTTTATCTTCCTGATAGCGGCGCGGACTGCAACAGAACGGCGAGTTTCTGTTGTTGTGCTGCCAGGCGCGAAGCTGATAGGCGCGGGTCGCTACTGTCGCGGTAAGAGGTACGCGACTGCCGACGATACGACGGTTTGATAAAATCAAAGGTGGAATTTGCCAAACGCCGCTGCAGCGAGACCGGAGCGGTGGCGTCCTCTTCCGGTTGAAGCAGTGGAAGTCTTTTGTTTCGACCTGTTTACCGTGTGGCGGTGTAGCTCAGGTGGTTAGAGCGACGGTCTCATAATCCGTAGGTCGAAGGTTCGAGTCCTTCCGCCGCCACCAACGCTCAAGGATTTACGGCGAGCATGAGGTCCTTCGCTGCGCTCAGGATTTCGGCAGCGGGCTCAGACGCCCGCTAAGCGCCTCAAGTTCGAGTCCTTCCGCCGCCACCAATGCTCTCCCCCAGCATTCAATTTCCCAACCCTGCCTCCCTCGACCTTTGCGCCAGGTGGGCGTACGCAATTGCCAGCATCTGATTCTGGTCGAGCTGGAAATCGTTGGGTTCGAAGGCGAATTGGGTGCGCGCCGGAATCTTGCCGCCTTCCTCGAAAAACAGACGCTGCACTTCGCCGGCAAACTCCGGCCGTTGCGCGATTTTGGTCCGCAGGTATTCCATGCCATGCGTCAGGTGGCGGCCTTCGTCAGCCCGGATCAGGCGGATGCCCTCCAGTAAGCGGGGAAAGATGCCGCGCGCGCCCAGCATCTCCTCGAAATAATCGTAGCCGCTCACCGCCATCAGCCCTTCCACTACGCCCATGTAGTGGGCTACCCCCAGCAGCAAGGCGTGTTCCAGCGCTTCATTGTTCCCGTCCAGGAGGGCACGCCCGATGGCGTGCGCTCGTTCGCGCAGTTCGTCCACCAGCACGCCACGGTAAGAGTCCACCAGATAGGCGGCCGTGTCCACTTTCCCGAACACTTCCCGAAAGTAAAGCTCGAAAAACTCCGCGTGCTTTACCTCTTCCAGAAGCTGGGTCGCCAGAAACATCCGCCGGTCGGGCTCGGGCATGCCGGCTACAAAGAAGGGCAGGGTATCGGCCACGCTGGTCTCGCCTTCGAAGAACAGGGAGCACACCTTTACCAGCTGCTCGCGCTGCCCCGGCGTGAGGCGCTCCCAATCGGCGCGATCCTGCGCCACTGGAATCTGCTCCGGATCCCATGTGCCCTGCCGCTTAGCCATGCTATAGAGTCCGCGCGCTGACTTGGCTCCATGCGCCGCACCTGCCATGCATCACCTCCGTAAGGTTGCGAGGCCGTATTGTAGGACAAGGCCGCCGGTTCGGCTCTCTCGGCGGGGGTTGTTAGTTTGACAGCGCTGTCGAATTTGGCCGATTCGTGACGCGCTGGCGGCACACACCAGAGCCGGCTCTGGTGGGATATTGATTGCCCCCTTACTCCAGAAAACGATTGCACGAGTGGAAAGCGAGAGTACAATGCTTCCCTCTAACCAATGGGGATCGGCGAATGAAAGAGAACGTGCGCAATTCTGTGGTACGGATGGTGTTTTTCGCTGCTTGTATGACTATCGCCTTTCGCGGGGCGTGGGCGCAAACCGCTGCGCCGGGCACCGGCGACCCCGTGTATGCGGCCTTTAAACAGCTGGAAAAAGCGCCGGCCTACCACGTGCGGCTCACCATCCAATCGAACGATCCGCGGATGGCGCAGGCAGCGGCCATGGGATTTGGAATTGCTCCCATAGACAAGGTAGTGAAGGGCGGCACCAGCCAGGTGATTATGCACATGAAGATGCCGGCCATGGACTTGCCCGGCACGGTGGACGACTGGGAAATCCGCGTGGTAGCGCAAAACGGCAGAGCGGCGCGCATGTTTTCCTCTCCGGCGATTCCCCGCTTGATAAAGCTTCAAGAGCAGAACTTCGCCATGCAGCAGGCCATGCTCGAGAAACAGGCAGCGGTGGGCGTCGTCCAGGCTTTGGCAGCGGGGCCTGTGGGCGGTATCAGCGCGGCAGTGATGGCCGGCGCAGTTGCGGCCTCTGCTGTGATACAGAGGCGTGAGCTCACCAAGGCAGAACACTTCTGGGACTGGAAGTGCCTCGAGCAGTCAGGCGGCGCCGGATCAAAATCGGCTTCGCAACTGAGCGACGTCAAGCCGGCAGGCGACGACAACGTCAATGGCAAGGCCGCTTCGGCCTACGAGTTTTATGTAAATGAGAATGGGCAGCGCCAGGGCCCGGTTCGCTTGCTGGTCGCGAAAGACAGCGGACTGCCCGCCCGCATTCACCTGGACGATCCGGGCGGGCACGGCAGCGTGAATATGGATTATGACCTGGAGACGTCAGGTGATATTGAAATGCCCACCTGCCTGCAGGGGCACTGAGTAAGAGTTCAATCAGGCCGCGTCTTTATCCAGCAGTTTGCCCAGCACGGCAAACAGTTCCAGGGAGCTGAAAGGCTTGTAGAGCACTGGCTCGGAGCCGTCCATGGGATCGTCCGAAGCGATGCTCTCTTTGTCATAGCCGGTCATAAACAGAACTCTCAGCGTGGGACGCTTGCGCAGAAGATGCCGTGCCAATTCCCGTCCATTCATGCCGGGCATGACCACATCCGCCACCAGCAGATGGATGGGACCCTTGTGCTGATCGCTGAGCAGCAGCGCCTCGGTGGCATTGGAAGCGGCCAACACGGCGTAGCCAACTCCGCGCAGGTCCCGGGCTACAGCGTTGCGCACCACTTCGGTGTCGTCCACCACCAGGACCGTCTGCGCCGCGTGCCCGGGGACGGGAGCGGCAGGCGGGGAAAGTTGCGGTGTGGACCATTGTGCGGCAAGGGGAACCTGCAGACGAGGCAGATAAACCCGAACAGTAGTGCCGCGTCCCAATTCGGACTGGACCGATATGTGGCCCCCGCATTGGGTCACGATGCCATAGCATACGGGCAAGCCTAGGCCGGAGGTGGCGGCGGCCTCCTTGGTCGTAAAGAATGGCTCGAAAGCATGAGAGAGCGTCTCTTCCGTCATGCCCCCACCGCTATCGCCCACCTCCAGCACCGCATAGCGGCCCGGCGGGGGCACGGAAGTGAAATGTTCATGAGCCGGAATCTGCTGCAGTTCTACTTCTCTGGTAGCGACCAGAATCCGGCCGCCCTGGGACATGGCTTCGCGGGCGTTGAGCATCAGATTGAGAATAACTTGCTGCAATTGCACCGGGTCGCCGTTCACGCTGCCCAGGTCCTGCTCCAGCCGCAAGTCAATGTGGATGTTCTCCCCGCCCAAACGATCAAAGAGTTCCTTGGTCGTGACGGCAACGTCGTTAAGGCTCACCGGCTGCGTCTGGAAAACCTGGCGTCGGCTGAACGTTAACAGCCGGCGCGTTACCGAAGCGGCGCTGAAGGCCGCATTCAAAGCCTGATCCAGGTAGTCCATAAGAAAATGGTCCGCGGGCTTCACCTGGCGCAGCGCCTGTTCCAGGTTGAGCGTGATAGCCAGTAAAAGATTATTGAAATCGTGAGCAATGCCGCCCGCGAGGCGCCCAACCGCCTCCATTTTCTGTGCCTGGCGAAGTTGGTGCTCGCTGTTGCGCAGGGCGCGCTCAGCCACTTTGCGCTCGGTAACGTCGTGGGCCATGCCGCGCACGATAGGCGCTGCGAGTCCCTCGGTTCGCAGGGTATTGTGGTATTCCCAGACCCGGCGTTCCCCACCGCGGGTCATCAGGCAGAGATATCCCTTATCCACCCCATTCTTGCGAATTCTGGCGATGTACTCCCGGAACTGCCCACGGAATTCCGCGGGAATAAGTTCGGGGAGCGACAGACGCAGCAGTTCCTCAACTTCATATCCCAGAGCGCGGGCGGGGGCGGGATTCACCCACAGCAATCTGCCCTCCAGGTCATGCGTGCAGAGGAGGTCCTGGCTGTGCTCGACCAGATCACGGTAACGGTCCTCGCTTTCGCGCAGGGCTGATTCGACGATGCGGCGCTCCACGATCTCTGATTGCAGCGCGGCGTTGGCGCCGGAAACTTCGCGGCTGTGATTGTCGCTCTGCGACAGGGCACGCTCGGTGCACGCATGCTCCTCCACCAGGAGAAGCACCATACCCAGGCAAATGCCGCACAGGCCCGCGATGTCGAACAAATAGAGCAGCGGATGGCCGGTTAGCACCTCACCGAAAAGCTGCATGGTCGGCACCATGTTCCGGTGGAGCATCAGGCGATGAATGTAAATCCAGATGTAAGCAAGCCGGTCGATTGCGCACAGCAGGCAAAAACCCGCGATTACGGCGCTGGCCCAGGAGCGGGTATTCGATCGCCTGCGGGCAAGAACGTAGGCGCAGAATAGCAGGGCAGCCGCCAGACACAGCATGCGGGGGATGAAACGCGTGGCCGCGCTGGCCACCACGTTCTCTCGCCAGATGAAAGCAACGGCAAAAATCAGGACCGCCAGGGTGGTCGCCAGTCCCAGGCTGAGAAAAACCGGGCGCTTGCCGGTGGGGTGGACCGGTTGCAGGGACCAGGCCCCCAGCATCAGCAGTGGAGCCTGCACAAAACCCAGGATCAGAACCACCAGCCACACGCCGGCGCTCAGGGGGGTCCAGGGCGGAAGTTTCAAAGCCAGAACACGAACAACAAGAAATATGCCGAAACAAGTCCAGGCCCATGCCCACCACCGGAAGAACTGCTCCCGGCGCAGGTGGAGGCTAAGCGCCCACAGCAAAATCAGCAGAAAGAGCGTGAGCAGCAGCTGCAGCCGGACGTAGAGCTCCGCAAGCTCCATGGAAAGCTCATCGGGGCGGGCGGGTTCGCCGGCTCCCGGTGCTGACTTCTGGTTGTTAGCATGGTCCCGTGGAGGACGGCCGCACTGTGACGCGGGTCACAGGAAGAGGTGACCCTCAGCCGCTGCCCAGCCGCTCACATCCAGGACCAGGGCCGGTCGCCGTAAAAAATCACCACGGCGGGTTCCTCCCTGCTGATGCGGGCCGCCGGGCGCGGCAAAGACTTGGAGCAGCGTGCGGGCTGGCGGTTCCGAACCTTGCTGATCGGGATGGGAGTTGTCCTCCTGCCAATCGTCGCCGGGAGAGGGTTGTGCACACTAGTGGATAAAGGCGGCACCGAGCCGGGGGAGCACAGCGGAATTGCGAGGATGCCAGTCAGCAGGGCGAGAGTGAGGACTCTGGTCATGATCGCTCCGGGGCTCTGAATCGCAACTTTCGTGCCAATTACGTAGACGTCCAAGTCATTGAGAAGATTCGATAATCTTATGCAGCAGGGTACAAGGAGGGATGGCGTGAATGTTCATTCCTGGGATGGAGTGTGCGAAAGCGGACGGGTAAGTGCCCGCCGGGTCTCCCCGGATTACGAGAACTCTGGGCGAATGGGCAGAACTGATGGAAGATAATAGGGTTAGGAGATGCGCATGAGCCATTCCGGCGAAGGTCGCTCACCAGAATTGAAGCGTGTCTACCAGATATGGCAGCGCGTGCTTTCCGATCGCGGCTCTGACCTGACTACCATGCGCGACACCGTGGAGGAGTTCTATCGCGCCAACTTCCGCCTGGCGGAAGATGTGGAAGTGGAGGCGGTATTTGCTCCCGTACCTGGCCTATGGATCACCACGCCGGCCGGGCGCAGCCGCAGCATCCTTTATTTTCATGGCGGTGGCTATGCCCTGGGTTCGTCTCGGGCGCACGCCGAAATGGCCAGTTGGATTGCCCGTGCGGCGCAAGCCCGGGTCTTTGTGCTCGATTACCGCCGCGCCCCCGAGTACCGCTTTCCCGCGGCCCTGGAGGACGCTTTGCTGGCTTATCGCTGGATGGTGAATTCAGGGGCCGATCCGCGCACCATTGCGGTGGGCGGAGATTCGGCCGGGGGTGGGTTGACCCTGGCGCTGCTGACCACGCTGCGCGATCGCGGTGAACCGCTGCCCAGTTCCGCCGTATGCATTTCTCCCTGGGTGGACCTGGCGATGACCGGCGAGTCCATCGTGAGCAGGGCGGCCTTGGACCCGCTGCTCACCCGCGAAGGCCTGCGCCAGTTTGCCGACTGGTACCTCGGCGGGCAGGACGCTCGCAACCCCCTTGCCTCTCCCCTCTACGCTGATCTGCGAGGCCTGCCTCCGCTGCTGGTCCAGGTGGGCACCAGCGAAATTCTGCTGGATGATGCCGTGCGCCTGTCGGAGCGGGCGCGCGCTGCCGGTGTCAGGGTTACCCTGACCAAGTACGAGGATATGCCCCACGTCTGGCACGTGTTCGCTTCCTTTCTGCCGGAAGGGCGAGAAGCCGGCCGCGAGATCGGCGAATTCGTGATGCAACACAGCCGTCGCGCGGCAGCGGCCACCCAAGCTGCGCCTCCGCGATGAGAAATCCGGATTCACCGCCGAGACGCGGAGGCCGCCGAGGATGATTTGCAAAGCTGCGGATGGTCTGTCTGCCGACAGCGTTCTCGAAAGCTTTCTTTCTGAATTCCCTCTGCGTCCTCGGCGTCTCCGCGGTGAATCCGGTTACCAAAGCCGCTGTACCTCTCACGGTTGCCGTCGGGCGCGCCTTTTGGCTAACTCTAAAATGCGGCTCAAGTGCCGGCCTGCGCCCCGCCACAGGACGGGTAACCTGGAGATGGTTACTCCCCTGAGCTCAGCGCGCACTCTGAGCGCCACTTCCATATATGCATTGGCACACCTGGATCGCCGCCATTGAGCGTCCGTCGTTGCAGACACTCCTCAGCTTTGTCCCCCTGATCGCAACCATCGTCACTACACTGGTCACCGTGATTCTGGCGCGCGCCACTCTGCGTTACGCTGCGGCCACCGACAAAAGCCTGGAGCTCGCGCGGGAACAATTTGAACGCGAGTGGGCGCCGGAGTTGCACATTCATATCGAGCGGCTCTCTGAGGAAGACGCCAAGATCATCATTACCAACCTGGCCAAAAGTTCCGTCCTGCTGCAGTTGGTGCAGATCCGCAAAATCCATGACGCCGTGCCTTTTGCCAAGTTCGCGCTGAACCATCCTTTGGTTGGCGGGCGCAGCTGGATGGAAGATGTGGGCGATCGTTTCCTGTCCCTGGGCAGCCAGGAGTTTCGCGGCACTATCGCGGCCTCGGCTACCTTCTTTTGTTCCGGGCGCCTCTACCGCACCGACTGGTTCCGCTTCGAACTGGAAGCCAGCGGCAGGAACATTGTGCGGCTGGTGCCCATCACCGCGGCGGCCAACCGCGCTCGCGTGCTGCAGGCCAAGGTGGACGAGCGCGCCGTCAGACGCCAGGTGGTGGTGGACGTGGTGGCGGGCACGAACGGCGACGGCGAAGGCAAGTGAGAGCGCAGGAAAAGCCCGCAGCTGCTCAAGCTCCCACTGCAACCTGGAAACTTCTGAAGCCTTGAAACCTTCGAAACTTTGCAACCTTAGCTCTGTCCGAATTCCGCCGTGACCTGCTCCCACTGCCGCCGAACCTGCGCCATCATCCGCTGGTACTCGGGATCGTTGCGCAGCTTGTCCCAGTTCTTGTCGCGCTGGAACCAGGGATAGTTCTGGTTGCCGAGTTCCACCGCTCGTTTCAGCCACACCATGGCTTTATCGCGCTCGCCCAGTAACGCGTACATGCTGCCCGCCCAGTAGGCCACATCACCGTCAATAACATCTTGCGGCTTGTATTCGAAAAGGCTGGGATTAATCTTCTGCCGCTCGCCGCGGGAAGCGTACAGAAATGCTGAGAGCCACAGGGGGACCATGTCACCGTTATTTTTTCCCAACTGCACGGCGCGATTCAGAATGGGTTCCGCTTCCGCCGTCTTTCCCTGGTAATAGAGGAACTCGCCCAGAAAAGCCATGGCCTTGAACTGGTCGGGATTAGCCGCCAGCGCCTGCCGCATCACCTGTTCGGCCTCGTCCGGCCTTCCTATGTAGAGCAGCATGCGCCCGTGCATCCAGTAAATGCGGGTCGTGGTGGGGTTCAGTTGCCGGCTGCGGCGATAAGCCTGCTCGGCCTGCTCAACCAAGCCGGCGTAGTGGTAGGCATAACCCAGGAAATCCCAGGAGGTTTCTGAATTGGGAGCAAGGGCCACGGTCTGCCGGAGGGTGCGGATGGCTTGGGCGTTCTGCCCGGTTTCGGCGTAGATGTCGCCCATGGACTGCAGCGCCGCCAGTGAGCTGGGGTTTTGCCGCAAGGCGCGCTCGGCGGCCTCTGCTGCCAGGTGCAGGTTGGCCGCGGCGTTTTCCTCAAAATTGGCGGCTTCCATCAGATACATGTCCGAGAGCATGGCTTCGGCATCAGTGAAGGTCGGGTCCACCTCGAGGGCCTGCTGCAGCAGCCGCCGGCCTTCGCGAAGACTCTCGCGCCGCGAGTGCAGAAAGTATTCGTTGCGGTAAAACCGCGCCTGCAAATAGTCGTTGTAGGCTTCCGCAGACGCCGTCACCGGCTTCTGCAATGAGTTTTGTTCCGCGCTGGAGACCTGCACCCGCATTCCTTCCACCACGCGCGTGGCCAGCTCGTCTTCAAACTTGAACATGTCGCCGGCACGCAGGTCGTAGCGCTGCGCCCACCGTGTGGCGCCATCCTTCGCATCTATGAGTTGCACCGAGACTCGTACGCTTCCGGCTGCGCTCTGGTAGGTTCCGTCCAGCACCGAATCTACCCGCAGCTCCTGCGCCGCCTTCACCGGATCTGCCGTCGCTTGCGCATACTTCAGCACCGAACTGGTGGGCCGCACCGCCAAATCGTGCAGCGATGCCAGCCGGCTGATCACCGCGTCGGTCATCCCAATGCCCCAGCTGTTGTCTTTGCCTTCGCCGGAAATGTTATGGAAGGGGAGCACCGCCAGGGTGCGTGCCGCCGGCGCGGCCACTTCGGTCACAGGCGGTTTGGCTACGGCCTTAGCGCGAATCACCCGCGACCGCAGGTAATATTCGCTCAGAAACACCACCAGCCCCAGGGCCAGGATTCCCGCCACTACTACGGCGCCACGCACACCCGGACGCTTCTGCCGCTGGCTCGGCCCCGCTACCGCCGCCATGCGCCCTGAGTCAGTATCGCGCTTCAGCCGTTTCAGGTCGGCTCGGATCTCCGCCGCCGATTGGTACCGCACCTCCCGGTCCTTTTCCAGCGCCTTGCTGATGATCTCCTCCAGCCTCGGCGGCAGCGTGGGGTTGAGCCTGACCGGCGCGGCGGGCGTACGGTTGAGGATGGCTTCAAAGATCAGCCCCGAAGTGGCCCCGGGGAAGGGCAGCCCGCCGGTAGCCATTTCATAGAGCACCGCCCCAAAGGAGAACAGGTCGGTGCGCGCGTCCAGCTCCTGGCCGCGTATCTGCTCTGGCGACATGTAAGCCACGGTGCCCACCGTGGTGCCGGGGCTGGTGAGGTGTTCGGGCGTGGCTGCGGTTGGCATCGCGGCAGCTTCCGTCGCCGCCGGCTGCAGCTTGGCCAAGCCGAAGTCGAGGATCTTGGCCTGTCCGCGCGAGGTGACGAATATGTTGGCGGGCTTGATGTCGCGGTGAACAATGCCGTGCGCGTGGGCTGCATCCAGACCATCGGCGATTTGCGTGCCCAGGTCGAGCACCGTTTCCAGTTCCAGGGCGTGGCCGGCAATCTTCTTCGCCAGAGTCTCGCCTTGCAGCAGCTCCATGACCAGGAACCAATGCCCGCCGCTCTCATCAATGTCGTGGATGGTGCAGATGCTGGGATGGTTCAGGGCGGAGGCGGCGCGGGCTTCCCGCTGAAAGCGCTCCAGGGCCTGCGGCTCTGAGGCCAGGCGCTCGGGCAAGAATTTGAGGGCTACATGCCGGCCCAGTTTCAGGTCTTCGGCTTCGTACACCACGCCCATGCCGCCGGCTCCCAGTTGCCCCACAATGCGGTAATGCGAGACCGTTTGCCCCAGCAACGAAGCGCCTCCAATGGGCGGCTATGTTAGGCCGGGCAAAAGGGAAGGTCAATGGCAGCAGGGGAATCTTCCAAAGTGGCAATATATGGTCGCCGATGATTAAGACCACGTTGCACATCGTTGATGGCGATTCCACAGGGGGAACGCTTCGTCAATCCAGTGTGGTGTGGATTATTGGATCGGCGGCGTGCACCTATCCGGAAATCAGGTGCCCTGGCGCTGGGATGGGCGTCGAATCGTGCCGGCAAAAGGCTCGAAGCTCAACGTTTGAGCGCGGCCTGTGCCCCCGCCGGCAACTTCGCCCAAATTCAGTCGGGCGCTTGGCGTGCATGCCAGTGGGAACGGTGCCACTTTGGGCATAGAATAGATATCACACGCTTACACGTCTTACCTATCACTGACGCGCCCGTCCATTCGTGTTAGCGTGCAATCAGGCAATCGCTAAGTTCCAGCTCACCTCCTACCTCCTGCCAGCGTTTGCCACACCCGGGAGCATGCCGCGTTGCGGCTCAAGTCAAGGAGAGACTTTATGGCCAATGCGAAACCTCAGATGAGGAAGGAGACGACCTCCTCGGTTGACATTGATGAGCGCATCCGCCAGCGCGCATTTGAACTGTTCCAATTGCGCGGCTGTCAGGATGGCCACGATTTCGAAGACTGGATGCAGGCCGAAGCCGAGGTTCGGGGCAAGCCGCTGAAGCTGGCCAACTTGAGGGTCGTCAGGTAACCCACCGGGCTGACCTGGGGCAAAGGAAGAAAGGCGAAAGCCGGTGCGCCTTCGGGCGCAGGGATGGGCCTGCATCAACTGCGAATCTTCCCGGATCATTCAGGCTGGAATCTCGCAATCCCGCTCTCGGGAGCCACCCCTGGCTCACTGCATGGCCTGCACCTTAACTTCCTCAATCTGGCGCATAGTATCCCA
>Ga0070713_100002677_pt1 | contig 11617 bp, 6 predicted proteins | sample LARL82metaG_FD_65465 | JGI IMG/M metagenome (GOLD analysis project Ga0070713, IMG submission 65465) | Corn, switchgrass and miscanthus rhizosphere microbial communities from Kellogg Biological Station, Michigan, USA - LAR L8-2 metaG | ecosystem: Host-associated > Plants > Roots > Rhizosphere ... | reverse complement strand
TTGAGCAGTGATTTGACTCGTGCGAATAGCTCCTCAGGGAATATTGGTTTGCTGAGGAAATCGTCAGCACCGGCTTCGATACCGCGCACCCGATCTTCCCGCTCCGCGAGGCCAGTGATAAGCACAAACGGTATGAGGCGAGTTGCGGGATTTTCCTTGAGTTCGTGGCAGAGTTCATATCCTGACTTCCCCGGCATAATCACGTCGGAAAGCACCAGATCAGGGGGATGCTGAAAGATCTCTGCCTCTGCCTGGGCCGCATCGGGAACCGCCACCACGTCATACCCGCGCGAGGACAACAGATCCTGCATCAGATTCATTGTGTTGGGGTTATCGTCCACTACCAGAATTCTCGGCAGGCGACGATGTAGCGAGACATCGCGTGCTCCCGCGCTTTCCGGGTGCAGCGCAAACAGGGTAGAGACTCTCCGGGCAGACTCCATAAGCGACCGCAAGCCCATTTTAATCGAAAAAAACGTTTTACTAGGATAAATTCCTGTGGAAGCCCGGGAAGGAACGAAGGCGGCGATTTCTGAGGTGAGCTCGTTTATCGACGAGGAGGCTCAGATTTCCTAAAACTAAGCCCCCGCGGAGAGTTTGTGCGTGTTCTTGGTTCGCGCGATTCCGTATTGGCGAATCTTGTACAAAAGCGCTTTATAACTGATCTGTAACAATACGGCCGCCTGCTTCCGGTTCCAGTTGGTCTCGTCCAGGGCCTTGGCGATCGCTTCAGCTTCGGCGCCGTCTTTAGCGCTGCGCGCCAGCGATTTCAGGCCGCCCGCAGTCTCTGACCCACTGCGCGGAGCAGCAGGTTCGAACTCGGCTCCCGTGCCATCCGTCCGGGGCTTCAACTCGTTGATTGCAAGCTTTTCATCACCGAGGACTAGATATCGCTTTACAAAGTTACCCAGCTCACGCAGATTTCCCGGCCATGAATAATTCGCACACGCCTGCAACATCTCCGGTGAATACGGTAGCGGCGCTCGGGCATATTGCTCCGACAACTGAGTCATGAAGTGTTTCAGCAGGATCGGAATTTCTTCTTTACGTTCCCGTAACGGCGGAATTTGCAACGTAAACGCGTTCAGCCGATAGTAGAGATCTTCGCGAAGGCGCTTGTTAGCGAGCGCTTCCGGAATATTGATATTGGTCGCGGCCAATATCCGCACATCGACTTTGATTACCGAGCGGCTGCCTAAACGTGAGAATTGCTGGTCCTGCAGGACGTGGAGAAGTTTGGCTTGCAGCGAAGGCGGCATCTCGCCAATTTCGTCGAGCAAGATCGTCCCCTTGTTGCTCAGCTCAAATTTTCCCGGTTTGGCGTGAGTTGCCCCAGTGAACGCACCCTGCTCATAACCGAACAACTCGCTTTCCAGCAAGTCCGCCGGGACCGCAGCGCAATTGACTTTTAAGAAAACGCGATGCGCACGCGGTGAAAGCTTATGTATCAACCGCGCCATCACTTCCTTGCCGGTGCCGCTTTCGCCCAGCATCAACACCGGGATGTCAACGTTCGCTACCAGCGCAGCCTGCGATCGCAGCTTGCGCATATTGGCGCTAGCGGCAACGAAAAAGGTCTCATCTCCCAAATCTTCAACTTCACCGGTATAATTTTGCTGATTCGTCCCCAAACATTGGTCGATAACCGCGTCGAGCTCGGCTTTCTGAAAGGGCTTGGTAATGTAGTCAACTGCACCCAGCCGGATGGCTTGCACTACTTTTTTGGTGTCATTCACACACGACAGCATTACGATTTTGATGTTGGGCTGGAGCTTGCGCAGGCCCTCCAGCGTTTCCAAGCCGTCAATTCCCGGCATGAGCAGGTCGAGCAGGACAAGATTCGGCTCCAGACCTTTCTCCACCAGCTGAAGGGCCTGCTCGCCAGTCGAAGCGGTCTCGACGTGGTGGTCATCGATCTCGAGCAGCGTCCGAATGTAGCGCTGCATTCCAGGTTCGTCATCCACCAACAGGATTTTAGATTTATCGCTCATTATCTTTTCCCTTCGAGCTCTGCCACCGGATTCAACGGAATAATGAAAGAAAACTTGCATCCGGCACCGAGCTCGCTTTCCACCCAAATCTTGCCCGCCATGCCCAACACCAGACGTCGCGCTATGGCCAAGCCCAAGCCCATTCCCTCAGTTTTCTCATTGGTCGGCAAACGGAAGAAGTCGTCAAATATTTCCAAGTGATATTCGGGAGGAATTCCGGGCCCGGTGTCCGAAACGCTGATCTTGACCGAGTTCGGCGCGGTCAATGGGCGCCGGCGACGCTCCTGAGAGATGGCGGGCTTCGCAATTGAGCGCCGTTCCCACATATATGGCTCGGCATGAAGCCAAACCGTGCCTCCGGAAGGTGTGAACTTGGATGCATTCTCGAGTAGATTCGATATGACACGTTCTACTTTTGGCGCGTCGAAGGGGAAATCCAGCACTTTTTCGTTCGCCAGGAAATACATGGCCAAACCCTTCTCTTGAAAGCGAGGGGACCAGAGCCGGCAAACCTCCGAAAGACAGGCATTGATGTTGCCCGGTTCAAACTTCATTTTTAGTTCGTCGGTTTCGAGCACGCTGAAGCTCAAAAAATCCTGAATATAACGCTGCAGCCGTTGCCCGTTGGAGCGCATGTCGCGAAGCACTTCACGCTGGCGTTCATTCAAACTCCCCAGCTTTTCGCTTTGCAGCATTTCGACGTACCCATTCAAAATTGACAATGGAGTCTTTAGGTCATGCGCCGCCGAGGCAAGTGCGTTTGTCGTCCTGAGATATCGCTCTTGTAGTTGGGAGAATTCTGGCGATTCCTCAACTGCGGGGGCCGGATTGGTGGAAGATGAAGCGCCTTCCCTTCCCGGAGCGGATGATTCCTGAGGCACTGAAGAAAGTTGGGGCATAGTGAGCGATCACTGTGGGGGAGGGCCAGCAAACCAAGCTGGTGGAGACTGGTCGCCGTATCAAGAATGCTAGGGTACTAAGCTGGGAGTGTCAACGAAAAATGCAAAACATTTGCCAGTTTTCGGTAAACTCTTTCCAAAGTCAGCCCGGCAAAAAATCGTATTATGCCCGCTAAATCAGGTAAGTAGCCGGTGATTTCGGGCAAATAAGCCTTTTTCGCCCGGAGATCACGGAAATACCATTCGTTGTAACCGTGACCTCCTGAGCAAGTAGCATTTGTTTGGCACCCAAGGTGCGGCAGACATAAGACTTCGGTGGGAAAGGTAAGCTGCTTGGATCGTTCTTCTCCAAAAATTGAACGCCGGGCCTGGACGCGACTCCCTTTGCCTATTCCCCTCTTTGTGCGCAGCCGCGATTCAAAAGGTAAGGACCTCCTGGAGTTCGCCACGGCGCTCAACATCTCAGCCGGCGGAGCATTAGTGGCGATGCATGGTGCCTTGCGGCCAGTAGCGCAGGTTTCGCTGGAGATCCCCAGTGCCCCGTTGCCCACGTCGGCTCCTTTGCGCAAGAGTTCGCGTAATTTGCGCGCAAAGATCGTTCGCGTAACTCATGGTGACGGCTACAACCTTGTAGGACTCAAGTTTGTGCAACCTCTGCTGTCGAACGAAACTCGTCGACCGACCCCCAGACGGAAAGTTGCTTCTTCCGTGTGAAAAGTTTTTCCTACTCGTCAAGGGCGATTTTTATCGCCTGAGCCTTCAACTCACATTCAGCCGGCTCATCTCTTCTTGGAATGTAAACCTTTTATCTTCAGTTATTTAGTCTCAGAATTTGGTTCTTTAATACTTGATGGTGAGGTTTGGTTGATGGGGTGCACACCTCAATCTCAGTATCAGGAGCCGCACCGCTGTATGTCGAGCACAATCACAAATTCTGTCAGTTCACTGGCACAATCTCTGGGCGAAATTCCGCCAGAGGCCGTAGTTTTTGGCCAATCTGAGGTCATGCAAGCCCTCCGCTCCCGGCTCGACAAGGTGGCCTCGGCCAACGTCCCGGTCCTTATTCACGGCGAAAGCGGTACCGGTAAGGACATCATTGCCCGTCTCGTCCACGCCCGTTCTCCGTGGAGGTCTGGACCATTTGTAAAAGTGAATTGTCCCGCCATTCCTGGCACATTGCTGGAAAGCGAACTTTTTGGATACGAGCGCGGCGCTTTCACCGGTGCTTATGGCTCGAAGCCTGGGCGCGTAGAGATGGCCCACCGCGGTACGCTTTTCCTGGACGAAATCTCTGAACTCGACATGTCGCTGCAATCGAAGCTCTTGCAGCTTCTGCAGGATGGACAGTTCTGCCGCATCGGCGCCCAAGCCGATAAGAAAGTTGAGGTTCGGGTAGTTTGCGCCACCAATCGCAAGCTGGAAGAAGAGATTGAGAATGGAAACTTCCGCCAGGACCTTTACTATCGAATTAACGTCGTAAACCTGTTTATGCCGCCGCTGCGTGAGCGGCGTGGTGATATTGATGGCCTGGTGGGCTATTTCCTCGAGTATTACAACCGCAAGTACAACTGCAAGGCTAGGCCGCTTTCATCCGAATTGATGGAAATTCTGCAGAAGTACCACTGGCCAGGAAATATTCGCGAGCTGGAAAATCTGGTTAAGCGATACGTGATCCTAGGCAGCGAAGAGGTTATCAGCAACGACTTGCAGCCGCGCGAGAACGACTTTCTGGCTTCAGACATTAATCTCGACGGGCCCATTTCGCTGAAAAAGCTCACTCGTCAAGCCACGAGAGCGCTTGAGCGCAAGATCATCCTGAAGGTGCTGCACAATCATCACTGGAACCGCAAGCAAGCGGCGAAGACGCTAAACATCAGCTACCGCGCGCTGCTGTACAAGATCCGTGACGCGGGCCTTCCGCCCAATCGCGCGCGCCGTCCACCTGAGGCTGCCAAGACCCAGGTAGCTGCCGATTAATTCAATTTATTACCGAACTGAACCTTAGCCTTAACTGATGTCCTGACTTCTGAACAACTGTCGAGTTCGGCACAGTAAGGCATCTTGCCTATTGACGGGCCGCGGACTCCGTACTATTGTCGTGTCCTTCCCCACGTAAGTAGCTGGATGTGTGTCCAGAAATGGACCTTCGGAGGTTTGCTGTGCTTCTTCGCCGCTTGCGTTCTCCACTTTCCGGTTTCGTACTACTTACCGTACTTGTCGTTTTGCGCCCGGCCCCCGCGAATGCTGAAGGATTTCAGCCGGTGTCCCCCGACGAACTCAAAATGTCCGCGGAGCCGCTCGCGCCCGGCGCACCCGCCATTATTTTGGAACGCGAGGTAGATCGTGACGATCGCGGCAACACCGGGCATGAAAACGACTATTACCGTATCAAGATACTGAAAGAAGAAGGCCGCAAGTACGCGGATATAGAAATTCCATTCTTCAAAGAGAATGGGAACAACATCGTCAACGTCCACGCCCGGACGGTACGTCCCAATGGATCGATCATAAATTTCGAAGGAAAGGCGTTTGATAAGTCGATTGCCAAAGCGAAGGGCCTGAAATACATGGCCAAGACATTTACTCTCCCAAATATTGAGGTAGGCTGCGTCATCGAGTATTACTACACGCTCGATTTAAGTGAACACTTTGTTTACGACTCGCACTGGATCCTTAGCGAAGAGATGTTCACGAAACACGCAAAGTTTTCTCTCAAGCCATATACCAGCGACTACGGTCCCATGCACGTGCGCTGGAGCTGGCAGCGATTGCCGCTTGGAACCCAACCGCCGACAGAAGGTCCCGATCACATAATTCGCCTCGAGGCGAACAACATCCCGGCGTTCCAGACGGAAGACTATATGCCGCCTGAGGGCGAACTGAAGTCGCGAGTCGATTTCACTTATTCCGAAGACTTTCCGGAAAAAGATGCTGCCCAGTTCTGGAAGAACCATGGAAAGAAAATTAATGGTGAGGTAGAAGGTTTCGTAGGCAAACGAAAGGCGATGGAGGGGGCCGTCGCGCAGATTGTCTCTCCCAGCGATACACCTGAAGTGAAACTGCAAAAAATCTACTCTCGGGTGCAGCAACTTCGCAATATCTCCTACGAAGTTCGAAAAACCGAGCAGCAACAAAAACGCGAGAAGGAAAAGGAACCATCGAATGTCGAGGAAGTGTGGAAGAGAGGATACGGCGACGGCATTCAAATCACGTGGCTGTTTCTAGGTTTGGCCCGGGCTGCGGGCCTCGACGCATCGGGGGTGATGGTGTCGGAACGCAGCAATTACTTCTTCAACCCGAATCTGATGGATGCGCACAAGCTCGACTCCAATGTCGTACTGGTCAAATTGAACGGCAAAAATATTTTTTGCGATCCAGGTGCGCCCTTCACTCCCTTCGGAATGTTGATGTGGTCAGAGACGGGCGTGCAAGGCCTGCGTCTTGACAAGGATGGCGGCACTTGGATTCAAACTCCGTTGCCTGAAAGCGCTGCCTCTCAAATTTCTCGCGCTGCAAAATTAACGCTTTCTGAATCCGGCGACCTTGAGGGTACGCTCACAGTAACGTTTACCGGACTCGAGGGCATGCAGCGAAGACTGCAAGAACGCAACGAAGATGAAGCCGATCGCAAGAAGTTTCTTGAGGATGAAGCCAAGGAATTTGTGCCTGCCGCTATCGAAGTGGAGCTGACGAACAAACCAGAGTGGAGCAGTTCTGCCTCGCCCTTGATTGCCGAATATAAGTTGAAAATTCCGGGCTGGGTTTCAGGTGCAGGACGGAGAGCGCTACTGCCAGTCGGAATCTTTAGCGCAACCGAAAAGAACGTCTTTGATCACGCTGAACGAGTCCATCCGATTTATTTCGAGTTTCCTTCCGAGAAAATAGACGATGTGACTATAAACCTGCCTCTGGGCTGGCAGGTGAGCAGTCTTCCGGCAGCCCAGGATAAAGACTCGAAAGTTGTGCGCTATGTTTTGAAGGCAGAAAACGACAAGAGTACCGTGCATTTGAACCGGCAATTGAGCGTTGATCTTATGTTGGTCGATTCCAAATATTATCCCGCGCTCCGGAATTTTTTTCAGTTAGTGAGGACTGGTGATGAAGAACAAGTTGTGTTGCAACCGATTGGGGCACGGGCAAGCAATTAGCACGACGATTGCTGCAGTAGTAGTAGGTGTCATTTCGCTGTTGGGACATTCCCCGGTGGCAGTTGCTGGCGACGCGCCGCAGTGGATGCACGCTCTCGTGAATGCGCCGCTGCCATCTCACGATGAGAAGACCAACGCTGTTCTCCTCTATTCGGAAACGAATGTCCAGGTCCAGTCCACGGACAAGATCAAAACCGTGGTGAGGCGAGCGTACAAGATTCTTAGGCCCGATGGCCGCGATCTTGGATTCGCGGTTGTCCCATTCAATTCTCCCAGTGAAAAAGTCACTGGCCTGCACGGTTGGTGTATTCCGGCGCAGGGCAAGGACTATGAAGTAAAAGAAAAGGACTCTATCGAAAGATCGCTTCCAAAGGTCGACGGCAGCGAATTGATAAGCGATGTAAGGGTGAAAGTCATTGAAATACCCGCCCCTGATCCGGGAAATATCGTCGGCTACGAGTACACCCTTGAAAAACAGCCTATCCTCTTACAGGACACTTGGTATTTCCAGGGCGAGAGTCCTTTGCGTGAGGCGCATTACTCGCTCCAACTACCCGCCGGATGGGAATACAAAGCAGCATACATTAATCATACCGAAGTCAAACCTGCACAAATTGGCGCCAACCAGTGGCAATGGACGGTCAGCGACGAAAAAGGCATACGCGAAGAAGAGGACATGCCACCAATTCACGGAGTCGCAGGGAAGATGATTGTGTACTTGCTTCCTCCCGGCGGAACAGGCAGCCGGGGCTTCGCAAACTGGAAGGAGATGGGTAATTGGTACGGAAACTTAACCACAGGCCGACGCGACCCGACACCCGAAATCAAACAAAAAGTCGCCGAACTCACCGCAGGCGCCGCTGCTCCACTCGATAAAATGAGGGTCCTTGCGCGTTTTGTACAACACGATGTCCGGTATGTCGCAATTGAACTCGGTATTGGTGGATTTCAGCCACATCCGGCGGCGGAGGTGTTTGGTCACCGATACGGAGACTGCAAGGACAAAGCAACGCTGATGGCGGCAATGCTGCACGAGATTGGAGTGGATTCTTACTATGTGGTTATCAACGCGGAGCGCGGATCGATCAGCCCGGATATGCCCGCGCACAGCGGATTCAATCACGTTATTCTCGCCGTCAAGCTGCCGGCTGGGATATCTGACCCCTCATTGGCTGCAACAATGCTGCATCCTCAACTGGGCGAACTCCTGTTTTTCGATCCCACCAACGAACTGACTCCGTTCGGGCAAATTGGAGGCTACTTGCAGGAGAATTATGGGTTACTGGTGACGCCGGTGGGCGGCGAACTAGTGGAATTGCCCAGACTGCCAGTCACCATGAATACGATCCGCCGCACTGGGAACTTGGCTCTGGACGCGACCGGAAAGTTGACTGGCAACATCAGCGAAATGCGCCTCGGTGACCGGGCCTCATCAGAACGCTGGCGCCTGCTGCATGTCACCAATAACGCGGACCGGATTAAACCAATCGAGACCCTGCTTGCGGGTTCGCTTTCCAATTTTCGGATTACTAAAGCGGCCGTTCTTAACTTGCAGCAGACTGATCAGCCGTTTGGATTTAACTATTCTTTTGAGGCGCTCAATTATGCGAAGACTGCCGGTGATTTGTTACTCGTGCGTCCGCGCGTAATTGGGGTGAAGGCGCAAGCCATCATGGAAACGACAGAACCGCGTCAGTTCCCAGTGGAGTTCGACGGTCCGGTCCAGGATACTGACACATTTGAGATAACGCTGCCGCAAGGATACACAGTGGATGATCTGCCCCCGCCGGTCGATGCCGATTTCGGATTTGCCAGCTACCACTCAAAAACGGAGCTCAAGGGCAACATTATTGGGTATACGCGGACCTTCGAAATTAAAGACCTGAGTGTCCCGGTGAGCAAGGCGGGTGATCTGAAAAAGTTTTACAGGATTATTGCCTCTGACGAGCGCAACACCGCGGTTTTGAAAACTTCGAAATAAGGCACGCGGCGCACGCACGGTGAGAGCAGGTCTGCCGGACCTCACCTGAACTGACCTTGGCGTCACTTCGAAAAATCTATCCTACTCCACGGTAAATTGAACTGCCGTTGTTCTCGTGGCGGAGCCCGACGTTGCGTTCACCGTCACGGTATAGGTTCCAGCCGGGGTCCCCTTGGTCGTGGTGGTGTTCGAACTTGAACTACATCCGGCCTGCAACAAAGCTACCGCGAGCACCAGGGCAAAGAAGATTCCGAGCAGCATTCGTCGCTTTCGCGAGATACCAGCTCCCATTAATCCCACTCCTAGAATTGGCAGCCACATCGCATACCCTGGTCCGCGCAGGAGCAGGCTGGCTGTAGTTGTCACTCTGGCAGTCGTCGAGATCGCCAGCGCCCGGCTTTGCGGGCCGCTGCTCATGCTCGAAATGGTGGATCCTGTAGGTTCCGGGAAGCGGCAAGCCGATCCAGCCGGCAAGCCCGCGCCACACGAAATCGTGACCGATTCGGGAAACCCAGCTCCGGTTGGCGTTACCACGACGGAGTAATTAACTGTATCACCCGATGCGATCGTACTGCTCTTGCTCACGAGGCTCGCGTTGACCGAAAAATCATTCAATACAGCGCTGTTACTAATCGTTGGTTCGACGCCTCCGGGGGAACTAAGCGCAGCACTATTACCCACTGAACCGGACCCTTGAAGTATGGTAGTGGGCGCCGTGACTGTGACCGTTACTTTCGCGGCGGAGTTTACGCTTTGCAGGGAACCGCAGGAATTTTGTGTCTTGAGCGTGGTGACAGTCGAGGTGTTCACTGTGCCCAAAACGCAAGTCAGCGTCCCGGCGGTGACTGCAGGGCCGCAAGAACCTTGGCTGGTAGTCGCAGAGGTAGATGAGTTGACGGTTAGTTGATCCGTGAACACAACACCAGCAACCGGATCTCCGGTGTTGTAAATATAGTAGGTAAATGTGACCGGACTACCAACCCCCACCGGTGAAGGACTGACGGTTGGATTTTTGACTTTGCATGCTGGAAGCGCGCCGATAGGCGTTGGATCCGGCATGGTCAGATTCGCGGTATTCGGGCCCAGTTCCGTGACGAAAGCGTCGGACGCGCCCAAAAGAACTCCTCCGCCTGCTAAAGGACTTGCCTTAGGAAAATCGCCGGAGAAGGTTTCGCCGGTTACATATGTGTTCAGCAACGAATCGAGCGCAATGCTGGTGCCGATATCCTTCCCCGTTCCTCCAAGATAACTGGCAGTGCTGGTGTTCGTGGTAGTGGAAGTGCCGGTAGTGTTCAGCCGGGCGACGAAGGCGTCGTCAACTCCCCCGAACGTTGGCTGAAATGCATTGGGCGTGACTGGAAAGCCGCCGCCCGTGAATCCTGTGACGTAGGCATTCCCCAGCGTGTCGGCCGCAATTCCCAAGCCCACATCCTGCGCCGTTCCGCCGAGATAGCTGAAGTAATCCAGCGGCACAGTCCCTTGTGTCGTACCGGTGACGGCGGGCACTCCGAATTTTGCAACGAAGGCGTCGCCCCCGCCACCGTTGGTCTTCTGGAACGGCAATGTTGTGGTTGGCACCGTAATGTCGGTCGAGTCCGTCGATCCAGTAATGTAAGTATTGGTGCCGTCACTGGCAATGCCGTTGGCAACATCATTGCCGGTACCCCCGAAATACGTTCCGTAAGACAGCGTATATTGCTGGGTGTTTGCAGGAGGCGCTTTCAGTTTGGCGGCCCAGACATCTACTCCATCTGTGGACGGGAGGCTAGATTTATTTGCGTTCACAATCCATGGGTTAGGCGGTGTTCCCATGTCCGTAAAATTTGTTCCGCCGGCTAAATAAACATTAAAATTCGCATCGACCGCTACTGCACCTCCGACTACAACACCGTTCGCGGGCGTGCCGCCTCCGATGTAGGTCGAATACTGCAGGCTGTTGACCGTATTCAGTGCCGGATTCAGTTTGCTGAAGAAAAATTGATTGGTCGCGTTGGGCGCGGCTTGCAGGGCGCCTATGGTGTGAGGAAAGTTTGTCGAGGTCGTAGTGCCAATCACGTAAACCCGGCCCTGACTGTCAATCGCCATGTTAGAAGCCGTATCGACCCCATCGCCGGAGAGATAAGTTGAATAGAGATTGACCGATCCCGTCGAGTCTAACTTAGAGATGAATACATGGTTGCCCGCCTGACCCGCTGTCGTTTGGAATGCAGAAGCTGTAGTGGGATAGTCCGTTGCGTTCGTTGTGCCGGCCACGTACACATTGAATCCGTTGTCGACCCCAATACCGGTGGGATATTGGATAACCGCATTCGTTGGGGTGGCACCGCCAATGTAGGTCACGTAATCCAGGCTTGAGGTGGTGACACCGCCTGTACTGCTGAGGCTAATGCGCGATATGAAGACGTTTTGAGTTCCCCCTTTGGTGTTGGTTGTATTTGGAGTGACTCCGCTGAACGTCCCTGTCGATTTAGTCGCTCCGGCGACATAAATTCTTCCGCCCGAGTCGACGGTAATAGCTGGACAATGGGCAACAAAACCGGCCGTCGCACCGGTGATGGCTGTACAGCTTTCGTCGCCGGTTCCGCCGAGATAACTGGA
>Ga0070713_100002674_pt1 | contig 11620 bp, 8 predicted proteins | sample LARL82metaG_FD_65465 | JGI IMG/M metagenome (GOLD analysis project Ga0070713, IMG submission 65465) | Corn, switchgrass and miscanthus rhizosphere microbial communities from Kellogg Biological Station, Michigan, USA - LAR L8-2 metaG | ecosystem: Host-associated > Plants > Roots > Rhizosphere ... | reverse complement strand
GGATCACCGACCAGTACGTCCGGAAGACGCCGGCGCCGTCGATGCGGGCCGCCTCCTCCATCGTGGTCGGGATGTTCACGAAGAACTGCCGCATGAGGAAGATGCCGGCGGCGTCGACGATGATCGGCAGGATCATCCCCGGGTAGCTGTTGAACAACGTCAGTTCCTTGAGTACCAGGAACCGCGGGATGAGCAGCACCGCGCCGGGCACCGCGAGGACGGCGAGGATGCTCCAGAAGACCGCCTGGCGGCCGACGAAGCGCAGCCGGGCCAGCGCGTACCCGGCCAGGCTGTCCAGGAACACCCGCCCAAGCGTGATGAACGTGGCCACGATGATGCTGTTGGTCAGCCACCGGCCGAACGGGATTCCGGCGTTGTCGGTGAAGCCGAAGATCCGCTTCCAGGCCGCCAGCGTGGCCGGGTGCGGGATCAACGACAGCGAGTTGTTCGCCGCGTCCGCGTCGGTCTTGAACGAGGTCGCCAGCTGGATGAGGAACGGGCCGATGAACACCAGCCCGAACAGGATCAGCGCGGCGTAGCCGACACCACGCCGCCACGGCGGCGAGTAGTTGCGGACCGACATCAGTCCTCCCCGGTGCCGACGAGCCGGCGCTGCAGCGCGGCGAGCAGGATGATGAGCGCGAAGAGCATGAACGCGATCGCCGCGCCGATCCCGAACGCAGAGTTCTGGAAGCTCTGGTTGTACGACAGGTACGCGGGAGTGATCGTCGCGGGATTGTTGCCGGTCAGGTAGATCTGGTCGAACACCTGCCAGGTGCTGATCAGCCCGAGGGTGAGCACCAGGATCAGCGTCGGGCGCAGCATCGGCAGCGTCACCAGCCGGAACCGCTGCCAGGCCGTGGCACCGTCCACTTCGCTGGCCTCGAGCACCTCGTCGTTGATGTTCTGCAGGCCGGCCAGGAACATCAGCATGAACGTCCCCGACGTCGTCCACACCACCAGCGTGATGATCACGACCATCGCGACCGACGGTCCGGAGAACCAGTCCCACCAGGACAGATTGAAGAACTGGTGCTGGGCCCAGCCGGGCGCGGAGTCCACGCCGACGACCCGTACCGCCTGGTGGAAGACGCCGCGCGAGTCGGCCGTCCAGTTCGGACCGTGGATGCCGACGAAGCCGAGCAGCTGGTTGATCGCGCCGCTGCCGGAGAACAGGAACAGGAACACGAGCGTCGTCGCGATGCTGCTGGTCACCGACGGGAAGAAGAACGCGGTCCGGAAGTAGCTGCGGCCCTTGAGGAACTTGTTGTTCAGCAGGACGGCCAGGAACAGCGCCAGCGCCGTCTGCAGGGGCACCACGAACAGCACGAAGTAGAAGTTGTTGCGGATCGAGGTGGCGAAGTTCTGCCGGGTCAGGTTGTCGACCGTGATCAGGTTCTTGTAGTTGTCGAGCCCGACGAACTTGGCGCCGCCCCCGAACGGGCTGGACAGGCCGTCCCAGCGGGTGAGGCTGACATAGAAGGCGAGCCCGATCGGGATGACCAGGAAGACCAGCAGGATGATCAGCGCCGGAAGCACGAACAGCCAGCCGGCCCAGCGTTCCTGCCGGCGCAGCGCGCTGCCCCGCCGTCGTCGACGTCGCGGTGGCGCGGCCGTGACCGCGGGCACGACGAGCGGCGCGCCGGCTGTTCCGGTGGTCGATCCGACTGACGAGGTCACGGCCGTCCTTCCGCGTCGGCATGGCAGATCCCCGGCGGGCGGGCAGGGGCGGGCACCGCGCCCACCTGCCCGCCCGCCGGATCGGCGCTAGTTGGCGGCCTTCAGCGCCGCGTCACCGTTCTTCTGCAGGGCCGAGAGCATGGCCTTCGGGTCGGAGGACCCGTTGGACAGGCCGAGGACCTTCGAGTCGAAGTCCTTCTGCACCTGGTCGAAGCCGGGCAGGCTGGTCGGGCCGGTCGCGTACGCCGCCCCGTCGACGAACGCCTTCTGGTTCGGGAACTGCGCGGAGAACTGGGCCGCCGCCGACTTCACCGACGGCATCACGCCGAACGCCTTGGCGAACGCGATCTGCTGATCGGTCGAGGTCAAGTACTTGACCAGGTCGATCGCCGCGGCCTGGTTCTTGCTCTTGGCCGCGATGCCCCAGCAGTTCGTGAACGACAGCGTGGCCGACTGGCTGCCCTTCGGCAGCGGGACCACGGTGTACTTCAGGTTCGGGTAGTCGTTCTTCACGCCGCCGATGAACCAGTTGCCCTCGATCGCCATCGCGGCCTTGTTCTTACCCATGGCCTCGCCGCCCCAGCCGGTGTCGACCTGCTTGGGGAACTTCAGCACGCCCTCGGCGGCCATCTTCTGCACGAACTGCAGACCGGTCAGGTTCTGCGGGGAGTCCGCGGTGAACTGGGTGTTGTCGGAGTTGAGCAGCGAGCCGCCGGCCTGCCGCATGAACGCGTCGACCCGGTCGAGGGTGTCGTTGAAGACCAGTCCGGTGACCCCGCCGGTGGTGAGCTTCTTGGCCACCGAGTCCAGCTGGTCCCAGGTCTGCGGGTAGTCGGCCGCAGTCAGCCCGGCCTTCTTCCACATGTCGTTGTTGATCTCCAGCGCGAGCGTGGAGAAGTCCTTCGGCACGCAGTAGACCTTGCCGTTCGAGGTGAACGACTGGAGCAGGTTGGGGTAGAAGTCGTCCTTGTTCGGCATCTGGTCGCCGTACGCCGCCAGCGCACCGGCCTTGACCAGCCCGGCGAACTTCGAGGCGTCCACGTAGAACAGATCCGGCGGGCTGCCGCCGGCCAGCGCCTGGGTCAGCTCCTGGGTGAGGTCCTTGGCGGGCGTCACGGTGACCGTGTTGCCGCCCTTCTTGGCCCAGGCGGCGGTGGCGTCGTTGACCGCCTTGGTCTCCGCGTCACCGGAAGATCCGATGAGCATGGTCAGCTTGACCCCTGTGGTCGCGCCGCCGCTCGCGGCGTTGCCGCCGCTGTTGTTGCTGAACCCGCTGTTGCCGCCGCCACAGGCCGCGGCGAGCATCAGGCCGAGCCCGGCGACCAGCGCCAGGGGAGCCCGGGTCCGTCGGATCATCGTCGATCACTCCTCACTCGGGGGGTCGTGCTTCGCGCTCGGGGACGTGCGACGGCCCGTACGGGTGGCCCGCCGCGGTCGCTGCTGTCCCGGACCACCAACGCCGGCTCGAGCAGTACCCGGGCCGGCTCCGTCCTATCGCCGTGCAGGTGGTCCAGCAGCACCTCGATGACCTTCTCGGCGACCGCCTCGAGCGGCTGCCGGACGCTGGTGAGGCCGGGCCGCACGACCGTCGTCAGTGGACTGTCATCGAACCCGGTGACGGCGACCTCGACGCCGGCGCGGACGCCGCGGTCGTCCAGCGCGCGCAGGGCGCCCAGCGCCATCACGTCGCTCACGCACACCACCGCGGTCGGCGGCACGGCCTGGTCGAGCAGCCGGTCGGTCAGCGCGGCTCCGGCCGCCATGCCGTCCTCGCTGCGGTGGACCAGGCCGCGGGTGGGCAACCGGTGCGCGGCGGTGGCCTGCAGCCATCCACCGTACCGGTCGTCGCCGACGCCGCTGCCCTCGGGCCAGCCGACGAAGGCGATCCGGCGGTGGCCCTGGGCCACCAGGTGTTCGACCACCGCCACAGTGCCGGCGGCGCCGTCGACGTCGACCCAGGCGTGGGTCGCGTCCGGCTCGCCCCAGGGCCGGCCGAACGCCACGAACGGCGCGCCCCGGGCGGTCAGCCAGCTCGGCCGCGGGTCGACGTAGTGCGTCCCGGCGATCACGTAGGCGTCGACCGCGGTGCGCCGCTGCAGGTCCTCGATCACGTCGAGCTCGGCGTCGTCTGTGGACGCGGCGAAGCTGAGCACGTCGTAGCCGCGGTCGCGGGCCGCGTCGCAGAGCGCGTGCAGGAAGCGGTCGAGCACCCCGCCGGTGCCCATCTGAAGCGACGGCAGGAGTCGGCAGCCGAGCAGCCGGGTCGACTGCGTACGCAGGTTGCGGGCGGCCGAGTTCGGCCGGTAGCCGAGCTGCTCGATCGAAGCAAGGACCCGGGACAGCGTGTCCGGCCGCACCCGCTGCGGCGCGTTGAGCGCGTTGGACACGGTCTGCCGGGAGACCCGGGCGTGCCGCGCGACGGACTCGACCGTCGGGCGGGTGCCCGGTGCTCGTGCTGCCATTGCCCCTGCTCCGCCGCCGAAGGGTGCCGATAGCCGGTTCATACCGTTGATCGTTCAAATCGGTTCGTTGACAGTCTGTCTGATGAACGATCAAATCGCTAGTCTGAACCGGTGTCGGCAGTCGAGATTGCCCCTCGGGAGGCGTCCGTCCGGGACAAACAGCCCTATCTGCACGAGCTGGTGACCGTGGTCGCGGCGCCGGGGCTGGCCCTGTCCGACCGGGACGGCCAGCTGACGGGTGAGGGCGCCACCGGAATCTACCTGGCCGACCGCCGGGTGCTGTCCCGGCTGGTCGTGGGTGTGGACGGACGGGAGCCCGCGCCGGTCCGCGGCCAGGCGCTGCAGACCACGACGGCCCGCTTCGTCGGAGTCGTGCGCCACCTCGGCGACCCCGGTCCGGACCCGACAGTGTTCGTGGAGCGTCACCGGACCGTCTCCCCCGGCGGCCTGCGCGAGACGATCCGCCTCGTCTCCCGCGCCCGGGAGCCGCTGACGTGCACGGTCAACCTCGAGCTCGACGCCGACCTGGCCGACGTCCGCGAGGTCAAGGCGGGCCGACCGACCGCGATGCCGACCTTCCGGCCCGACCTCGACGCCGCCGGCACGGTGCGCTGGCCGGTCGCGGACGGGACCGCGGTGATCGCGACGCTCTTCCCCGAGCCGGATGAGATCAGGCCGGCGGCGCCGTCCCGGGTGCTGGCCGGGTGGGACGTGGCACTGCCGGCCCGCGGTCGCTGGGAGGCCACCGTCGAGGTGACCGCGACGGCACCGGGCGGCCCACCGGTCGCCGCGCCGCCGACCCGCGAGCTCTGGCGGGCGCCGGCGGTGAGCGCGGGCGACCACCGGCTGCCCGCGCTGGTCGACCGGAGCGTCGCCGACCTGGCCGGGCTGCTCGCCGCGGACCCGGCCGCGACCGACGACCACTACCTGACCGCCGGCGCCCCCTGGTATCTGACCTTGTTCGGCCGCGACTCGCTCTGGGCCGCACGCATGGCGCTGCCGCTCGGCACCGATCTCGCCGCCGGCACGCTGCGCACGCTGGCCCGCCGGCAGGGCACCCGCACCAACCCGAGCTCGGAGGAGGAGCCGGGCAAGATCCTGCACGAGGTGCGGGTCGGCCCGGGCGGGCCGGAACGGTACTACGGCACCGTCGACGCGACACCGCTGTGGATCTCCCTGCTGCACGACGCCTGGCGGTGGGGGCTGGCCGACGCCGAGGTGGCGGCGCTGCTGCCGAACCTGGAGGCCGCGCTCGGCTGGCTGCGGGACGCGGCCGGGGACGGCTTCGTCCGGTACGTCGACCACGTGGGCGTGCTGTCCAACCAGGGCTGGAAGGACTCGTTCGACTCCATCCAGTTCTCCGACGGGCGGCTCGCCGAGCCGCCGATCGCGCTCTGCGAGGTGCAGGCGTACGCGTTCGCCGCGGCACTGGAGGGCGCGGCACTGCTGGACGCGTTCGGCCGGCCCGGCGGGGACGGCCTGCGCGACTGGGCGGCGGAGTTGCGGGAGCGGTTCCGGAAGACGTTCTGGGTCGAGGACCGTTCCGGGCGCTATCCGGCGATCGCTCTGGACGGCGCCGGCCGACCGGTCGACTCGGTCAGTTCCAACATCGGCCACCTGCTCGGCACCGGGTTCCTGGACGAGGCCGAGACGGCCGCGGTGGTACGCCGGCTGGCCGCGCCGGACATGGACAGCGGTTTCGGGCTGCGGACGATGTCGTCGCGCTCGAGAGGGTTCAACCCGCTCAGCTACCACGGCGGGTCGATCTGGAGCCACGACACGGCGATCGCGTTGCGCGGGCTGGCCGCGGCCGGCACCGCGGACGCCGGAGTGGTCGCGACCAGCCTCGCCCGCGGCCTGCTGGCCGCCGCGCCGGCGTTCGACTTCCGGCTGCCCGAGCTGTACGGCGGGGAGTCCGCGGGCGGCGGCCGGCTTCCGCTGGCGTACCCGGCCGCGTGCCGCCCGCAGGCCTGGTCGGCCGGAGCGGCGCTGGTCGTGCTCACCGCGATGCTCGGCCTCGCCCCGGACGTGCCGGCCGGCCGGGTGAGGCTGCGCCCGATGCGCCCGTCCCCGGCCGGCGAGCTGACCGTCCGCGGCCTGCGGGTGGCCGGCCGGCGGCTTGACGTCCGGCTCACCGCCGCCGGCGACCCCGAGATCCTGGCCGCCCCGCCCGGCGTGACCGTCGAGATCGGCTGAGCCGCCGGGTCCGTCTACAGGGTCCGTCTACAGGGTCCGTCTACAGGCGACGGTCGGCGAGGGCCGGGAACTCCTTGCGGGCCCGGATGGCGAGGTCGGGGTCGATGTCGACGGTGAGCGTCTCCGGACCGGCGCCGGCCGCGGCGAGGACCGTGCCCCACGGATCGACGACCGCGCTGCGGCCGGCCAGCTCGACCTCGCCCTGGCGCCCGGCGGCGTTACAGGCCAGCAGGAAGCTCTGGTTCTCCAGTGCCCGCGCCCGCAGAAACAGCTGCCAGTGTTCGAGCCGGGCCAGCGGCCAGGCGGCAGCCACCAGGAACAGCCGCGAGCCGCCGTCGACCTGGGCCCGGAACAGCTCCGGGAAGCGCAGGTCGTAGCAGGTCGACAGCGCCAGCTGGCCGTACGCGCCGACCCGCTCGCCCGGGGTGAGCAGCTCCTGCTCGCGTGAGCCGTACCCGAACAGGTGCACCTTCCGGTACGTGTGCACCAGCGTGCCGTCCCGGTCGAACAGCAGGCTGGTGTTGAACAGCCGGCCGGCCGGGTCCCGCTCGACGATGCTGCCGGCGTGCAGGAGGACGCCGGCGGTCGCCGCGGCCGCGCCGAGCGCCCGCACCACCGGGCCCTCCAGCGACTCCGCCGTGGACGCGTAGTCGTCGAACGCGAAGTAGCCGGTGGCCCACAGCTCGGGCAGCAGCACGAGGTCGCCGGTGCTGGCCGCGACCTGCTCGGCCACCCCGCCCACACGATCGGCCATCGGCAGCGAGTTGTCGATCTCGGTCTGGATCAGCGTGACGCGCATGAGTCCTCCCGGCCAGATCCTAAGCTGACCGCGTGCTGACCGATCCCGCCCAACTGCAGCAGGCCCTTGCCAGGACTGCCGAGACGCACGGCCCGGGGCTGGTCGCCCTGGTCACCGACAAGGGTGTGCCGGTCTTCGAGGGCGCGGTCGGGGTGGCCGACGTGGCCGACGGCCGACCGCCGACGGTCGACGACTGGTTCCGCATCGGCAGCGTCACCAAGACGTACGTGTCCGCGGTGCTGATCCAACTGCTGCGGGAGGGAGCGTTCGCCCGCACCGACACCGTCGAACAGTGGCTGCCCGGTCTGGTTCCGGGCGGCGACGAGCTGCCGGTCGAGCTGCTGCTGCGGATGCGCTCGGGACTGCCCGACTACGCGTGGGCGATGCTCGGCACCCCACCGGACCTGTCCAGGGTCAACGGCTACTGCCGGCCCGAGCAGCTGGTCGCGGTCGCGGTGGCCCAGCCGGACCGCAACCCGCCCGGCGAGTCGTTCCGGTATACCAACACCGACTACGTGCTGCTCGGGCTCATCGCCGAGAAGGCGACCGGGACCCGGGTCGACGCGCTGGTCTGGCAGCGGATCCTCGACCCGCTCGGGCTGCGCGACACGACGTTCCCCATCGCGGACGGGTGGATGCGCGGCCCGCACGCGACCGGGTACCTCCGGATGGGCCCGGACCAGCCGTACCAGGAAGTGCCGGTGGTCTCCCCGTCGTTCGGGTGGACGTCCGGGGCGATGACCGCGACCCCGCGGGACCTGGCCCGGTTCCTCGACGCGCTGCTCGACGGGCGGGTGGTCGACCCGGCGGACCTGGCGACGATGACCGCGCGCACCGAGCCGCTGGACGAGAACCACTGGCGCGGCTTCGGCCTCGTCCGGTACGAGCGTCCGGACGGGACCGTCGCGTTCGGGCACCACGGCGGCGTACCCGGCTACACCACGGTCGCGCTGCGGACCACCCGGGGCCGGACGATCGTGCTCTGCCAGAACGGGATCGACCTGCACGACGTGCTCACCTCGGACACGCCGTTCGTCGCGGCCGCGCTCGCCGGCGGGTAAGACTGGCGGCTGGGCGACCGGACGCTCGCCGTCGACCACCGCGACGGCCGAGCCCGGCTGATCACAGGGTCCACAGTGGACGGCTCCTGGCTCGGCGACGCCGCGGTGAGATCCCGCGCGACGTCCGCCGTGCTGCTCAGGTCGACGCGCGAACGATCAGCTTCGGCGGAAACACCCGGCTGGTCACCGGCGCGTCCGGGTCGCCGATCCGGTCGAGCAGGGTCAGCGTCAACGCCTTGGCCATCTCCTCGACCGGCTGGCGCACCGTGGTCAGCGGCGGGCGTGCCTGCGTCGCCGCGACCGAGTCGTCGAACCCGACCACCGCGACGTCGTCGGGCACCCGCAGCCCGTGCTCGCGCAGCACCGCCAGCGCGTCCAGTGCCATCAGGTCGGAGGCCACGAACAGGCCGTCGAACGGCTCGCCGGTCGCGAGCAGCTCCTCCGTCGCCCGGGCGCCGCTGCCCCGGTCGAAGTCCCCGTACGCGACCGGGCCGGGCGGCAGCCCGTGTGCGACCAGCGCCTCCTTCCAGCCCTGCAACCGGTCCTGGCCGGCCGCCATGTCCTGTGGCCCGGCGATCGTGGCGATCCGGCGGCGGCCCCGCTCGACCAGATGATCCACCGCCTGCCCGGCCCCGGCCACGCTGTCCACGTCCACGTAGCTGATCGACAGCCGTCCCACCGGCCGCGCCGACAGCACCGCGGGCAGCCGTTCCGCTACGAGGATCCGCGGCAGCGGGTCCGCGGCATGGGTGGAGACGAACAGCACTCCGTCCACGTGACCGTGCCGCAGGTACGCCAGCAGCTGGTCGCGGGCGCGCTTGTCCTCGGCGAGCATGAGCACCAGGTGGATGCCAAGCGGCCGGACCACCTCGGTGGCGCCCCGGACCATGCTGGCGAAGAACGGGTCGGAGAACATCCGTGCGTGCGGCTCCGAGACGACGAGGCCGATCGAGCCGGTGGCTCTGGTGACCAGGCTGCGGGCGGCCCGGTTGGGCTGGTATCCGGTCCGCTCGATCGCCGAGCGGACCCTTTCCCTGGCGGTCCGGCTCACCCCCGGGGTGTCGTTGAGCACCCGCGACACCGTGGACTTGGACACTCCGGCGACGGCCGCGACCTCCTTGATCGTCCGCGCCGTCGCCGGGGACCTGACCATGGGGTCGTTATACATCGACGGCGGTGGCCGGACGATCACTGCTCCGGTTGCCCCATCTGAGTGAGCCGTATTGACCTGTCATAACGTGGTGACTTACTGTACGGGCTGGGAACGTTCCCAACAATTCCCAGCTGTACCTGGGGGGCCGACCTTAGGGAGTCAAAGCCATGTCCCCTCCGCGTCGATGGCGTGTCCTCGCTGCGGGCGGCTTCGCGGCCGCCGCGGTCACCGCGATGATGGTGGCCGCTCCCACTACCGCCAACGCGGTGCCGGCGCCGCCGGCCGGCTACACGCTGGTGTTCGGGGACGACTTCAACGGCGCCGCCGGCACCCAGCTCAACCAGGCGAACTGGCTCTACGACATCGGTACCGGCTACCCCGGGGGTGCGGCCAACTGGGGCACCGGCGAGGTCGAGCGAATGACCAGCGCCCCCGCCAACGTCAGCATGGACGGCGCCGGCCACCTCGCGATCACCCCGCTGCGGGACGCGGCCGGCAACTGGACCTCGGCCCGGATCGAGACCCAGCGGACCGACTTCCAGCCGCCGCCCGGCGGCAAGCTGCGCATCGAGGCGTCGCTCCAGCAGCCCAACGTGACCGGCGCCGCGGCCGCCGGCTACTGGCCGGCGTTCTGGTCGATGGGAGCCCCGGCCCGCCCGGTCGGCGCGACGAACTGGCCGAGCATCGGCGAGATCGACATCATGGAGGACGTCAACGGGCTCAGCTCCGTCTTCGGCACCCTCCACTGTGGACCGTCCATTCCGGGCACCTGCAACGAGACAACCGGTCTCGGCAGCGGGCAGGTCGCCTGCCCGGGCTGCCAGACCGGCTTCCACACGTACGGGGTGGAGTGGGACCGCAGCGTCACCCCGGAGACCCTGCGGTGGTACCGCGACGGCGTCGTCTACTTCTCGCTCAACCGCAACCAGGTCGACGCGACGTCCTGGACCAACGCGACCAACCACGGCTACTTCGTCATCTTCGACCTGGCCATCGGCGGCGGCTTCCCGGCCGCGTTCGGTGGCGGCCCGACTGCGTCGACCCGCTCCGGCGTCCCGATGCTCGTCGACTACGTGGCGGTCTACTCGGCGGGCGCCGGCACGACCAGCCCACCGCCGCCGCCTCCGCCACCGCCGCCCGGCGGGACCAGCGCGTACGGCACGATCCAGGCCGAGTCGTTCAACACCCAGAGCGGCACGCAACTCGAGGCGACCACCGACGCCGGCGGGGGCCAGGACATGGGCTTCATCGCCAACGGTGACTGGGCGTCGTACCCGAACGTCGACTTCGGCAGCACTGCGGCGCACCAGTTCAGCGCCCGGGTCGCCTCCGGCGCGGCCGCGGGGGTGAGCGGGCTTGTCGAAGTGCGGCTGGACAGCCGGTCGAACCCGCCGATCGGCAGCTTCGCGATCGCGAACACCGGCGGCTGGCAGAGCTGGCGCACGGTCCCGGCCAATATCAGCGCGGTCACCGGCGTGCACACGGTCTTCCTGACCTTCACCAGCGGCCAGCCGGCCGACTTCGTCAACGTCAACTGGTTCACCTTCGCCCACTAGGCACAGGCACGCAGCGGCACCCGACTCGGGCCGGGGGCGGCAGGACGGCAGCGGTCCCCGCCCCCGGTCCGGTGTGTCATCATCGGGTCAGTCTGACACGGTAAGACTTGAACTCAGACTTTTTGGATTTCTCACACCATATAGTCTTAGACAACATCAGAGTCACCCGGTCAGGCGGTTCTGCTACTTATCTGTGCCGAACTGGTGACAGCTATGACACGGGGCTCTAGCGTTCGCCGGCATGGAGCCGGACCGGGACACGAACGCACGCGCGGAGGACACCGTCCTCGACTCCCCCGCGTTCCGGGCGGGCCGGTGGGTCCTCGGCGGCCTCGCGGCGCTCTACGCGCTGAGCACCCTGCTGCCGACCGACTCAAAACCCGGCTGGGTCGACACCTGGTTCTACGGCGCGGTGATCATGGCGGTGACGCTGGCCGGGCTGGTCCGCCCACTGGTCGTGCGACGCAACCGGCTGCCCTGGCTGCTGCTGTCGCTGGCCACGATCTCCTGGGCGGTCGGCGACCAGTACTGGTCGATCATGTTCGCCGATGCGGACACCATCCCGGTGCCGTCGCCGGCGGACGTCGGCTACGTCGGGCTCTACCCGCTCGCGTACGTCGGGCTGATCCTGCTCGCCCGCTCGGTGCTCAAGCAGGTGCCGGCCAGCGTGCTGCTCGACGGGCTGGTCACCTCGCTCGCGGTGGGCGCGCTGT
>Ga0070713_100002673_pt1 | contig 11620 bp, 11 predicted proteins | sample LARL82metaG_FD_65465 | JGI IMG/M metagenome (GOLD analysis project Ga0070713, IMG submission 65465) | Corn, switchgrass and miscanthus rhizosphere microbial communities from Kellogg Biological Station, Michigan, USA - LAR L8-2 metaG | ecosystem: Host-associated > Plants > Roots > Rhizosphere ... | reverse complement strand
GGGATACAGCAGGAGCTCGCCTGGTGCGGGGTGACTGGTTGGATTCTCGAACCAGGTCACGGCGCCATCCAGCCCGCTTCCGGTGAGTTGCACCCACCCGGCTTCGCCGCTCCATCGCGCCTGGATGAGACGCGCAGCGAAAGGAAGAGCGCCGGCGAACGCCGCACAGCTCCTTGGGCAGCGCTCGTCCTCGGTACGAGCGACGAATTGCAGATCCTTCCCGACCGAAATGATGATGTCCATGGTTTCCGCGTCATCTGCGTTTCGCTTTGTGGAACGGCTTGTGATGCTCGAGCATGGCGGCGTACATGATGCTAAGATTTGTGCCCACATTCTATCCGCAGCCCAATGGCCACACGTGGTGCTCTTCTCCTCTGCCTCGCGATGCTCGGCGGTTGTGCCGCATCGCGAACGGCGCCTGAGCCAGTCCGTGCATCGAGCGCACGCTATCCAATTGTGCCCTTGCCCAGGCAGCTGGTACCGAAGACGGGCGAGTTTCAACTCGATTCAAAGACACGAATCCTGATCGCGGACTCGGCGGATGCGTCACTCCGGTCCGCGGCCGATCTTCTCGCGCTCCCGCTGCGTGCTGCATCGGGTTTGCCGCTGCCGGTCGCGTCTCTCGCGACGGGCGGCGCTACTTCGAATGCAATCATCATCCGGCTGGACTCGCGCGACGCGAGCGCACCCGGCGAAGAGGAACACTATCATCTCGTCGTGAATGACAGCGGTGCGTTGCTCACTGCCGCGACGCCGGCGGGGATCATCGATGGCGTCGCCACGCTGCGACAGCTCCTACCGCCAGCCCTCGGGGGCGGTCTGCGGGCGATCAGCTCGTGGAACGCGACGGGAACATCTCAGGTCGCTCTTGCAGGCGCGCCGACGCACTGGTCGGTGCCGGCAGTCGAGATCTCTGACGCGCCCCGCTTTCGCTACCGCGGTATCCTCCTCGACGTCGCGCGCTATTACTTCCCGCCCGAGTTTCTCACGAAGCTCGTGGACTTGATGGCGGTGTACAAATTCGACGTCTTGCAGCTGCACCTGACCGATGATCAGGGCTGGCGGATCGAGATCAGGAAGTATCCACTGCTCACGCAGGTCGGGGCGTGGCGCAAGGAATCGATGACCGTGCGCGACGGCGAGCAGTATGTCGGCGACGGAACGCGCCACGGTGGCTTCTACACCCAGGAGCAGATTCGCGACCTCGTGCGGTATGCCGCAGCGCGTCACGTAACGATCGTCCCCGAGATCGAGATGCCCGGTCACGCTGGTGCAGCGCTGGCCGCGTATCCCGAGCTCGCCTGCACGAGTGGCCCGTTCGAGGTGTCCACGAAGTGGGGTGTTCACGAAGATATCTTCTGCCCGAGCGAGCGGACCTTCGCGTTCCTCGAGGATGTGCTCACGGAAGTGATGCAGCTGTTTCCGAGCGAGTACATCCACGTCGGCGGCGACGAAGTCCCGAAGACACGGTGGAAAGCAAGTCCGCTCGCTCAGGAGCTGATGCACCGTGAGGGATTGAAGAACGAAGAGGAGCTGCAGAGCTACTTCATCAAGCGCATCGAGCGCTTTTTGAGCGCGCATGGGCGACGGTTGATCGGCTGGGACGAGATACTCGAAGGCGGCATCGCGCCAGAGGCAACGGTGATGTCGTGGCGCGGCATCGACGGTGGAATCGCCGCGGCGCAGCAGGGCCACGACGTCATCATGAGCCCGACCGACCACGCGTACCTCGATTATTATCAGGGCGATCCGGAATCGGAGCCGCGCGCCATCGGCGGATTCCTTCCGCTCGACTCGGTGTATGCGTGGGAGCCGGTGCCTAACGCGCTGACCGCCAGCCAGGCGTCCCACATCATCGGCGCTCAGGGAAACCTGTGGAGCGAGCACGTCCCCACGTCGACGCACGCCGAGTACATGCTCTTTCCGCGGATGCTCGCCCTCTCGGAGGTCTTCTGGTCGCCGAAGGAGCTCCGCAGCTGGAGCTCGTTCCTCGCCCGCGTGCCAACGCAGCTCACGCGCCTCGACGCGTTAGGCGTGAACTACCGGATCCCCGATCCGCTCGGGCTGATTGCCCAGCGCAAAGTCCTCGGCAGCAACGCCGAGGTGGCGATGAGCAGCTTCGTGCCCGGCTCCGTCATCCGATACACCACCGACGGCAGCGAGCCGTCCGCATCGTCCCCTGTCTACACCGCGCCAATAAAGGTGGACGTCGCCGCCGGGCCGGCGACGGTGAGCGCGCGGCTCTTTTTGCCTAACGGCCGATCGGGATCGGTCGTGCGTGAGCATATCGAGCGCGCCGCATGGCACGATGCGCTGAGTGTTCGCGGCGACTCTCTCCAGCCTGGTCTGCGATACGCCTACGCCGAAGGCGTGTTTGCAGCCGCGGACGACGTCACGACGGTGACGCCGACCCGCACTGGTATCGTGCCTCTGGCAGCCCTTCGCGGCGACGAGGCTCCCGAGAAATACGGAGTACATCTGACGGGTTATCTGCGGGTGCCCGACGACCAACTCTATACGTTCTACCTCACCTGCGACGACGGCGGCAAGCTGCGCATCGATAATGAGCTCGTCGTCGACCACGATGGTCAGCACGACGCGACCGAGAAGGCGGACCAGGTGGCCCTTCGTGCGGGCTACCACAGCTTCGATCTGGTGTACTTCCAGGCGGGAGGCGGTGCTGCGCTGCATCTGTCGGTCTCTTCGCCCAGTATCAGCAAGCGTGAAGTGCCAAAGGAGTGGCTCTTCTTGCGCTAGGGGTAGCTAGCGACGCAGCTCGAACCGCCAGAGCACCTCACCACTCACCGCGTCAGTTATCGCCCGAGCCCGAACATCGAATACCCGCTCCAGCACATCCATAGGCATTTCGCGGGCGCTCCCTGCCTCGAACGCCACGCCGCCGCGGTCCAGCAGCACGAAATGATCACCGAACTGAAAGGCGATGTTCAGGTCATGCAGGATCGCGATCAACGTCGTGTGCTGATTGACGAGCGTTCGCGCAATGCTCAACACGTGAAGTTGATAGTGCACATCGAGATTCGTCGTCGGCTCGTCGAGGAACAGGTATCGCGGCGGCTGAGCTTCATTCGCATCGGTTGACCAGATCTGCGCCAGCACTCGCGCCAGTTGCACCTTCTGCTGCTCCCCGCCCGAAAGCGTCGGGTACGGCTGTGCCGCCCTCTCCAGCATCCCGACCAGTGCCAGCGCCTCGTGCACGACGTCCCGATCGCGCGCCGTCGGCACGCGCCCGAAATGCGGATAGCGTCCCATCATCACGACGTCCGCGACCTCGAGTGGAAACGCCAACTCGACATGCTGCGACAGCACCGCGCGCCGGCGGGCGAGTGCCTGGTGGTCGAACGACGCGAGCGTCCGGTCGTCGTACATCACCTTCCCGCTCGATGGATGCGCGAGCCCCGTCGCGATGCGCAGCAAAGTAGATTTGCCGGCGCCGTTAGGTCCCAGCACGACGTTCATCCGTCCTGCCTCGAATCGCACCCGCACATCACGCAGGATCGTCGCGTCTCCCACGCGATAGCTGACGTCGCGCAGCTCAACCATAGAAGGCGGCGCTGCCCTGCCAGCGCTCTCGCAGCAAAATCCACAGGAAGATCGGCGCCCCGACGACCGCGGTGATGATCCCGATCGGCAGCTCCGCCGGCGCGATGACGATTCGCGCGATCACATCCACGATCTCCATCAGCGCCGCGCCGAGCAGCGCCGAGGCGGGAATGAGAAAGCGGTAGTCACTGGAGCGCCACATCCGGAGAATGTGCGGCACCACGAGGCCGACGAACGCAATCACCCCGACCATCGCTGTCGCCACCGCGACCATCAATGTGTTGAGCACGAGCAGCCGCAGGATCAGTCTCGCCGGATCGAAGCCCAGCATTGCCGCGGCGTCCTCGCCGAGCATGAGCGAGTTGAGTGCCTTTTCATAGCGCATCACCCCGGCGAAGCAGATGGCGAACACGACGCCAATGAGCTCCACGCCGCGCCAGTCCGCGGTCGTGAAGGTGCCCAGATTCCAGAAGATGATGTTTCGCGCCTGTGGGTCGCGGGCGATGTACGACAGAAAGCCGGTGCCTGCCGTGCAGACGGCGTTCACGGCGATTCCCGCGAGTAGCAGCGTGAAGACGTTCACCTTGCCGAACGACGTCGATACCCGATACACGATCAGCGTCGCGCCGAATCCGCCGATGAACGCGAGCACCGGCACGGCGAGGGTACCCAGTGGTCGAGTGAAGGCGAGCACGCTGCCGCCGCCGAGCACGAAGACAAGCGACGCGCCGAGCGCGGCACCCGCCGACGTTCCGGCGAGTCCCGGCTCGACGATCGGATTCCTGAACAGCCCCTGCATGAGCGCGCCGCTGACGCCGAGCACCGCGCCCGTGAGCGCGCCAACGAACACCCGCGGGAGCCGCAACTGCAGAAAGACGTTGCGAGCAAGGGCGTCGGCGTCGGCCGCTCTCGACCAGCCCAGTCCCTGCGCGATATACCGGGCCATCGTCGCCGGCGTGAACGAGAACGCGCCAACTCCCGCCGATGCAATGAGCGCGACGAAAAGCAAGAGACCCAGCGCGACGTACGTCGTCGCGTACTTGCCACGAACTGTCACTCGCGCGGCGGGTGCAGCCATTTCACGATCTTCTCGAGCGACGCCGGCGTGCGCGGACCGTAGTACATCACTTCCGTCTCGTCGACACGATAGATGCGCTTCGCGCGCCCGGCGGGCGTGAGCGACACGCCCGGGAGCGCCGCGAACTTCTCCACACCCCCGACTCGATCGTAGCCAACGTCCGTCGCAATGATGATGTCGGGGGCCGCCTTCGCGATGAGCTCCGGCGTCAGACGCAGCATGCCGCCAGCGGAATCGATCGCGTTCTCACCGCCTGCCCAACGGATGATCTGATCGGCGGGCGTGCCACGCCTGATCGCGAGATAGTCGTTGGCGATCTGACCGAAGTGCATAACGAGAACCCGAGGCTTCGGCCCATTGCTCCAGGCCGCCGAGTCGCCGAGGGCGGCCGCCATGTCGCTATTCCACTTTGCGATCACGCTGTCCGCGGCGTGCTCGTGGTGGAATTCCTTGCCGAGTTGGGTCATCAACGCCTTGGCGCTGTCCGGGCTCGACCCCGGACTCATGATGACAACCGGAATCCCGACCTTCTTCACCTGATCGACCACCGTGGCGGGACCGAGGTTTCCATCGGTGAGCAGCATTGTTGGCCGCAGGGAGATGATCCCCTCGGCGCTGAGCGCCCGATGGTAGCCGACAGACGGCAGCTTCGTGATTTGTGGCGGGTAGATCGATGTGAGGTCGCGAGCGACGAGTGCGCTCTCCGCATGGATCTCGTAGAGGTACTCGTTGATCTGTTTCGAGACGCAGACGACGCGTGGCCCCGTTCGGGCCGCGTCGCGGGCGCACGCCGTTCCCGCCAGGAGGAAGAGCACCAGAGCGCGCATTCGAGTTCGGAATCGAAGTAGGGTCATTCGTGCCGAACAAGATACCCGTCCCGATGCAGAAGTCGGCAACCCCCTTCTGCCTCCCCGAACCCCTCCAATGCACGCAGGACGGGGGCATATCAGCGAATCACCCACAACGCACCTGAAAATCTCGGACTGCCAGGTGGTTTCGGATGGGCCAGACTTACGTAAGGTCGAAAAGCGGGACAACGGCAGGCGAAATGGAGGTGCGCAATGCTCAAGCTGTCAGAGATCATGACTCGGGATGTGGCCACGGTGACGCCAGAGACGACACTCCGCGAGGCGGTGGAGCTCTTCACCGCAAAGAATATCAGTGGGGCGCCCGTCGTATCCGGCCGTGAGGTCGTGGGCGTCGTCTCGGCGAGCGACATTCTGGAGTTTGCCGCCTCCACGCCCGAAGTCCGGAAGGAGTCCTCGGAGCCCGCGTCGTGGAGCAACGCGGCGAATGAAGCCGACGAGGAGCCTGTCGATGCGATTCCCGGATCGTATTACACCGACCTGTTCACGGGCGAAGCCGGCGATGTCGCCAACCGTATCGATGGCCCCAGTGAAGCGAGCATGCTCGACGCCCATACCGTAGACGAGGTGATGACACACAACGCGATCGCGCTCTCGCCTAACGATACAGTAGTCGCGGCGGCGGAGGTCATGCGCGGCCATTCGATTCACCGCGTGCTCGTCGTCGATGACAATACGCTCGTGGGCATACTGAGCACGCTGGATCTGGCGCGTGCTGTCGCCGAGCACAAGCTCACGACAAAGACCTACGTGTTCGACGGGAGACGCGATCACGACGCCATCGGCCGGAGGACACGATGAAGAAGATCCTGCTTGGATTGCACGGCGGCGCGAGCGCTGATGGCGCGGTCCACATTGCCCGTCAGCTGGCATCGCAGATTGGAGCGTCGATCGAAGCGGTGGCGGTACTCCAGCCGCCGACCGTCGTCGATTACGGGTATGGACCGGTGTATGTCCCAGACCCCAGCACCGAAGCCGAGCTCGAAGAACAGTTGCGCGTCGACGCGATGAGGCAGCTCGCGCGCTGCGATCTCGATGGGGCAAAGCTGACGGTGCTGGAGGGCCAGCGGACGTCGAGCCTTCTCGACGCCGCAGCCGCGTGCAGCGGCGATCTCATTGTGGTGGGCATGGGGCCGCACGAATTCGCCGATCGCACACTTGGCGGTGAGACCGCGCTGCATCTGGCGCAGCGCGCAGCGACGCCTGTGCTGGCTGTCCCGGCGCGCATGCGCAGACTGGCGCGGCGTATTCTCGTCGCGGTCGATTTCAGCCCGTCAAGCCTGGCCGCCGCTCGCCTTGCGGCGTCACTCCTCACTACGGGCGGTACACTCGAGCTGGCGCACGTGACGGCCGCGATGCAGATAGGTTCCGTGGCCCTCGGTCCCGTGCCGAGAGCCGAGGCCGAACATCGTATGGAGGAATTCGCCGCGCAGGTGACGCTACCAGATGGCGTTCAGCTGTTGACGAGGGTCTTCGGTGGAGACGCCGCGCGCACACTGCTGGAAGTGGCCACGCAAACCAAAGCCGACATCATCGCGTTAGGCAGCCATGGATACAATTTCTGGCAGCGCGTGCTACTCGGAAGCGTGTCGTCGAAAGTGCTCCGGCTGGCCGAGTGCGCTGTCCTGGTCTATCCATCACGGTGCGTAGCGGCCCACCAGAAGACGGACCACCTTCAGCGAAGCAGCGTGAGTATGGTCTGTCCCGTGCCGTGACGCAGCCGTAACGCTACGTCTTGCGCATCCCCGTTCGTCATCACGTCGAGTGACTCGACGTCGCCGATGCTTCGCGACAGGTGAGGCTCTCCAACGCCGAGCTCACCGAGCATGATCTCCACGCGATCATCGATGGGATCGAACGTGACGCCAAGCAATGGGTAGTCCAACTCCTGCGACTGCGCTCCAATGTAGGGATCGTCGACCTCGAGCCTCGTGCGCCGGCCAACGTTGCGCCTCGTAAAGTCATCGAGGACTTCACTCCAACGCGAGCGCTCGAGCGTGAGCGTGGCGTTCGCGCCCGCGCCAAGACGATCCGAGTGCCCGGCGTCAGGAGGTATCACGAGAACGGCACAGTCTGCGATCCGCAGCAGCTTTGTGGTTACGCTGCCCAGCACGATGCGGCTGACGAATCCGTCACCATGGCTTCCAGTCGCGATGAGGTCAGCTCCGACACGGCCCGCATAGGTTTCCAACTCCGTGGCGGGGTCGCCGCTGAGCATCACCTCGTCGATGCGCATGGAATCCGGGACCGCGAGTCTGGCGCGGAAGCGCGTCAGCGAGTGGCGCACGAAGCGAAGATACTCCTCTTCCGAGACCCACGCGTCGAAGAGCAATCGCTCGCGCGGTATCACGTGAGCCAACTCGAGGACGCCGTCGGCGGCGATGAAGCGCAGCACCGCCTTCGCCGCGCGGATACTCCCTTCGCTGAAATCCACGCCCACGATTGCATGCTTCGGGAGTGACGAGCTGTACTCGGGCACGGCGAGCACCGGCACCTGGCTCGCGCGGATCACTTTCAATGCCGTCTCGTCACCGAAAATTCGGTCGACGATCTGGTGCTTGCCAAGACCAATCACGATGAGTTCAGCACTCTCGGCGATGGCGCGCTCGGTGATGACTCGTGCCGGTTGTCCGTTGAGAATTTCGTACACATCCGGCTTCTCGCCATCCTGATGGCGGCACTGATCTCGAACGCGCCTGGCGAGATCGGCCCGACCGCTCGCCGCCACATCCGGGCTCTCGAACATCTGTCCGTCGGGTACAAGAATCGCCGTCGAATCGAACACGCTCAGCACCTGGATGTTGCCACGGCCCCGATCGGCGATTGCGCGCGCGACCGCCAGAGCGCCGCGAGACTGGGGCATGCCGTCCGTCGCGACCACGATGTGTCCTGCGAAGGGCACACTTACCTGGCTCGAACGCGCACTTCGTGTGGTTTCCATACAGCCTCGAGGTGTGAGTGCCGACGCAATCTTTCGAAGAAAGATTACCCACCCGCAGCGTCCCACCTGTCAGCGGATCCCGGAAGCTCGGTCCGGTGATCGCTGACGTTGATGAGATCAGCCCGGGCCAAGGGTCAGTTGGCGCTCCCGCGAAACATTCGTTAGACTCTTCTAATGTCGAAGCCGCGTCTGCACCCGCAACTGCTTCAGTGGCTCCGCGTCATTCTGATGGTCCGGTGCATACTGGATCTCGTGTTTGCCTGGCGCATCTACCGCGTCACTGATGTGGCGTTCGTCGATCTGGCGGATGCCTTCGCTCCGTTTGCGCTCTTCGACGGAGTGGTTGCCTTCGTCGTGGCCGTCGTTGCGTTTGCGGCATGGCTCCCCCGTGCCATCGTCGTGCTCGCCGCGACGGATGCCATGCTCCGTCTCGCCGCGGCAAACGCGCTCCACTTCGGGCCGGGCATTTCGTATTTCCCGATGACGATCGTGCTCTACATCGGACTGCTCGCCGCATTCGTGCTCGCCTTCGGTATTGCCGAAGCGGTCGAGGCGTTGCAGATCGAGCGCCAACTTGGGCGGAATCCGTTGAGCATTGCGCTCGCCATCGCTAGCGTCGCGACGGTGGCATTAGCCGTCGCGCAATTCAGCCTGCTGCACGTCCCCAGTGCACTCAAGAATCTCCTCACGATAGGAATCGCGCTGCAGGGCCTCTCCATGCTCGCTGTTGCAGCTGGCGCTCGCCGATCGACCGTGGAGAAGTCCACCTAACCCCTGCACGTTGTAACGATCCGCCGGACAGACACGCCTGCACCGAACGGCGACATTGGTTCGTGGATGCATACGAGGAGGCGTTATGCGGCTCCATGTCTCTGCCATTGCGACCGCGGCTCTGCTGCTCCTGAGCGGCGGCGCCAGCGCTCAACCGTACAGTCTGCGGACGATGACCGCGCCGAAGGTCTCGATCGCGCAGCTCCGCAGCTTTCACCTGATGCCGACGCCATTGCGTCGTGACGGCATGCGCGGGGCTGCCTATGATCCGATGCAGAACGGCACCGCTGCCAACCGCGTGTTTCGACGAATCGTCGCCGACGAATTCGTGGACCGGGGCTACTTCGACAGTGAATGGATGCCAGACTTCGTCGTCGCGATCTACGCTAGCTCGCGTGGCGCGCTCGACTTGAGCAGCTGGCAATATGGCTACGCGTATTCGCCATCCTGGTGGCCGGAAGGATCGGGAGCGACATCCACCACGTATGAGCCAGGGACGGTCGTCGTGGACGTCATCGACCCAGAGACGCTCGACGTTTTGTGGAGAGGCGCGGCAATCGCGCGCATGGGGGCGAACGATCTCGCGAACACCAATGCACTGCTCGAGGCAGCAATCGGCATCGTCAGCCACTTTCCCCGCGCGAAGCCCATTGTGGTGGCCGCTCGCGCCGGAGCGTGTGCGCCCTGCCGATAGCGCGCAACGACTTCTGCTGGCGTCGCTAGCGTTAGGCTGTGGCGCGCGGCGTCTGCCGCGCGCCACACCAGAGCTTTAGTGATCGAGGTCGCGCTCGCCCTTGCCGAGCGTGTCTTTCGCCTTGCCTTTGAGCTGATCCATCTTGCCTTCGACCTGCTTCGACGTGTCACCCGTCGCGCCGCCCCAGGCATCTTTCGCTTTCCCCTTGAGATTATCCGCCTTGCCTTCGACGGAGTTCTCAATCCCGCGCTCAGTCAGATCGTCATTCTGGTCCGCCATGATTCCCCATCCCCGTTGATGCTCCCGTCCGAACACCTGCGGCTCGCGTTGGCTGAGCTCGCCGGACTCTTGTTCGGAACACTGCCGCGACCAGCACCGCGTCGTGCAAGGTCGCTGAAATAGAGCAATTGCGGGACCGGTGCGGAGTTTTCCGGGCGTCAACGCTAGTGTCTTACGACGTCTGAGCTCTTGTAATCTCCAGTCAGTTTCCGGCGTCAGATAGCTACCGATCACCGACCACCGATCACCGACCGTCGACCACCGGTCACCGACCACCCACCATGAGAACACTCTTTGTCGCGGCGATGCTCCAGTTGCTCTTGCTGACGACCCTCGATGCACAGGGCCGGCCCGCCCGCGTGGACGGCTTTCTCACCACGACGGTCGGTCTCGATGCCGGGCAGCTGGCGGCACTCGCCCGCGGTGAAGTCGTCGCCAAAGTGCTGCCAACGGGCGACGATCGAGACGTGGCGGTGTTCGCGGTAACGCATGTCGCGGCGCCACGAGGCACGTTCCTTAACCAGCATGAGGATCTCTCGCGCGGGCTCATCACGCCGACACGGCGGTCCGTCCACGTGTTCAGCTCACCCCCGCGCGAGCGCGACGTCGCCGATATCGAGGTCACGGGAAATGACATCGATGAATTACGAAAGTGCCGACCTAACGACTGCAATTTCAAGCTGCCCGCCACGACGATGGACAGCCTGCGAACGTCCATCGACTGGACGGCACCCGACGCCGCCCGTCGCGTCACGGCCTTCGTGCGCACCCGGATCCTGCAGTACGTCACCGCCTATCGCGAACGCGGCGACGAGGCGCTGATCGCGTACGATGACAATGGTCATGTCCGGGCCAGCGACGCGCTTACGGCGATGCTGAACGACTCATCCTACGCGCCGAGCGGCCTGTCGACGCTCCGTGCACACCTCGTCAGCTATCCCCATGACGCGCTCGTTGGCGCGCGCGAGGTGATCTTCTGGTCGCTGGACGACCTCCCGCACGTGAGACCCATCCTGCGCATCACGCACCAAACGGTGTATTCCCCACCCGAGTTGCCGGGGACGACGATCCTGGCCGCGAAGCAGATCTTCGCCGATCACTATTTCGAGGCTGGCTTCGAGCTCCTCGTCGCCGCCGACGATTCGGCGACTTCACCGGGTACGACGCCGACGGGCTTTACCTGCATCGCGCTCCGGCGATATCGATTCGATCATCTTCCGAGTGGCGGCCTGCTCAACCTGCGTGGCCGCGTCATCAACGGCCTGCGCGACAACGTGCGATCGGATCTGCAGCGCCTCAAGCACGATATGGAATCGGGGACACCCAATAGCCGGTGATGCGCCGCGAAATCCTGAACGGCGGGAAATCCGGAACGGCGCGAAATCCCAGAAGGCGCGGAATCCCAGAAGGCGCGGAATCCCAGAAGGCGC
>Ga0070713_100002672_pt1 | contig 11624 bp, 11 predicted proteins | sample LARL82metaG_FD_65465 | JGI IMG/M metagenome (GOLD analysis project Ga0070713, IMG submission 65465) | Corn, switchgrass and miscanthus rhizosphere microbial communities from Kellogg Biological Station, Michigan, USA - LAR L8-2 metaG | ecosystem: Host-associated > Plants > Roots > Rhizosphere ... | reverse complement strand
CGGAAACGCGCTCTCGCTGCCGCATCAATTCAATTTCAGCCAGCCGCAACGTCTCGCGTTTGGCCAGGTACTCCGCGGATTCGTTGGTAAGGTTGGTTTGACGGAAGGTGCCTTGAATTGTCTCGTGTACCATTTGCGATCTCCTCACAGCTATTTTCACGCGAAATGTAAATGCTCTTTCATTTCTCGGAGCCGCCATGAAGCCCTTTGACCCCGCCGGCCGCCGCCGTTTCTTGCAATTCCTTGCGGGGAGCCGATCGTATTTTATCGCCTAATGCGTGCGCACCCTGTCCGCAGCGCTCCAGAGGGTCACGCTTGTCGGGACTGGCGCTACGATACTCACTAGTCGTTCCAGAGCGTTCAAACTTCTACGAAACACGGAACGGGATACGATGACGATTGCCTCGGTCTTCTTCAGCCAGAGGCACAATGATGCCAAGATCGCGGACATCGCCACCTGTAGGCGTGTAATTGCTCTGCACTTTGAAATCGAGACGCATAACGGATCTTGAGTGCGATTTCGGGAATCTACCGCGAAACTCAAGAGTCTCAGGTCTGCTGCAGGTGAGATCGCCTGCGAGTTCACCGTCTATTGTGCAAATGAGGCGCACAGGTTCATTCGGCAACACGACTGGAGCCGGAACATCTACACGGAGAGCGAACGCCGAAGGAGGCTGCCCAGCTGGCGCGACGACGTCGAGAGCGAACTGCTTAGCCGTCCACCGCCAAGCATTGTTCTCCGTCTCGTACCATCCATAGACTGGCCGCACGATCAACTCGGGGTGGCGCGGTTTACTCTTGAGCAGAAGAAACATTCTCTCATCGGCTTCAGGGCGAACGGGATCGGAATTCGCACTTTGCCCCACTCTTTCATAACCAAATACTGTCCACCCGGAACGATCCAAGACACGCAGTAGTCCGGCAATAGAGAATACCCAGTAGTTCGTCGGATCATTGTTTGCCTCTCTCGCTCCGAGGAGGTAGGCGACAGGCTCGTTCTCAATCACCGTTTGGTCAGGCGTTAGCCGGGCAATGCGAGTGCTTAAGAAGCACCAATCGCTGTGGACCGCTAGGCTCTCCAGCGCGTTATACGGATTCTTAAGATGGTAGAGCGTTCCGAGAAAAAAGGTGAAGGTATAGTTCGGACGTGGAAGCCTGAAGACATGATCCAGATCGATATCTTGGACATCCGCCTGTATCCCGAGTTCGTCTCGAAGCAGGGCAACTCCTCGCAGTTGGTTGAAATTGCTCTCCAAGTGATCCACGAGGTCTACGTGGGCGCCGTATCGAGCCCAGAACAGCCCGAGGTCCCCATCAGCGCAACCGACGTCGGCAAGCGGACCTGCTGCAAGGCAGTGGGAAACCTCGCTCCAGACCGGCTCCGCCAGCCTCACAAATATCTCTAGCGTTGCGAGTGAGTCGTAAGGATACCAGCCGTAGTCAGGAACGTTTCGACACCCCTTAACTTGCAGAAGCTCTGCGCGGAATTTCTGCTTTTCAGCGAGTAGTTCCCCTGCACTTTGTGGAAATCGGAAATGCATCCAGTGCTCCTGTGGACACCTCTCTTGGCCCAGCCCGAGCCTAGCGCTGAGAGTCGAAGCGCTAGCACGATACTCCATTCTATTCCCCGTCCATTTCTAGCTATTCGGTGGCGGCAGGCGGGGCCCGCCAGCCCTGCCCGCGCTGGCGTACATAGTCAATGTTCATGAGGTGGCGTTCTCTCCGAAACTGCCCGCCCAGCGGAACACCTCAATAAGCTGAGGGGCGTTCTTCCCAGCCAAATCCTACCGTCTTCGACAGCTTCGCGGTATCCCACTGATCCCCGTAGATCGGCCATTTCCAGCCATTCCCGCTATCCTCCCAACCCCTCGCAACCCCGGTGATACAATTACCCGCTATGAAGCCCCCCGCTCCTGCCAGCCGACGCCGCTTCCTGCAGTTTCTGGCGGGCAGTCCGTTGCTGGCGCAGGCCTGGGCGCAGCAGAATTTCCCGGTCATCACCAGCGCCAAGGATGCCGTCAGCCTGATGGATTTCGAAGAGGCCGCCCGCAAGGTGCTGCCGCCCGCTCACTGGGGCTATATGGCGTCCGGCGTCGATGACGACTACACTCAGCACATCAACCGCGAAGGTTTCAAACATTTCGGCCTCCGCCCGCGTCGCCTGGTGGATGTCAGCAAGGTCGACCTGAAAACCGAGATCTTCGGCTCCGTCTGGGAGCAGCCCATCTTCCTCAGCCCCGTGGGCGGCCAGCAGATGTTCCATGCCGAGGGTGAAGTGGCCGTCGCCCGGGCCGCGAAGGCGAAGAAGACCACTCAGATTCTCTCCACCGCCACTTCGACCCCCGTCGAAGACGTCGCGCGCGCCCTCGGTTCGCCACTTTGGTACCAGCTCTACATGCCCAACAAATGGGAGGGCACCGAGAAACTGGTACGAAGAGTCGAAGCGGCGGGTTGTCCCGCGCTGGTCTGGACCGTCGACCTGCTCGCCGGCCGCAACCTGGAAACCGCCGAGCGCTTCCGACGCCTGGACACTCGCGATTGCGTCAGTTGCCACGCCACCGCCCGCGGCGGCCGCGCCGTCGACGAATTGCCCATGCTGAAAGGCATCGAAGGCGGCATGAACCCTCCCTTTGCCACCTGGGAATTTGTGGATCGCCTCAAGAAGCTCACGAAAATGAAGCTGCTCATCAAAGGTATCGATACCAGAGAAGACGCGCGTCTGGCCCGCGAGCACGGCATCGACGGCATCATCGTTTCTAATCACGGCGGCCGCGCCACAGAAACCGGCCGAAGCACGATCCAAGCGTTGAGCGAAGTGGTGGATGCCGCCGGTCCGCAGGTTCCGGTTTTGGTCGATGGCGGCTTCCGCCGCGGCACCGACGTCTACAAGGCGTTGGCCTTGGGCGCTCGCGCCGTCGGCATCGGCCGGCCCTATGTCTGGGGCCTCAGCGCCTTCGGCCAGGAGGGCGTCGAACGCGTCCTCGAAATCCTTCGCGCCGAGTTGCAGCTCACCATGCGCCAATGCGGCGCTCCCTCCGTCAAACAAATCACCCGGGCTTCCATTACCGCCACCGAAACCCGCTTGTAACGCTTGAGAACATGAAGAGCCCCTCCTTCGCGATTCCGGCACTTCTGTCTTTCTGCCTGGTTTCACTTTGGACTGGCTGTCAGGTACAGCAACCCTGGCATTTGACGGCCCATAAAGAAGGAGAAACGGTCCAGCTCTGTCTCTCACACGAAACGGCGTGCCCGCAGCCGGGTGGCATACAACTGGACAGCATCTCGGTTTATCGTTACGATGACACGTTCCATAACGAACTGGTCTGGGACGCATCCTCGGAAACTGAAACTACCGATCCAATCGATGGGATCATCACCTACGGAATCGCGCCCAAGAACTGGCGCAGTAAGACAAACCCACCGCCGCCTGCTTGCGGTAAGGCTTATCTGGTCAATCCCGGCGCAATCTATTTCGGGCTGAAGTGTGACGGCACTATAGTGGTATTTCAAGACCCGCACCTGGAAGAATTTTTCCGGCCAGAGGCTCCGCCCGTGCCAGCGAAGAAACGCGGCGGCTAGTGGAATTTGCCGTTTCAATACCTGCCGGTCTGTCAGGACTTCCATTACCCCCACCGAAACCCGCCTGTAACCTGCCTTGGCTATTTTGTGGTCTTCTGAAAGAAGGGTATGGATGCGTCGCGCTCCGGTTGACGGACGAAACCAGCCGGTATTATAGTCTTGTATTCGTCCTGCCCTTGCCCAGCAGTACTTCGAAAGGTCTGATTAATGTCCATCCTTGATATCTGCCAGTGGATTCAAGACACCAACTTTGGAACCAGTCTGCGCGAATCCATCTGGATGTTCCCGATTGTCGAAGGTACGCATGTGCTGGCGCTATCTCTTTCCGTGGGAACCCTGTTCTGGATGGACCTGCGCCTGGCCGGCGTGTTCATGAAGGACCAGCCGATGTCCAAAGTCTCGAGCTCAGTCCTGCCCTGGACCCTGGTCGGTTTCACCATCATGACCATCACTGGCGTGATGCTCTTCTGGTGCCAGGCCGTCAAGGCTTACAACAGCATCTTTTTTAAGATCAAAATTACGCTTCTCATCCTGGCTGCCCTCAACGCCATCGCTTACCACACCACCATTTATCTGAAGATGAAGGATTGGGATACCGTCTGGCCTCCGCCGGCGCGGGCCCGCTTCGCCGGTTGGTTTTCTATCGTCGTGTGGATCGGCATCATCGTTGCCGGCCGCACCATGGCTTACAATTTCTGAGGAGTTTTCGTGCAAGCCCTATATCCTCTGTTCAAGTGGTTTGACTCGTCCTGGATAGGCGAGACCATTCGCAGCTCCAAATACGCCTTTCCCGTCATCGAGGCCATCCACCTTCTCGGGCTGACGGTTCTGCTCGGCATCATGGTGATGATCAGCATGCGGCTGTTCGGCATGATCCTGGTGTATATGCCGACCCGGAAGCTTGCCAAAGAGCTTGCGCCATACACCACCATCAGCATCATTGTGATGCTGGTCACCGGCTTCCTTCTGTTTGCGTCCGAAGCTTTGAAGTGTTTCGACAGTCCGTCGTTCCGATTCAAAATGGTTTCGTTGTTCCTGGCCTTGATCTTCCAGCTCACCATCTATCGCAGAGCCACCACCTCGGAACGCGTGGATAAAAGTCCGGGCTACGCCCGCATGACCGCGGTCCTGGCCCTCGTGCTATGGTTCGCCGTCGGCCTGGGCGGCCGCGCCATTGGCTTCCTGTAGAAAGCGTTTCACCTCCCATGCCCGAGCTTCCCGATGTCGAAGTCTACGTGGAAGCCCTTCGGGAGCGTGTGGCCGGCCATCGCTTAAATCGCGCTTTCGTCCGCGGTCCCTTCCTTCTCCGCTCGATTACCCCTCCTCTCGAATCCCTGTTCGGCAAGAATGCCGTTGAAGTCCGGCGCGTCGGCAAGCGCATCGCCATAGGATTCGAAGACGACCTCTGGCTAGTGTTCCACCTCATGATCGCTGGCCGCCTGCACTGGAAGAACGCAACCGCCAAGACCGCGGGCCGCAACACGCTGGCCACTTTCGAATTCGATTCCGGCTTGCTGCAGTTGACCGAAGCCGGTACGCAGCACCGCGCCTCACTTCACGTCGTCGCCGGCGAAGCCGGCCTGCGTGCGCTCGACCCCGGCGGCCTCGAACCCCTCGAGACCGATCTCGCGTCTTTCACCGCCGCGCTCCAGTCCGAAAACCACACCTTGAAGCGCTCGCTCACCGATCCCCGTCTGTTCAGCGGCATCGGCAATGCGTATTCGGACGAAATCCTCCACCGCGCGCGCCTTTCTCCCATCGCCATGACCAGCAAGCTCACGCCCGCTGAAATCGAGCGCCTGTTTCGCGCCACCCGCGAGATCCTGCTCGAATGGGTCGCCCGTCTGCGTGCCGAAGCCGCCGGCCGCTTTCCCGAAAAGGTAACCGCCTTTCGCGAGGGCATGACTGTCCACGGCCGTTACGGCCAGCCTTGCCCGGTCTGCGGCGCCAAAGTGCAGCGCATTCGCTACGCGTCGAATGAGACCAACTACTGCGTGGTCTGCCAAACCGGCGGCAAGTTGCTGGCTGACCGCGGGCTCTCCCGCCTCCTCCGCGAGGACTGGCCGCGCTCCCTCGACGAAATGGATGCGCGCAAGAACCAGGGCCAGGCTCGGTAATATGATCAGCCGTCGCGCGGCGTCCCACAGCCAGTCGCCGTGGATGACTTCTCCACCGGGTTGGCCCCAATTTCCCTCGCGATCGTCCAGACCTCCGGAATCTCGACGCCTGCTCTCGCGAAAATTCGCACCACTGGCGGCACGATTCAACCCTTAGTTACCGGCGCGCGGGGCGCGGTTACCGTGGTGACCCGCGATAGCCGCATCTGCAGATCCGCTCACGAAAGACGGATTGGGCGGAACCGCCTGCCGATGCGCAATAAGGATGCGCCAGAGCCATCCACTATAATGAAGCTTCAGCATGGCAGCATCCACGGCCCCGGCAGTCCGTCACGACTGGACCACCCAGGAAATTGAGGCGATCTACACCACGCCTCTGATCGAATTAGTTTTTGAGGCGCAGCGGACGCACCGCGAGTACCACGAACCGAACGAAGTGCAGGGCTGCATCCTGCTCAGCATCAAAACCGGCGGCTGCCCCGAAGACTGCGGCTACTGTTCCCAATCCGCCCGCTACGATACGGATCTCACCCGCCGCGATCTGATGAGCGTCGAAGACACCCTGTCCGCTGCTCGACAGGCGCGAGACAACGGCGCTACGCGCTTCTGCATGGGCGCGGCCTGGCGCAGCATACCTGGCGGCCCGCCCTTCGAGCGCGTCCTCGAAATGGTGCGCGGCGTCCGGGCCCTCGGCATGGAGGCCTGCTGCACTCTCGGGATGCTCACCGAATCGCAGGCAAACGCCTTGGCCGATGCCGGCCTCAGTGCTTACAATCACAATCTCGATACGGCGCCCGAATTCTACGGCCAGATCATTCACACCCGCACCTATCAGGAGCGGCTCGATACTTTGACCCACGTGCGCCGCGCCGGAATCACCGTGTGCTGCGGCGGCATCATCGGCATGGGCGAAGACCGCACGGTCCGCTACGGCCTCTTGCAGCAGCTCGCGTCTCTCGACCCGCATCCGGAGAGCGTCCCTATCAACCTCCTGGTCCGGGTGGCGGGAACGCCGCTCGCCGATCAGCCGCCGCTCGATCCCCTCGAACTGGTTCGCACCATCGCCACCGCTCGCATCCTGATGCCGCGTTCCATGGTTCGCTTGAGCGCCGGACGGATCTCGCTTTCCGATGAGACGCAGGCGCTCTGTTTCGTGGCCGGCGCCAATTCCGTCTTCCTCGGCGACCAGCTGTTGACCACTCCCAATCCCGGCGGCGAACGCGACACGCGCCTGTTTGAGAAGCTGGGCGTGCGCCTCACGCGAAGGGCTACTGGTGCCGGCGACTAACTTCGAACAGCGTCTGCGCGGCCGCCTCTCCACCCTCGGGGCGCAAGGCCTCACCCGCTCGCTCCACGCCCCGGAGGGCATCGATCTCTCTTCCAACGACTATCTCGGGCTGGCCACGCATCCCCTGCTTCGTCAGCGCATGGCCGAAGCCGTCGCACGCGAAGGCTGTGGGAGCACCGGTTCCCGCCTGCTGCGCGGCGAACGCGAAGCTTTCAGCGCCCTCGAACAACGTTTCGCCGCATTCAAAAGCTCGGAAAAGTCTCTCTACTTCTCGAGCGGTTACCTCGCCAACCTGGCGGTTCTCGCTACCCTGCCCGAGGCCGGCGATGTGATTTTCTCCGATGAGCGCAATCACGCCAGCCTGATCGATGGGGCCCGCCTGTCGCGTGCCCGCCGCGTCATCTTCCCGCACCGCGATACCGCGGCGCTCGCCCGGATGCTCCAACAGGAGTCTGGCGCCGGCCAGAAGTTCATCGTCACAGAATCCCTCTTCAGCATGGACGGTGATTTCGCGCCCCTACCGGAATTGGCCGAGTTGTGCCGCGCGCACGAAGCGATCTTGATCGTCGATGAGGCCCACGCCGTGGGAATCTATGGACGCCGCGGCTCGGGCCTCCTCGAGGCAGCCGGTATCGGCACCGCCGTTTCCATCAATACCGCCGGCAAAGCGCTCGGTGTGGCGGGCGCCTTTGTCGCGGGCCCAGGATGGGTAGTGGACTATCTGATCCAGCGCGCCCGCACATTTATTTTCTCCACCGCTGCGCCGCCGCCGGTAGCCGCGGCGCTCGATGCGGCGCTCACCGTGGTGGAAGGCGAGCCTTGGCGCCGGCAGCAACTGTTCGCGCGCGCCGCCTACCTGCGAAGCCGAATACTGGCAGCGGGGCTGACCGTGGCGCCTGAAGTATCTCAAATCATTCCGATCGTCCTTGGCGCCAACGAACGCGCGGTTGCCGCGGCGTCTACGCTGCGGAGCGAAGGTTTTGACGTGCGCGCCATCCGTCCGCCCAGTGTTCCGGCCGGCTCCGCCCGCCTGCGCCTTTCCATCAACGTGAACCTTTCCGAATCCACGCTTAATCGCTTCGCTGCCGCGTTGACTCGCGCGGTCGGAGAGTCCCTCGCATGCTCCGCGGCCTCTTCGTAACCGGCACCGACACCGGCGTTGGCAAAACCGCGATCTCCGCCGCTCTGTTGCTGCGCTTCCGCGACGCGGTTCCCCTGCGCTACTGGAAGCCGGTGCAAACCGGCATCGAACAGGATGACGACACGGCCACCGTTCGCTGCCTCGCCGCGTGCCGCGAAGAAGAAATCCTGGCCGATGGCATCCGTTTGCCGCGCCCTGTGTCTCCGCATCTGGCCGCCCGATGGAGCGGACAGACCATTGCCGTCGACAATCTCATTCACCTCATCCATTCCCACTCCGGCCCTGCCGATTCCAGCAAAGCCGCCTGGATTGTCGAAGGCGCCGGGGGCGCTCTGGTACCGCTCAACGATACCGAGTTGATGACCGACCTCATGCGGGCGCTCGCGTTGCCTGTGCTCGTCGTCGCGCGCTCCGGCCTCGGGACGATCAATCACACCCTGCTGACGATGGCTGCGCTGCGCGCGCGCGATCTCTCGATCGCCGGAGTCGTCATGGTGGGCGACCCCAACTCCGATAACCGGGCCGCCATCGAGCACTACGGCTGCGCTCCCGTGCTGGGCGAGATGCCGCTCTGGAATCCCCTGGACCGCGAGCGCCTTGCCGCCTGGGCCGCGACGTCGCTCGATCCTCAACAACGTCTGCTCGGTGTACTCCGATGAGCAGCCTCATCGATCGCGACCGCGCCTGCATCTGGCATCCCTACACGCAGGCCCTCACTCAGCCCGCGCCTTTGCCGGTGGTCCGCGCCGAGGGCGTTTATCTCTACACCGAAGACGGCCGCCGCATTCTCGACGGCATCTCGTCCTGGTGGGTGAATATTCACGGTCACTCCCATCCCAAGCTGAACGAGGCCCTGGCCGCCCAGGCGCGTGAACTGGAACACGTCGTTTTTGCCGGCTGCACGCATCGCCCCGCTGTTGAATTAGCCGAGCGACTCCTAAAAATTCTGCCCGCCGGTCTCGCCCGCATCTTCTTTTCCGATGACGGCTCCACTTCCGTCGAGGTGGCTCTGAAACTCGCGCTGCAATATTGGCGGAACACCGGCCAGCCGCAGCGCCGCACGTTCGTCACCCTCCATCACGCCTATCATGGCGACACGGTCGGCGCCATGTCCGCCAGCGAAGATTCGCTCTTCACCCGTTCCTTCGCTTCGATGCTCTTTCCAGTGGTACGCGCGCATGCCCCGTATTGCTATCGCTGCCCCCTCGGCCTGACCCGGGCCGCCTGCAAAATCGATTGTCTCGGCGATCTCGAAGCGCGCCTGCGCGAAGGGGGCGACTCGATTGCCGCCGTTCTCATTGAGCCCATGCTGCAAGGCGCCGGCGGCATGATCGTCTGGCCGCCGGAATTCCTGGCCGGTGTCCGCCGCCTCTGCGATCAATACGGCACGCTCTTAATCGCCGATGAAGTGCTCACCGGTTTCGGCCGCACCGGCCGCATGTTCGCTTGTGAACATGGCGATGTCCGTCCCGATTTGATCTGTCTCTCCAAAGCGCTGACCGCCGGCTATCTGCCTCTCGGCGTGACCGCCGCCAGCAGCGCCATCTACGACGCGTTCTTGAGCGATGACCGCGCCAAAGCTTTCTTCCATGGCCACTCCTTCACCGCCAATCCACTAGCCTGCGCCGTAGGACTGGCCAGCCTCGACCTCTTCCGCGAAACCCCTGTTCTCGAGCGCGTGCAAGCGCTCGAACGCCAACTGCGCGCCGGTCTCGACCCGCTCCGCAAATTACCGATCGTTGGCGACGTGCGCGTAATCGGTGGTGTAGGCGCCGTGGAGTTGCAATCCGACTCCCCCAGCTATCTCGCCGAGATCGGTCCGTCCCTCGCCGCCGCGTTCCTAACCCGCGGCCTGCTCCTTCGCCCGCTAGGCAACATCCTCTACTTCATGCCCCCCTATGTCATAACCGAGTCCGAAGCCGCCTGGTGCCTTCAACAAATAACCGAAGTCCTCGGTGCCATATAATCAAAGCGCGAAGCGCCACCTAATCACTTAAGCCTTTGCCTCTTTCTTCGAACCACCGGACAGCCGCTGTCTCTCTCGCAGGCTTCTGCGCCTTCGTAACGCTTTACGCCCCGCAGCCGCTACTCCCGGTTCTCGCGAAGGAATTTCACACCTCAGTCGCAGGCATTAGCTTGATGCTGACGGCCAGCACCTTGGGCGTCGCCATCGCCGCGCCGTTCACCGGAATTCTCGCTGATCGCATCGGCCGCAACCGCGTGATCATCACGGCCGTCCTGCTGATGGGCCTGCCGTCGATTCTGATGGTGACCGCCACCACGCTCGGCGAGCTTCTGTTCTGGCGCTTTCTGCTGGGCGTCCTGACTCCCGGTTTAACCGTTGGCGTGCCCGCCTATATCAACGAAGAATGGCAAGGAGGCATCGGCTCCGCGATGGGTGCTTACGTCTCGGGCACGGTGGTGGGCGGCTTCTGCGGCCGGATCATCGCCGGCTTCGTCGCCGCCCGGTTCTCCTGGCATACCGCTTTCGCCGTGCTTGGGCTAATCGGAGTGGCCGGAGGTCTCGCGGTGTGGGCGTGGCTGCCGCCCGCCCGTCATTTCAAGCGCTCGGAAAGCGCGGCCGCTACTGTCCGCGCCATGGGCCGCCACATGCGCAACCCGCGCCTCCTGGCCACCTATGCCGTCGGCTTTTGCGTCTTGTTTTCCATGCTCGCCACGTTCACCTACATCAATTTCTACTTGGCGGCCCCGCCCTTCGGCCTCACTCCGGCATCGCTCGGTCTTCTGTTCGTCGTCTACTTGTTTGGCGCTGCGGTCACTCCCTTCGCCGGCCGCTGGATCGATCGTGCCGGCCATCGCATTCCCATGGCGGTCGCCTACGCCGGCGCCGTCGGCGGCATTCTGCTGACCCTCATTCCTTCTTTGCCTCTGATTCTCACCGGGCTGGCCCTTTGCTCCACGGCCGTCTTCGTGGCGCAATCCGCTTCCACCAGCTACATCGGCACCGTCGCCTCCGAGGCGCGCGCCGCCGCGGTCGGTCTCTATGTGCTGTTCTATTACGTCGGCGGCAGCGCCGGCTCCGCATTCCCCGGCCTCTTCTGGAATAGCGCCGGGTGGCCAGCCTGCGTGGCTCTGATCGCCGCAGTCCAGATCGTCACCATCTCGGTCGCATCGCTCTTCTGGCGGCCGGTAAAGACGGCACATCCTGTAACGACATAGTTTTGCTATCTTCGTATCATTCCGCCATGGAAAAACGGGTTCTGGGCAAGACGGGGATGAAGGTTACGGTTTTGGGTTTCGGCGCCGCCGAGATCGGCTTCGAAAACGTCCCCTTCCCCCAAGTGGAGCGGCTGCTCCATGCCGCGCTCGACGCCGGCCTGAATATTATCGATACCGCCGAGTGCTACCCCGGCAGCGAGGAAATGATCGGCCGCGCGGTGAGCAGCCGCCGCCCGGATTTCTTCCTGTTTACGAAATGCGGCCACGCCTCCGGTCTCGACCTCCCCGACTGGGACCCGCGCATGCTCGAAATGCAGAT
>Ga0070713_100002671_pt1 | contig 11626 bp, 10 predicted proteins | sample LARL82metaG_FD_65465 | JGI IMG/M metagenome (GOLD analysis project Ga0070713, IMG submission 65465) | Corn, switchgrass and miscanthus rhizosphere microbial communities from Kellogg Biological Station, Michigan, USA - LAR L8-2 metaG | ecosystem: Host-associated > Plants > Roots > Rhizosphere ... | reverse complement strand
GCCGGTGATTGTCCTGGTGGCCGACAACGGCATCTACGGCACCATCCGCATGCATCAGGAGCGCGATTATCCGGGCCGCGTCATTGCGACGGATCTGCGCAATCCGGATTTTGTCGGCTATGCGCTTGCGTTCGGCGGCTACGGCGCGGTGGTGGAGAAAACCGTGGATTTCCCGGCGGCCTTCGCCGCTGCGCGCGCCTCCGGCAAGCCGTCGATTATCCACCTCAAAATCGATCCCGAGGCGATTACGCCGAGCGCAACGCTGACCGGCATCCGGGAAAAGTCACTGGCGGGTGGTGGCGGGAAAAGTAAGTAGCCTGTTGCGACCAGCGGGCCTTGCCACTGGCCGGTGAATCATCGTTCACTCATTTCATGGCATACCGCCGCACGGAAAACGTGGTCCGCCGCCTTGCGGCGCGCGAGCAGACGATCGTCGATGCCGCGCGCTCGATTGCCGGGGAGAGCGGGATGGGCGCCGTGCAAATCGCCGCTGTCGCGCATAGGGCCGATATCGCGGCTGGTACCGTCTATCGTTACTTTCCGTCGAAAGCGCACCTGGTCGCCGAGCTCATTTCGGCCAGTGCGGATCGTGAAGTCGCCGCCATGCGCGCCGCGGCCGATGCCGCGCCTGGACCGTTGTCGGCATTGGCCGCCTGTGTCGCCACCTTTGCCTCGCGCGCGCTGCATGAACGCGGACTTGCCTGGGCGGTGATTGCCGAACCAGTCGATGCCGATATCGATGCCTTGCGGATGGAATTCCGGCGCGCCTTGGCGACTGAACTCGAACTGCGCATCCGCACAGCCATCGCCGGCGGTCATTTGCCCGACCAGGACGCGCGCGTCGCCGCGCCTGCAATTCTGGGCGCCGTGCTGGAGGGGTTGCTCGGTCCGCTGGCCCCGCCTGCCGCGACCAATCCCGGTCCTGCGCGTGAGGCCGTGCAGACAATCACGTTGCTCGCGCTGCGATCGTTGGGCGTCGTCGATGCGCGTGCGCGGGGCCTCGTCGCGCAGTGTGTGCTGCCTTAAGCCAATTTCAGTGTGCCGTGAGTGCCGGCAATTCGTGCAGCGGGAGTGTGACGACTTTCACGCCGCGCTCATTGGCATCCTCGGCGACATGGAATCCGAGTTCGGTGCACATCTGTAGCATTGTGACGTTTTCCGCCAGCACCTGCCCGTGCACGGTGTCGAGGCCTTTCTCCTGCGCGTAAGCGATCATGTGCTTCATCATCAGCCAACCCAAACCGTGACCCTTGAGTTGCGAACGCACCAAAATAGCGAATTCGGCGCCTTCGCCGTTCGGGTCATCGTGCAGGCGCACCACGCCAAGCATGCGTCCGCTCGCCTCCGCGATGGCAATGAAAGCCATGGCATGCTCCGGATCGTAGTGGATGAGCTTGTCGATCAGGTCGTGGCTGACCTCGCGCATCGGCGCAAAGAAGCGTAAACGCAGGTCGTCGGGCGTGACTTCGGCGAGAAAGTCGGGATAAAGCGCGGCGTCATCGACCTTCAACGGGCGAATGAACACCTTTTCTCCGTCGCGCAACGTGACGTGGTTTTCGAGCAAGCAAGGCCTCTCTACTGTCGTCCCCGCACCCGGGTCCGGCTTCGCCGGCCGCGTGCAGGCTCCAGCGGGGACCCTAGACGACGCAATTATCAGTGCGACATCAGCACCGGCACTGTCATCGCTTCGAGCAAGCCACGGGTCGCGCCGCCGAGCACAAATTCGCGCAGGCGCGAGTGTCCGTATCCGCCCATCACAATCAAATCGGCGGAGGAATCAGCCGCGTAAGAAAGGATCGTCGATGGCACGTCGATTTCTGGCGAGGTGATCCGTTTGACATCCACCTTGAGGCCGTGGCGCGCGAGGTGCTGGCCAAGGTCGGCGCCGGGAATTTCATCTTTCTTGCCCGGTTTGTCGGCGACAATGACAATCTCGACCTGTTTTGCCTTTTTCAGAAACGGCATGGCGTCGCCAACGGCGCGTGCGGCGGCCCGGCTGCCATCCCAGCACACCATGATGCGGTCGAGCGTCATTCCGCCTTTCTGGATGAAGGGCACGAAAATCACCGGTCGCCCGGATTCGAACAACACGCCCTCGTCGACGACTTCATCGGGTAAAGATTTCTGGCGTTCCGGTTGACCGACGATGACCAGGTCGAAGCGCCTTCCCATGCGGCCAATCTGGTCGGCGGCGCCGGAGATGCTGGCGCTGATGGTGCGGGTCTCGCCGGACACGCCGGTACGTTTGACCGCCTGCTCGAAGCGGCTGACAGCGGTGCGTGCCTTCTGGTTCGATTCCGAGCGCTGAGTTTCAATAATTTCGGGCGGAATGCCGCCCATCACCGTACCGGGGATGACAGGTTCATAAGAGACAGCGATGCCGAGCACATGGGCTCCAAAGGCCTCTGCAACTGAAATGGCATAGTCACCGGCCGGATCACGTGCCCCGAGGCCGAGATTGACGACAATATCCTTGATCATGATGTGGATCTCCTAACCGAGCGAAACGCTCGACGGTGTCATGATGCCTGTCGCCTTTTGCCGGCGCCTTGACCAAGGTCAAAGGTCGTTCACGCTCTCAGGACCCTATTTTATCTGCTGCTGTCGATCCTACTTCTTTTTTCCGTCGGCGCCGAATTGCGAGAGATAAGCCCACAGATCGTCAGCTTCCTTCTCATTCTTGATGCCGGGGAAGATCATTTTCGTACTCGGAATCTTGGCGCGCGGGTCTTTGATGTAATCCTTAAATGAGGCTTCGTTCCAGGTAATGCCGGAATTCTTGTTTGCATCTGAATAGTTGTAGTCGGGCGCGGTTCCGGAGTGGCGGCCGTCCAGGCCGTTGAGCTCGGGGCCTACTTTATTTTTTGCGTCTTCACCGACTGAATGGCAGGGAAAGCATTTCTTGAACGACTGTTCACCGGCAGCGACATCGGCCGCGCGCACGGCTTGAGTCAACGCGGCCAGAACGATGGCCGCCGCAAGGACTGATTTCATTACCTACTCCCTTTTGTGATTTTGAGCCGCCCCCGAGCCAACGCCGGCGGCCCCGGACTGGTTTCCGTCGGGTTTTGCCAGCCCTATGTGTAATGCGTCAAATGGCTGGTATCGTCACCTGAGAATGAGCCGGGAGTATCGTCCGTGTCTGTGAGAATGCCGGAAGCAGATCAGGCCGTGTTAGGGCGTCGGACGCGTATTGTCTCGGCCCTTCGGACGATCGTACCCGGCGAGGGCGTGATCGACGCCGAGCGCGAATTGCGACCCTATGAAACCGATGGGCTCACTGCCTATCGGCAGCTGCCGATGGTTGTCGTGCTCCCGGAGACGACCCAGCAGGTCGCCGAGGTGCTGCGCTATTGCCACGATGAGGGCATCAAAGTGGTGCCGCGGGGAGCCGGCACCTCGCTGTCTGGCGGCGCACTTCCGCTGGTCGACGGCGTGTTGCTCGGCATGGCCAAGTTCAATCGCATCCGGGATATTGATTTTGACAATCGCGTCGTCGTTGCGGAACCGGGCGTGACCAATCTCGCGGTCAGCAACGCGGTTGCGCACGCGGGATTTTATTATGCGCCGGATCCGTCTTCGCAGATTGCCTGCACCATCGGCGGCAACGTCGCGGAGAATTCCGGCGGCGTGCATTGCCTGAAATACGGCATGACGACCAACAATGTGCTCGGCTGCGAGATCGTGCTGATCACCGGCGAAATTCTTCGGCTCGGCGGCCGGCACCTCGATGCCTCGGGTTACGATCTGCTTGGCGTGATCACCGGCTCCGAAGGCCTGCTAGGTATCGTCACCGAAGTCACTGTCCGGATTTTAAAGAAACCGGAGACCGCCCGCGCACTTTTGGTCGGCTTTCCGTCGTCGGAAGACGCCGGCGAATGCGTCTCGCGCATCATCGGCGCCGGGATCATTCCGGGCGGCATGGAAATCATGGACGGTCCAGCGATCGCGGCGGCGGAGCAGTTCGTCCATGCCGGCTATCCGCTTGATGTCGAAGCGCTGTTGATTGTCGAGCTCGACGGTCCAGCGCCCGAAGTCGACCATCTGATCGAGCGCGTCGAAAAAATTGCGCGTGAGTGCCGGGCTATGTCGTGCATGGCCTCGCGCGGCGAAGACGAGCGACTGCTGTTCTGGGCGGGACGCAAGGCCGCGTTCCCGGCGGTCGGGCGCATCTCGCCGGATTATTACTGCATGGACGGCACCATTCCACGCGCGCAGCTGCCGCGGGTGCTCAAGCGTATCCGCGAGCTATCGGAAAAATACGGGCTGCGCGTCGCCAACGTATTTCACGCCGGCGACGGCAATCTGCACCCGCTTATCCTCTATGATGCCAATGTGCCGGGCGAACTCGAGAAGACCGAGGAATTCGGCGCGGAAATCCTCAAGCTCTGTGTCGAGGTTGGCGGCGTGCTGACCGGCGAGCATGGCGTCGGCGTTGAGAAGCGCGACCTGATGCCAGTGATGTTTTCCGAGATCGATCTCAACCAGCAGCAACGCTTGAAATGTGCCTTTGACGCCAAGGGCCTGCTCAACCCCGGCAAGGTGTTTCCGCAACTGCATCGCTGCGCTGAACTCGGCCGGCTGCACGTGCACGCCGGCAAGCTGCCGTTCCCCGATATTCCAAGGTTCTGATCATGCGTTTCGGATTGTTCTGTTCGCCCAAAGCCGACATTCCAGGCTTCGGTCCCGAGACCGGCCGCGGCTTTTTCGATTATCTCGATTTCAACGTCGAAGCCGAGGCGCTGGGCTTTCATTCGAGCTTTTCGGTCGAGCATCACTTCAGCGGCTGGAACCAAGTGTCCTCCACGCTGATGTTGCTGACCGCACTGGCGATGCGCACGACGACGTTGCGGCTTGGCACCGCAGTCCTCGTGCCGCCATGGCACAATCCGATACTTCTCGCCGAAGAGGCGGCGACGCTCGATCTTCTCTCAAAGGGGCGTCTCGATCTCGGCATCGGCAAGGGATACCGGCACAGCGAGTTCAAGGGTTTCCAGATCGCGCCGGAGGAAGCCGAAGCGCGTTTCGAGGAAGCGGTCGAGGTGATGTTGCGCGCTTGGACGGCGCGCGAGCGCTTCTCGCACAAAGGTCGTTTCTGGCATTTCGAGGACGTCGTGGTCGAGCCGCCGCCGGCGCAACGCCCGCATCCGCCACTCTGGGTCGCCGCTGGAAATCCGCACTCGATCAAGCGCGCCGGCGCGCGCGGCTTCAATCTCATCCTCGATCAATATGCATCGCCAGCCACACTGGGCGAGCGCATTGCCATCTACCGGGCCGAACGCGAGGCGAACGCGCTTGGCTTCGATCCGATGCAGGTGACGGTCGCCCGTCAACTTTATGTGGCGAAAGATAAAGCGGACACCGAGGCCGCGCTTATCCGCCAGGCGGAATATACCAAGCGCACGGTCGACGTATCCCGTATGCCCGGCGGTAAGCCGGGCGCGCATGTGTTGGCCTATGCCGATAAGGCCGGAGCGACGGAAGAAAATGCGCTCTACGGCACGCCCGACGAGATTGCGCGCATGATCGAGGCGCTGCGCGACGCCGGCGTCGGCTACGTATTGCTCACGCTTGCCGGTGGCATCGACCAGCTGCGTCGGTTTGCACGCGAGATCATGCCGGCCTTTGTGCGAGAGCCCACCGCGCGGGCCGCGGAATGACTGAAATGTGCAATGGCTGATACCCTCAAACCCCGCGATGCCAAGGAAGTAGAGGACGCCGTGCGTTGGGCGCTCGGCAACGACAAGGCACTGGAACTGGCCGGGCAGGGCACCAAGCGCACGATAGGCCGGCCGAGCCAGACCGATCTGACGCTCGATCTTTCGGGTCTTACCGGCGTTACGCTGTACGAGCCGGCTGAATTGGTGCTGTCAGCGCGCGCGGGCACGCCGATTGCCGAGATCGAAGCGCTGCTCGACAAGAACAAACAGGAGCTTGCGTTCGAGCCGATGGATTATGGGCCGCTGCTAGGCGGTGATGCGAACGGCGGCACGCTGGGTGGCGTGATTGCCGCGAATTTGTCCGGTCCACGCCGCATCAAAGCCGGCGCCGCGCGCGATCATTTTCTCGGCGTGACGGCCATCACCGGTCGTGGTGAGACGATCAAATCTGGCGGACGCGTCGTGAAGAACGTCACCGGCTACGACCTCTGCAAGTTGCTCGCGGGATCATGGGGCACGCTTGCCGCCATGACCGATGTCACGATCAAGGTGCTTCCGAAGTCCGAAACCGAGGCAACGGTGCTTGTGACGGGCCTCAACGACGCGCGTGCGTGCGCGGCCATGGCGGCCGCAATGGGTTCATCGAGTGATGTCTCGGGCGCCGCGCATCTGCCCGATCACGTCGCGTCCTGGTTCGATGGTTTGCCCAAGACAGAGGCCTCTACGGTACTCAGGTTGGAAGGCTTCGCGCCGTCAGTTGAACACCGCAAGGCGGCACTTGCAAAGCTCATGAAGGGGTTTGGCCCGGTTGCGCTGATTGATGAAAAAGAATCGCGTGCCCTGTGGCGCAGTATCCGGAACGTGCAGCCATTTGCCGCCGAGGCCGCGCGTTCGCGCCCGCTCTGGCGTATCTCGGTTGCGCCGGCCCAAGGACACGAAATCGCTGCCGCGATTACGCCGGCCGCGCAGATGTTTTACGACTGGGCCGGCGGGCTCATCTGGGTGGCGATGCCTTTTGCCGCCGAGCCGGACGCCGCTGCGATCCGCGCGGCGACCGCCGCGCTGGGCGGGCATGCCACACTTGTGCGCGCACCGGCCGCAGTGCGGGCAGCGATGGATGTTTTCGCGCCGGAGGAACCTGCGTTGCAGGCCCTGACCAGGCGCGTGAAGGAAAGTTTTGATCCAAAGGCCGTGCTCAACCCCGGGCGCATGTGGGCGGGGGCGTAGCGTATGCAAACCTCGTTCTCGCTCATGCAGCTGCTCGATCCGCAGGTCGCTTCTTCGGAGAAAATCCTTCGCGCCTGCGTGCACTGCGGATTCTGCACGGCGACATGCCCGACATACGTGCTGCTTGGCGACGAACTCGATTCCCCGCGCGGACGCATCTACCTGATCAAGGAAATGCTCGAACAGGACCGTCCGGCAACGCGCGAGGTGGTCAAGCACATCGACCGGTGCCTGTCATGCCTGGCCTGTATGACCACTTGTCCCTCCGGCGTGAACTACATGCATCTCGTCGATCATGCCCGCGAGCACATCGAGAAAACGTACAAGCGCTCGCTCGCCGACCGTTTCACGCGCGGCCTGCTCGCGCGCGTGCTGGTCGATCCGGCGCTGTTCCGGCTGGCCGTTGTTGCCGGGCTGGTCGCGCGCCCGCTGGCGCCCGTGCTTGATCTCCTGGGTCTGCATCGGATGGCGGCCATGCTTCGCCTGACGCCGCATCGCCGGCCGGCGCCGCCGGTTGACCGCGTGGGTAAGGTCTATCCGGCGGAAGGGCCATGCCGTGGCCGCGTGGCGCTGTTGTCCGGCTGCATCAATCCGGTGCTGGCGCCGTCAACCAACGAAGCCGCCATTCGTCTGCTCAATCGCCACGGCGTCGAGGTGGTCGTTGCCGCCGGCGAAGGCTGCTGCGGGTCCCTGGCGCACCACATGGGCCGCGAGGACGAGGCACTGGCACGGGCCCGCAACAATATCGATGCATGGACCCGCGAGTTCGACGGCGCCGGACTCGACGCCATCCTCGTCACCGTTTCCGGCTGCGGCACGACGCTGAAGGATTACGGCTTCGTGCTGCGCAATGATCTGGCTTACGCCAGCAAGGCCGCGCGCGTGTCCGCGCGCGCCCGCGACATCACCGAATATCTGGCGACGCTGGATTTGCGGGCGACAGGCACGGCCAAGTCGCTCACCATCGCTTATCATGCCGCGTGCTCGCTGCAGCACGGACAAAAAGTTCTCCGCGAGCCGAAAGATCTTCTGTCGAGATCCGGTTTTGTTGTGAAAGACGTGCCGGAAGGCCATTTGTGCTGCGGCTCGGCGGGCACTTACAACATTCTCCAGCCGGCACTGGCGGAGCAGTTGCGCGCGCGCAAGGTCGCCAACATCGAAAGTCTGGCGCCGGATGTGATTGCGGCCGGCAACATCGGGTGCATCACCCAGATTGCCGCCGGCACTGCCACTCCTGTCGTGCATACGGTCGAATTGCTCGATTGGGCAACTGGCGGCCCGGTGCCGGAGGCGCTCATCGCGGTGGTGAACGGCGACGCGCCGGCGACCTGAAAGCGCTGACAGATGCCGCGACGCACCATGGCCCCGATTGCATCGAAAAGACGGTCCGCATAGCATGCGAGGCAAGAGACGACCGGTCTTAAGGGCCGGAACTCTCTAGGATTTTACGAACAAGCCATAAGGGAGGCCGCAATGCCGGCGACTTACAAAATTCTGATCATGGGCGCGTCCTACGGGTCGCTGCTTGCCTCCAAGATCATGTTTGGCGGCCATTCAGTCCATCTGATTTGTCTGCCCGCGGAGGCGGACCTGATCAATGCGGAAGGTTTCCGCGTACGTATGCCGGTGAAGGGTCGCAAGGACCAAATCGAGATCGACTCCCGCAAGCTGCCCGGCAAGGTCTCGGCGGGCGGCGCTGCCGGCGTCAACCCGAAAGACTACGACCTGGTCGGGCTTGCCATGCAGGAGCCGCAATATCGCTCACCCGGCGTGCGCGAACTGCTCGATGCGGTGGCGAAATCGAAAGTGCCGTGCATGTCGATCATGAACATGCCGCCGCTGCCTTATGTGAAGCGCATCCCCGGTCTTAATTACGACGCGCTCAAGCCCGCTTATACAGATCCGACGGTGTGGGACAATTTCGAACCGGGCTTGCTGACTCTGTGCAGCCCCGATCCGCAGGCAATCCGCCCGCCCGAGGAAAAGGTCAACGTGTTGCAGGTCACGCTGCCGACGAATTTCAAGGTCGCCAAGTTCGACAACGATTTGCACACGGCAATCCTGCGGCAGCTTGAGAAAGACATTGACGCCGTGCGCTTCGATACGCCGGAAGGCAAGATCGAACTGCCGGTGAAATTGCGCGTGCACGATTCCATCTTCGTGCCGCTTGCGAAATGGTCGATGCTGCTCGCTGGCAATTATCGCTGCATCACCAAAGACGGCATGCGCACCGCGCAAGAGGCGGTGCATTCGAACATCGAGGAGTCGCGCTCGGTCTACAATTTCGTGTTCGATCTTTGCGTCAAGCTTGGCGCAGCGCCGAGCGATCTTGTGCCGTTCGAAAAATATGCGGCGGCGGCGCAGAGCCTGACACGTCCGGCTTCGGCGGCGCGCGCGCTGCAAAACGGCGCGCCGAATATTGAACGCGCCGACAAGCTGGTGCAGCTGATCGCCAAGCAGAAGGGTCTGAGCCATCCGGTGATTGACGCAATTGTCGCGCTGGTCGACTCGCGCTTGGAGGCCAACCGCAAAAAGGCGGCGGCTTAGAAACGTCGATTCGGACCGGTCGAATAGTCGTTTGCTTGCAAACGCCAGGGTGTGGAAAACCGCGCCTTTTTGGCGCGCCATACCACCTCGGATCGGGTCAAAAGGGCGCTGACCGGTCCAAATTTGTGACATTCACGCAACAGGTGCAGGCTTTTTGTCGACAGAAGGCCGATTCGCCTAAAAAGGCGGCAGTTGCCGCCGTTTTTGGCTTGCCGCGACCCTCCGCCACAGGTCTAAATTTGCGCGTTAATGCAGTCAAAACGCGTCCAGATCGATCACCGCCCGGGGAAGCTATGGTTCTGGACGCAAGGAAAAGGGGATCGGCCGGAACTCTCGGGCCGATCGAATTAAAAGGGGCAGACTCAATGAAGAAAGTTGTGTTGTCGGTTGTTGCGGCGCTTGCGGTCTCGGCCGCTGTGCCCGCATTCGCGGCTGACATGCCGGTGAAGGCCGCCAAGGCCGCTCCGGCTGCGGCACCGAGCCCGTGGGACATCGCGTTCGGCGCGGCGATCATGAACGACTACGTATTCCGCGGCGTGACCCAGTCCGGGCACAAGCCGTCGGTCGCGGCTTATTTCGAGCCGCGCTACAACATCAATTCAAATCTCCAGCTCTATGCCGGCCTGTCTGGTGAGAGCATCAAGTTCGCCAACAACGCGGCGGCCGAAATCGATATGTACGGCGGCGTTCGGCCGACGTTCGGTCCTTTGGCCTTCGACTTTGGCTTTTGGTACTACTATTACCCGGGTGGAACCTGCTACGGCACCGGCCCCACAATGAGTTTGGATCCGGGCTGCCAGCCGGGCGGAATCTTCCCGAGCGGCAACGTCGCGAAGTCGGTTGCCAGTTTCTACGAAGTCTATGCCAAGGCCGCTTACACTTGGACCGACTGGGTGTTCGGTGCGAATTTCTATTATTCGCCGAACTTCCTGAATCTCGGCGCCGAAGGGGAATACCTCTCCGGCACCATCAAGTTTACCGCACCGGAGAAAATGGCGCTCGGTCCATTCGGCTGGTACGTGTCGGGTGAGTTTGGCCATCAGTGGCTGGGCACCAGCGATCCGTTCTACGGCTGCGCGATCGGCGCCGCCGGCTCAGGCTGCTTAGCGAACAGCCCGAATGGTATTAACTACAAGGACTACAACACCTGGAACGTCGGCTTGGGCCTGACCTGGAAGGTCTTCACCCTCGATCTGCGTTACAGCGACACGGATCTCAACAAGGGCGACTGCAACGCCTTCACCAGCGATCCGACAGCAACGGGTATCCAGAACCAGACTGCCATCAACATTGGCGCGGGCTCGAGCTGGTGCGGTGCGACCTTCATCGCCAAGCTGTCTGCCGACCTGACACTCGGCAGCCTGAAGTAATCTGAACTGAAAAGTCTGTCCCTGAAGGGGCGGCGACCGTGACCGGTCGCCGCCCTTTCTATTTGCGGGTGTGCGGCTTTGCCTTTAGCCGGCGGGTGTGAGTTTTGCCTCTTGCACGGCGAAATGATCGCCGTCCCGGTTGAACGCCAGGCGCCGTTGATGGAATGCCGCCAGCGTTGCGCGGTGTCCGATCGAGACAATGGTCGTCTTGGCGAGCCGTTGCTCGAGCAGCCGATAGACCGTGGCTTCCGCCGGCTCATCCAGCGAAGCGGTTGCTTCGTCCAGAAACAGATAATCCGGCGCATAGAGCAGCGCGCGCGCGATCCCCAGGCGCTGCTGCTCGCCGAGCGACAGCATGCGGTTCCAGTGGGCCTCTTCCTCAATGCGCGTCGCGAGTGCAGGCAGGCCGACCGCGGCAATGAGCTCCGCAACACGACCAGCATCGAAGCTCCCGGGATCAGCCGGATAGGCGACAGCCGCTGCGAGCGTTGCAATGGGGAAATATGGCCGTTGCGGCAGGATCATCATCCGCGCGCCTTTCGGTACCGTGATGGTGCCTTCGCCAAACGGCCAGACGCCGGCGAGCACGCGGAACAAGGTTGATTTGCCGGCGCCTGATGGTCCGCTCACCAGCACGCGTTCGCCGAGCTTGATCGAAATTGCGTCGGCGCTGACCAGCGGTTTTCCATTCGGAAGCCGCACGGCCAGATCGTCGAAGGTTACGGCGTTCGCATTGCCCGGCACCACACTAATGACAGGCGGCGTATTCGCGGCAGCTTTCGCGGCCGCGATCGATTCATCAAAACCGGCAAGCCGCTCGAC
>Ga0070713_100002670_pt1 | contig 11627 bp, 7 predicted proteins | sample LARL82metaG_FD_65465 | JGI IMG/M metagenome (GOLD analysis project Ga0070713, IMG submission 65465) | Corn, switchgrass and miscanthus rhizosphere microbial communities from Kellogg Biological Station, Michigan, USA - LAR L8-2 metaG | ecosystem: Host-associated > Plants > Roots > Rhizosphere ... | reverse complement strand
GGGATGACGATCAACGCGTAAGGCACCTTCTGCTCGCGCAGTGCCTTCGTCAGCAGAACTGTCTGATCGAATGGCACATTGTGATCGTCGTCCGCCTGAATCACGAGCACCGGCGAGTGCCAACGCTTGATGGATGAGAGGGGTGATGACGCCGAGGCCAGACTGTCCGACGTGGCTTGGGCTCCAGCAGCGGCATAGACCTTCAACAGACCGCTCCAGTCATGCACGCCTGCGTAATCGACGCCGGCGGCGAAGACATCGGACGCGCGGGCCAGCGCGAGCGCGGTCATATATCCGCCGTAGCTTCCGCCCCAGACTCCGAGTCGCTTCGGATCCACGTCTGCTCGCGCCTTGAGAAAATTCGCGGCGCCCAGGATGTCGTTGAATTCACTCGCGCCCGCCGGTCCGAAGTGCGGCGGCACGCGAAAGTTCAGTCCGTAGCCCGTGCCGCCGCGATAGTTGACCGACAGCACGACGTATCCGCGGCTCGCGAAGTACTGATTCTCGGCGTACATGTACGCGTACGCGTCCATCGGATTCGCGCCGAGGAGCATCTGCCGATAGGGACCGCCATGGAAGAAGAGCAATGCGGGGTGGCGTGTGCCACGAGAACCGCCCGGTGGCAGGAAAAGCTGGCCGTGGATCATCATGCCGTCTGGTGAGCGGAAGATCACCGGCTGAGGCGCCACGAAGTTCGCGCCTGGATACTCCTCCGGAGTCGTCTGCGACGCGACGTCCTGCGTCGCGCCGAATCGACCGCCGGTTTGCGAAACGACAGCTGGTCGCATCGGAGTTCTCGCGTCCGCGTGGAGGAATGCGACCGAATGGCCGTCGCTCGTGTACACGGCGAGATCCGCGATCGTCTCCCCCATCGTCAGTGGCGTCGACGTTCCGCCTGCAACAGAGACTTCCCAGATGTGCCGATGATCGAGGTCGCCCTGATTGGACGAATACACGATTCGCCGTCGATCCGGACTGAGTGTGGCGCTGAAGATCTCGAAGTCGCCAGAGGTAAGCAGCGTCGGTGGTCCACCGGCGGCGGCGATGCTGTAAAGATGAACCCAACCGGTTTCTTCCCAGGGAAAGACGATTCTGTCGTCCGCACCCCACGCGAACGCCGAGTTTCCTTCGAGCGAATAGAAGCGGCTTCCCGCACCTGCCCTCGCGCGCCAGATTTCGTGACCCTTTCCCGTCGTCGGATCCGCAATCCAGATCGACCAGGGCTCGGCGGCACGTGTCGACGTAAATGGACCGGGCGCGCCGGGAGGAATGCGGATGAACGCGATCCTGTCGCCGTTAGGCGACCAGATGGGACCGACGTCCCGGTCGACGCTCGGTGCAAGCCATGTGATCGATTTGCGACCGAGGTCGTATACGCCAATCAGACTGTGATCGGGGCGATTGCTGACGAAGGCGAGGCGCGTACCATCTGGTGACCATGCCAGTGATCCGTCCCTGCCCAGGTCGCGAACAATTACCTGCGGCTTCGAGCTACCGTCGAGAGGAACCAGCGCGATCGAATTGCGAGCGACGTACGCAATCGTGTTGGCGTTAGGCGCCGGCGTTGGTGAGCTACCCTCACCAATCAGGTGCGGCGCCGTATCGCCGACGGCGATCGCCCACATCTGCGCCGGCGTGCCGCCGAGCGGGAGGTCCCGTGGATTCGGCTCCCCACCTCGCACGAACGCCAGTGTCTGACCATCGAAGCTCCATACCGGAGCTCCAATTTCCACGCCGTTGTCGCCGGTGTAGTGCGTCAGCTGTCTCGAGGTGAAGGACCCGTTCGCGGCTGGTTCGGCGACCCAGATGTTGCGGCTCCCCTCGGCGTCGAAAAGCCAGGCGAGTCGCCCGCTGGCTGGCGCGGCAGTCAGTCCACTCGGGAATGGCGCACTGAGCGCTGCGTCGATGGTAAACGATGGCTGTTGTGCGGCCGCCGTCGCGGCAGTTGTGGTTAGGACGAAGACGGATCGCCGCAGAATTGCGCCCGCACGGCGGTGGTTGCCGTGGTTGATTCGACGAATGATGGCCGGTGAGCTCATGATGGCATGTCGATGGATGGTGTAGTTGGCACCCCCAACTTCTATCGCGTCCTCGATTCCATCAAGAAAGGGGCAAGGAGTGCTCGCAGCAGACCGCTGCCGCGGAATTCATAGCCAAATGTACCTTCCGGCGGCGTCGATGCTCCTAGAAATTGGCCTGAGTGTTTGGTGCCTGCTGCGTCAGGCACCGCGCGCCACCACCGGTCACGCGTCACCGTCACGCCCCGCGGCCCAACATCCACCGTGAACTCGTTCATTGGTATGCGCATCGCACTCGTGCTCGCGCTCTCTACCCTGGCCCTGCCCGCGCCAGCTCAGCGTCCGCCCGCTCGCCGCGCCGACTCGGCAACGACAGAAGGCCTCCTCGACTCCGCGATCTACCACGCGTATCAGTACCGGCTGATCGGTCCCTTTCGCGGCGGCCGGGCAAACGCCGTCACCGGTGTCGCGAATCAACCTTTCGTTTACTACGCGGGCTTCACCGGCGGCGGGGTATGGAAGACGGAAGATGCTGGCGCGAGCTGGAAGCCGATTGCCGACGGACAGATCGATGTCGGATCGATCGGCGCGATCGCCGTCGCGCCGTCCGACCCGAACGTCGTCTACGTCGGCACCGGAGAGTTCGCGGTGCGCGGACAGTCGTCGTCGTACGGAGACGGCGTGTACAGATCCACTGACGCTGGCAAGAGCTGGAAAAAGATAGGGCTCGAGAACACCAGACAGATCTCGCGCATCGTTGTCCACCCTAACGATCCCAACGTCGTTTACGTCGCGGCACAGGGTGATCGGTGGAAGCCCACGGCGGATCGCGGCGTCTACCGTTCGCCGGACGGTGGTAAGTCCTGGACCAAGGTCCTCGCGGGCTTGAACGGCACGAGCGGGCCGAGTGAGCTCGCCATGGATCCGTCGAATTCGCGAATTCTCTACGCGGCAATGTGGGACGAGCAGCGCGTGCCCTGGCAGGTGCGCAGTGGCGGCGCCGGGAGCGGGATCTGGAAGTCCACCGATGGAGGCGACACGTGGACGCGGCTCACCGAGGGACTGCCCGGCGCGATGGGCAAGATCGGCATCGCGGTGTCGGCGGCAAACCCGGAGCGCGTCTATGCCAACATCGAAGCGGAGAAGGGCGGCCTCTATCGCTCTGACGATGCCGGCAAGAGCTGGCAGCTCCTCAGTGAGGACCGGCGCATCCAGTCGCGCGCATGGTATTACACGAACGTCACCGCCGATCCACAAAACGCTGACGTCGTTTACGTCATGAATGCCCCGGTCATGAAGTCGATCGACGGCGGAAAGACTTTCGCGCAACTCGCGGCGCCGCATGGCGACAACCATCAGCTCTGGATCAATCCCACCGACGCGCGGCTCATGATCAACGCCAACGACGGTGGCGCGACGATCAGCCTCAATGGCGGCAAGAGCTGGAGCACGCAGGACAATCAGCCGACGGCGCAGTTCTATCACATGACGGTGGACGACGTTTATCCGTATCGGCTCTACAGCGGCCAGCAGGACAACTCGTCGGTGATCATCAAATCGCGGACCGACGCGCCGGCAATCGGCGAACGTGACTGGATGGAGGGGCCGGGTTGCGAGAGTGCTAACGTCGGGGTGGACGTGAAGCGCGCACGCTACGTGTACGGCGGATGCTACGTCGGCATTCTCGAGGAGATGGATCGGGAGACTGGCCTCGTCCGCACCATCTATCCGTGGCCAGAGCTCGATCTCACCGAGCCGACCAACGAAACGCGCTATCGGTTCAACTGGACGTCACCGGCAGTTGTCTCGCAGCATGACCCGAACGTCGTCTACTTCGGCGGCAACGTGCTCTTCAAGACCACCGATCGCGGCGCGCACTGGGCCCCGATCTCCCCCGACCTCACGCGCAACGACAAGGCGACACAGGGCAAGGGCGGGGTGCCCTTCACGAACGAGGGCGCGGGCGGCGAAGTGTACGGTACGATCGTGGACATCGTCGAGGCAGCGAATGATGCGAACACGCTTTACGTCGGCACCGACGACGGCCTGGTGCAGATCACACGTGATGGTGGCAAGACGTGGACGAACGTGACGCCAAAAGACGTGCCGGCGGGCCTCGCGAACAAGCTCGAGATCTCGCCTAACGATCCGGCGACGGTGTACCTCGCCTTCCGCCTCGACCGCCGCGGCGATTATACGCCGTACGCATTCAAATCCACGGATTACGGCCGGACGTGGACGCGCATAACGAGTGGCTTCCGTCCGGGCGAGCCGGTGCGCGTCGTTCGTGAGGACCCGGAACGTCGTGGGATGCTCTTCGCCGGCACCGAGACGGGGATCTACATCTCCTATGACGGCGGCGCGCACTGGCAAATTTTGCAGCGAAATCTTCCGGCGGTACCGATCACTGATCTCAAAATCCGCCACGGTGATCTCTATGTAGCAACCGAAGGGCGCGCCTTCTGGGCGCTCGACGACCTCTCGGCGCTACGTCAGACGACGCCACAGACGGTGGCGGAGAATGTGCACCTGTTCGCGCCCCGCCCTGCTCTCTCGGCGGGCGGTCCCTCGGCACCGACGACGACCGCGGGACGCAATCCGCCGTTAGGCGCGAATTTTCACTACTGGCTGCGCGCCCGCCCCGACTCGACTCTTGCCATCAAGCTCGAGGTTCTCGACTCCGCCGGTCGGTTGCTGCGCAGCTACGGCCGAGGTCATGGCGCCGCGGCAACTGGTGCTGTCGACAGCACCGCGCTGCGACCAGTCGCCGGTCTCAATGCGTTCCAGTGGGACCTTCGCGCCGATCCGCCCACAAAGCTCCCCGGCGACATCGCCATCTGGGGTACGGCGACCGGCTATCGCGTGTCACCGGGCCGCTACCAGGTACGCCTGACGGTTGGATCGAGCGTCCAGACGCACCCCTTCCAGGTCCTCGGCGATCCGCGCGTGCCAGCGCAACCGGCGTCGATGGTCGCGGCGCGCGACTCGCTCGCGCGGGCGATCGACGCGCGCATCGGTGAGATCCATGACGACATGCTCCGCCTCCGCGACGTGCGCGAGCAGGTGCAGAAGATCGTCGAGCACACGCGCGCACTCACAGTCACTCCGGCAATCGGCGAGAACGGGAAAGCGATCGTCGCCACCATCGATTCGCTCGAGCCGAAGCTCTCGACCAAGGCGGCAAACGGTCAGGACATCATCAACTATCGCAACGGCATCAACTCGCAGTATGCGTATCTGCTCACCGATGTAGAGGGCAACGAAGTGCTCTCGCAGCCGGCGCGGGAGCGGTTCGCGGAGCTGGAGCGACTGTGGGCGGCGCTTCGTTCGCGGGTCGACGCCGTGGAATCGCAGCAGGTCCCCGCGTTCAACAGGCTTTTGCAGGATTCTCAGTTGGCCGGCGTGATCGTTCCGAGGAAACAGACGAAGACAGTGATGTGATTGCGGAGCGAGGATTGCGGTTGCGGCATCTCGTGACCGACTGCAAGTTGGCTCCGATCCCTTCCAGTATAGCGTTTCCAGCAAAGGCAGATCATGCGGCAATACCGGGAATTCACCGATCCGTCGGGCACCGTCTGGAGCGTCTATCGAGTGGAGCCGCGGGACGTTTCGCCTTCACTCGCCCGACTGCGTGAAACGCTCTCTAACGTTCCACCCGAACGGCGCCAGCCATGGCTTCTCTTCGAATCGCGGGCGGGTGATCGACGGCGTCTCACGCCGGTGCCCGGCCGCTGGGACGAGAGCTGCCCGGAGTCGGAGGTCGCGGAGTGGTGCGCGGCAGCCGATCCAATTCCGCCCGCTCCGCTTCGGCGGGAAGAGGATTCGCAGTTGCCCGGAGAGCGGCACTGACGTGTTTCGGCTGATTGGAATCCTACTCTGTGGAATGACCGTGACGGCACCGGCGCAATCGGGCCGGACATTCGTGTTGGCGTCACCTCAGCGAGATTTTCAAGCGACGTTCGTGGTCCGCGACAGCAGCATTTTCACCCGCGTCCTCAACGAGTCCGATTGGATGTCGCCATCGCGGAGCTGCGTGATCACCGAAGGACGCAAGCCAGTGGTCGTGACGCTGGCTCAGCAGCAGAAGTGGCTCAGACAGTGGCTCGATTCGACGAAAGCAATGCGCGCCAGCACCGAAGCTCCGCCAGGTGTCGTGCCAACGCTCACCGCTGACACGCAGACAATCGGAGGCATTCGAACGAGACGCCTGCGAATGGATTCTCCGTCATTTCACAGCGACGTCTGGGTAGCCGTCGACGAAGTGCCTTCGCGACTTCGTGAGTCGAACAAGTTCTTTGCGGATCTGCTCCCGCCCGATTACTGGCGCAGAGTTCATAGCTCGCCAGGCTTCACCGAGATGATCACGCTCTTCGGAATTCCGATGCGCGTCGACGGCCCAGAGGGCACGACGCTCCAGGCTTCGACGCCGACGTCCACGATCCCAGCCTGGGTGGCGGATGTCGAGGCGCGTTGCATTGGTGCGCAGAGGCCCTAACGGGAACTATGGGCTGTCACGCCCTCCCGGTTTGGAGAGCTGTCGGGACGCGAATTCCGCGAATTTCGGCGAATCCAACCGTGCGCACGAGGACTGGAATCGCGCCGGGGCGATGTGAGGTCGACATGCGGTGAGCCGATCATTGACGACCGTTGGAAGCGGCTAGTGCGCCGACGGCTCGGTAGCAAGCCGTAGGAACGACAGTCCCATCATGATCTGACCTCGTGACGTCTGGAGGTCGACGGCGCCGCTGCGCATCCCGGCACGAACCTCGGCGAGCGTCGGTGCTTCCTCGCGCGTCCGCGGAATGATCGCGAGATCTGGCGTCAGACTCAGGAACACGTTCCCCACCGCGAGCGCGACGAGCTGTCGCATCGCGGCAAGCGTGCCGAACGCCTCCCCGTCGAGCGGCGATCTTTCCTGGAGCCTGAGGAGCGCGTTGGCGCGCTCCGCATCGAGACCGAGAAAGGTGACGAACGCGGCGAGATCGTAGTACGGATGTGAGAGTCCCGCCACTTCCCAATCCACGAGCCACGTACGCGCGCCGTCCCACAGGACATTGCCCGGATTGACGTCATTATGGCTCACCACGCGACGCGTGTCTCGCGCCAGCAACGCGTCGAGTTCATCAAATGCTGATCGAAGGTCCGCGGCCCAGGCCGGAAATCCCTCTCGATCACGCTGATCCTCCCATACCCCACGCGCGAACGCCGCGGCATTCCGCTCGGCAATGCCGGTTGGGTCGATCGTGTGCAATGCACGCAGGCGCGCCACCACATCCCCGATCGCGTTCTCTCTGACGGCTGGATCAGCCAGCACCGACGGCAGCGGTACACCAGGGATGCGCAACGAGAGAATCGCCCGTGCCTCGTCGTCGACATGGACGACTGGAGGTGCCACCGCCATCGCCGCCGCGCGGCGCAGGATGAGCAGATGCTGAATCCAGAAGCTGTCGTCGGCGCCCTGACCCTGAAGACGCAGCACATACTCTCCGCCCTCTGCGGCCACGGCATACACGCCCGCGCCCGAAAGACCCAATCGTATGGGCGCGATCGTTCTGATCTCGCCGAGTATGTCGGCAGGAAGAAAACGCTGCAGCGCGGCTCGATCGACTGTGGTTTCAGGCAACTGAGCGGAGAGATGCCGCGAGCACGGCTTCGGGGTGATCAGGTCTGGTACGAAGCGCGATGCCGAGAAGAAGCATGAATACTGGGGCCGTGACGCCCCACGGGAAGCCCAGAAGCAGAAGCTTGTACGAGTAAGTTGGAGCGAAGTACACGATACCCGCGAGCCCCGTCGCGGCCACGTTGGCAATGCAGGCGAACCGCGCGCGCCGATCAACCCCTGTCTTTCCTAACGCCGGGATCAAGACCAACGTAGCGATTCCCATCGAGATGTACGCGATGGCGTCGAAATCCCAGAAGAGAGAGTGAGGCGTCTGTTCGAGCACTCTGACCGATTCTGCAGCGCCTCGCAGCCTCGCGGGGATCACCGTCGTGAGTTGGACGACATAATTCGCGGTGGCGAAGACGGCGTACAGCGTCGTGAAGATCAGCGCTGCGTGCGACCAGAATCGCTTGTCCGCCGTCGTGGAGTAGTGCAACGCGAGTATCTCGAGCACGAACGGACCGACGATGCAGAGGGATGTCCCAAAGATCAGGACTTCATCGAGGGGGAATCTGAGAACGCCGACAACCTGCAGGATCTGCACGATGTCGTAGGCGAGCACCGCACTGCACGCGGCCGCGCCTGCCCGGAATCCGATACGTCCCACGGCGGGCATCGAATGATCTCCGTCGGCTACCGCTCATCAAGTTGGCGTCGCTGCCGCCTTTGCGCTGCGGGGGATTCCCTCTGATCCGGCGAAGATTTCTCTGACACCCAGTGTGCGATTGCGAGGCGCCCTGAGCAGTGGCGAACATAGCTGACGTGAGTATGATCCGCGGGCCGGGGATTCACGATCGCGTTTCTTCGAAAGTCATGGAGGTAACATGCTCACTGGCGGCCATGTCATCATCTACAGTGCGAATGCCGATGCCGACCGAGATTTCCTGCGCGATGCGCTTGGATTGACACACGTTGACGCCGGCGGAGGATGGCTCATATTCGGACTTCCGCCATCCGAGGTTGCCGTTCATCCCGCCGACGAGAATGACCGTCACGAGTTCTATTTGATGTGCGACGATATTCGGGCGTTCGTCTCGTCGATGCGCGAGCGCCATGTTGCCACGGATCCGATACAGCAGGCGCCGTGGGGGATGCTGACTCGTGTGCTGTTGCCGGGGGGTGGAAAGCTTGGTGTCTATGAGCCGCGCCATACGCGACCGCTGTCCGGCTAACGAGAGAAAGAGGAAGTTGTCGCCGTCCCGATGGGAGGAACCCCTCGACCTTCGCGACCCACGAGCTGTTAATCGATCACTGCTCTGCTCTTTCTATTCGTATCTCAGCGCCCGCGTGGGCTCGACACGCGATGCTCGGAGCGCCGGCAACCAGCTCGCCGCGAGGGCAACGACCAATAGCGCCACCGCCACCACGCCAAACACCACGGGGTCGCGCACCGACTCCTCGAAAAGCAGCGGCGCCAGCCAGTGGCCGGCACCGAGCGCAATCACACCCCCGATCACCACACCGGCAATCCCGAAGCCGATCCCCTCGCGTACGACCAACCGGATGACATCGTTCGCCTGGGCGCCTAACGCCATCCTCACGCCCAGCTCGTGCGTTCGCTGCGCGACGTTGTACGCGATGACGCTGTACAATCCGATTGCGGCGAGCAAAAGCGCCAGCATGCCGAACGCCGAGAACATGGAGGCTCCGAGACGCCAGGAGCGCGTCTGCTCGCCGAGGATCTTGGAGAGTGGGGTGGTCGTGATGTACGATGCGCCCGGCATCTCCCGTTGCAGCGAACGCCGCACGACGTCCGCGTACTGTGCCGCGTCGCCACGCACGCGGACGAAGAGGCCTGTCTGATTCGGATTGAACTGCGTCGCCGGCATGTAGTAGTACATGTCCGGCTCGTTGCTCAACTGATGCGACTTGATGTCCTCGGCGATGCCGACGACGTAGCGGCAGGGATTGGTGTCAGCGCCCATGCGTACACACTTGCCGATCGCGTTCTCGTTGGGCCAGAGCGTCTTCGCCATCCCCTGGCTCACGACCATCACGAGCGGGGCGTGCTCGAGGTCCGTCGGTAGAATGCCCCGCCCGCGGAGGATGCGCGTTCCCATCGTCCTGAAATAATCCGGCGAGACCGCAGAGAGATCGAAGCGGCCGAGTCGCGCCACCGTGTCGATGCCGGCGACGGTGAGCCGCTGACTCCAGGTGCTCCAGAAGGGGATTCCGATCTGCAATGTCGCGCTCTCTACGTTAGGCGTCGCCGTCGCGCGCTCGAGCAGCCGCCGTCGCAGATCGACCTGCTGGACGCTGTCGAGCTGTACCCCGCGCATGTTCAGGCCCACGACCACCACGGGATCCGCGTCGAAGCCGAGTCGGATGCTGCGCACGTGGTTCAGGCTCCGGACAAACAGCCCCGCGCCCACGAGGAGAATTACCGAGAGGGCGCCCTGCAGCAGCAGCAGCGTCACGCGCAGCCGCGACCGCTGGTACATCCCTTCCCTCGCGCCGGACTTGAGGTCGCCGGTGAGATCGGCGCGGCTCGCCTGCATGACGGGGGCGAGGCCAGTGAGCAGGCCCGCCAAAAGCGCCGCACCGCCGGCGAAGAGCAGTGTACGCTCATCGTGCAACACCGAGAGCGTCGCGGTGTCGGGGAGAAAGGCCCTGGTGAGCCCAATGCCGCTAAACTGGGCGACGAGCAGGCCGGCGACGCCCCCCGCGAGCGCGAGGAGCACGCTCTCCGTGAGCAATTGCGAAAGTAAGCGTGCCTGGCTCACGCCTAACGCCAATCGCACCGCGATCTCGCGGCGGCGCCGCAGCGCGCGCGCGAAAAGCAAGTTTGCCACGTTGGCGCAGGCGATGAGCAATACGATCACCGCGACGCCAACGAGCCACGTCGCGACCTTGGCGAAGCCGGATGCCTGCGGTCCGCGCTCGCTCAGAATCGAGCCGACCTCCGCCCGCGGTCGGAGCGTCTTGATGGGGGGGGTGTTCTTCGACGTCGCGCGCTCCGCCTCGAGACTTTGTATGAAGGCCTGGGTCAGGTCGGCGTTCGCCTTGATGTCGCTCACACCAGGCTTGGTTCGCGCCATCATCTCCATCCAGCCCCAGTGGTACGTCGTCCACCAGTTCTGACTTTTTTCCAGGATGCCATCGCGCCCCATCGTTGCGCCATAGGTCGTGATCGGGATGAAGTACGCGGGCGGACGAGCAGGCCACAGACCGACGAAACCCGCCGACGACACGCCGATGATCACGAAGACATCCGACCCGATCTGGACCTTCGTCCCGAGGATGTCCTTTCGGCCACCGTACTCGGTCTGCCATCGCGCATAGCTCGCGACGGCGACGTGCGCGCCACTTGGCGCGGCGTCTTCACTCGCGAGGAAATAGCGTCCGAGCGCGGGAGGCGCGTCGAAGAACCCGAAGAAGCTCGCGCTCACGATACCGATCGACATCTCACGCGCGGCATCGCCGACACCTACCGCGAGGTCACGTTCGGTGAAGCCGGCGGTGCGATCGAAAGACTTCGTCCAGTTAGAGAGGTCCACGTAGCGCGCGTATTGCCCGCCAAAACCGGCGCGCTCCTTTCCGCGGTAGGTCTCGAAGCCGTAGATCCGGTGAACGGACTCGGGCTTCTGCATGAGCGGCGGCGGCCGAAAGAGCAATCGATCGACCAGCGAAAACATCGCCGCGTTCGCGCCGATCCCCAGTCCGAGCGTCAGGACGATGGCAGTGGTGAAGGCAGGCTTCGCGCGGAGTCCGCGCAGCGCGTAGGTCAGGTCCTGGAGAAAGGAGTCGAACATGTCAGATGAGACACGCAAACCGTGGGATGGGTTTGGCTAGGCTGAACGGCGCGAACTGCCATACGGCGCAGAATTCCAAAGTTGAAATGAGAAAGGCCTTCCTCCGGCCGGTCGCGGCGTCATCGATAGATTGATGCGCCAAGCAAGGTGACCGTTAGCGAGCCGTTAGGCCTTCAGCCGGAGGTCGGCCATGTT